>Ga0209474_10000139_pt1 | contig 86255 bp, 90 predicted proteins | sample GraSoiAngelo_145_FD_185902 | JGI IMG/M metagenome (GOLD analysis project Ga0209474, IMG submission 185902) | Grasslands soil microbial communities from the Angelo Coastal Reserve, California, USA - 14_1009_05_20cm (SPAdes) (version 2) | ecosystem: Environmental > Terrestrial > Soil > Grasslands...
ACGAACGCGACCGGCGCGGCCGGCACAGGCGTCAACTCGACCCAGTCAACGAACGCGACCGGCGCGGCCGGCACAGGCGTCAATTCGACCCAGTCCACGAACGCGACCGGCGCGGCCGGCACGGGCGTCAACTCGACCCAGTCGACGAACGCGACCGGCGCGGCCGGCACGGGCGTCAATTCGACCCAGTCAACGATGGCGGGTGGAACCGTCATCGAGACGACGGGCTCCGTTGGCGCCGGCGGCGCGGGCGGCGGCGGGACCGTGACGGAAACGACGGGCGAAGTTGGTGCTGGCGCGGCGGCGGCACAGGTCGGGACCCTGGCAACGACCGGGCAAGGCCTGCTGAATCGGGCGGAGTCGTCGCCGGCGGCGACCGGAGGCATCGCCGGCCTGATCGCTCTGCTGGCAGCCGCATACATCAAGCGGCGCGAGATTCTGTCGAGGTTCCTTCGGTAGGGCGGATGAGAAGCCGTCGGGTTGCGAGCAGCCCGGCGGCTTTTTCTTTGGTCCGGCGTGAAAGTGCGTAAGCTGTTGAAGGGAGGGACATGAGCGCGACCTACTCCTCGATCAAGGCGATGTCCGAGCCGGACGTCATGGCGACGTTCCTGGCCGATGAGGTCATCAACCCGGTACTGCCCGCGGTCGCCGTTAAGAAGGTCAGGGCCACGTCGGGCCGGAGGTTTGAGGCCCCTCGAGTCCTCTGGAATGTTTACGAAGCGGAGCTGGAACTGCCGGGGGGAACGGAGATTCGTCCGCTGGTCTGGACCAAAGCGTTCTTCAATGATTCGGACTGCGAAGAGTATCGCCACCGTATTCGTTGGATGCTCAAGCATCGAAACGGCAACCCTCTCGATCCGCAGGGCTTCGTCAAGTTCTTCCCGGAGCACCGGCTCTTTCTTTACTTCTTCCCCACGGATCCGACGTTCCCGGCCCTTCCTACCGTGTTTGATCCGGAGGCGATGCGTCCGGTTCTGGAGCCTCACTTCAGATACGTCCGGCCGGACGCCAGCATCCGGTCGCTCAGGGCGGTGCGCGTCAAATACTTGCCGGAAATCTCCTGCATCGTTCGGTATGAGGCCGATATTGGGGAGGAGCGGCCGCTTTCGATCTATGGAAAGGTGCAGCATAGCCGCCGCGGCGCGTTTACCTACGACGTGATGAAGGCGCTCTGGGATCTACCGGCTCGTGCCAGTGGCGAAATGCTTTTGTCGGAGCCGCTCGGTTACTATCCCGACCTCGACCTGATGCTGCAGACCGAGTTGCCGGGTGAAGATGTCAAAGGCGACCGGCACTCAGACCTGTTCATGGCTGAATCGGAAATGGCCGGCAGAACGATCGGGCATATCCACGCTTCCGGGATCACCGTCGGGACGCCACATACGATCGACGTGGAGATTCAGCGGTTGTACGACCGGCTGGAGCAGTTCAAGATGTCATCGCCCAAGGTCTACCTGGCGCTGCGCGACCTGCTCAAGCAGATCACTGCCCGCGTCGAACGCGTCCCACCTGAAGCCCCCGTGCCATCGCACGGTGACTACAAATACAACCAATTTCTTTATGACGGCAACCAGTTCGGCCTCATCGATGTCGAGTATTTCGTGCAGGCCGAGCCGAGCTTTGATCTGGGCAAGTACTGCGGACACCTCGCGCCCTCAGCACCAAAGCACTGGTCCGACACAGAGCGATCCAACGAGGCGCGCCGGGTCTTTCTCGATGCGTACTGCCAGGTTCGGCCGGAGTACCGCGGTGCCCGGTATCCGCTTTACGAGTCGCTGTCCCTCGCGACTCGAGCCCTGGTGGTGACCTGGACGCAGGGGCGCAACTGGGACTACACTGCCCAGACGTTGATCTCGCTGTCGTACGAGCGGTTGAAGACTCGGTGGGGCGAGTAGCAAACTTCGATCGGCAGTCGCCGCTCTCTTGCTAGCATGAATTCGCCCGTGCCCCCATCGTCTAGCGGCTAGGACACGGCCCTTTCAAGGCCGGAACGGCGGTTCGATTCCGCCTGGGGGTATGAACCGCTGCCCATCGCTAGCCTCCCAGTAGGTAGACGCGCCAGCTGCCACTCAGACGCGCCGCCTTCGTCACGAATGTAATGAAGGCCGGCCACCACACGAGGTCATTGGTGATCAGAATCACTCCGAAGACCATCGGCAGCTGGCCGGTCCATGCCGACCAGGCAAAGCCGATTGGACCCAGAATCTTGCCGAGCAGGCCGATCAGCACGAGATGGCTGTGCGCGACCGGATCGCGAGACGCCCACCAGTATCCCGGTGAGTAAACAAGCACGAACATCCCTACGACCTGCCAGAGGGGAAGGTAGTTGGGTGGCGGGATGTGGACGATGCGGAAATACAGCGTCGGTGCAAACACAACCGCCGCTCCCGCGACGAGGTTGTAGATAGCAGCCGCCATCAGCCAGGGTCGGTAGGGATCGAGTGCGGAGGAGTCACGGTGTCGAGCAGCCGCTGGCTCAACTCTCATATCGCCGGACCCAAAAAGTCCCGTCGTAACCGAAGACATCACCGAGGAGTGGATGGGAAATGACGAGTTCAATCTCCACACGCTTGATATCGAGATTGTCAGCGCGCTGGACGAAACGTACCGTGCCGAGGACCCAGGGCCAAAACCAGGGCGGGAGCCATCGAACACGCCCAAGGAGGTCGATGCCGCACGCGTCGGTGTCGAGCGTGAAGGTGTTAGGCGGGCTGAACTTCGCACGCCAGACCATGTTGATGGCGTTTCCTGGTCCGACGAGATCAATAAGCCGGTCACGCCGTGCATCGTGGACGATCGTGGTTGGGAAGTGTCGCACCTTCGGAAAATGCATCGTGCGCCACCAGACATGGATCGCCCGTCCGTCGGGCAGCCGCTTGGCGACGACCTCGAGTGTGGTCGGGATCTCGGTCCCAGTGTCCGGAACCAGAATATGTAGCCGGCCGAGAACCTGAAACAGAGGCCTCAACCAGCGAGGCCGGTGCCAGACATGGTGCAGCGTACCCTCGAGCACGATCCTGGAGGGATCGTCGACAGAATGGAGGAACTGCGCCTTGAACGCCGCGGGCGCTTGAGCCCGGCCGAAGATTGGTTCGAGCGGGGACGACATCGCCCGCGCCTCCATGACGCCATCATGGCAGGACGTATAGCTCCCATACCCGGTTAAGCTGCTGCAGCGCGTTTAGGCCGTCGCTAAAGCTGGTACACTGGTGAACGACCTCAAGAGATAACAGGTCGCCCGCTCTCGGTTCTCCTCCCCGTCTTAGAACGGTGTCCTGAAGATCGCGGCCATTAAAAGAAAGGTAGAGGGGACCGAGGAGTACCCTTCTTGACCGCAACGTTTGCTGACCTGGGCCTGAGTGCCCGCTTACTCAACGCGCTCGCCCGCAATTCGATCGAAACCCCCGTGACCGTCCAGGTCGAGGCCATTCCGCCGCTACGGCTCGGCCGCGATGTGGTGATCCAGGCGCCCACCGGGTCCGGGAAGACGCTGGCCTTCATCCTTCCGCTGGTGGAACGGCTGCTGGCGGTGAACGGGCCGGGGCCGCGTGCGCTCGTTGTTACCCCGACTCGGGAGCTGGCGATCCAGGTGGAGCGGGTCTTCCAATCACTCAGCACGGAGTTGAAATCCGCACTGGTTTACGGCGGCGTCGGATACGCCACGCAGGAGCAGGCGCTACGGAATGGGGTGGACCTCGTGATCGGCACCCCCGGCCGAATCCTCGATATGGTATCTCGTCGCCGGCTCTCCCTGAGTCGCGTCCAGCTGCTCGTCCTCGATGAAGGCGATGAGATGCTGGATGCCGGCTTTGCGCCCGATGTCGAGCGCATCATCGAGCTAACCTACCAACCCCAAATTGTGCTGGCCTCGGCTACCATGCCCGACTGGGTCACCCGCATGATCCAACGACACCTCGATGACCCGGTCCGGATTTCGATTGCCGGTCCTGCCGAGGAGGCGCTCGAGCACGGGCTGCTTCGCGTGACCCGGCCGGAAAAGCTTCGGACACTGAGCCGGCTGCTTCGCAACCATCGGGGTTCGGCCATCGTCTTCGGCCGGACCAAATACGGTGTGCGCAAGTTGAGCCGCGACCTCCGCAACCTGGGCCACGACAGCGCGGACCTGCAGGGCAATCTCTCCCAGAACGTTCGTGATCGAACGATGGACGCCTTTCGTGGGCTGCGCACGAATGTGCTGGTGGCCACGAATGTGGCCGCGCGCGGCCTCGACATCAGCCATGTGGACCTGGTGATCAACTACGACCTCCCGGACTCGCCCCAGTGGCTGACCCACCGCGTCGGACGCACCGCGCGCATGGGTGTCAAGGGTCGGGCACTGACCTTTCTCACCCCTGAGGATGAACCGGCCTGGCGAATGTTGCGCCGCCAGGGTGCGCCAGCCCTACCGGAGCTCGACGTCAAGCATCTGCTGAGCGAAGGCGACTGGCGCTACGTCGCCGCATCCCTTACCGAAGCTCGGCCAAACGGCCACGGCCGGGGGGACATCGCGCGGAGTGACATCCGGCGGAGCGAGCCGTGGAACCGCCGTCGCCGCCGTCCGCGGGGACGGCGACCGAATCCTTCCGATCAGCATCGGGCATCGGCCGGAGGCTAATCTAGGCAAGGGACATCCATCTGAAACGGGGTGAGCCGATGGCAAAGAGTTCCGTAACCGAGGTCCGAACGACCCAGGGCTTCGACTTCATCCGGGAGCTCGGGCAACAGCTGCGGGTCGACAGCATTCGATCGAGCACGACGGCCGGCTCCGGCCATCCCACCTCATCGATGTCCGCCGCCGACCTGATGGCGGTGCTCATCACGCGGTACTTCCTGTATGACTGGAACGACCCGCGACAGCCGAACAACGACCACCTCATCTTCTCCAAAGGCCACGCGTCGCCGCTGCTTTACGCGATCTTCAAGGCGGTGGGCGTCATCACCGACGATGAGATGCTGACCTTTCGCAAGTTCGGGTCGCGCCTGCAAGGCCATCCCACGCCGGCGCTGCCCTGGGTCGATGTCGCCACGGGCTCCCTGGGACAAGGGCTGCCGATCGCGGTGGGCGTGGCCCTCGCCGGCCGCAAACTGGATCAGCTGCCATACCATGTGTGGACGCTCACGGGCGACAGCGAGCTGACGGAGGGCTCCATCTGGGAGGGACTCGACAAGGCGGGCTACTACGGCCTGGCGAATTTCACGGCGATCTTCGATATCAACCGGCTGGGTCAGCGGGGCCCAACCGAATATGAGTGGGAGACCGACCACTATCGCGATCGGGTCCAGGCGTTCGGTTGCCGCGCCATCGTGATTGACGGCCACGACCTGGAGCAGGTCGATCAAGCGCTGGCGCAGGCGCGTGAGGCCACCGGTAAGCCGACGGTCGTGATCGCGCGCACGGTGAAGGGCAAGGGCTTTCGCGAAATCGAGAACAAAGACGGCTGGCATGGCAAGGCGTTGCCCTCCGATATGGCGGAGCGCGCCATTGCCGAGCTGGGCGGCGTCCGCCACCTCCGGATCGACGGGCTGAAGCCAGAGCCCGGCGAGCCGGCCATCAAGGACGGCAACGTGACCGTCACGCTTCCTACCTATAAGAAAGGGGACAAGGTGGCGACCCGCAAAGCCTATGGCGATGCACTCAAAGCCCTGGGGGCGCGACCGACGGTGGTGGCGATGGATGGGGAGGTGAGCAACTCCACCTTCGCCGAGGAATTCGCCAAGGCCTATCCGGAGCGTTACTTCGAGATGTTCATCGCCGAGCAGCAGCTGGTCGCGACCGCCGTCGGGATGAGCGTGCGGCATTACATCCCCTTCGCATCGACCTTTGCCGCCTTTCTTTCGCGGGCGTATGACTTCATTCGGATGGCGGCGATCTCCGAAGCCAACATCCGCCTTTGCGGTTCACACGCCGGCGTGGAGATCGGTGAAGACGGACCATCGCAGATGGCGCTCGAGGACCTGGCGGCGATGCGGGCGGTGCATGGCTCGACCGTGCTCTATCCGTCGGATGCCACATCGACCGCCCTGCTGGTGAAAGCCATGGCTGATCAACAGGGCATCAGCTACATCCGTACAACCAGGGGCGCTTATCCGGTGCTCTACGAGGACGGCGCCGAATTCCACATTGGCGGCTCAAAGCTCGTTCGCAGCGATCCCAACGACCGGGTGACCCTGATCGGCGCCGGCGTGACGCTGCACAACTGTCTGGCGGCCGCCGACGACCTGGAACGCGAAGGCATCAAGAGCCGCGTGATCGACCTCTACAGCGTCAAGCCAGTCGACCGCAAGACCCTGCAGGAGGCGGCGGCACTCACGCGCGGCCGGATGATCGTCGTTGAAGATCACTATCCCGAGGGAGGACTGGGCGCCGCCGTGATGGAGGCTCTGGCGGCGGATATGGATCCTCCGCGCATCGTGCATCTTGCGGTCCGGCATCTTCCCGGATCGGGCAAGCCGGCGGAGTTGATGGACAAGGCGGAGATTTCAGCCCGGCATATCGTGGCGGCGGCCAAGCGACTCTATGGGTTATAGGAGGCAGGTATGGCAGTTCTGAAAATCCTCGAGCTGGTGGGGACCTCGAAGCAGAGTTGGAGTGATGCGGCACGCGAGGCCGTCAACGAGGCCGCGAAAACGGTTCGCGGGATCGAGACAGTCGAGGTCGCGCAGTCAAAGGCTGTCGTCCAGAACAACAAGCTCACGGAGTACCAGGTGCTGGTCCGCATCGGATTCCGAATCGAGGGAGCCGCCAGCACCTCGTCCAGAAAGAAGGTGTAACCGGGCGGCGGACCGCATGTTCCGACGACTGTTTGGCTCCGGTGCTCGGGCGCGCGTCTTTCTCCGGCCGGGCGCCACCCTTTCGACGGAGGTGTTGCGGGCCCACCGTGCGCGCCACACCCCGGCGCTTCGCGAGCGCCGGGCGGGCCAGACCACGAACTTCATCGTCTTCAGTGACGGCACGGCGAACGGCGATGCCGCGGCGCAGGCGATGCTGGCCAGCGCCGAAGGCGACTTTCAGGCCACTCAGCAATGGTTCGGCGGACTGACGCCACCGAACCTTCCCTTCTACGTATACGCCGATCCGAACGCCGGCGGCGCCTACCACCTGAGCTGCGCCGGCACCGATGTGCACGTGCTTTCCGACCCCGCGCTTGCCCCTGGGTTCTTGACAGCTGAGATCGTCGAAGTGTTTGAAGCCGCGCTCAACAATGGCTGGGACTGCGGCGTCACCAACGGCGAATCTCTCTCCCGGGTGCTGGCCTTCGACCGTCATCCGGAGATCGCCGGCGACTTCAATCAGACCGAGCAGGATTGGTGGGCGTCCGGGCACCCCGACCACGTCAACGACAACTCGGCTGGTGACACCGACCAGCTCGCATCGGGTTGTGGCGACCTCTTCCTCTATTACCTGCACTCGCAGTTGACCTTCGACTGGCCGTCGATCTGTTCGGCCGGCGGCCCCGCGTTGGGCGCCTGCTACCGGTCGCTAACCGGCTACGATCCCGCGCAAGGCTTCCGCGACTTCATCGCCGCGCTGAGCACCATCGACCAGGGCGGAACCCTGGCCCTCCCGCCGTCGGGAAATCCCTTCCCGGTCAAGACCTCACGAACTCAGTAGGGGAGCTCGTCCTCCTCCATCCCGAAGTGGTGGCCGATCTCGTGCCGCATCGTTTCCTGCACCTCGCGTTCCAGCTCGCGCTCATCGGCGGCGACGTTCTCGTGGTTGCGCTGATAGAGCACGATTCGCTCCGGGAGCCCGTGCTCGAGCACGGTGGCGCCCTCGTAAAGCCCGAGGAGGTCGGGGTCCTCGCCCTCGCGGACCGCGTCGAGATCGGGCAGGTCGTCGACCACGATCATCGTGTTGGACATCTTCGCCTGGAACTCGTCCGGCACCCCGGCCAGCGCCATCTCGGCGAGCCGGGCGAACCGGTCGCGCGTGACCCGATGGGGGACGACGAAGCGACCGCGATCGAGGGAGGCCGCCCGTCGAAACGCGGGCATCGCATCGTTACGTTTGAGCCAGATCCGGACCCGCCCCAGCAGGTTCCACGTCGCTGCATCCTCGTCGCGGTCGAGCGCCCGCTGGGCATAATCCGCCGCCGCGGGCATATCACCGGCGCGGTAGGCAAGCCGGGCGGCGAGCCGGAGCCATCCGCTGTCTTGCGGTGGCTGCCGGGCCTGCAGCTCGCTCAGCGCGTCGTGAAACCTTTCCGCGATCGTTTCGATCGCGCCATCCACGTCACCGTCGCGAGCCTGTTGTAATCCCTTCACCACCCGGTCCTTGAGCCGCGGACGGCCACCGGAAAACCAACGGCTAAGCGGCATGGTGTCGCCCACCGGGAGCCTGCAAGCCTGTCTTCCGCACCCCGTTACATCGGCAATGGGCCAGCAGACGGCGATGAACGCCCACGACTTCGAAAACCACGTGCTGAAGCGCTTGACCGCGCTGCGCCCGGGATGGACCGTGAGGAAAGGCCCGGAGCCGTTTCAGCTGACCATCCGCCGAGTGCGGGAAACGGACCTGCGCTTCAATCTCGACAGTTTCTACCAGCAGTATCGCGAGCAACCGTCCGCCCTCGACCGGCTGTTCGCGGCCCGGCTCCGCCGGCTCGACCAGGAGTGCGACAGCGAGGCGCTCTTCGGGGCACCGCTGATTCTTCCGGTCCTGCGGCCGGCGAGTTTTCTGGATTCGGCGGGCGGCCCGGTGGTGTATCGCCGGATGCTGACCGACATGGTCGTCACCTACGCGGCCCACTATGCGCAGGGAATGCGCTATCTGCTGCCGCAGGACCTGGCGGCCTGGAACGTCGGACGGGACCACGTCGAGGTGATCGCCCTCACCAACCTGGCCCTGATGTTCCGCAACGGGATGAAGTTCACCGGCCTGGAAACCGACAAAAACGGGCGGCCCCGGATGCTGATGCTGAGCTACGTCGATCCGCGGCCCTACGGCGCGGCCCTCATGCTGCTGCCCGAGGTCTGGGCCTGGCTGGAGGAGATGCTGGAGGACGTACCAGTGGTCGGAGTCCCCGAACGCGGGTCGCTGATCGCCGCCGGCCAGCAGGCGCAGTTGCTGGGCCGGTTGCGGCACGACGTCCAGGAGCGTCATCGGGAGGCGGCCATCCCGGTGTCCGACCATCTCTTCTGCGTGGAGAACGGTCGCATTCGGCAGTACGCGCGCTAGTCGAACCGGCGGCGTACCGGCGCCACTAGGGATATCCGCCGTAGCCCGGGTGTGGGTCGGGGTGGAGCCGCGGCCGGAGCAGGATGGCCATGATGAGGCCGGTGACGAAGCCGCCGACATGGGCGAAGAACGCGACCCCGCCCCCGATGACGCCCAGGTTCAGGAAGGCATTGAGGGCCTGCAGGGCGATCCAATAGCCGATGAATACGTAGGCCGACAGCGTGACGAAGAAGATGGGGACGATAAATGTCAATACACGCGCCCTGGGGAAGTAGAGGACGTAGGCGGCCAGGAGGCCCGAGATGGCGCCGCTCGCTCCCAGCATGGGGACGGTGGACGTCGGCGTGATGAATACCTGGAGCAGGCTGCCGCCGATTCCCGCCGCGAAATAGATGATCAGGAACTTGATCTCTCCGACTCGGTCCTCGACGTTGTTCCCGAAGATCCACAAAAAGAGCATGTTGCCGGCGACGTGCAACAAATTGGCGTGCAGGAACAACGAGGTGATCAGGGTGCCAAGATGACGCCCGCCTGAGATATCGGCCGGGATGACGGCATATCGCGCGATGGCATTCTCATCCATCACCGGGTTCTGCGCCAGGTAAAAGTAAACCGCGAAATTGATCAGGATCAGCCCCCAGGTCAGCAGCGAGGGGCGACGGGTCGGGTTGTAATCGCGAATCGGGATCACGAGGCAAGCGCGCGGGGCATCAACTGCGCCTCCTCGAGCAGGCGGTGAAGCGTGGGCCGGTCCCTGGTCGGCAGCGGTGGCAGGGGCGGCCTGGGGTCGCCGTGGTCGAAGCCGAGCATTTGAAGCGCGGCCTTTAATCCGGGCACGCCGTATCCTCGAGTCAAGGCCTCGCCCAGCGGTGCGATCGTCCGTTGCAGTTGGCGGGCCTCCTCGGCGCGGCCGCCAAACCAAGCCTTGCGGATGCCGGCGGTGGCGCTGGGCGCCAGGTTGGCCAGCGCGGCGATCGCGCCGTCCGCTCCGGCCGCCAGCGCATCGACCATCTTTTCTCCGGCGCCGGCCAGCAATACGAAATCAGGCCCCAGCCGAGCGCGCAGCCCGGGCAGCCGGGCCATGTCCCCCGAGGAGTCCTTGAGCCCGGCGATGTTGGGGTGGTCCGTCAGCCGCGTGATCCACTCGGCGCCCAGGTCGTAGCCCATGTGCACCGGCACGTTGTAGATGAGGATCGGAATTGGGCTGGCGTCGGCGACCGCATGGTAGTGGGCGCGCAGCGCGTCCGCGGTGAGCTGGGCCCGAAAGTACGAGGGCGCGATTACCAGGGCGGCTTGCGCGCCCTCCGCCGCAGCTGCCCGCGTGCGCGCGATCGTCGCGCTGGTTGACTCGGCGCCGGTGCCGGCGATCAGGCGGAGCGGGGCGGGCAAGGTGGTCCGCACCGATCGAATCCACTCCAGCCGTTCCCCATCGCTGAGCTGGGCCGCTTCCCCGTTGGATCCCAGCGCCACCACGCCGTCGAGGCCCCCGTCCCGTAGGTGCTCGAGGAAGCGTGCGGGTGGCGGTCGCAGGGGGCCGTCCGGGGCAAACGCCGTCGCGATTGGCGGAAAGACGCCACGGAGCCAGGCCACGCCCATCTCGCGATTCTATGGACTGCGGGCGTCGGCACGTCGACGCGGCGCGTGACAGGTGAGGCCGCCGGTCAATGCTTGTTACCCCACCGTGACGGTATTGTCGCCGCCCACCGACTCGTCCCGATGAGCCTGTTAACAAACCGCTGATAGCCTCACAGCGACGTGCGCGACACGCCTTTCACTTTGCCACGCCGGTACACCCGCCGCTCTGTCCTCGACCGCGGTCTTCGCATCGCGATGGGTATCTCCGGCGGTGTCGCGCTGGCCTCGGTCCTCGATGCGTGCGGCAACGGGCCCGGCGCGATTGCACCGACCCCGCCGCCTGGCGCGACGGTGATCCGCGCACGGCTCTTCGATCAGGTCGGATACGACCCGAGCGTGCTGCAGACGCTGGCCAACAAGTTCCGCGCCCTACACGACGACAAGGTCTTCGTCTCGATCGAAACCGCGCACTACCGCGAGCTGTACGAGAGCATCCTTGCCGCCGGGCTCTCGAAGCCCGCTCCCTTCGACGTCGTGGCGCTTGACCAGGTTTGGGTGCCGGAGTTCGCCACCCGCAGGCAATTGCTCAGCCTGAAGGACCAGATCCCCGATGATGCCCGCTCCGATCTGATGCCGAGCCTGCTCGACGCCTTCGCCTACAAAGGCACGAGCTGGGCCATGCCACACGTGTTGAACGTCCAGAGCCTTTACTACAACAAGAGCCAGCTGCGCACGGCCGGCTTCGGCGAACCGCCGAAGACGCTCGAGGACTGGTATCAGCAGATGACGGCGCTTCGCCGCCGGGTCACCCCGTACGCCGACTCTTGGGCCCAGGATGAAGGCCTGGTTTCCGACTTCGTTCGGATCACCGGACAATTTGGCGGCGATCTCTTCGACGCGGCCGGCAAGCCGCAACTCCTGCAGCAACCGGCGCAGCGAGCTGCGGCCTTCATGCGGCAGCTGATCGATGAACGCCTGGTGCGCGCCGAGATCGCGGCCAGCACCGAACCGGACGCGATGCGTGCCTATCTCGCCGGGGGCGTTGCCTTCACCACCAATTGGAATTTCGTCTGGGGCGCCATGGACGATCCTGTCTACTCGCAGATCGTCGGGCAGGGAGCGGTTGCCCCCATCCCGGCCGCAGCCTCGACCGGCGCGGCGGCGGCCTCGGTCAGCGGTTTCCTTGGCCTCGGTGTGCTCGCCAACAGCGCCCATCCCGACCTGGCTGTGGCCTGGCTACGCTACCTGACGAGCCCCGAAGTCCAGGCTCAGCAGACCGCCGAGCTGCCCATCTGGACCTCGCTGCAGAATTCGACGGAGGTTCGGAAGGCCAACCCCCAGATCGGCGTCTTCCTCACCAACCTGGCGAACGCGCGGCCGCGCCCGAAGCTCGTGCACTACGTGGAAGCGTCGGCGGTGCTCCAGCGACACCTCCACGACCTGGTACTCGGCGCCGCCAGCCCTGGCCGCGCGATGGCCGACGCCCAGGCTGAACTGCTGGCCCTGCAGGCCCGCTTCTCGAGCTAAGGGCTTGCGCCTACGATGACGGCATGGACCAGCTGGCCGGGTTCTACCGGACCGGCCTGATCGAGGCGATCGTCCTGCTGCTGCTTCTCCTCCTCGCCTTTGGCGCCATCACGGTGATGGCGCGTGAACGGTGGCACGGGCTGGGGGCCACCGAATCGCTGCTCGCCCGGCTGGCGGCCGCCCTCCTGCTTGCATCCCTCGCCGTGGGCGGTCTGAGTGGAGTGATCCTCAACCTGGTGCAGGGTTCCGCCTTCGCCGACAGCAGCCTATCGCCGGTCGCGTCGCGAAACCAGGCGGTCCTGGGGATCGGGCTGGCGCTTGCCGTGACGATCGTCGGCATCATCCGGATCGAGATGTACCACCGGCGGCTCGTCAGCCCGCCCGCGCAGGAAGAGGACGCCGACTGGAAGGTCGAACCTCCCGAGATCGCCGGCCGACGCTAGCTCAGGATGTCGTCGGGCTGGGGCTTACGACGATCTGCGACACCGGAATCTCGCCGTCCAGGAGATTCCATTTCGTGAGGATTTGCCGGTAGCTGCCGTCCTGGTAGATCGCCAGCATCGCCTGCTGCACGGCCTTGAGCACGTCGCCATTTTTGGGATCAATCGCAATCCCCTCGGGATTGGTCTTGAATGGGCCGCCCGCCAGTTCGAGCTGATCGGGCGTCTGCTTGACGAAGTACGCCGCGACCGGCGAATCATCGAGGGCGGCATCGACCCCACGCTGTTTGAGGATAAGGACGGCCTGGAGGTCCGTTGGATAGACGTGCTTCTTGATCGCGTTGCCTTTGCAGACGCCACCGTTCGCCTCGTCGACCGTATTTTCCTCGGGACTCTGCACCTGGACCGAGACATTCTTGCCGCAGAGGTCGGTCAGGCCTCCAATGCCGGACGGGTTGCCCTTGCGCACCAGGATCGCCTGGCCAGCTCGGAAATACGCAACGAGCGCCACCTGGCGCTCGAGGTCCGGCGTGATCTGCAATGCGGAAATGATCGCGTCACCTTTCTTGGCCAGCAGCGCACCAACGATCTGGGGCGAATCGGTCTTCTGGATGGTGGCGGCAAGGCCCATCTTCGCCGCAATCGCCTGGGCAATGTCGATATCGAAGCCAACCGCCTGCTGGGTCCCGGGATCAATCGATTCCTGCGGCGGGTAGGTGGTGTCGGAGAGGAAGGTAATGGTGCCCGGGCGCACCAGGTTTGTCGGCGGGGTTATGGTGGGCGGCGTCGGGCTGACGATGGCGAATGGCGACGTCGAGGGCGTCGCCTTGACGACCCCCGAACCGGAAACGGCGCACGCCCCCAGCGATGAGGCGAGGAGGGCGCTCAGCGCAAGGCGTCCAACGGACGCGGTTCTCATCTCCCCGCCGCTCGCCCTGGCGAGGTACTGAACATGGCCAAATGTTGCGACCCAATTCTACGTCCGGTGGCGCTCCCCCGCACATTCGAGCCCGTGGCCTGATTCAACACCGACGCCTGGTATCCCGCTGCCCTCGGTAACATGGGCTGAAGCTTGAGCCTCACGCTCGACGGCCAGTCGCTCCGCCCTGCCGATGTCGTGGCGGTGGCGCGCCACGGCGAGCGGGTCAGCATTAGTCCGGAAGCGGCACGCCGGCTTCGAACGGCCCGCGACCTCGTCGACCGGCTGGTGCGCGAGGATCGGGTCGTCTACGGGCTGACCACCGGCGTCGGTGCGTTGAAGAACGTACGGATCCCCCCGGCCGATGGCCGGCAGTTGCAGCGGAATCTGCTGATGAGCCACGCGGTCGGCGTCGGGCCAGCGCTGCCCGAGGAGCTGGTGCGCGCCGGGATGCTGGTCCGGATCAACCAGTTCTGTCAGGGCACCTCGGGGGTGAGTCCGAAGATCGCGGAGCGGCTGGTGGAGCTGCTGAATCGTGACGTGTGTGCCTGGGTGCCCGAGAAGGGATCACTCGGAGCCAGCGGCGACCTGGCGCCCTCAGCCCACCTCGGCCTGTTGCTGATCGGCGAGGGAGAGGTGCTCCTCAAGGGTGAGCGCAAGCGTGGCGCTGACGTGCTGAATGCCCTGGGGATTGAACCCCTGGAACTGCAGGCGAAGGATGCGCTCAGCATTCTCAACGGCACGCACTTCATGACCGGCGCGGCCAGCCTCCTGCTGGCCGACGCGAAGCAGCTCCTGCTGACCGCAGACGTGGTTGCGGCGCTCAGCGTCGAGGCGTTGCGCGGTTCGCGTACCGCCTTCGATCCGCGTATCCACGGGGTGCGTCCCCATCCCGGCCAGGTGGCATCGGCGGCCCGGATCTTCGCGCTGACCGAGGGGAGTGGAATCGCGGAGTCGCACGTGCTCTGCGACCGTGTTCAGGACGCGTACTCGTTACGCTGCGCCGCCCAGGTCCACGGGGCCTGCGCGGACGCGATCGACTACCTGCGTCGCGTGCTGGACGTCGAGCTCAACGCCGGCACCGACAACCCATTGGTGTTCGCGAGCGAGGAGGCCGTTCTTTCCGGCGGAAACTTTCATGGCGAACCGCTGGCGCTCGCCCTCGACACGGCCGCTATCGGGCTCAGCGAGCTCGGCAGTATTTCAGAGCGGCGCCTCTTCCGGATGCTCACCGGGTTCCTCTCCGAGCTGCCTCCTTTTCTCACCCGGCACTCTGGCCTCGATTCGGGCTACATGCTCTTGCAGTACACCGCCGCCGCGCTCGTCACCGATAACCAGTTGCTGGCGATGCCGGCCAGCGTGCACTCGCTGCCGACCTCGGCGGACCAGGAAGATCACAACAGCATGGGCTGGCACAGCGCTCAGCGTGCCCGCCAGGTGGCGAGCAACGTGGAGGCCATCCTCGCCCTCGAGGCGCTGGGCGCGGCACAGGGCATCGACCTGCTCTCTCCCCTGCGGCCAGGGAAATTGACCGCGCAAGCCCATGCCGCGATCCGCGAGCAGGTGCCGCCGCTCGACCACGACCGCGTGCTGCAACCGGAGATCGAGGCCGCCATCGATCTGGTGCGACGCGGGACGCTGGCGACGGTTGGGTCGAAAGCGCGGCCCGCATGAGTATCTCAACCCCAATCCGCGCCGCGCGGGGGAGGCAGCTGAGTACCCGCGGCTGGCAGCAGGAGGCGGCATTGCGCATGCTCTGCAACAATCTGGATCCTGAGGTCGCCGAGCGGCCAGAGGATCTGGTTGTCTATGGCGGTACCGGAAAGGCGGCGCGCGACTGGCCGGCCTTCCATGCCATCGTGGCCGCCTTGCGGCGGTTGAAAGACGACGAGACGCTCCTGGTCCAGTCCGGAAAACCGGTGGGCATCTTCCGGACGCACGAGTACGCGCCGCGGGTGCTGATCGCGAACAGCCTGCTGGTGCCGCGCTGGGCGACCTGGGAAAGGTTCTGGGAGCTGGAGCGGCTCGGCCTGATCATGTACGGGCAGATGACGGCCGGCAGCTGGATCTATATCGGCAGCCAGGGGATTCTGCAGGGCACCTACGAGACATTTGGGGCGCTGGCGACCCAGCGTTTCGACGGCACCCTCCGCGGCCGGATCGTGCTGACCAGCGGACTTGGCGGGATGGGTGGCGCGCAGCCACTGGCGGTCACCATGAACGAGGGCGTCGCGCTGTGCGTCGAGGTCGACGAGGCGCGCATCGAGCGCCGGCTCAGGACGCACTACCTCGACCGAGCCACGGCCAAGCTCGATGAGGCGGTGGCGTGGGCCGAGGAAGCCCGTGCCCGGAACGCACCGGCGTCGATTGGCCTGGTTGGGAATGCGGCGGAGGTGTACCCGGAACTCCTACGCCGCGGCTTCGAACCCGACGTCGTCACCGACCAGACATCGGCTCACGATCCGCTGCGCGGCTACATTCCGGCGCCCCTGACGGTCAGGGAGGCGGCCGAGCTGCGGGAACGCGACCCGCTCGAGTACCTGGAGATGGTCAAGCAGTCGGTGCGGGATCACGTCGGCGCGATGCTCGGCTTCCGGCGCAAAGGTATCGAGACGTTCGACTACGGCAACAACCTGCGCGGCCAGGCACTCGAGGCCGGCGTCACGGACGCCTTTGATATCCCCGGGTTCGTCCCCGCGTACATCCGGCCGCTGTTCTGCGAGGGCAAAGGGCCGTTCCGCTGGGTGGCGCTCAGCGGCGAAGCGGAGGATATCTACCGCACCGACCGCGCGGTGATGGAGACCCTGCCCGAGAACGAGCCCCTGCATCGCTGGTTGCGGCTGGCGCGCCAGCGCGTCCAGTTCCAGGGGCTGCCGGCCCGGATCTGCTGGCTCGGCTACGGCGAGCGCGAAAAGGTCGGCCTACGCTTCAACGAGATGGTGAAGTCCGGCGAGCTGGCAGCCCCGATCGTCATCGGGCGGGACCATCTCGATGCCGGTTCGGTCGCCTCCCCGTATCGCGAGACCGAGCGGATGCGTGACGGCAGCGACGCGATTGCCGACTGGCCCATCCTGAACGCGCTGGTGAACACCGCCGCCGGGGCCAGCTGGGTCTCCGTCCATCACGGCGGCGGCGTGGGCATCGGCAACTCCATCCATGCCGGCATGGTGGTGGTTGCTGACGGCACCGAGGCGATGGCGGACCGACTGCAGCGGGTGCTCACTACGGACCCGGGGATGGGGGTGATCCGGCATGCCGATGCCGGCTATGAGACGGCCATCGACTTCGCCCGGGAGCACGGCATCGATCGCGCGATTTGAGGTGAACGCGGCGTGATCCACGCCGACTTCGCCCTTCGGCACGCGGGTCAACTGGCGACCATGCTGCCGAATGCCGACGATCCCCTCGGCCGCATCAGGGACGGCGCCCTGGCGGCCCGCGAGGGACGAGTGGTCTGGATCGGTGAGGATCGCCGGCTGGAGGCCGAGGTCGACCTCGACGGCGACCTGCTCGATGCGGCGGGTGCATGCGTCATCCCCGGCCTGGTTGATGCCCACACCCACCCGGTCTTCGCGGGTTCCCGAGAGGATGAGTTCGCGGAGCGGGTGAGCGGTGCCGCGTACCCGGCGCAGCAATCGGGCGAGCGTGGCATCGCCCGCACCGTGCGGGCCACCCGGGACGCCGATGCCGCCACCCTGCTGCGGCTCACCGAGGCCCGGGCGAACCGGTTCCTCGTCAACGGCACCACCACCATCGAGGCGAAGACCGGTTATGGGCTGGACCTGACGCATGAGGCGAAGTCCTTCGACGTGCTGCGGCAGCTCGCCGCCCGGCTACCGCTTCGGATCGTCCCGACCTTTCTCGGCGCCCACGTCGTTCCACCCGCCACCGACCGCGCGGCGTATCTGCGAGCCCTGACGGAGGAGATGCTGCCCACGTTCAAAGCCCAGGCCATATTCTGCGACGCCTGGTGTGACGAGCCGGCGTTCACGCCGGCGGAAACGCGCGCCATCCTCAGGCGGGCGAAGGCGCTTGGTTACCAACTGCGTATCCACGCGGCGCAGCTGGCGCCCGGCGAAGGGCCGGAGATTGCGGCCGAGCTGGGCGCCCGTAGCGCCGACCACCTGGAGTTTGCCACGCCGGTGCAGGTCAAGGCGCTGGCCGCGGCGGGCACCGTCGCGGTGCTCTGCCCCGGGGCCAACTTCACGACACATGGTCCCCGCCCACCGATCGAGGCGATGCGCGACGCGAGGCTGCCGATGGCGATTGCGTCCGATCTCAACCCGGGCACCAGCAATTCGGAGAGCCTGCCGTACGCCATGAGCCTCGCCTGCGTCGCATGGGGGATCAGCCCCTTGGAGGCGCTGCGGGGTGCAACGCTGCACCCGGCACGGTCGCTCGGGCTCGAAGGGCTCGCCGGATGTCTTCGGCCGGGCAGCTTTGCCGATTGCATCGTTCTCGATGTCGAAACGCCGGAGGCCATTCCCTACTATGTCGGCGTGAACCGGGTACTTCAGACGGTTGCCGGAGGCGTGGTCTGGCGGCCCTCGTAGAGTGCGTCCCGAATTTTTCTGAGGGTCGCCGTTCGGACGTGATCACGGCGATCGGTGACGCGATCCGCGCCGCCGGGGCCCGGGTGATCGATGTCCAGGCCGATGCCGCGCACAACCGGATGGTGGTGACATTTGTGGCAGAACCGGACCTGGCGGTGGAAGCGGCCATTGCCGGCGCCGCGGTGGCCACGGAGCGCATCGACCTGCGCCGGCATCTCGGTGAGCATCCGCGAATGGGCGCCACCGACGTCGTCCCCTTCGTGCCGTTCGCCGACCTGCCGATGAGCGTCTGTGTCGACCTGGCCCGCCGGTTTGGCTCACGGCTCTGGACTGAGCTTCGCGTGCCGGTCTACTACTACGGGGAGGCGGCCACCCGGCCCGACCGGCGGGAACTGGAGCGGGTTCGCCGGGGTGGTTTCGAAGACCTGCTGGCCCACTTGGGCGATCCTGATCGCGCGCCGGACGAGGGGCCACCCACGGTGCATCCGAGCGCGGGGGCGACGGCGGTCGGCGCCCGCATCCCCTTGATCGCCTACAACGTGAACCTGAAGACAACCGACCTGCAGGTGGCCAAGGACATCGCGAAGGCCATTCGCGCTTCCTCCGGCGGCCTACCAAACGTCAAGGCGCTCGGGTTCGAGCTGGCCGACCGCGGGCTGGTGCAGGTCTCCATGAATCTCACCGACTACCGGGTCACGAACATCTGGAAGGTCTTTTCAGTCATCCGCGACGAGGCCCGTAGCCGAGGTGTGGACGTCGACGCCTCCGAGATCGTCGGCACCATTCCCCTGGCGGCGGCCGTCGGCGTCATCAAAGACGCAGTCATCGAGCCGGCCTTCCGCATGGACCAGATCCTGGAGAAACGCGTCTGGGCGGGCGAATGACACGCGTCAAGGATCAGACGATCGGCGACTACCTGCAGGCGCTCGGCTCAACCGCGGCGGTACCCGGCGGCGGCAGTGCGGCCGCGCTCGCCGCGGCGATGGGCGCCGCCCTGGTGAGCATGGTGGCGAAGCTGAGCGCGAAGAAGGCCAGGACTGACAAGATTCGGGCGGCCCTGACTGGACTCGTGCCCGAGCTGGATCAGCTCGCCGACCGCCTGCTCGAGCTTAGTCAGGACGACATCGATGCCTACCGGGCGGTGATCGACGCGCGAAAGTCTGGCGCCCCGGCTGCCTCGCTCGAGCGGGCCTATGAACGGGCGGCCGAGGTGCCACTGGCGGCCGCCTCGGCGGCCACGCGTGGGCTCGCACTGGCCGCGGAGACGAGCAGGAACGCCTGGGACATGACGGCGTCTGACCTCTCCGCCGGCAGCGAGCTGTTGCAGACGGGCCGCGATGGCGCGCTGGCCAATGTGGCCATCAACCTGCCCGAGCTCCGCGGCGAGCCGGCGGTACGGATCGAGCGCGCCTACCGCGAGCTGATGGCGAAGGCGTAGCGGATCGAGCGGCCGTACCATGAGTCCAACTCTCGCGCAGGGGTGATGCAATGGGGAATCGAGCGCTCGTACAAACCGTTACCCTGGTCTTCGGTGTTATCTATTTCGCGGTTGGGGTGCTTGGGTTCATCGGCCCGCTGATTGGAACGAGCAGCTTCATCACGATCACGCAGGACCGGCACACGCTGCTGGGGATCGCCGACATCAATCTCCTCCACAACCTGGTGCACCTGGTGATCGGGATCGCGGGGCTGGCCGCCGCCAGCAGCGTCGCCAACTCGCGGAGCTTCTGCCAGGTTGTCGGTGTCATCCTGCTCATCCTTGGACTCCTGGGAGTTTTTGCCGGCAACCTCCTCGGCGTTCTTCCCCTGGCCGGCTTCGACATCCCGCTGCACCTGGTTACCGGTGCCGTCCTCGCCTACTTCGGGTTTGCGGCGACGGTCTCGGTCCGCAGCCGGGCCTAACGCCGATAGACTCAGGTCATGGCGGCGCCCTTCCCTTCGTTCGATAGCCGCACGGTAGCGATCGATGGGGTCAATATCCACTACGTCTGCGGCGGAAGCGGCTCGCCGCTGGTCCTGGTGCACGGCCTGGGCAGCTCGGCCGCCGTCGAGTTCTACTTCAACCTGGAGCCGCTGGCGGCGAACCACCGCGTGCTCGCCATCGACCTTCCCGGCTTCGGCCACTCCGATAAGCCGGTGCTCGAGTACACAATCGAGCTCTTCGTAAAGGCCGTCCGCGATGTGATGGCGTCCGAGGAGCTGACGCGGGCCGCCGTGATGGGGGTTTCAATGGGCGGGCGCGTGGCGCTCGGCCTGGCGCTCGAATGGCCGGAGCTCGTCGAGCGATTGGTGCTGGTGGATGCGCTCGGCGTCGGCCCGCCGCGGCGCGTGCTCGCCTATCGCATCCTGCTGACCAAAGGTCTGGGTGAGCTCACCCTGAGCGGGACAGCCCGGGCGCTGCGCCGCATGAATCCGGCGACCATTCGGCGGTTCTGGGGCTGGTACCTTCGCCGCCCAGGGCGGGTGGACACGATCCTGAGCGATGAGCGGATCGCCAATCACGGCACGCTGCTCTCGACGCCCGAGTACCGGGCGGCCTACCTCTCAGCGCTCCGTTCGATCGCCAGGATGGGCCAGCTCCGGGACGGGATCACCGTTGAGGATCGTCTCGCTGAACTGCCGATGCCGACGTTGCTGATCTGGGGCCGCCACGACCACATCTTCCCGGCGAGTCACGCCGAGACGGCGAAACTCAAAATGCGCAATGGCCGGGTCGAGATCTTCGAGAATAGTGGCCATACGCCTCAGATGGAAGAGCCTAACCGGTTCAACAAACTCGTCCTTGATTTCCTCAGCGAGCCGATGAGCCGGCGCGGCGAAGGGGTCGCCTGACGGTCGCCGGCGAACCGATGCATCGCGACGATCTCCGAAACGTGGCGATCATCGCGCACGTTGACCACGGGAAGACCACGCTCGTGGATGCGCTGCTGAAGCAATCGCATGTATTCGCCGCGCACGAGCAGGTGGGCGAGTTGATCATGGACTCCAACGTGCTGGAGCGAGAGAAGGGCATCACCATCCTGGCCAAGACCACCTCGATCCGCTACCGGGGGATCAAGATCAACATCATCGATACCCCCGGCCATGCCGATTTCGGCGGCGAAGTCGAGCGTGTGCTGGGGATGGCGGACGGCTGCCTGCTGCTGGTGGACGCGCTCGAAGGGCCGATGCCGCAAACGCGGGTGGTGCTTCGGCTCGCGCTCGAGCTGGGCCTGGCGCCGATCATCGTCGTGAACAAGATCGACCGGGTCAACGCGCGACCGGCCGAGACTGTGGAAATGACCCACGACCTGCTGCTCGAGCTGGCCAAGCATTCCGATCAGCTCAGTGCTCCGGTGATCTACACCAACGCGCGGGCGGGTACCGCGACCGCCGACCTGCGCCACCCCGGCAGGACGCTCGAACCGCTCCTCGACGCGCTGCTCGCCTACGTCCCGCCGCCAAAAGGGGACCCGCTGGGCCCGTTACAGCTGCTGGTCAGCAACCTGGATCACGACAATCACATCGGACGGCTGGCGATCGGCCGGATCGCACGTGGCACCATCCGGCAAGGGCAGGACGTGGTCAGATGCAGCGAGGCCGGCATCGGCCCGCCGCAGCGCATCACCACCCTGCTGACGGTTGAAGCCTTGCAGCGGAGTCCGGCCGACGTCGCGGCGGCGGGGGAGATCGTGTATCTCGCCGGCCTTCCCGACATCGCGGTGGGAGACACCGTGGCGGATGCCGAGTATCCCGAGCCCCTGCCACGGCTCGAGGTCAGCCAGCCGACGTTGCGGATGCAATTCTCGGTGAACCAGTCGCCGTTCGCCGGTCGTGAGGCGACCACCAGCAGCACCTCGCGCCAGCTCCGCGCCCGGCTCGCACGCGAATTGCAGACCAATATTGCGCTCAAAGTTGCCGACGGGGCGACCGCCGACATCTTCGAGGTCAGCGGCCGGGGCGAACTGCATCTGGCGATCCTGATCGAGACCATGCGACGGGAGGGGTATGAGTTCGAGGTTTCACGTCCGGCCGTCATCACGCGCGACATCGACGGCCAACGGCACGAACCGGTCGAGGAGTGCATCATCGACTGCAGCCTCGATGCCGTAGGGGCCATCACCGAGGCGCTCGGCTCACGGGGGGCGCAGTTGCAGACCATGCGGACCGATGCCGGCAGCGGAGCCCGGCTCACCTACCTCGCCCCAACCCGGGCGCTGATCGGATTGCGGAGCCTGATCCTGACGCTCACTCGTGGAACCGGCGTGATGTCAACCAGGCTGGTCGGCTGGGAGCGGTGGCGGACGCTGCCATCTCGAACGCGCAACGGGGTGCTCACCGCGAGCCAGACCGGCATGGCCGTCGCCTATGGGTTGCAGGGCGTCCAGGAGCGCGGTCAGCCCTTTATTGGGCCGGGAACGCAGGTCTACGAGGGCATGATCATCGGGCTCAACCGGCGCGGCGGCGATATCGACGTCAACGCCACCAAGCAGAAGCAGAAAACGAATATGCGCGCCTCCACTGAAGACGCTACTGTCAAACTGGTCCCGCCGCGCCAGATGTCACTGGAGGAATGCCTCGACTTCATCGAAGACGACGAACTGGTGGAGGTGACGCCGAAGGGAATCCGGATGCGAAAGCGCGTCTTGATCGCGAGCGAGCGGATCAAGCTCCGCAAGCGCGAATTGCCGGCGGCCGGCTAGGCACCGGGTTGCGGAATCCTAAGCTTGAGCTGTGACAGCACCAGGGGACGACCCTGTCACCAATGAGCGCGATCAAACGGCCGATGTGCGGGAACGACTGGCCGATGAACGCGAGGGGCTGGCCGACGAGCGCGAACGCCTCGCGGACGATCGGGAGGCGGCTCTTGATGCCCGAGAACGGCAGATCGAGGCACGAGAGCAGCGGGTCCGGGAACGGTCGGCGCGTCTCGGTCTGGACGCCCTGAGCTCTCAGGAATCGGCCCACGAGGCAATCCGCTCGGCTCGGCAGCGGATCGAGCACTCCCGCAACTCACTGGATCGCTCGGAGGCTGACATCAACCGGCGGGACGCCAAGCTCGAGCGCGGCGATGCCGATGCCGCGCGCGACCAGCGCGAGATCGAACGACAGACGCATGAGCCCTCCGGTTAGCTGATCAGCCGATGGGGTGGCCGAGCCGAGCGGCGTAGAAGCCGAGCAGCCATTGGAAGAGCAAAACCAGGCCCCATATAAGTAGGATGGCGCCGGCCAGGCCAAGGGGGGCCGGCCAGAGCCGCTTCAGCCGGTAGCGGGCGAACTGGGGAAAGGTCTGCCAGAAGGCGCTGGAGAACAGGGCGACCCGCCGGGCTTGCCGGAGGGCGATTCGAAGCAGGAGAATTCCGGCAAGGCCGAGTCCGAGGCCCCAGATCAGCATCAGGCTGGTATTAGCATATGTTGTGGCCTAAGGCACTGGGAAACCCTACAGGCTGTGGTAAACTGCTTGACAGGCTTCATCCTACGGCATACGATGTGGGCCGCTCTCCACCCCACCCTACGGAGGTTCATCGATGGCCCGATCCACCCAGAAGACTTCAACTGACCGACCCAACGTGACCGCGGCGGCGCCCAGTACTGCGCCCAGACGTAACCGCAACGGGCTTCCCTGGAAGCGGTACTTCACCCGGCCGGGCGTGGCGCCATTCGACGAAGTCCAATGGGAGACGCGCGAGGCGAGCATCACCAACGAGAAGGGTGAGGTCGTCTTCGAGCAACACGAGGTTGAGATTCCGACCACCTGGTCACAGGTCGCGACGAATGTGGTGGTTTCGAAGTATTTCCGTGGGGTGCTCGGGACGCCCGAGCGCGAGCGGAGCGTCAAGCAACTGATCGGGCGGGTCGTGCGCACCATCCACGGGTGGGCGAACAAGCAGGGATACTTCGCGACGCCTGAGGCGGCGGAGATCTTCCGGGATGAGCTGACGCATCTGCTGGTGCATCAGAAGGCCGCCTTCAACAGTCCCGTCTGGTTCAACGCCGGCATCGAGCAACGCCCTCAACTTTCGGCGTGCTTTATCAATAAGGTCGAGGACAGGATGGAGTCAATCCTCACCCTGGCCAAGACCGAGGGCATGCTCTTCAAGTACGGCTCGGGCACCGGCACGAATCTGTCGCCACTTCGCTCCTCGCGCGAGCTGCTCGCGGGCGGCGGCACGGCATCCGGCCCCGTCTCCTTCATGAAGGGCTTTGACGCCTTCGCCGGCGTGATCAAGTCCGGCGGCAAGACCCGGCGGGCGGCCAAAATGGTGATCCTCAACGCCGACCATCCCGACATCGTCGAGTTCATCAACTGCAAGGTCGAGGAGGAGCGCAAGGCCTGGACGCTGATCGAGGGCGGATACGATCCATCGTTCAACGGCCCAGCCTACAGCTCGATCTTCTTCCAGAACTCCAACAACAGTGTCCGGGTCAAGGACGATTTCATGAAGGCGGTGGAAGAGGACGCCGAGTGGCACACCTTCGCCATCACGACCGGCCAGATCATGGATACCTACAAGGCCCGCGATCTGATTCGGATGATGGCCGATGCGGCGTGGGCGTGCGGCGATCCGGGGCTGCAGTACGACACGACCGTCAACCACTGGCACACCTGCCCGAACACCGACCGGATCAACGCCTCGAACCCGTGCTCGGAGTACATGTTCCTCGATAACACCTCCTGCAACCTGGCGTCGATCAACCTGATGAAGTTCCTGGACGAGCGCGGCGAGTTCGACGTCGAGGCCTATCGAGAGGCCTGCCGTATCTTGATCACCGCCCAGGAGATCCTGGTCGACAACGCCAGCTATCCAACGGAGGCCATCACGCAGAACAGCCGGGACTTCCGGCCGCTGGGGCTCGGCTATGCCAACCTGGGCGCCCTGCTGATGGCGTCGGGTCTGCCGTATGACAGCGACGCCGGGCGCGACGTGGCGGCGGCGCTCACGGCGGTGATGACCGGTGAGGCCTATGCCCAATCAGCCCGCATCTCCCAGAGGAAGGGCCCCTTCAACGGCTTCGCCATCAACCGCGAGCCGATGCTGCGCGTCATGGACCAGCACCGACGCTCGGTCGACCACATCAACCCGGCGCATGTTCCGCTGCCGCTGCTGAGCGCCGCACGAGACGCCTGGGACAAAGCCTGCCAGCTGGGCGACCTCTATGGCTACCGCAACTCGCAGGCGACCGTGATCGCCCCCACCGGGACGATCGGATTCATGATGGACTGCGACACCACCGGCATCGAGCCGGACATCGCCCTGGTCAAGTACAAGAAGCTGGTCGGCGGCGGCATGCTGAAGATCGTCAACCAGACCGTGCCGATTGCCCTTCGCCGGATCGGCTACCCCGAGCCCCAGGTCTCCGAGATCCTCCAGTACATCGACGAGAACGACACCATCGAGGGCGCGCCGCACCTGCGGCCCGATGACCTGGCCGTGTTCGATTGCGCCTTCAAGCCGGCGAAGGGCTCCCGGACGATCCACTACATGGGGCACGTCAAGATGATGGCCGCGGCCCAGCCATTCGTCTCCGGTGCCATCTCCAAGACGGTCAATATGCCCGAGCTGGCGACCCCCGAGGACATCATGGAGGTCTACCTCGAAGGCTGGCGGATGGGCCTCAAGGCGATCGCCATCTACCGAGATGGCTCCAAGCGTTCCCAGCCGCTGAACACGGCGCTCGACAGCAAGAAGAGCACCGCGGCTCAGGTCCCTTCGACCAGGGAGGTCGCGAGCGAGCCGGCCCGGGCCGTGCGCCGCAAGCTGCCCGACGAGCGCCGGGCGATCACCCACAAGTTCGATATCCAGGGTCACGAGGGCTATATCACGGTCGGCATCTACGAGGACGGCAGGCCCGGCGAGATCTTCCTGGTCATGTCCAAGGAAGGCAGCACGATCTCCGGCCTGATGGATGCGTTCGCGACGAGCATCTCGCTGGCGCTGCAGTACGGGGTTCCGCTGGAGGTGCTGGTCAAGAAGTTCGCGCATACGCGTTTCGAGCCGTCGGGCTTCACGAAGAACCCTGAAATCCCGATCGCCAAGTCGATCACCGACTACATCTTCCGGTGGCTCGCGTCAAAATTCCTCAGCGGGACGCAGCAAGAGGCGATCGGCATCGTACGCCGAGAGCCAATCGTCGAGGTTGAGGCTGCGCCGGCCGCTCCCGTCACGCCGGCAAAGCCCACGACAATCGAATCCAGCGCGATCAAGATCAGTTTCCAGGGGCAGGAGGACGCGCCGGCCTGTTCTGACTGCGGCTCGATCATGATTCGCAACGGCACCTGCTACAAGTGCCTCAACTGCGGCAGCACGAGCGGCTGCAGCTAGCAAAGTTACGGGAAGGAACCGTCGCGGTTCCTTCCCAGTCCTCATTCCGGCACGATGAGGGCGCTCATCGCCATCCTCAGTGGTCGCATGACGGGCCAGAATGCCCATGCGGAGGTCCGACGACGTGGGACGGACGCAAATTTCGTTGTCGTGGGTGTGGCCTCTATTACGAAACCTGCTGCGATGGCGGTCGTTGCTCATGACGCCGCGAAAATTCTGAAAAATTCTGCCGTTGCCCTGCGCTGAGGCTCATCACCGCGGCGGCTCGAGAAAAATTTGGGTCGAGGCTGTGCAAAACGGCTCGATTCATGCTATGGTCGCACTTAATGAGCGCGCAGCCGCGCTCTGATCATCGCGTGGATCAGGGCGAGGATCTGAAGAAGGGCAACATTCAAACAACTCCGCGGTCCACATCGATACGCATCGGCACATGGCATCGCGGAACCCGAGGGTCGACTGCGGCGCGCCATCGCTCCCCTCATTTCTCTCTCTCCTCTTTGCTTCCGGTACCCGGCCTCGCCGGCGCCCGCGCGTCCACGGTACCCGTGGCGCTCACGCGCGTTCGGCGGCGGCGTACAAGCGGCCGACCGGGGGAATCTTGCTAAGAAGGAGGTGAGCCCGGATGGCCGCAAAGAAGAAAGCAGGCGGAAAGAAGAAAGCCGCGAAGAAGTCGTCGAAGAAGAAGTAGGTTAGCTTTTCAAGCTGACTTCAATGCAGCCGGTGCCTTCGGGTGCCGGCTGTAGCATTGGTGGGCATGATCGATCTCGATCGCGCCCGTCCCTTCCTCAAAGTCCGGCACGACGGTATCCTCGCCACCATCAAGCGTGACGGGCGGCCGCAACTCTCGAACATCCTCTACTTCCTCGATGAAGACGGCCGCATCAAGATCTCCGTCACCCAGACGAGGGCCAAAACGCTCAACCTCCGCCGAGACCCGCGGGCCAGTCTTCACGTCCAGGGGCGCGACCGCTATGAATACCTGGTCGCCGAGGGAGCCGCGCGGCTCATCGAGGGGGATGGCCTGGCCGAAGCCCTGCGGCACTATTACCGCAAAGTCCGCGGCGACCATCCCGACTGGGCCGAATACGACGCCGCCATGGTCAAGGAGCAGCGCCTGCTGCTCTCCATCTCGGTCGAGCGCGCCTACGGCCAGCTGCGCTAGCGAACCGCCAGGCAGGTGACCGTCTTGAAGACGCCATCGATCTTCTGGATCTTCTCGACGATGATCGAGCCAATGCCGGCCACGTCGGGGGCCTCGACGGCGGCGATCACGTCATATTCGCCCGTGATGGCATCGGCCAGCTCGATGCCCTTAACGCCCTGAAGCGACCTGGCCACCTCGATCGCCTTTCCGGCCGACGCGTTGATCAGCACATACGCCCGCATTGCACCCTCCTGAACGAATTTCGATGTTCAGGATACGGGTTTGGCCGACGCTAAGATGAACCCATGACGTCCATGACGGCAGTGGTGAAGGCCGCTGCCGGCCCGGGCGCCGAGATCGATCAGATTGCCATCCCCGAGCCAACCGGCAAGGATGTTTTGATCGAGGTGGCCGCGTCGTCCATCTGTGGTACCGACGTCCACATCTTCGATTGGAATGACTGGGCCCGTCGTCATATCCGCCCGCCCCGGGTCTTCGGGCACGAGATGTCCGGCCGGGTGGTCGCCGTTGGTTCTGACGTTCGAGAAGTTGAACCGGGGACCTACGTTGCGGCGGAAACTCATGTCGTCGACCACACCTGCCGGCAGTGCCAGCGCGGCCTCTACCATCTGTGCGAGAACGTGCGGGTCCTCGGCGTCGATCGCGACGGATCGTTCGCGCGCTACGTGCTCCTGCCGGCCGAAAATTGCTGGCGTAACGCGCCCGGGCTCAGCCCCGAAGTCGCCGCCCTGCAGGAGCCATTCGGGAATGCCGTCCACGCGGCTCTGGCGGGACCGCTGAAAGACAACGCCGTGGCGATCTTTGGGCTGGGGCCGATCGGCCTCTGTGCCGTCGGCATCGCCCGGGCCGAGGGTGCGGCGGCGGTCTATGGGGTGGAGCCCAATCCGTATAGGCGGGCGCTGGCCGAGCGGATGGGGGCGACTGCCGTTTTCCCCCCCGGCGATGCGACCGTGCAGGACATCCGGAGGGTCAACGGCGGCGTTGGTGTGGATATCGTCCTCGAGATGTCTGGACATCCGACGGCGGTCGAGCAGGGGCTACAGGTCCTCCATAACGGGGGGTGGATCAGTTTGCTCGGCATCGGCGACCGGCCGGTCACGCTCGATCTCAACGACCTCGTGGTCACCAAAAGCATCACGATTTACGGCATCTTCGGGCGGCGCATCTGGGATACCTGGGAGCGCACCTCGAGCTACCTGAGCACCGGCAGGGTCGACGTCTCGCCGCTCATCACCCACCGGTTCCCGCTTGACGACTTCCAGGAGGCGATGGCCCAGATGAAGAGCGGCCGGGCGGGGAAAGTCGTACTGCTGCCGAGCGGCGGTTAGGAGGGATCATATGATCACCGAAAAAAAGACACAGTTCCTGGTCGAGGAGCTCGACCAGCTCAAAAAGAACGGTCTGTTCCGCCCGCTTCGGGTGCTGGCGTCGGCGCAGGACACCGAGGTGGTCGTGGATGGCAAGCGCGTGCTCAACCTGTCGTCGAATAACTACCTTGGTCTGACAACCCATCCCCGGCTGAAGCGCGCCATGGTCAAGGCCACCGAAGAATTGGGCGCCGGTTCAGGGGCGGTGCGCACCATCGCCGGGACCATGGCGATCCACGAAGAGCTCGAGAGCCGGCTTGCCGAGTTCAAGCACACCGAGGCGTCGCTGGTCTTCCAGTCGGGTTTCACCGCGAATCTCGGCGTCCTCCAATCGCTGGTCAAAGAGGGCGACGTCATCATCAGCGACGAGCTGAACCATGCGTCGATCATCGACGGCATCCGGCTCTCGAAGGCCGAGCGTTCGATCTTCAAGCACCGCGATCTGGACGACCTCGAGCGACACCTCGAAAAGCACCGCGAGAAGCGCGTCAAGCTGGTCGTCACCGACGGCGTCTTCAGCATGGACGGCGACATCGCGCCACTCGCCGGCATCGTGGATCGGGCGGAGCGGTTTGGCGCCATGATCATGGTCGACGACGCCCACGCCAGCGGCGTGCTGGGAAAGAATGGCCGCGGATCGGTCAACCATTTCGGGCTCGACGGCCGGGTCGACTTGCAGATGGGCACCCTGTCAAAGGCGATCGGCGTCCTCGGCGGCTACGTCGCGGCGCCCCAGCCGGTCCGCGACTTTCTGATCCATCGCGCCCGGCCCTTCCTGTTCAGCACCTCGCATCCACCTGGGGTCGCGGCGGCCTGCATCGCCGCCATCGACGTCCTGCTGGCGGAGCCGGAGCGCATCGAGAGGTTGTGGGCCAACACGGCCCGCTTCAAGGCCGGCCTCAAACGCCTCGGATTTGAGACCGGCGCCAGCGAAACCCCGATCACGCCCGTGATCGTCGGGAAAGGCTCGGTAGCGATGGAGCTGTCCGACCGCCTGTTCGGCCTGGGGGTCTTTGCCCAGGGGATCGGATACCCAACGGTGCCGGAGGGGCGAGCCCGGATCCGGACCATCGTGACCAGCGTTCACACTGATCAGCAGCTGGATCGGGCGCTGGAGGCTTTCGAGAAAGGCGGCAAGGAACTTGGGGTTATCGCGTAACCTTCATCACCAAAGCCACATATATGAATAGGTCAACGGCGTGACCGAGCGTTCGGCAGCGGAGCTGCAAGACGAGGCGCGCCTGATCGAAGCCGCCAAGCGGGACCGCAAAGCGTTTGCGGCGCTGTACGACCGATACTTCGATCAGATCTACTCGTACTGCTACTACCACTCCGGCCGGCGCGAGGAGGCGGAGGACCTGGCCAGCGAGACCTTCCAGCGGGCGCTGGAGGGGCTGGACGATTTTGAGTGGCGAGGCATCCCATACTCAGCATGGTTGTACAAAGTCGCGTCGAATCTGATGTCCAAGCGGCGACGCCGGCCGCCCTGGATCGAGCTGCCCGATCCAATCGCCGGCAGCGGCGAGAACGATCCAGAACGGCTGTGGCTTCGGCGGGAGCAGGGCGATGAGCTGCACAAGGCCGTCCGTACGTTGCCGCTCGACCAGCGCGAGGCGGTCCTGCTCAAATTCGAGGGGCGTCTCAAGAACAGGGAGATTGGCGTGATCATGGGTCGCAGCGAGGGCGCGGTGAAGCTATTGCTGTTCCGGGCGGTTCACGGCCTGCGCCGGCGACTTCACGAACAGGAGAAGCCGCGATGAATCCACGGCCAGAAGATATCGACGCCCTGGCGAAGGCGATCGACCGTGTCGTCTTCGCCGAGTCCGGCGACGCGACGGGTCCCGTAGTCCCACCTGCGTCGTTGGCGCTCGTCTCGTACCTCAACGACAGCTTTCCCCGGATGACGGTCGCGAGCAGCCGGCAGGACCGATTGCGGCGGCGGGTGATGCGGGCGCTGCGGATTCCGGCCAACCCCGCGCCGGCCGGCTGGGTGCGGCTCGAGTCGGAGATGAACCGCCGCTTGGGCAACCTCGACCCAAAGTGGACGCCCGTGGTGGGCGGTGCCGCCCTGGTGTTGCTGGGTGTGGTTGGCTTTGCCGTCTGGCGGCAGCGCGGCGCCGTGAAGCCGGCGATCGCTGCCGTTCGCTGAAACGTAAAGCGTGGGATCATGACCACCGACGACGAACTGTCGGCCCGGGAGGCGGCCCGCATCCGGGCCCGGGATCGCAAGGCAAGGCCCCCGAAGATGGTCATCGACAACGCCGGCGTCAAGCGGATCCAGCTGTCCCTCCGCGACCGCGCGAAGAAGAAGAAAAAGTAAAGTAGATCCGTGACCGCGATCCGCAAAGCGGTGTTCCCGGCCGCCGGACTGGGCACGCGCTTCCTGCCCGCAACCAAGGCGCAGCCGAAAGAGATGCTGCCGGTGGTGGACAAGCCGATCATCCAATACGGGGTCGAAGAGGCGGTTGCCGCCGGAATCGATCAGATCATCGTGGTCACCGGCCGTGACAAGCGCGCGATCGTGGACCATTTCGACATCTCCTTCGAACTCGAGCACTATTTGAAGGATCGGGGCAAGACCCGAGAGCTTCAGGTCGTGCGCAAGATCTCAGACATGGTCGACATCACCTACATCCATCAGAAGGAGCCGCTCGGCCTGGGCCATGCCGTGTTGATGGCCAAAGATGTGGTCGGCAACGAGCCGTTCGCAGTCTTTCTGGCTGACGACATCATCCGCTCGCAGACTCCCGTGATCAAACAGATGATGGAGGTGTACGCCCAGCAGCAGGTCTCAGTGCTCGCGCTGCAGCGGGTGGAACCCGAGCAGGTTTCCCGCTACGGCGTGGTCAAGGTGGCACAGAGCGACGGTCGGATCCATGAGGTGGTCGACATGGTGGAGAAGCCGGACCCGACCAAGGCGCCCTCCAACCTTGCCATCCTGGGCCGCTATCTGCTCAAGCCGTCGATCTTCGGCATCCTGGAGACGACCCACGAGGGCGTGGGCGGCGAGATCCAGCTGACCGACGCGTTGCGCACCATGGCCCAACAGGAGAAGATGCTTGGCCTCGAATTCGACGGCACCTACTTCGATGTGGGGACGGTCAGCGGCTTCCTCAAGACCTCCATCGCGTTCGCCCTCGAGCGGCCCGGGCTCCGCGAGGAGCTGCTGAGCTACTTAAAGAGCCTGGACGGCCTCAGCGCCTAGGGAATCCGCCGCCCCAGCCACTCGTCGGGCGGCGGTTCCGAGCCTATAATGAGGGGTCCGTTGAATGGCTTTAGCGATACCGCAATCAGGTCCAGACATGGCAGTTTCAGGGAGACGCAGATCCGACGAGGACCGGGTCGTTCGGTATTTGAACACCGAGGGCGACTTCGAGGTCGAGGTGTCGCACACACTGAACAAGTGGTGCGTCACGGTTTTTCAGCTGCCATCAAAGCAGGTGGTCGCGCAGGACTTCTTCCCAGAGCGGTGGAAAGCTCTGGCGCGGGCGCAGGACTTCGTTCGCATTCTCAATACCCGTAACAAGCCCCAGCCCGAATCGGACGACGAACCCTGATCCGTAACTCGTCGCGGGCCTTCTGGCTCCACGAATGGGGCGCGCTGGCTTTCGTGGTCACGGTCATTCTCGGCCTCCTGGTCGTGCCGGCCGCCCTGATCCTGGAAGGCAACGCCAGAACGACGGCCCCGTCGAACCAAACCCTGCTGCAACCCACGCCGGCCCCGAGCTGCCTGTCGGCTTCCTCCACGCCGTCCGGGTCGGCGGCCGCGAGTCCCAGTTCGACGCCCACCCCAACCCCGAAGCCCTCGGCCTCCGGGTCTCTCAGCCCATCGGCGACGGTGGTCACGAGCGCGTCGCCGACCCCATGCCCCTCGCCAAGCCCGACAGCGTCCGCCTCGCCGAGCGGCAGCCCCAAGGCATCCGCCTCGCCATAGCCTGAGCGAGGCTAGCCGGCGATCGCCTCTCCCAGCACGATCGAGCCGTTCCGCGGCACGATCTGGGCCCGCTGGAGCTCGATCTCGGCCATCACACGCGTATCGTCGAGCACCGCGAGCAGGATGTGATCGCGCAGGGCCAGCTCGCCGATCCGGACGCAGTCCTTGAGGAAGGGAAACACCAGCGGGCGGACGAGGTTGACGATGTATCGGTGCTCCGACGCGCGATCGGCGGCCGAGTCGGCCAGGCTCTCGTCCCGGAAGGCCAGGATGAACAGCTCGTCACTCAGTGGAATCAGGTCCGTCCAGCTGTAGGCTTCCTCGGGCGCGTCAGGGATCAGACTGCGCTTCTGGCGGAAAAGCTCCAACCGCGATTGAAGCTGGCGCATCGGTCCGGACGGTCCCTCGATGATGAAGGGGACATCCTTTAAAGGAGCCTGGGCAGCTTGCGCCGGATAACGGGTGGAGAACCCGACGTCAGGCCGACCCTGAAAGGGAGCCGGCACTTTGATGACGAGCTCCTGAAGCATTCGCCAGACTCTCCTTCTGCCTTTGATTATACCGGCGTTAACACATTCAACGGAAATTCGCGACAGCTCTTGCTGTTTTTGCCCGGCAGTGGTCCAACACGGTGTCGGCGTCACCCGTATTCAGGACCCGGTCCGGGGTGAGGCCGGCGCGGCGGCCAATCGCGCATCCGTAGCGGACCGAGTCGAACTCGGCGGGGTAGTGCGCGTCGGTGTCGATGGCGAGGATGGCGCCGGCGTCCCGCGCCTTGCGCGCCCAGCTGTCGTTGAGGTCGAGGCGCCACGGACTGCTGTTGATCTCCAGAGCGGTGCCAGTCTTGACCGCCTCGGCGATCACCGCATCGATATCGAGGCTGGTCTCTCCGCGGCGATCCAGCCGGCGCGAGGTCGGATGGGCCAGCACGTCCACGTGGGGCGATCGTAGCGCCGCCAGGACTCGTTGGGTGATCAGATCTTTCGGCTGGTCCAGCGCTGTGTGGACCGAGGCGACGACGACCTCGAGCTCGGCGAGGCATTCGTCCGGAAGATCGAGGCTGCCATCGGGCAGAATGTCGACTTCGGCACCATTCAGGACGCGCGCCACCCCCGGGCTGGCGTTGACCGAAGCGATCTCGGCGGCCCGCTCCGAAAAGCGTTGCGGCGTCAACCCCTGGGCGATCAGCAGCGACTGCGTGTGGTCGGTCATCACCAGGTAGCTGTAACCGCGCTCCCTGGCCGCCCGCGCCATGACGGCGATCTCGTTGCGGCCGTCACTCCAGTTGCTGTGGGTATGCAGATCCCCGCGAAGGTCTCGCTGCTGGACCAGTTGCGGCAGGGGACCCTGCGCCGCCAGCTCGATCTCGCCACGGCCCTCGCGTAACTCCGGTGGAATCCAGGCACAGCCCACGGCGGCGTACACCTCCTCTTCAGTCTCGCCGGCGATTCTTGTGCCGTCCTCTCTGAAGACGCCATACTCGTTGATCTTCAGCTGGCCGCTGCGCTCCGAGCGGCCGCGTAGCTGAACGTTGTGGGCCTGCGAACCGGTGAAATACTGCCAGGCGGCGCCAAAGCTTTCCGGCTTCACGGCGCGCAGGTCGACCTCCATTCCCGACCGGACTCGAACGGAGGTCTTGGTGCCTCCCTGGGCGACCACCTCATTAACCTGCGGCAAGTGCGCGAACTCCCGGCAGATCGCATCCGGATCATTCGCAGCGACCAGCAGGTCGAGGTCGCTGATGGTCTCGCGGGCGCGTCGTAGGCTTCCCGCGATCTCCGCGCGAAGGACTCCCGGCATCGACCGAAGGGTCGTCAGCAGGGAATCCGCCAGGATCCAACCCTCGGGAAAGAACCTGCGGCCCTCGGTCCGTTTGAGCATGGCGATGCCCTTGAGGATGTTCTCCTCCGTCCTGGCTTTGATGCCCCGCACGAGAAGTAGCCGATGCGCCTGCGCCGCCTCCTCCAGCGCATCGAGGCTGAGGATGCCGAGCGCGTCGTAGATATCCTTGGCCGTTCGCGGTCCCAGCCCCGGGACGCGGGTCAGCTCGAGGAGCGCCGGCGGGACCTCGCTCTCGAGTCGAGTCAGGAATTCCAGCTGTCCGCTCGTGACAAACTCGACAATCTTCTTCTCCATCGCCTCACCGATGCCGGGGATGTCTTTGAGCCGTCCGTCTTTGATCAGGTCCTCGACCTCGGTGGTCAGGTTGTCGAGCTGCCGGACGGCCTCGCGGTAGGCGCGGATCTTGAAAAAGTTCTCGCCCTTGATCTCGAGCAGGTCGGCCACCCGGTTGAGCATGGCCGCGACGTCGGCATTCCGCACGTCGCTAACCTAGCAGGGCATGCTGCTTTCCGGCGTCCGCGTCCTCGATCTTTCCCGCCTGCTCCCGGGCGCATACTGCACCCAGCTGCTCCAGGCGCAGGGCGCGGACATCACCAAGATTGAGCCGCCAACCGGCGATCCCATCCGCGGGCTGCCCGGCGGCGAGGCGTATTTCGATGCCCTGCACCGCGGCCAGCAGCTCCTGACCCTCGATCTCCGGACCGAGAGCGGGCAAAAGGCGCTCCGGCGGCGAATCGTCGATGCGGACGTCCTTGTGGAGGGCTTTCGGCCCGGCGTCCTCGACCGGATCGAACTCGGCTATGCCGCGCTGTCTGCCATCAATCCGGCGCTCGTCTATTGCGCCATCACGGGCTACGGCTCGAGCGGCCCGATGGCGCGCCGCGCCGGTCACGACCTCAACTACCTCGCGCGGAGCGGCGCCCTGTCGCTGATGCCGCAGCGCGACGGCGTGCCGACCATCCCCGGATTGCAGGTCGCCGATCTCGCCGGCGGGCTCCAGGCCGCCTTCTTGATTGGTGCCGCGCTCGCGGGGCGCGTAAAGACCGGACGGGGCAGCCGGGTCGAGGTCTCGATGACCGGCCTGATGCTCAGTTGGACAGCGCTACCCCGGGCGGCGCTGAAAGCCGGCCTTTCCGGCTTGCCGCTCACCGGCGAGCTTCCCTGCTACCACGTCTATCCGGTTCCCGGCGGCTGCCTGACGGTCGCTGCACTGGAGGCGGATTTCTGGGCGGAATTCTGCCACACGATCGGCCGTGACGCGCTGACGGAACGCCAGTTCGACCCATCCGCCGTCGACGACGTGCAGTCGGCGCTCGCCTCGGCAACGCGGGACGAATGGATGGCGCGCTTCAGGGACCGCGACGTCTGCGTGGAGCCGGTTCTGGGACTGGCCGAGCTGAACGAGGACTGAGGCGGCGTCCGCGCCGCCTCAGCACGATAGCCTCAGCTCTGAGCGTTCGTGATCTTGCCGAACAGGCCGTCGGCCTCGTTGTTGATGCCGGCGGTGAAGTACACGGCGTTGGGGTCGGCGGCAGTGTTGCCGACTCGGAGTGCCCACAGCCCATCGATGGTGATCGGGGCTCCGTTCGTCCCGGTCAGCACGCCGCGGAAGTTCCCCTTGTCGACGGTGTAGGCGTTGATGCGGCCATCGCCGAAGTTTCCAACCAGCAGGTCGCCGGCGAAATCCCCGAAGCTGGCGGGCGCGATGGCGAGTCCCCAGGGTGAGTCGAGCCGTCCATGCGAGACAAGCCGTCGCAGCAGGTTGCCATTCGTATCGAAGGCGTCCACAAAGCCATGCCCCTGGCCGGCGATGTCATCGTGGCCGGTGGCATCGCGCATGGCGAACGTGACATAGAGAACGCCGCCAAGGTTCTGGACGTTGAAGGGCGCGTAGTTGGCCGGGATTTTCGGATCGGTGAAGGATCCGGCTGGGGCGTAGTTGCCGTTGAAAACATCCACGGCACCGCCCCGGAAATTCGCTGCGTAGATGCGGTCGCCGGTTGCGGTCGAGCCGATCGCCAGACCCTTGTAGACCGCGCCCGGCGCCGGTAGGGAATTGTCGACCTGGGTGTGCGCGACCGTGCCATAGGCCGGCTGCCAACCGGCAATCGTGCCATCCTCGGTCGCGAACAGGAAGCGGTCACCGCGAAACGCCGCGCCGTTTCCGTTGAAGACGGTACCGGTGGGCGTTCCCTGGGCCTCGCCCGAGCCCGCGCCGGGCGGGATGACGACGGTCAACGGCACTTTTGAACCGTCGCCGCGATAGAGGGTGGTGACGCCGGCGCCATTGTCCGACACCCACATCGGGGTCGACGGTCCGGCAGATATGCCCCAGGGGTTCTGCAAGCTGGGGTCAATGACGCTGGCGCCCTGGTCCGTCCGATTCGATACCAGATTGGTTTGGTTGAACGCCGTCTTGCCGGCGCCAGCGCCGGCGCCAATGGCTGAAAGGCTGAGGAGCCCTGTTGCCAGAGCGATTGCCAGGGTTAACCGTCTGAGTCGCATGCCTTGCCTCCTTGCGTCCCGTGAGAGGGCCCGAAGAAGCCCCTTTGAGGCTTGTACCGGGTGAGGTTACGCCCGACCTGACGATCTCTTACCGCTTTCTAAGCCGCCTCTCAGCGGCGCCTCATCGAGATCGGCGAGCATAGTAAGGTCGTAACCCCAGGAAGGAGATGTCGCTGATGAAGGGAAAGCGCTGGGTCGTGCTACCCGTAGCCGGGCTGGCGGCGGTCATCATCGGGATCGTCGCGGTCGAGGCCGCGCCCTCGCCGTCGGCGACCGGGTCGAAGAATTACGCCCAGGTTTTTGTCGACAAGCTGGCCGCGATTCTACATCTGAACTCGAGCCAAACGAAGGATGCCCTGAAGCAGGCGGAGTTGCAGGCCGTCGACCAGATGCTGAAGGACGGCACGATCACCCAGCAGCAGGCGGACGCCATGAAGGCAAGGATCAATGCCGGCCAGGGCCTTGGCCCGATGGGCGGTTTCGGCCTGCGCCCCGGAGGCTTCAAGGGGGATCGGGCTCTGATGCAGGAGCTGGCCACCGCTGAAGCGAACGCTGTCGCCAGTGCCCTGCACATGAGCGCGACGGACTTGAAGAATGCCTTGAAGGCGGGGAAGTCGCTCAGCGACCTCGAGGCGCAGCAAAAGGTCAGCGATAGCGCGGTGAAGACTGCCATGAAAAACGCCGCGAAGGGCGTGCTCGACAAGGCCGTCAAGGCGGGAACGATCACGCAGGCGCAGGAAGATGCCATGTTGGCGCGGGTTGGCTCGGGCCTGAAGTTCCGCTCTGGTCACAAGGGCGGGCCGCCGAGTCCGGGGGCCACCCCGGGGCAATCGCCGGCACCCACGCCCGCGGCCTTCTACTCCACGATCTAGCCGGTTCGGGCGACGGCTTGGCGAGAAGCCGGTTACGGTCCGGCGACGAAAGGCCGCGCGCTTCAGCTCTGTAGCGTTTGATGCCTAAGCTGAAAACCGGGAGGAGTCTTGAAGCTGCTGCAATCGCTTCTGACCGGGCTGCAGTTCACGCTCGTCGCCCTGGAGTTGCCGCCGGACCCCCGTGAGCGGCATTTCTGGAGCCGGCTGGCGTCGCTTCAGCTCGTCTACTCACTGGCCGGGCTGGTCCTCGGGTTGGCCTGCGTGATCGGTGGCATCCTCCTCTTCTTCCACGGCGTGGCCGGCTCGAGCAGCTGGGTGGGCGAGGTCATCGGTCTCAAGAGCAAACTCTCCGACGCCGCCCCCGGCACCGTGCTCTTCGTCGTGGGCCTCGCGGTCGTCTTTCTGACCCGCTTCACGGTTCGGGTGCGGCGATCGATTGAAATCGACCTTGCCGATCGGCGCGAACTGCCGGATCGTCGACGGAAGGCCGGCTGAGCCCGGATCAGCGAGGCATCGCCCCAGGGGGCGCATAACGTTGATAGATCGCCTGCACCTGCCGGCGGGTGCGTTCCCGGTCGCCACTGTTGTCGATCACCTCGTCGGCCCGGGCGCGCTTGTCATCGAGGGGCATCTGGGCCGCGATCCGACGGCGGGCCTCGTCAACGCTGAGCCGGTCGCGCTCGGTCAGGCGCTGGAGCTGCGTTCGAGGGTCGACCCAGACCACGATGACCTTCTCGACGCTGCCAGCCAGGCCGTTCTCGTACAGCAGCGGGATGTCCAGAATAAGGATGCCAGAGCGCTGGTTACGGGCCGCCACCTCCGTCTCCATCCGTGCCCGGATCCGGGGGTGAGTGATGGCGTTGAGGCGTTGGCGGGCCGCGGCGTCCGCGAAGATGATGGCGGCCAAGCTGGCCCGGTTGAGGGAGCCATCCGGCAGCAGAACGTCCCGGCCGAAGGCCATTACGATCTCGTTGAGCGCGGGCTGCCCGAGTTCGACGACGTCGCGAGCGAGCCGGTCGGCATCGATCACCTCGGCTCCGAGCTTGCGGAACATCCCCGCCACCAGTGACTTGCCGGAACCAATCCCGCCGGTGAGGCCGAGAACTCGCATATCAGTGACGCTACGATTACCAGAGATGACCCTGGTGAAGTCGGTTGCCGTGCTGGCGGTGCTGCTGGCGGCGGTCGCCTACTTCGCCGTCCGGGCGCGCCGGCTGTACCGCATGTTGCGGCTCGGCCCCAACGAAAATCGGTTCGACCACATTCCGGAGCGGATCCGAGGTGTCCTCAGCTACGTCGGCCTTCACACCAGGATGTTCCGCAACCTGTACTCGGGCATTCTCCATTTCTTCATCTTCTGGGGATTCGTGGTCCTCTTGACCGCGATCATTCAGGCTTTCGGCGAAGGCATCATTCCGGGCTTCAGCCTGGCCCCGATCGGCGGGAACACCTGGATCGCGTCCCTGCAGGATCTATTCGGGGTGCTGGTCCTGGCCGGGGTGCTGATGGCGCTCATCAACCGGCTCATCATCCGACCGCGCCAGTTCCACGAGAGCAACGAAGTCGATGCCCTGATCATCCTCGGGCTGATCGCCACCATCATGGTCGGGATGCTGGGCCAGAACGCGGCCCGGATCGTCCAGGGTGGCGACCCGTCAGCGTCCTGGCGGCCGGCCTCTTCCGCGATCGCGCGCCTCTTCGAAGGCGTCGGCTGGCGGGGCAGCGCAGCCGTCCCGTCGCATGAGGCCTTTTACTGGATCCACATCCTGGCGGTACTGGCCTTCCTCGTCTACATTCCCAGCTCGAAGCACCTGCACATCATCGTCGCCATTCCTAACATCTTTTTCCGCAAGCTTGGTCCCAAAGCCGGCGCCGCGCTCGCGCCGATCGATCTCGAACACGCCGAGCACTACGGCGTCAGCCAGGTAACCCAGTGGTCCTGGAAAAACCTGCTCGACCTGTACTCCTGCACGGAATGCGGTCGCTGCCAGGAGCAGTGTCCGGCCTTCCTGACCGGAAAGCCGCTCAACCCCAAGATGATCATCGTCGACGCGCGCGAGAACCTCTACAAGACGGTCCGCGACGCGCCGGCCGGGCAGCGGCGAGATCCGCCCCAACCCCAGAAGCTCATCGGGGAGGCCATCAAGGAGGATGAGATCTGGGCCTGCGTCGCCTGCGGCGCCTGCCAGCAGGAGTGCCCGGTGCTGATCGAGCATGTCCCGAAGATCATGGATATGCGCCGCAGCCTTGTGCTGGAAGAGAGTAAGTTCCCCAAGGAAGCGCAGAACGCCCTGCGGAGCATCGAGACCCAGGGCAATCCCTACGGTCTCCCCCGCGCGCAGCGAAGCGACTGGGCGGGCGGGCTCGGCGTCAAGACCGTCGAGGAGAAGCCGGACGCCGAGTATCTCTATTTCGTCGGCTGCGCGGCTTCCTACGACGAAGCCAACCGGGCGGTGGCACGGGCCTTCGTCAAGCTGCTGCAGAAGGCCGGTGTCGATTTCGCAATCCTCGGCCCTCGGGAGACCTGCAACGGCGATCCGGCGCGGCGCATCGGGAACGAGTACCTCTACCAGACCCAGGCGCAGGCGAACATCGAGGCGATGAACACAGCCAAGGTGAGGAAGGTGATCGCCAGCTGCCCGCACTGCTTCAACACCATCAAGAACGAGTTCCCCCAGTTCGGCGGCACCTACGAGGTTGTGCACCATACCCAGTTCCTGGCTGGCTTGATCAAGGATGGCCGCCTCAGGCCGAGCAAGGCGATCGACGGCAGGTTCACCTACCACGACTCGTGCTATCTCGGTCGCTGGAACGACATCTACGATCCACCGCGCGAGGTCATCGAAGCGATCCCGGGCGCGAAGCTGGTCGAGATCGAGCGCCACCACAAGCGCGGCTTCTGCTGCGGCGCCGGCGGCGGGCGGATGTGGATGGAGGAGAAGATCGGCAAGCGAATCAACCACGAGCGCGTCGAGCAAACGCTGCGCACCCAGGCGCCGCGGGTGGCGACCGCCTGTCCCTTCTGTCTGACGATGTTCCGCGACGGGATCGCGGCGAAGGGCGCCGAGACCCGGTTGCAGGTGAAAGACCTCGTCCAGTACCTGGCCGAGTCGATCGACGGCGAGGCACCACGCCTGACCACCACGTCTGGTTGACTTTGGTGCTGCCGGGGGCGTACTGTACGGAGGCTATGAGGCGGCGGATCCGTTCAGCAGGCATCCCGACCTTCCGGGGCGGAGCCTGCCCTTTCCGGGCCTCACAGCATTGAAAGCCAAGTAAGCTAGATCCCTTTTCGAGCGCTTTCGACCGTGTGGCCCGCCGGCCCACGGTTTTTTTGTGTCCAGCCAAACCATCGAGGAATTGACATCATGGCGATCCGAGTAAGCGATCTCAATGCGGCGGCGGTCGAGATCGAGTCGATCTCGAAGCGCTTTGGCCAGGTCGGCCGCATGCGCCAGCTGATGCCATGGCGAAAGCCAACGACGCCCAAGCTGGCGCTCGACCGGGTTTCCCTGCACGTCGATACCGGGCGGATCACGGGCATTCTGGGCGCCAACGGCAGCGGCAAGTCGACGCTGATCCGCATCCTGGCGACATTGCTGACGCCCGATGCCGGTAGGGCGTGCGTGTTTGGTTATGACGTCGTGACGCAGGCGGCCGACGTGCGCCGGCACATCAACCGGGTGTCGGTCGAGGCGTCCTTCTTCAAGGAAATGAGCCCCTGGGAGAACATGCTCTATGCCGCGCGCCTGTACGGCGGTGGCGGCGACGGGACGCGGAGCCGGGTGGAGGCGATGCTGGAGCGGCTGGGGCTGCCCCTCGACACGCTGGACAAGCCGATGAAGCAGCTGTCGCGCGGCCAGCAACAGAAGGTGGCGATCGCGCGCAGCTTTCTGACCTCGCCCTCCCTCTTGCTGATGGACGAGCCAACGACCGGCCTCGACCCACGCTCGAAGCGTGAGGTCCAGGACCTGGTGACGTCGATCCGCCGGGACCGCGCCGCGACGGTGTTGCTCTGTACCCACGATCTGCAGGAGGCCGAGGTGCTCTGCGACCGGGTGGTCGTCATCGACCACGGCCGTGTCCTGGCGGAGGGAACGCCGGCCGATCTGATCCGCATCCACGCCGGGCCCGATGGCGGCAGCCTGGAGGACGCCTTCATGCGCCTGACCGGTAAGCGGCTCGAGGAAGACGAGGAGGAAAAGGAGGAATGATTGGGAATAGCCTTCGCTGGGAACTCAACGCCTTTACCGGGTTTATCGAGCGGCAAAAGAACCTGTATCGCCGCTACTGGGCCTGGGAAGCGGTCTGGCTGCTCTACAACCTCGTCAGTGTGCTGAGCATCGGCTACCTTGCCTCGGGACTGTCAACGCTCGGCCTCGAGCCGGGCCATAGCAACCTTCAGCAGGCCCAGCTTTACCTGTTGGTGGGGGCGCTCCTGTGGACCTATCTCTCGATGGTGTTCTTCGAGATCGCGTTCGCCATCACCTGGGAGCGGTGGGAAGGGACGATCGAGTACACGTTCATGGCGCCGATCAGGCGGTTGACCCACCTGCTGGGGATGTGCGCGGCGTCGTTGATCTATGGGATCGCGCGGGCGGCGCTCATCGGGCTGGCGCTCGTTTTCCTGTTCAACCTTGATCTCTCGCACGCCAACTACTGGGCGGCGCTGGCGATTTTCGCGGCTGCGACTCTGCCGCTGTTGGGCCTTGGCATCTTCACGTCGATCCTTCCACTGCTTTCGCCGGAGAAGGGCGAGCAGATGGCCTTCGCGGTGCAGGGCGTCCTGTTGCTGATCTCCGGTGTCTATTACCCGATCACGGTGCTGCCGGGGCCGCTGCATCTGGCGGGCATCCTTTCGCCGCTGACCTACACGCTCGACGGCGTACGGGAGGCCTTGCTGCACGGGCTGTCACTCACCGGCGCCCTGCCCGATGTCGGCATCCTGCTGGTCATGGGCATCGTCCTGGTGCCTGCCTCGGTCTGGTGCTTCGGCCGCGCCGAAGAGCGGGCCAAGCGGTTGGGGCTGCTGAAGCGCAGTGGATAGGTTTCGGTAGCGCGGCCGTCAATAGATAAAGCCGAGGATGCCGCGCATCGCCGTCACTGTGCGGTAGTCGACGCGGCCCCAGCCGCCGCCGGGCACGCCCCACCAATTCATCTCCGACACCAGAAAGGAGCCGTTCGCGTTCACCGACTCGACGTAGCCGACATGGCCTTGCGGCGACGTGGCGCTGATCCCCATCACCATGATGGCACCGGCTCGGGGCACGGATCCCTCGGCGAAGCCGAATGCGCGCGCGTTCCACCACCACTGGGCGGCGTTGCCGCGCCACGGTACGTAGCGTTTGTGGGCGACCCACCAGGTGCAGTAGCCGTACGTGAAGCCGTTCGCGCCGCCCGAGACCGGCCCAGCCGACCAGGCAGGCCCCGACCGAACCGCCGTTTGGACCCGGCGCCCTGAGGGGGCGGCAGCTGGCGCTCGCGACGTGACGACCGCCGTCGTCGTGGGAGCCGCCAGCACGTAAATCTCAATGACGGGCGGGGAGGCCAACGCCCGCGGAGGGTCGTTATCGCGGACCGAACTGCCCTGAACGGGACTCGTGAGTGGAAGGGCAGGGCCGGCGGCCGCCGCGGACACCAGCTGATGGGGTGCCGAGGACCAGGCGCCAAGGCCGAGTACGAAGATCGCGCCGCCACCCGCGCCGCGGCGCAGGGTCACACCAACGGTGCGGATCACGGTCCAACCTCCTTCCCTCAGTTGGATCAGATGCGCCGTCTACAGCGGCCGTTCAGAACCCTAAGTGCAGAGAAGAAGTCCGTCCGTTATGTAACTGGCCGTGTTAAACCCTACTACAAAGGGTGCACAGGTTGTCAAACCCGGCAGTCTGGCGCTGGATTCGGGACACTTCGGGAGGCCGCCTTAGAATCAACCAATGCTGAGCCGGATCGATCACGTGGGGATCGCGGTCCGGGATCTCGATCAGGCGATCGAGGTCTACGAGCGGCGCCTTGGGCTACGGGCGAGCGGCCGGGAGCGGCTGGAGAATGAGGGGATCGAGATCGCCATGATCCCGATTGGAGAAAGCCGGATCGAGCTCATTACGCCCCTGAACGCGCAGTCGAAGGTCGAGAAGTTCCTGCAAGACCGCGGCGAGGCCGTCCATCACGTGGCCTTTGCGACCAGTGACGTGGGCGCCTCCCTGGCCCGGGCCGCCGCTGCAGGTGGGCAGTTGCTGGACGAGGTAGCTCGGCCCGGAGCGCATGGCACCCTGATCGGGTTCGTCCATCCCAAGAGCATCTGCGGCGTTCTGACCGAGTTCGTGGAAGCGGATGGCCAGTCTGGCTCCTAAGCCCGGTTCGGACCACCCGTCCGAGTCGACCACCGATAGCGGGCTTACGCTCAAGCCGGTCTACCGGGCGCAGGACGCCGGTCCACAGCCGCCCGACCCCGGGCAGTACCCGTTCACACGCGGCATCTACCCGGAGATGTACCGACGGCGGCCCTGGACGATCCGGCAGTACGCCGGCTTTGGCAGCGCGGCCGAGACGAATCGTCGCTTCCGTTATCTGCTCGGGCAGGGTCAGACCGGTCTTTCGGTCGCTTTCGACCTGCCCACCCAGATGGGTCACGACGCCGACGCCATCATGGCTCGCGGCGAGGTCGGGAAGGTTGGGGTGTCTATCTCTTCGCTGAAGGACATGGAGACACTGCTCGATGGCATCCCGCTGAGCGAAGTCAGCACCTCGATGACGATCAATGCCCCCGCCGCTCTGCTGCTGCTGCTCTATGAGCTCGTTGCCGAGCAGCAAGGCGTGCCCGGGAATCGGCTCAACGGCACCGTCCAGAACGACATCCTGAAGGAATACGCTGCCAGGGGTACCTACATCTTTCCGCCCCGGCCATCGATGCGTCTCACGACCGATCTGTTCGCCTACTGCAAGCAGCGGCTTCCGAGTTGGAACACGATCTCGATTTCGGGCTACCACCTGCGGGAGGCAGGGGCGACGGCGGTCCAGGAGCTGGGGTTCACCATGGCGCACGCAATCGCGTATGTCGATGCGGCCCGCGCCGCCGGCCTCGAGGTCGCCGAGTTCGCGCCCCGCCTGTCATTCTTTTTCGCCGTCTTCTCCGACTTCTTCGAGGAGGTGGCCAAGTTCCGCGCCGCCCGAACGATCTGGGCCCGCTTGATGATGGATCGCTACGGCGTGAGGGATGGACGGGCCCAGGCGCTTCGCTTCCATACCCAGACCGGTGGCAGCACCCTGACCGCGCAGCAGCCGTACAACAACATCGTCCGGGTGGCGCTGCAGGCGATGAGCGCCGTCCTTGGCGGCACCCAGAGCCTGCACGCAAATTCCTTCGACGAGGCGCTCGGGCTGCCCTCGGAGACGGCGGCCACCCTCTCGGTGCGAACCCAGCAGCTCATCGCGCACGAGACCAATGTGGCCAGCGTCGCCGATCCGCTGGGCGGCAGCTACCTGGTGGAGGCCTTGACCACCGAGCTGGAATCCGGCGCCAGAGCGCTGATCGACGAGGTGGACCGGCGGGGCGGCGCGATCGAGGCAATTGAAACCGGCTTCACCCAGGATGCCATCCAGGAGAGTGCCTACCGGTTTCAGCAGGCGGTCGAGGAGGGCCGGCGGGTGGTGGTTGGCGTCAACCGCTTCACCGGCGACGACGACGCCGTCGAGATAGTGAAGATCAGTCCCAAACACGAGCGCGAACAGGTGGAAGCGCTTCGCCAGATTCGGGCCGAACGCGACGCGGCCCGGGTCGAGGCCCAGCTTGCCGAAGTGCGCCGGGCCGCGGAGGGCAGCGCGAACCTGCTCCCGCCGATGCGGGACGCGTTAAAGGCCTATGCCACCATAGGAGAGGTGTGCGGGGTGTTGCGCGACGTGTTTGGCGAATACCGGCCGGGGACACGCAGCTAATCCATGGCGACCCGCGCCGCGAAAGACGCCGCCCCATCACCGTCGGAGCGCCAGATCAACCTGCTCCGGAAGCGCAAGTACGATGCCATGCACCGGGGCGGCGATCCGGACGACAAACAGCACCCGAAAGGCAAGCTCACCGCGCGCGAGCGCATCGAGCTCCTGGTTGACCCTGGATCCTTTACCGAACTCGACGCCTTTGCGGTGCACCGGACGGAGGCCTTCGGGATGGGCGAGAAAAAGATCCCGGGCGACGGCGTCGTCACCGGCTACGGCGCGGTCGACGGCCGCGACGTCTTCATCTTTTCGCATGACGCCAGCGTGTTTGGCGGCTCGCTGGGCGAGGTCTTCGCCGAGAAAGTCTGCAAGGTGATGGACCTGGCCGTCCGGGCGGGCCGTCCCTGCCTTGGGATCAATGACTCGGGCGGGGCTCGCATCCAGGAAGGGGTGGTCAGCCTCGCCGGGTATGCGGATATCTTCTACCGAAACGTCCAATCCTCCGGCGTGGTGCCGCAGATCTCGGTGATCGCCGGCCCGTGCACGGGCGGCGCCGTGTACTCGCCGGCCATCACGGATTTCATCTTCATGGTCGAGCACCTCGGCTACATGTTCATCACCGGGCCGGAGGTGATCCGAGTCACGACCGGCGAGAAGGTCGGCTTCGACGAGCTGGGCGGCGCGCAGGTCCACAACATCAAGAGCGGGGTGGCGCACTTTCTACACGAGTCGGAGGCGGAGGCGTTTGCCGGCGTGCGCCGGCTGCTGTCATACCTTCCGGGAAGCAACCGGGAGCGGCCCCCCAGCTCCCGGCCGAGCGACGATCCGCAGCGCCGCGATGGGTCCCTGCAGTCACTGATTCCGGAGAACCCGCACCAGCCCTACGACATGAAGGCCGCCATCTCCGCAATCGTCGATCAGGGAAGCTTCACCGAGGTCCAGGAGCACTTCGCACAGAACCTGGTGATCGGCTTTGCCCGACTGGATGGAGAAGTGGTTGGCATCGTCGGAAACCAGCCCCGGATCCTGGCCGGTGCGCTCGACATCAATGCCTCGGTCAAGGGCGCGCGCTTCGTTCGGTTCTGCGACGCCTTCAACATCCCGTTGGTCACGTTCGTCGATGTACCCGGCTTCCTGCCGGGAACGGCCCAGGAGTACAACGGCATCATCCGGCACGGCGCGAAGTTGCTGTACGCCTTTGCGGAGGCGACCGTGCCAAAGCTGACGGTGATCACCCGCAAGGCGTATGGCGGTGCCTACGACGTGATGTCCTCGAAACACATTGGCGGCGATTTCAACTATGCGTGGCCGGCGGCCGAGATCGCCGTAATGGGCCCGCAGGCCGCGGTTAACGTGATCTTCAAGCGGGAGATTGCCGCCGCCAAGGAGCCGGAAAAGAAAGCGGAGCAGCTTGTTGACGATTACAAGGAGAAGTTCGCCAATCCCTACGTGGCCGCCGAACGGGGCTTCCTGGACGACGTCATCGAGCCGCAGGAGACCCGGCCCACCTTGATCCGGTCCCTGCACCTGCTGAGGGACAAGCGGGTGGAGCGCCCAACCCGCCGCCATGGAAACATCCCCCTTTGAAATTTCTCGAGTACCAGGTGAAGGAGCGGTTCAGGGCCGCCGGCATTCCGGTCCCCGACGGTCGGCTGGCGCGCAACCCGGACGAGGCGGCACTCGCGGCCGGCGCCCTGGGCTCCGTGGTGGTCAAGGCGCAGGTTCCCATCGGCGGCCGCGGGAAGGCCGGCGGTATCAAGCTGGCCAGGACGCCAGTGGACGCCAAGCGGGCTGCCGGCGAAATCCTGGGGATGACGATCAAGGGGTATACCGTCAGGGAGGTCTGGTGCGAGACCGCACAGGAGATCGTGCGCGAGCTCTACCTGGGTCTAACACTCGACCGCGACGCCCGCAAACCCGTGCTGATCCTGAGCGCGCAGGGCGGGATGGACATCGAAGAGGTGGCCCAGACGCGTCCCGATGCGATCGCGAAGCTGCACCCGGACCCGTGGCGTGGCCCGCTCACTTTCCAGGTCCGCGACCTGATCTTCCGGGCCGGGCTCGGCCCGCTGCAGGCGCAGCTGATGCCACTCGTCACCAAGCTGTACGCGCTCGGCCGCACCTACGACGCGCTGACGATTGAGATCAATCCACTGGCGCTGACGCGCGACGGCGGCCTGGTGGCGGCGGACGGCAAGCTCGAGATTGACGAGAACGCCATGTTTCGCCATAAAGACCTGCACGGCGCCGATGAGTCCGATGAAGATCCGCTCGAGGCCGAGGCGAAGCGCCGGAAGCTGACCTACGTCCGGCTCGACGGGTCCATCGGGGTGATCGGTAACGGCGCCGGGCTGGTGATGAATACCCTGGACCTGGTGGAGCGGGAGGGGGGTCATGCCGCCGACTTTCTCGATATCGGCGGCGGGGCGAAGGCCGAAGTGGTGCACAGTGCGCTGGAGCTGCTGGCCAGCGATCCGCGGGTGAAGGGGATCCTGATCAACATCTTCGGCGGCATTACGCGCGGCGACGAAGTGGCCCACGGGATCATCGACGCCACGCGGGATCTGAACCTCAACGTGCCGCTGGTGGTCCGGATGACCGGCACCCGTGAAGAGGAAGGGCGGCAGTTGCTCAGGGAAGCCGGGATTCCGCCCGAAGCCGGCGCCAGCGCGGCGGCCCGGAAAATCGTGGAGCTCGCTGCCGCCGGCACGACCAGGCCCGCGGCGGCCTCATGAGCATCCTGCTCTCCAGCCAGAGCCGGGTGCTCGTCCAGGGGCTGACCGGTCGCGAGGGGACGTTCCACGCCGAGCAGATGAAGGCCTACGGTACCAACCTGGTCGCCGGCGTCAGCCCGGGCAAGGGTGGCAGCACGCACCTCGGCGTCCCAATCTTTGACACGGTGGCCGACGCGAAGCGCGAGACCGGCGCCGACGTCAGCGGCATTTTCGTCCCAGCCCCCTTCGCCGCCGATGCGATCATGGAAGCGGCGGCCGCCGGCATCGAGCTCATCGTTTGCATCACCGAGGGGATTCCCCTTTACGACATGGTGCGGGCTCGGGCGTTCGTCGAGGATGCCGGCGTCAAGCTGATCGGACCGAACTGCCCGGGGTTGGTGACGGCCGGCCAGGCGAAGGTCGGCATCATCCCCAACCACATCAATCACGAGGGCCCCGTCGGCATCGTGTCGCGCAGCGGCACCCTGACCTACGAAGTGATCCAGGGCCTGAGTCAGGCCGGCGTAGGCCAAACCACCTCCGTCGGCATCGGTGGCGATCCCATCCTCGGCCTGTCCTTTCAGGACGTGCTGCGCCTGTTCAAGGAGGACCCGGCCACCCACGTCGTCGTCATGATCGGCGAGATCGGCGGTAGCGACGAGGAGGCCGCCGCCGAGAGCGTGATCGGCCGGGATTTCGGCAAGCCGGTCGTCGGCTTCATCAGTGGGCGCACAGCCCCGCCGGGAAAGCGCATGGGGCATGCCGGCGCCATCATCTCGGGCAATACCGGGACGGCGTCGTCGAAAGTGCAGGCATTGAAGCGGGCCGGTGCCGAGATCTGCGACACCATCGAGGAGGTGGTGGCGGCCGCCGGGGCCGCCGTGGACCAACCGTCAAGCGCCGCGCACCGCTAAGCCGACGGCGGGAATCCAAAGCCTCGCTTCAGCCGTCGCGCCGTGCTCCGAAACGCCGCTGGCGGCGGCTGCGCCGCATTGCGCTGGGCGTCCTCGCCGTGGTCATGCTGGTCACGGTCGTGGCCTACCTACCGGCCGGCAGCCTGACCGCCTCGGTGTCGCCCGCCCGGTACGGCCCCGATGACCAAGGGCTCTCCTGGCTGCGGACGGACCGCGGCCGGATCGTCGACGAGCAGGGCCGAAAGGTGCTCCTCCGCGGCTTCAACACCGACGCGCTCGTGGTGTACCCGAAGAGTCCGCCGGCGCCGCTCGACGAGGCGGACGCCACACTGATGCAACGCGCGGGCTTCGACGTCGTCCGTCTGGGCATCGATTGGTCCCAGCTCGAGCCGGTGCGCGGCCGGATCGACCGGGCGTACCTCGAACGGGTCGCCGGCAGGGTGGCGATGCTCAACCGGCACGGGCTCTACGTCGTTCTCGACATGCACTTTCGGCTTGGCTGGAGTCCGCGCTTCGGCTACTCGGGCGCGCCGGGATGGGCGACCATCGGCGTCCCGAACTGGAATCCGCTGCCGCAGTACTCCTGGAGCCCGTCGCTGTCTCCGGCCTCGTTTACGTCGGATACCTATTTCTGGCTGTCGTCCGACTGGAAGAAGGATTTCTATCAAACCTGGCAGGCGGTGGCGGCGCGCTTCAAGGACACGTCGGGGATCGCGGGCTATGACATCTTCAACGAAGCCCATCCGCTGCCGATCCCACCACGAATCTTCGACAAGTACTATCTCTGGCCGCTGTTCAAGGAGGCGATCGAGGCGATCGGCGCCGTGGATCCCAACCACCTGTTCATCGTCGAGGGCATTCTGCTGCTCACCATGAACACCGTCGTGGTCCACCTCAAGGCTCCGAATCTGGTTTACGGTACGCACCTCTACGAGGGCTCGCTGATCCCGCCCTTCTGGACTGGCGATCCGGCCTTCCTGCGACAGCGCATTCAGCAGCGGGTCAAAGAGGCGGGTGAGGTCCCGGCGCCGCTGTGGCTGGGCGAACTCGGATACGACCTGACCCAGAATGGCGCGCTGTCGTACGCCGACGCCGCCCTCGACGAGGCCGATCGGCTGGGGATCGGCTGGGCCTGGTGGCAATGGCGGGAAAACCGGTGGTGGGGGATTCGCGATGCGCAAGGAGAGACCGTCAATGAGCCGGCCCTGCGGCATCTGGCGAGGCCGTATGTGATCGCCGCGCCGGGCGGCATTCACCCCGGTCGGGGAGACGGCGTGCAGGGGTCCCTGACGATCCGGGTGGACGCGGGGCACGCGGATCAGCCGGTCGTGATCGGATGGTCGGCGCTGACGTTGCCGGCTCCAGTTGGCCGCGGAACCTGTCTTGCCGGCTCGCAATGGGATGCCACCAGGGGGCGGCTCACGTTGCTCCTCGATCCCGGCGTCGGTTGCGAGCTGACCGTACGGACCACTTGACGAGCCCGCCCGCCAGGATGTAACTAGAAACGGTAGTCGTTGGTCAGGGGAGGAGTCCCGTGCTCAGCCCAGATCGCTTCGTTACCGGGAGGAGTCATATGAAACGCTTGATCGTTGTTGCGATGCTCACGCTTGGAGCGATCGCGCTCCCAGCCACGGCCACGGCGGCGCCGGCGCGGACCAATCTGTTCATCGCTCATCTGGTGGGGGACCAGGAAACACCGCCCAACGACAGCCTGGCTCAGGGCCAGGTCATCATGCACCTGAACGCCGACGGCACCGTCAGCTACAAGCTGATCGTCGCCAATATCACCAACGTGATCATGGCGCACATCCACGTGGCCCCAAGGGGCGTCGCTGGGCCGATCAGGCAGTGGCTGTATCCGGTGTCCGGACCGCCGCCGCAGCTGCGACCTGGTCGAACCGACGGCATCCTGGCCGAGGGGACGTTCACGCCAACCCCTGAATTGCTGGCGGCGATCGAAACCGGCAATGCGTACGTAAATGTCCACACCTCGCAACTCCCGGCAGGCGAGATTCGCGGACAGCTCAGAGCCGCCCACTGACCTGAGACCGAGCAGGAGGGCTCGGTTGGATGCGAGCCCTCCGACCTCGCCGTGAAGCCAGCCTCGGCTCGAATCGGCGTGATCGGCGGAATCATGGCCGTCGCTACGACCCTGGCGGCCAACCTCTGGATCCTTCTCGTTCGACCGGCTGACCTCTGCCGATTCGGCCCGTTCGCCGCCCTTCTTTTCGATGCTGCCGCCCTGATCGTGTTCGTGTTGCTCGCGGCCGCGGTCGGCACGGCCACAGGTCGCGCGGTTGGATCGGTAGGTCAGGCGACACTGGCCGGTCTCCTGTTCGGCGTCATTGCTGGTGTGGCGTTGCTGCTCACAGTCCCGTTTGCTCCCGCCGTCACCCACCGGCTCCAGGACGTCAATACGCTGTGTCCCCAAACCAGCGCCATCCGGGGTGGCAGCGGTGGTTCCTTCTCATTCAGCTTTGGGCCAACGCCACCGCCTGGCGTTGTCCCCCCGACGCCGCCCCCCGGCTTTTTCATAACGCCACCGCCGATAGGTTTCGAATCCTCTCCATCCGGCGTTGCCGTCGCGCTTCCTTCGGTGATTGGTCTCCTGGCCACGGTGGCGGTCGGGATCGGCCTTGCCGCAGGCACGGCGGCGCTGGGCGGCCTGATCGGGGTGGCGTTAAGGCCGAGGAGCGCTACGTCGTCGTGGACGCCAGAAGGCTCGTGAAGGATTCCTCGAGTTTCGAGTGCAAAAACGTGATGGCATCGTCGTCGTGCGCCGTGGAAAGAAACGCTGCCTCAAACTGCGAGGGGGGAATCGAGACGCCCCGTGCCAGGAGACTCCGAAACCAGGCGGCAAACTGCGCCGTGTCGGACTGCTTCGCCGTTGCGTATTCGGTTATCGCGCCTGCCGCAAAGAAGGCGGTCAGCATCGATCCGACCCGGTTGACGGTCAGCGGCACGCCGGCCGCGGCAGCGGCTGACGCCAGCTCGGCGGCAACTCGAGCACCAACCGATTCAAGCTGGCGGTAGATGCTGTCGTCCAGCGCGTCGAGCGTGGCCAGGCCGGCCGCGACAGCCAGGGGATTTCCCGACAGCGTGCCGGCCTGATAGACCGGACCGGCTGGCGCAACCTGCTCCATGATTTCTCGGCGCCCACCGTACCCGCCGATCGGAAGGCCGCCCCCCAGCACCTTGCCCAGGCAGGTGAGATCCGGGGTCACGCCGTAGAGTTCCTGGGCTCCACCACGGGCGACCCGGAAGCCGGTGATGACTTCATCGAAAATCAGCAGGCTTTCACTGTCGCGAGTCATCTCGCGCAGCCCGGCGAGGAAGCCGGCCAGCGGAGGCACGACGCCCATGTTCCCCGCGACCGGTTCGACGATGACGGCGGCAACCTGCCTGGGCCAGCGCGCCATTGCCGATTCGACGTCGCTGAGGTTGTTGTATCGGGCCACCACGGTGTCCTGCGCGGCGGCCGGCGTGATACCCGGGGTCCCCGGGATGCCCAGCGTGGCCACGCCCGAGCCGGCTTCCACAAGCAGGGCGTCGGCATGCCCGTGGTAGGCGCCGGCGAACTTGATGAGCTTGCGCCTGCCGGTGAAAGCCCGCGCGAGCCGGACCGCGGACATGGCGGCCTCGGTTCCGGAATTGACAAGGCGGAGCATCTCGATCGCCGGCATGCGGTCGGAAACAAGCGAAGCCAGTCGCACCTCGGCCTCGGTCGGGGCGCCAAAGGTCCAGCCTCGCGCCAGCTGGGCTTGCAGTGCCTCGATGACGGCCGCCGGGCGATGACCCAAGATCAGCGGTCCCCAGGAACCGATGAGATCGAGGTATCGGTTCCCGTCGACGTCCCAGACCCAGGGACCCTCGCCCCGGACGATAAAGGGCGGGATCCCCCCGACCGCGCCATGGGCTCGAACCGGGCTGTTGACGCCGCCGGGGATCAGGCTTTTCGCCTCCTCGAACAGCGCCGCCGATCGATCGATGCCTACGACAGCTCCCGGTCGAGGTCGAAGGCATCGTTCATCACCGATGCTTCGAGCGCGGGATCCGGACTTTCTCGCAGCGCGCGAATTGGTCCGTGCAGGAAGTTGGCGGCGAGCGCGTCGGCGAGGTTGCGCATTGACGCACGCGTCTTCAGATCGGCGGCGGGCACCCGGGCCAGATGTCGTTCCAGCACAGTCTCCGCAAGGCCCTCCACGCGGTCGACCAGGGCTCGAATCGTCGGCGCCGAGTCCCGGGCCTCCAGCGCGAGGCGAGTTTTTCGTAACTCCTCTTCGATGATTCGTTCGGCCGCCGGAATCCAGGCGTGACGCCCTTTAAGGTTGGTCTCCGCCACCGTCTGAAGGTCATCGATGTTGAAGAGGTGAACCCCGCTGACCCGGCTAACCCGCGGATGGATGTCGCGCGGAACGGCCATGTCGATCATCAGCAAGGGCCGACCCGCGCGCCGCGACTGCAAGGCTTCGACATCGCTTTCCTCAAACAGGTAGTGCGGGGCGTTGCTCGACGACAGGATGATGTCGACCTGGTTCACGATGTCTGCGATCGCATCGAAGCCGATCGCCTGCCCGCCGAGTGGACGTGCCACCCGATCGGCGCGTTCGGCCGTCCGCGAAGTGAGGTAAACCGGTCCGACGCGCTGCTTGCCCAGGAGGCGCAGCGCGACCTCGCTCATGGCCCCGGCGCCCACGAGCAGCACGCCCCGGCCGCTGAGGTCCCCGAGCAGTTCTGCTGCTTTGGCCACCGCCGCATGACCGACGGAAACCGGCCTGCGCCCGAGTTCCGTTTCGTGGCGGGTGCGCCGTCCCGCCCGGATGGCGCCGTGGAGGATGATCTCGAGCCTGACCTCCACGATGCCGGCCGCGTGTGCGCGAGCCAGTGCTGCCTTGATCTGGCCAAGAATCTGGGCCTCACCGATGACCATCGACTCGAGGCCGCTGGCGACCCGGAATAGGTGTGTCATCGCATGGTCGCCGGTGAACTGGTAGGCATGCCGTCGCCAGGCCGCAAACGGCAGGGCGTGCGGCCACCAGCCGAAGGACTCGAGAAGCCGGTCCTGCGCGTCGGACGTGGCGGTGACCGCGTAGAGCTCCGTCCGGTTGCAGGTCGACAGCAGAACGCCGCTCTCGATCAGGTCATGGTCGATGAGACGGCGAACGCACTCGCCCACCGCGGCTTCGGGAATGAACACCTGTTCCCGGATGTCGACAGGGGCGGTCTGATGGCTGAGGCCGACCAGGATGAATTCCACCGATACCCTGGACCTAATATAGCCGTCGGCTTTCGCTAGACCGGAAACACGCCGTGCTTGCGATTCACCCGCGGCCGCTGGCTGGTCGCGTAGGCCGCAAACCGGTTCGCGAGCTCGGTGCGAAGATCGGTGGGGCTGACCACGGCATCGACGATCAGATCCGACGCCAGCCGATAAAGATCGATGTCTTTCCTGTATTCCTCCTGGAGCTTCTTGATAAAGGCCGGTCGCTCGGCCTCCGGCAGTTCCTGGATCTTGTTGTAGAAGACGGCATTGACGGCGGCGCTGGGGCCCATCACGCCGATCATGGCGGTGGGCAGCGCCAGGGTGGCATTGGGTTCATAGGCCGGGCCGGCCATGGCGTACAGCCCGGCCCCGTAAGCCTTGCGCACGATGACGGAGATCTTTGGTACGGTCGCCTCGGCCACCGCCGCGATCAGCTTGGCGCCGTGGCGGATGATCCCCTGCCGCTCGACCGCCGTCCCGATCATGAAGCCGGGCACGTCGGCAAGGAACAGCAGCGCGATGTTGAAGGCATCGCAGAGCCAGATGAAGCGCGCCGCCTTGTCGGCCGAGTCGACGAACAGGATCCCGCCCTTGTGCATTGGCTGGTTGGCGATGACACCCACGACCCTCCCGTCGATCCGAGCCAGCCCACAAATGATCTCCTTCGCGTAAAGCTTCTTGATCTCGAGGAAGCTGCCCTCGTCGATGACGCCATCGATCAAGTGCTGCATGTTGAAGGCACGCCCTTCGTCCTCGGGGACTAGGGTTTCAAGCGATGCTGGCGGTTTGGGATCGGCTGTCGGTCGCACTGACGGAAGGCCTGTCCAGTTCTGGGGGAAATACATAAGGTAGCGTCGACCGGCATCGATCGCCTCTTCCTCTGAGGCCAGCAGGACGTCGCAAGAGCCGCTCACGGTGGCATGCATCCGGGCTCCGCCCATCTCTTCCAGGGTCACCTTTTCGCTGATGACCATCTCGGCCATCCGGGGTGAGCCGAGGTACATGCTGGCGTTGTCCTCGACCATGATCGTGACGTCGCAGAACGCCGGGATATAGGCGCCGCCCGCGGCCGAGGGGCCGAAGAGGAGGCAGATTTGCGGGACAACGCCCGAGAGCTGCACCTCCTGGTAGAAGATGCGGCCCGCATGCCGCCGACCGGGGAACATCTGAACCTGGTCGGTGATCCGAGCCCCGGCCGAGTCCACCAGGTAGAAAATCGGCACCTGTAACCGCATCGCTGTCTCCTGGATGCGAACGATTTTTTCCACCGTGCGCGGTCCCCATGAGCCAGCTTTGACCGTGGGATCGTTGGCCATGACGCAGACGGTACGTCCCTCGATTCGCCCGACGACCGTTACCACCCCATCGGCGCCGTAACCGGGCTCGTCGCTGTGCGCGAGGAGCCCGTCTTCGATCAGGAAGTCCGGATCCAGCAGGAGCTCGAGCCGGCGTCGCACCGGCAGCTTGTGCTCCTGGCGAAGCTTTTCCGCGTACTTCGCCGAACCGCCGGCCCGCGCGGCGTCCGACCGCGCCTTCAGCTCGTCGCCGGTAGCCTCGCTGGGTTCGGCGGCGCTCATGCCGGGACGCTACCGGCTTCGGACGGTTGGACGGCGTGCACCTTGCCGGGCAGTCTCGAGCCGAGGGTTCGCTCGAGTCCGCGCGCCACTTCGTTCAGCCGGTCGAGGTCAACCCCGGTCTCGATGCCCATGGCCTCCAGCATCGTCAACGCGTCTTCGCTGCAGAGGTTGCCCCCCGTGGCTTTGGCAAAGGGGCTGCCGCCGATGCCGCCGATCGATCCCTCGAAGAGGCTGACCCCCGTCTCCAGCGCTGCCAGCAGGTTCGCCATCGCCGCCCCGCGTGTGTCGTGGAAGTGGGCGCCCCAGCGCACCGAGGGGAGCCGCTGCTTCATCGCCTGGAACAGCTCCTCCACCTGCGCCGGATTGGCGACGCCGATCGTGTCCGCGAGCGCAATCTCCCTGATGCCGCCGTCAGCCAGGACCACGGCCACCTCCTCGACCCGTGCCGGTGAGACGGTGCCCTCATAGGGGCAGCCAAAGGCGACGCTGATGCTGGAATCAACCGCGATCCCATCGCGACCCGCCAGACTGCCGATTTCGGCGATGTCCTTCAGCGTTTCGGCCACCGAGCGATTGAGGTTGTGCTGGTTGTAGCCGTCGGTCGCCGCCACGGTCACGGCGATGTTCCGGACGCCCGCGTCTTTAGCCCGATCGAGCCCTCGGCGATTCGGCACCAGGACTCGCAATCGGTCGATGCGGTCCTGCAACGCCTCGAGCACGGCTTCCGCGTCGGCCAGCTGGGGCACCCACTTCGGATGCACCATCGAGGTGGCCTCGACCCTGCGCAGCCCGCAGTCCAGCAGACTCGTGATCAGGCCGACCTTCGCCGGGGTGGGCAGCGGGCTCGCCCAGCTCTGGAGGCCGTCTCGGGGACCCACCTCGACCCACTCGACGGATGGCGCGCTCATCGGCCCGTGAATCTCGGCGCCCGTTTCTCGAAGAACGCGGTCACGCCTTCTTTCAGGTCATCGCTCAGGCTCAGGAGCGCGAGCTGGTCCTGCAGGTAGGCCATCGCCGCGGGAAAGCTCATGTCCTGCATCTTGTAGAAAGCCTCGAGGCCCAGTTTCATGCCAATCGGGCTCTTGCGCGACAGCTCGTCGGTCAGGGCGTCGACTTCCGGGTCGAGTTGTGCGGCCGGTACCCGGCGGTTGATCAAGCCCAGCCTTACGGCCTCTGCCGCGTCGATCCGCTTGCCGGTCAGCATCAATTCCATGGCGGCCTTCCGCGGAAGATTTCGAAAGACGATGGCCATGACCATCATCGGGAACACCCCGACGTTCACCTCGGGCATCCCGAATTGCGCCGTCTCCGATGCCACGGCGAGGTCGCAGGAGGCGACCAGGCCAACCCCGGCAGCCAGGGCGTGCCCGTTGACGCGCGCCACCGTCGGCTTCCCGAGTTCGGTCATGTCCTTGAAGAGCTCGGCAAGCTGCCGCCGCTGGAAGTAGCGATCCAGCTCAGGCTGCTCGCGACGAAAACTGTTGAGATCCGCCCCGGCGCAGAAGGTCGGGCCGGCGCCGGTCACGACGATGACGCGGACGGCCGCATCGCGTTTTGCCTCTTGCAACGCCTGACGCAGTTCCACGACCACCTCGTGGCTGAGGGCGTTGCGAGCATCCGCGCGGTTGATGGTGACGGTTGCGACGGCGCCGCGCCGCGCGAAGAGGAGATGCGTCAACTCCACTCAGGCAAGTATATGGTGCGAGATTTGGCGGCCTGGCAGCGCTCCTAGAATGAAATCGTGGAGGACGTTGTGCTGGTCGCGGCCGCCCGCACACCGTTCGGCAAGCTGGGCGGCGGCCTCTCCACCCTGACGGCCCCAGAGCTTGGCGCCGTCGTCATCCGGGAGGTGCTCGACCGGGCTCAGGTGCGGGACCCCGGGGTGGACCAGGTCATCATGGGCACGGTCATCACGGCCGGCATCGGCCAGATCCCGGCCCGCCAGGCGTCGCTCAAGGCCGGGCTCCCCACCAGCGTCCCCGCGTTGACCGTGAACAAGGTCTGCGCGTCGTCGCTGAAAGCCGTCAACCTGGCGGCCCTGCTGATCCGCAACGGCGACGCCCGGGTGGTGGTCGCCGGTGGAATGGAGAGCATGAGCCAGGCTCCGTACCTTATTGAAAGAGCACGCTTCGGTTACCGGCTCGGCGACGGCACCCTGGTCGACAGCATGGTGCGTGACGGTCTCACCGATCCGGCCAACGGCTGCCACATGGCGGTGGAGGGCAGTAACGTAGCGAAGGAATTCGAGGTTTCCCGCGAGCGGCAGGATGAGTACGCCTACGGCAGCCAGCAGCGCTACGCTGCCGCGCTCCACGCCGGTCGCCTGGCGCAAGAGCTCGTCCCGGTAATGGTGGCGAACCCAAAGGGGACCGCCGTGGTCTCGGTCGACGAGCAACCTCGACCGGAGACGACGATCGAAGGCCTGGCTCGTCTCACGCCACTGTTCCAGCCTGATGGCACAGTCACCGCTGGGAACGCACCCGGCGTCAATGATGGCGCGGCGGCCGTGCTGCTGATGAGCGCGGACGAGGCGGAGCGGCGAGGCCTAACGCCGCTGGCCACCTGGATCGCGTACGGGGAGTCGGCGGCCGATACCCCGTACCTGGCAACCGTGCCGGCGTCGGCGATCCAGGCCGCGCTCAAGCGACGCGGCCTGCGTGTCGATGACATGAACCTCTTTGAGATCAACGAAGCGTTCGCCGCGGTAGCCTGCACGTCGATGGACCTGCTCGGGATCGACGAAGCGCGGGTCAACGTCGATGGGGGCGCGCTGGCGGTTGGGCATCCGATCGGCGCCTCGGGAGCGCGGATCCTGATGCACCTTGCTTTCGAGTTGCGGCGGCGGGGCGGTGGTTACGGCGCGGCCGGCATCTGCTCGGGCATGGCGCAGGGCGAGGCCACCATCGTCCAGGTGCGGTAATGGAGCTCGCCCTCAGCCCGGAACAGGAGGAGATTCGCAAGCTGGTTTCGGAGTTCGCCGAGCGGGAGGTCAAGCCGCGCGCCGAAGCCATCGACCAGAGCGGCGAGTTCCCCCGAGACCTGGTGCAGAAGGCCGCCGACCTTGGGCTGCTCGGGATCCTGGTGCCGGAAGAATACGGCGGCGCCGGTCTCGACCACATCTCCTTCGCGATCTTCGTCGAGGAAGTCGCTCGCTTCTGTGCCAGCACTTCGGTCATCCTCGACGTCCACAACTCCGTCGGGACGGAGCCAATCGTGCTGTTCGGCAACGAGGACCAGCGGCGACGCTGGCTTGTCGATCTCGCGCAGGGCAAGAAGCTCGCGGCCTTCGCATTGACCGAGCCGGAGGCGGGTTCCGACGCAGCCAACCTCAGCACCACCGCAACCCGTCGCGATGGAGGCTATGTGCTGAATGGGACCAAGATTTTCATCAGCAACGCCGGCGAGGCCGGACTCTACGTCGTCTTTGCCACCACCCGGCCAGGTTCCGGTGCTGAAGGCATCAGCGCGTTTCTCGTCGGAGGTGATAACCCCGGCCTGAAAGTCGGGCCGAAATTCAAGAAGATGGGGCTCAACGGCTCCGCGATTGCCGAGGTGTATCTGGAAAACTGCGTCGTCGGCGAGGCGGACCGACTCGGCCAGGAAGGCGAGGGGTTTCGAATCGCGATGCGGGCCCTCGACAGTGGCCGGATCGGCATCAGCGCGCAGGCAGTGGGCCTGGCGCAGGGCGCGCTGAACGACGCGGTCGCCTATGCCCGGGAACGCAAGCAGTTCGGCAAGCCAATCGCCGAGCTGCAAACCATCCAGAACAAGCTCGCCGACATGGCGGTCAGGATCCGAGCGGCTCGCTGGATGACCTGGAAGGCGGCCGCACTTTGCGATGCCCGGCAACCCTTCACGAGGGAAGCCTCCATGGCCAAGCTGTTCGCCACCGACGCCGCTATGGACATCACGCTCGACGCCCTGCAGGTGTTCGGCGGCTATGGCTACCTCGAGGAGTATCCGATGGCACGGCGGGTCCGTGACGCCAAGGCGTGCCAGATCTATGAAGGCACAAACCAGGTCCAGCGCATCGTTATCGCTCGCGAGCTGGTGCGCGTCTGATGGACTTCAGCCTCAACGAGGAGCAGCAGCAGATCCGTGAGATGGTCCACGACCTCTGCCTCGAGCGGGTGGAGCCACGAGCGGCCGAGATCGACGAATCGGGCGAGTTCCCCTGGGATGTCAAGGAACTCTTCGCCAAGCACGACATCCTGGCGATCCCGTTCACGCCGGAGTACGGAGGGATCAGCGGCGGGGCGTTGACGCTGATCGTGGCGGTTGAGGAAATCAGTAAGTTCTGCGTCACCTCCTCCCTCATCCTCAGCGTGCAGTCGCTCGGCAGCCTACCCATTTGGCTGGCTGGAACCGAGGAACAGAAGCGTCGCTACCTTCCACCGCTGGCGCGCGGCGAACACCTGGCGGCTTATGCCCTCACCGAGCCCGGTTCGGGATCGGACGCCGGTGGAATGCGGACGCGCGCCATCAAACGCGGCGATCGCTACGTCATCAATGGCTCCAAGACCTTCATTACCGGCGGCAGCGTGGCCGACACGATCGTGGTCTTCGCTCGCACCGACCAGGACGGCGATACGCCAGCCCGCAACATCTCGGCCTTCATCGTCGAGAAGACGATGCCGGGCTTCAAGGTCGGCAAGCTGGAGAAGAAGCTCGGGATCCGAGGATCACCGACCGCCCAGCTGTTCTTCGAGGACCTGGAGGTCCCGGCGGCCAACCGGCTTGGCGGTGAGGGTGAGGGATTCAGGCTGGCGATGCGCGTGCTCGATCATTCGCGCCCGGGGATCGCCGCGCAAGCGCTGGGGATCGCGGAAGGCGCCTTCGACCTCGCCCGACGCTACGCCCGCGACCGGCACCAGTTCGGGAAGCCCATCGTCGAATTTCAGGGAATTCAGTTCATGCTGGCCGACATGGCCACCCAGATCGAGGCCGCCCGTGCCCTGACGTACGCCTCGGGCGACGCCCTCGACCGGAGCCTCCCCGATATCGGCAGCAGTTCCTCGATGGCCAAGCTGTTCGCGTCGGACACCGCCATGCGTGTCACCACCGATGCGGTGCAGATCCTGGGTGGGTACGGTTACCTTCGGGATTTCCCGGCCGAGCGGATGATGCGGGACGCGAAGATCACCCAGATATACGAGGGCACGAATGAGATCCAGCGCTTCGTGATCGCCCGCGAGCTGCTGAAGGATTCCGCGTGACTGTCAAGCAGCTGTACGTCGCGGGGGCCGGCCTGATGGGGGCCGGCATCGCCCAAACCGCCACCGCCCGCGGCTTTGACGTCACCATCCGGGAGGTGGATGACGCGCCGCTGGCCAGGGGGATGGAGAACATCAAGGCGCGACTCGAACGCCTCGTGCAAAAGGGCGACCTCGATGCCGCCACCCGCGACGCCGCACTCGGCCGCCTGCATCCGACGACCTCAATGGAGGCGGCTGGACGAGCCGACTTCGTGATCGAGGCGATTACCGAGAATTTCGACGCCAAGCGCGACCTGTTCAAGCGCCTCGACGGCATCTGCAAAGACGACGCCATTCTCGCCAGCAACACCTCGTCCATCCCGATCACGGCAATGGCCGCGGTGACCCGCCGCCCGGACCGGTTCATCGGGATGCATTTCTTCAACCCGGTGCCGCGTATGCCGCTGGTGGAGGTGACCCGCGGCCGCGATACCTCCGATGCCACGGTGGCCACCACGCTCGAGCTGTCTACATCGCTCGGCAAGACGCCGATCACGTCCCTCGACTATCCCGGCTTCATCGTCAATCGAATGCTGGTGCCCTTTATCAACGAGGCGATCCGGGCATTGATGGAAGGCCTGGGCACCCGGGAGGACATCGACCGGGGGGCCAAGCTCGGGTTGAACCACCCGATGGGGCCGCTGGAGCTGGCTGATTTCGTCGGGCTCGACACCCATCTCTACATCTGTGGCGTGCTCTACGACGGGCTACACGACTCGCGTTTCGCGGCCCCCCCGCTGCTTCGCCAGCTTGTCGACGCTGGCCATTTCGGGCGAAAGAGTGGCCGCGGCTTCTACCGCTACGGACCCGACGGCAGCCGGCTGCCCGACTGACGGCGGAGCCACGCCCAGGGGCCTTTAGGCGTCAGCGCAGCCACCAGAAACGTCAGCGCCGCGACGAATGAGGCAACGGCCAGGGTTGCCATGCCGACCGCGATGCCGGCCCAGACAACTCCGCTCTGCGACGCGATGACGCTCACCGCCGTCCCACCCAGCAGATGCAGCGTGATGAAGCCATCGGCCAGGATGAAGGTCCCCAGCATGATCAGGAGGGCGCCCGTCCGGCGGGCGCGAGCGAGCCACAGCGCCCCCACCAGCCAGAGGATGATCGCGACGGCGGCAGCGAACGCCCCGTCTTCCGGAGTGGCGCTCCCAAAGTCCTTGCGGCCGACGTTGTCGGTGGTGTGCAGGACAGCCAGAATCGCGCCCAGGAGGGCAACAAGAAGGATGGGCAGCGTCTCGAGTTGCCCGAGGCGTCCCCGCGGGTGGCTCCAGGAGACGATGGCGCCCAACATGGTCAAGGCACAGGCCGGCAGCAGGGCGACCAGGACGGCGGCAACCGCAAGCCCTTCGTGTTTCGCGTAGACATCGATCTCCCAGGGTGCGGTCACGAAATGACCCGCGGCGATCACCCCGAATTCGATGAAGGCGATCAGACCGGCCGCAAACACGGCCAGGCGAAAACCACGCCAGGCGAGATACAGGCTGACCAGCCAGATGAGGCTGACCAGGCCGCCCACCGCCACGTAGATGGTGTCGACGTTGGTGCTGCGAAGCTCATGAACGAGGTTGAAGCTGCCCAGCGCAACGGACAGCAGACCGGCTACCACTAACAGCAGCCGCGCCGGCAGCACGAACGGGCCCCGCGCGCCTCGAACCGCCGGACTGGCCCGCATCGCGACCATCTTACGGTCGCACAAATGATGCTCGCGTCCTCGCGCAACCCTCGATGGCCCTTGCCCGTTCGCTAGACTGGCTGTTTCAGTTGGGAACGCAACCGCGCCGGCGGCGCGCGTCCGCCGCGCTCGGCCCGCTGCGCGTCTGGCCGTCTGGCCGCGCCGCGATGGCCATGATCGCTGGAGTGGCCCTCCTTTTCGCGGGGCTGGCCGTGTTCCGCGTCTGGTCGGCCATTCACGCGATTGCCCCGCGTGCCCAGCCTGCCGACCTGATCACGCTGGTCCATGCCCAGTCCGACGAGCCGGGCTCTCTTGGCTGGAAGATCAAGCACGACCAGCGGATCAACATCCTGCTGCTTGGATACGGAGGGCCGGGACACGATGGCGCCTATCTGACCGACTCCATCATGGTGCTCTCGATCCGCCCGGGAACACACGAAGCGACCATGGTCTCGCTTCCCCGTGATCTCTGGGTCAAGATTCCCGCCCTCCCCAACAACCGGGTCATGATGGGCAAGCTGAATAGCGCCTATGCGATCGGCACCGATCGCCGGAATTATCCGAACGTGCGCAGCGACTGGAAAACCGCAACCGGCGGCGGGGACCTGGCGGCGGCCACCGTTTCGCAGGTCATCGGGCAGCGGATCGACTACTGGGTCGGCGTCGATTTCAGGGCGTTCCGCGACGTCGTCGATGCCCTCGGCGGCGTTCAACTCAACGTGCCGACGGCGCTCGACGACCGCCGCTACCCGCGGGGCGAGAGCACGGGAATGATGCACGTCCACTTCGATTCCGGTTGGCAGCAATTCGACGGCGAGCGGGCGTTGGAGTACGCCCGCTCCCGCGAGTCCACTTCCGATTTCGACCGCTCGCGACGCCAGCAGCTCATCATGCTGGCCGTCCGGCAGCGCGTCTTCTCGCTGAACGCGATTCCCCGGCTGCTTTCGCTGCTCGGCGCGCTGCAGGACAACGTGCGCACCAACCTGCGCCCCGCCCAGATGCGACAGCTGGCCGACCTGGCCGGGCAGTTCAAGGACGAGGACATCCGGCGGATTGCGATCGACACGTCGAATTTCCTGCGCAGCGGCTACAACAGCAGCGGCCAGTATGTCCTGCAACCGCTCGATCCAACCTACGACGCGCTGCATCGTTACCTGGCAGCGGCGCCGGTTGACCGGGCGCTGCTGGCGGCCCGAGTGCCCTTCCAGCTCCAGGATGGAAGCGGCCGCTACTGGCTGCCGTACGGAATCGGGACGCCGGCCAGCATCATGGCGTCCCTGCTGCAGGCGCAGGGATTGAACGCCCGCCCGGGGCCGGCCACCAGGCTGCGTGTGGCGCAGACCCAAATCCTGGACGGCTCCGGCGGCAGTGCGGCAGCGACCGTGGCCTGGCTGCAGAGCTACTTTGGCGGGGTCGTGGTCCCGGCTGCGGCGCCGGCCAGCGGACCCAGTGTTACCGTCCTGCTGGGCTCGGATTTCACCCTCAAAACCTTCCCGGCACCGTAGGCCCTCTCCTGTCGGAAGATCAGAAAGATGGCTGATAGGATGAGTTCGAGATGAGTTTGGCCGGGGCCCTGCTTTCCGGTGATGTGCGGGCGCTGGCGAGGGCGATCAGCCTGGCCGAAGATCGCGACCCGCAGGCGACGGAACTGGTGGCCGAGTTACAGCCCCACACCGGGAAGGCCTACCTGGTTGGGCTCACCGGCGCGCCCGGAACCGGCAAGAGCACCCTGGCCGACGCGCTCGTCAAGGTGATCCGCGACCGGGGACAAACGGTTGGCGTGATCGCCGTGGACCCCAGCAGCCCCTTTACGGGCGGTGCTGTTCTCGGCGATCGGATCCGGATGTCCCGACACACCCTCGATCGGGGCGTCTTTATCCGCAGCATGGGGGCTCGCGGTCATCTGGGTGGGCTGGCTGCCGCCACCCGGGAGGCGATTCACCTGCTCGATGCCTACGGACGGGACGTGATTCTTGTGGAAACCGTCGGTGTCGGGCAGTCCGAGCTGGAGATCTCGACCATCTGCGACAGCGTCACCCTGACGCTGATGCCCGAGTCGGGCGACGCCGTCCAGACGATCAAGGCCGGCATCCTGGAGATCGCCGATATTTTCGTCATCAACAAGGTTGACCTGGGTGGCGCCGAGAAGACGCGGCGGTTGATCCAGGACGCCATGGCTCTCGGTCCGAAGCAGGCATGGCGGCCGCCCATCGTCATGGTGTCCGCCGCGAACGAGGAGGGGATCGCAAAGGCCTGGGAGGCGATCCTCTCGCACCAGGCCTATCTCAAGGAAAGCGGCGCGCTCACCTCCCGCAGGCAGGAGCGCGTCAAACAGGAAGTCGTCGCCCTGGTGGCCGAACGCGCTCGCGAGGACGCCCGCCGCCTGCTCGACGGCGACACCGTGGTGGGACGGCGGCTCCGGGACAACCGGAATGGGAAACTAAACCCATACACGCTCGCCGAGGAGGTCCTGGGGGAGCGAGCGTCCCAAGGAGGCAGTTGATGGCGCTTCGCCGCAAGACCGCGTACGAGGAGTGGGCGACCCGGTATCGAGCCGGGAAGCGGGCCCCGAAGGAGGCTGCCACCACGCTCTCCGGCATGCCAGTGGAGCCGCTCTATACACCGGAAGACCTGGCCGGCTGGACTTACGACGACAAGCTCGGCTACCCCGGTGAATTTCCCTACACGCGCGGCGTCTACCCATCGATGTACCGGGGCCAGCTGTGGACCATCCGTCAATTCGCCGGCTACGGTACCGCCGAAGAGACGAACCGCCGCTACAAGTTCCTGCTCTCGCAGGGCCAGGCCGGCCTGTCGGTGGCCTTTGACATGCCGACCCTGATGGGCTACGACTCCGACGATCCGCTGAGCGAAGGCGAGGTGGGCCACTGCGGAGTTGCGATCGACTCGCTGGAGGACATGGAAACGCTCTTCAGCGGTATCCGGCTGGACCAGATCACCACCTCGATGACGATCAATTCGCCGGCCGCCATCCTGTACGCCATGTACATCGCCGTCGGTGAGAAGGAAGGGTTGCCGCAAAAAAGTCTTGGGGGCACGCTGCAGAACGACATCCTGAAGGAATACATCGCGCAGAAGGAGTACATCTTCCCGCCCGAGCCCTCGATGCGGCTGGTGGTGGACACGATCGTCTTTGCCGCCCGCAACATGCCCCGTTGGAACGCGGTCTCGATTTCCGGGTACCACATCCGCGAGGCCGGGTCGACCGCCGTCCAGGAGCTGGCCTTCACCCTGGCAGATGGGATGGCCTATGTGGAGGCGTCCGTCAGGGCCGGCCTGAGCGTCGACGAGTTCGCCCCCCGGCTCTCCTTCTTCTTTGACTCCCACATCGATTTCTTCGAGGAGATCGCGAAATTCCGGGCAGCCCGGCGCCTGTGGGCACGGATCATGCGCGACAAATACGGCGCCCGCGATCCCAGGTCGTGGATGCTCCGTTTCCATACCCAGACCGCCGGCGTCTCGCTGACCCGGCAGCAGGTGGAGAACAACATCAGCCGCACCGCCTACGAAGCCATGGCCGCCGTGCTTGGCGGAACGAACTCGTTGCACACCAACTCGATGGACGAGGTGCTGGCGCTGCCGACCGAGCGAGCCGCACAGATCGCCCTGCGTACCCAGCAGGTGCTGGCTCACGAGACCGGCGTCACGAATACCATCGACCCGCTCGCCGGATCCTTTTTCCTGGAGCGGCTCACCGACGAGATGGAGCGGGGCGCACAGCAGTACTTCGATCGGATCGAGGAGCAAGGGGGCGTGCTTCGCTGCATCGAGAATGGGTTCTTCCAGCGAGAGATCGCCGATGCGGCGTTCGAATTCGAGCGCAAGCTGGAGGCGAATGAGCGGATCATCGTGGGCGTCAACGCCTATAAGGAGGGCGAAGGCGCCGATGTGCCCACCCTCAAGATCGGGCCCGAGACCGAGCGGGGCCAGGTTGCGCGGCTCAAGGCGCTCAAGGCTCGCCGCGACAACACCAGCGTGCGCAACCGGCTGGAAGAGCTCAAAGTCGCGGCTCGGGGCAATGACAACCTGATGCCGCCGCTGCTGAACTGCGTCAAGGCGTACGTCAGCGAGGGTGAGATCATGGCCGCGCTCAAGGAGGTATTCGGCGTCTACCGTGAGCCGATCCTCTTCTAAATGATTCGGCTTCGTTTTTCGTTGCTCGGACGGGTGATGGCGGCCATCGTCGTCGTTGTGATCGTCGCCCTCTACGTGATGCGGCACTGATGGCGCCGGCAGAGACGTCCACCAGGTCGCAAGCGCCGATGAATCAAAACAAGCGCTGGCGAGTGCTCACCGCGAAAGTCGGCCTCGACGGACACGATCGCGGCGTCAAAGTGGTGTCGCGCGCCCTCCGCGACGCGGGCGTCGAGGTGATCTATGCCGGACTTCGCCAAACGCCGGAGATGGTCGTGGAAGCGGCGATCCAGGAGGACGTCGACGCCATCGGCGTCAGCCTGCATAGCGGCGCGCATATGACCCTCATTCCACGGATCCTCGAGCTCCTCAAGGAACGCAACGCCTCTGACATCGTGATCTTTGGCGGCGGCATCATCCCCCACGACGACGCCACCGAGCTGAAGAAGATGGGTGTCGTGGAGATCTTCGGGCCGGGGAGCACGCTGCAATCGATCATCGATTTTGTGAACCACGGATTCAAGGCCGCGTGATCGCGACGGCGCCCAGAAAGCTCGGCCGCTTCGAGCTTCACTGCGTGAGCGATGGGATCTGGCGCATGGACGGCGGCGCGGTCTTTGGCGTCGTTCCCAAGGTCATGTGGGAGAAGCTGAAAGCCCCCGATGCGCGCAACCGGATCGCCATGGCCACCAACTGTCTTTTGGTCCGGACGCCGGACGCCAATATCCTGATCGAGGCCGGCATCGGGCCCAAACTCTCCGACAAGGAACGCGACATCTACGCCTACGAACGGGATCCGGGGATTCCCGATGCGCTTGCCCGCGTCGGCTTAAAGCCGCAGGATATCGATCTGGTCGTCCTCAGCCACCTGCACTTCGACCACGTGGGCGCCCTGGTGACGCCAGGCCGCGACGGTGAACTGACGCCACTGTTCCCGCGTGCCCGGCACGTCGTGCAGGCTCGGGAGCTCGAGGCGTGGCGCCACCCGGATCTCCGTAGCAAGCCGTCATACAAGCCCGAGAACCTTGGCCTTCTCGAGGAGGAGGGGCGGCTTCAGGTTGTGGACGGCGACGAGGCGATCGCGCCCGGCGTCCGCGTCCGTGTGACGGGCGGCCACACCGCGGGACACCAGGCGGTCTACGTTCAGGACCAGGAGCAGACCGTCGTGTTCACCGGCGACTTCCTCTTCATGCGCGCGTTCATGAAGGCGAATTGGGTGAGCGCCCTGGATCTCTTCCCGCTGGAGGCCATCGAGCGCAAGGCGGCCTTCCTCAGCGAAGCCGCCCGGGAACGGTACCTGATCTGGCTCTACCACGAGACCGAGCAGATGCTCGGCTACTGGACTGGCGAAGGCTTCACCAGCGCGGAGAGCCTTAGCTCACGATAAGAAGAACTTCTGCGCCACAGCGCTCGCACTCGCCGCGCACGACGTAGTTGCCTGTCTTCAAATCCATGGCGGAGGGGCGCAAAATCGCGACCGATTGCCGGCACGCCCGGCAGTTGGCCTTCATGGGCGCGACCGGGATCTCCGGCGCCTGGAAGGTCCAGGTATGCGGTGCCAGCTGGTGCATGGTCGAGTGGGCAAGGGCCATATGTGAGCTCCTACCCTCTCTAACGCGCAGGCTCACAAAAGGACGTCCGCCCTTTGGCCGGTCCCCTTACGGCAAACCGCGTAGAGGCCCCAGCGCACCCGTCCGGTTAGCGAGGCCGCAGGCCGAGCCGCGCTTTCGCGCGAGTCAGGGCGGGCGCCGAACAGCGTCCTGTACCACGCTCACGAGGCCAAGGGAATTTCGGCCGAGTGCGTGATGGGACGCTGGGCGGCGCACCCGCCCGGTTAGCGAGGCCGCAGGCCGAGCCGCGCTTTCGCGCGTGTCAGGGCGGGCGCGGAACAGCGTCCTGTACCACGCTCACGAGGCCAATGGAATTTCGGCCGAGTGCGTGATGGGACGCTGGGCGGCGCACCCGCCCGGTTACGTCAGTAGACGATGACGGGGGTGCCGGTCGGCGTCCAGTTCCAGAGCCAGACCATATTGCTCCAGGGGACGTTGACGCAGCCGTGCGTGCCGGTGTCTTCCCCGGTTGGGTCATAATGCGGGCCATTGGTGCCCGGACCGTACCGGGAGCGCCAGGACGCGTCGTGAATGCCGTCGCCGCCGTTGAACCACATCACCATCTGGACTTTGCTGTCCGGGTACCAGTACGGCGAGCCCTTCGGCCAGGGTGAGTGCATGGTCCAGGGCGAGACCTTCCAGTAGACCTTGAAGCTCCCGGCGTCGGTCTCCAGGCCGGGGCGCCCGGTGGTCACGTAGGTCCAGAACACCTGCTGGCCGTGTGAATAGGCCCGAATCACCTGCTCTTTCAGCGAGATGGTGATGGCCTTCTCCGGGAGGTTCTGGCTCATCGCGGTCTGCAGGACCTTGTCCTGCACCGTGAGGCCAGCGTTGACCTGTTCCAGATCGGCGACGGTCGCCGTGCTGCCCAGCTGGGTCGCCAATTTCTGGACATGCACGTCGACGATCGCCACGTCCATCTGGAAGATCCGCGCCGTCTGGAGATCGGCTCGAACCTGGGCAAGGGCGGCATTCGCCCCCGCCCGCGCCAGGCCGGCGTCGCCGTGGTCTTTCGCTGCCGCCTGCGCGGCGTATTCGCCGACGAGCTTGTTGGCGGTTTCCTGGTCGGCGACGATGAGCGAGAGTTTCGAGAGCGGCGCCTTCAGCTCGCTGTTGACGGCGCGAAAGGCGCGGACGGTGGTGGCGTTGTTGACGTCGTCCTGGGCCTTTACCGGGAGGCCGGTAAATTCATCCAGCAGCTGCTCGTCGACACCGAGCTGTCTGGCCTTTCCCAGGTTGAGGGACAGCTGCCTGGTCGCCGCCTGAGCCGCATCATGGGTCTCGGCCAGGAGCTTCTGCATCCGCGTCTCGAGCTGCTCCTTGATATCGGTTTCCTGGGTGGCCGCCCGGGAGAAAAAGGCGATCCGCTCCTCGTTGAAGGGCGCCGTGACGCTGGGTGGGACTTCCGCCGCGGTCGTCAGCTCCTGGCGCTGCAGGTCTGAATATTCGGCCGTATCCAGCCCGAGCTGCGCGGCACGCGCCTGGGCCTTAAGGACCTGGGTGCGGGCGCTCTGGTAGTCCTGCTCGGCGAAGGCTTCCCGCATCTGCTGGACGAAGATGAAGCTGGCCACCAGGGCGAACGTCCCCAGCACCACTCCTATTCGGAGCGCGTTTCGACGCAGAAACTTAAGACATGATGCCAGCATCGTGTGTCAGCCGATTCTAAGGACTTCGGCCACTCAAGGTAACGGCCAAACGGCGGAAAAGTTCCGGTGAAGGGCCGTTCAGCGGTCGCCAAAGGCTGTGTTAAGATGGGCGCCGCCGAATTCGCGCCGAAGGAGAAAACCTCTGGCCACGGCCACCCCCGTTACGCTCAAACTCGAGCCCCGTGAGGATCGGGGAAAGCACACCCGGACCCTCCGTCGCCAGGGCCGGCTGCCTGGCGTCGTCTATGGCCACAACGTCGACGCCGTGACGGTGGCGGTGGACGGCCGGGAGTTCGTCAAGGCCTTCCAGAAGGTGGGGCGCAACCAGCTCCTCGATCTCCAGGTCGGCGATGAGCCGGTACGCAAGGCGCTCATCCGTGAGGTTCAGCGGAGCCCGCGCGACGGCGATCTGCTGCATGTCGACTTCTACCAGGTCAATCTCACCGAGAAGATCGAGTCGGAGGTGCCGATCGAACTCGAGGGTGAGATCGAACTGGTCGTCAAGGGGGAGGCCGATCTACAGCGAGGCTTGCATGCCCTCAAGGTCGAATGCCTGCCGACGGATCTGCCGCCAGTGATCACGGTGGATCTTTCCGGTTTGAAGGAGATCGACGACGAGATCCGCGTGAAGGACCTGACGATTCCGCCGGGCTGCGAGATCCTCGACGAGCCCGATGACCTGATCGTCAAGGTCGCCGCCCACAGGGAAGAAGTCGAAGAGGTCGCACCGGCGCCGGCCGCCGCCGAGGTGCCGACGGTCGGTGAGACGCAGGCTCCTGCCGAGCCTGCCGCCGAGGGCGAAGCCCCGACCGAGAGCTAAGTCCAGAGCGCCCCTACAATGGGCGCCATGCTGGCCAGCGCCGCGAGTGCGTGGGAAACCCTCCGCAGCTATCTTCCGAGTGACCACGACCTTTTCAAGGTTGTGGTGGCAATCCTCATTCTGGTCGCGTTTTATCTGCTGGCGCGCTTCGTTCGGATGCTTGCCGGCAAGGAACTGAAACGAGTCAATGCCGATCCGCAGGTCGCACTGCTGGTCAACCGCATGGTCTTTCTGGCCGCACTGGTCATCGGCGTGGTGGCTGCCTTCAGCGAACTCTTCGGCAGCCCGGCGCTGGTGTTTGGCGGCTTCGGGTTTTTGGCACTGGCCTTCAGCCTGGCTTTCCAGGACATCCTGAAAAACTTCATCGCCGGCATCTTCATGTTGCTAGAACGCCCGTTTCGCCTGGGCGATGAGATCACCGTCGACAACCACACCGGCATCGTCGAGAACATCGAGATGCGGGCGACCACGCTGCGGACAAGTGAGGGCGAGCAGGTGATCGCACCGAACTCGCTCGTGTATACGGGTACGATCATCAACCGCACCCGCTACCCGACGCGCCTCTTCACCCTCACGGCCAAGCTCCCGAGCGGCGTCGCGCCCGATGGGCTCGCCGAAAAAATCAAGGAAGAGATCCAGCGCCGTCCCGACATTGCCAAGGATCCGCCGCCACATGTTGCCGTCCAACCCAACGTCGACGGGGGCCTGACGCTCGAGGTCCGGTACTGGCTGGACTATCGGCGCAACGACCCCCTCGCCGTCCAGGCCGCCGTGGGGCAGCAGATTTACCAGGCGCTTCAATCCACCAAATAGCGACCCAGGCACGTCGGGTGGTCGCGGTCTTTTTGGCCTTCAGCCCGGCGGCGCGGCATTTTCTCGCCTTCTCGATCCTGATATCGATCGCGTTCGCCATCTTCAACCTGGTGTTCAACCTGTACATGAGCGCGCTCGGCTTCTCCAACGACATCATCGGGGTCTTCAACTCACTCCCAGCTCTCGCTTTGCTCGGCGTCGGGCTTCCCCTCGCCGCGATGGCCGATCGCATTGGCTATCGTCTTTTTCTCCTGGGGAGCGGCAGCCTGGCGGTGATCGGATCGCTGGTTCTGTCGATCGCCGGTGGGCGGCTGGTCGCCGTGCTCGCGGCCGGGACCTTCGCGCTCGCCCTCTCCGTCCTCGCGGTGCTGAGTGGGCCGCTGCTGGCCCAGATCAGCCGGGAAACGGAGCGCGTCTCTCTCTTTGCCGTCAACCAATCGCTGGCGTGGCTGGCGGTGCTCATCGGCGACCTGCTCGGTGGCGGGATACCGGAGGCCGCGGCCCGCGCAACCCGGTCGTCGAGTGCCTCGCCGGGCTCGATTCGGTCGGCCTTCGTGGTGATGACCCTGTTGACGGTGCTGGGCTTGCCGTTTCTTCTCCGGCTGGCGAAGGAAGCCGGGCTCAGGCCCACGGTGGTCATGCCCGTTCGCGACCTCCTCCGAGTCGACACCCGGCGCTTTACCCGCATCCTGTTGCCGGGCTTTGTGCTGGGGATCGGCGCCGGCATGTATCTCAACTTTCTCCAGCTCTATCTGTTGCAGCGCTTTGGGTTGACTCCAGGACCGATCGGTCTGATCCTCGCCGTCGGCGCGGCGCTCACCGCGCTCGTCACCCTGCTGGCGCCACGCGTGGCGCGTCGGACGGGATTGAGCCGGAGCGTCGGGCTGCTGCAGGCGGCCGGCTCACCGTTGGTCCTGGGGCTTGCCTTCATCATGACGCTGCCCCTCGCGGTGGTGATCATCTATCTCCGCCAGCTGGCGCTGAACCTGCAGGCACCATTGAGCCAGGTGTTCGGGATGGAGTACGTCGAGCCTCAGCAGCGAGCTCGACTGGCAACGGCGCAGACGGTCGTGACCGGCATCGGGCTGGGTGGGCTGGGTCCGCTGCTCAGCGGATTCCTCCAGGTTCGCGGCGGCTATCAGCTGGCCTTTTCGGTCAGCGCCGGATTCTACATGCTGGCGGGCCTTACCTTCCTGGTGATCTTCGGCCGACTGCGGCTGCCGTCGGAGCGCGCCGCGGCCGGCTAAGCGAGTTGGCCCAGGGCCAGCAGGTTCCCTTCGCTGTCGCGGAACCACGCTGCTTTTTCGTATCCGAGGTCGGCAATGCCCTGGTTGGTCTTCAGGCCGGGGAAGTCATATTCCTCGAATTGGACGCCGCGACTCTTGAGCTTGGCGACGCTGGCGACAATATCCTTCACGAACAAGGCCATCTGGGTATGTTGTCCAGCGGCGTGTCCGCCACTGGGGAACAGAAGAAACCCGCTGGTGCCGTTTCCTTCATAAAAGAGGGCACCCGCGAACTCGCGTGTTGGTCTCAGTCCCAGCTTCTCCGCATAGAACGCCTTCGCGCGCGCGAGATCCTCCACCGGCAGCGTCGTCTTCGCGATCGCGTCATTCAAGCTCATCGGAAGATGTTAGAGCGAACTTCTATAGTCAGCTGATGGCGCAGGAGACGTTGTTTCCGGCTCCGCAGGAGCCGGTCGCAAAAGACCAGCCGCTGGCGGCTCGCATGCGACCGCGCAGCCTCGATGAGTTCGTGGGCCAGGAGCACCTGGTCGGCCCCGAGCACGAGCTGCGCCGCGCCATCGAGGAAGACCGGGTCGGCTCGATGATCCTCTGGGGACCTCCGGGCAGCGGCAAGACCACGCTGGCGCGGTTGATCGCGCGCGTCACCTCATCGCACTTCGTTCCCCTGAGCGCGGTCAGCGCCGGGGTGGCGGACCTGCGGCGGAACATCGAAGAGGCGCGGCTCCGTCGGGCCCAGTCGGGCAAGCGAACCATCCTGTTCATCGATGAAATTCATCGTTTCAACAAGGGCCAGCAGGATGCGGTGCTGCCGTTTGTCGAGGAAGGTGTCATCACCCTGATCGGCGCAACCACCGAAAACCCATCATTCGAAGTCAATGCCGCGCTGCTGTCGCGGACCCGCGTCTTCGTGCTCGGTGCGCTGGACGACTCGCAGGTGGGCGAGATCGTCGATCGGGCGGTAACGGACGCGGAACGTGGACTCGCACCCCGCCACGTCGGCCTCGACGCCGACGCTCGCGCCGCACTGATCCGCGTGGCGAACGGCGACGCCCGGGTGGCCCTCAACGGCCTCGAGGCCGCCGCCGCCCTGGCGCGACCGAAGCAGGGGCGGCGGAACGTCACCGCCGCGCTGGTCGAAGAGGCGGTGCAGCGAAAGAACCTCCTGTATGACCGCGCCGGCGAGGAGCACTACAACATCATCTCGGCCCTGCACAAGAGCCTCCGGGACAGCGACCCCGATGCCTCGCTCTACTGGCTGGGGCGCATGCTCGAGGCTGGTGAGGATCCGCTCTACGTCGCCCGCCGGCTGATCCGCTTTGCCTCCGAGGACATCGGCCTCGCCGATCCGCAGGCCCTGACTCAGGCGGTCGCCGCCCAGCAGGCCGCGCACTTCATCGGGATGCCAGAGGCAAATCTGGCGCTGGCGCAGGCCGTGGTCTATCTCGCCACCGCGCCCAAGAGCAACGCGCTCTATGCCGCATACGCGAGCGTGCAGGAAGACGTCGAGCGGACCCGGGCCGACCCGGTGCCGCTGCACCTTCGCAACGCGCCCACCCCGCTGATGCGAAAGATCGGCTATGGCAAGGGCTATCGCTACGCCCACGATTACGAGGACGCGCAGGTCGAGCAGCAGCACTTGCCCGACGCGATCAAGGACCGCACCTATTACCACCCATCCGAGCGAGGTTACGAGAAGTCGGTCAGGGAGCGGCTCGACGCCTTTGCCGCCGCTCGCCTCCGGAAGCCCAGCTAACTGGGGACGGCTTCGACGTGTGGCTTGAGCGCGGCATAGCCGTTGGCCATCACCCGCGTGTGGTTGCTGGCAAGCACTCCCCGGGCCAGCGGCGCGATCAGGTTCAGAACCGGATTCGTGGTGGCGACGTCCCAGTAATAAACGGCCGTCGACTCGCCGGGGACAGGCTCCGAGAATTCCCACCGTCCCGTCCCGACAAGCTCTCCGGTAGATCGCAGCAGAATGTGTCGAGGACGCTCGGCCTCGAGGACCTCGATCGAGTAGGTGAGGCTGTACGGTAGCGAACCGCGGACTTCGCATTCGACGACGGAACCGACCGATTTTCCGTCGCCGCGGATGACGGTCACCCGCCTGAAGTTCTTCCACCATCCGGGGTAGCGCTCGATGTCCAGGACCACCAACCAGGTCCGGTCGACGGGAGCGACGAACCGCCACTCGGTCCTGAAGTGGTAGGTGACCGGCACGTCGAGTATTTTATGGACGTGTTCTACAACCTGCTCAAACTGTTGCATATCCTTTTCGCGATCACCGCCGTTGGGTCGAATCTCAGCTACGGCATCTGGCAGGGGCTGGCTGGTAACGATCCGCAGCGCAACACGTTCGTGCTCCGCTCGATCAAGTTCATCGACGACCACGTCGCGAACCCCGCCTACCTCCTCCTCTTGGCTAGCGGGCTGACGCTGGCCTGGTGGCACTGGTCCTACACGACGCATTGGATCCAGGCCGCGATCGTGCTGTATGTGATCGTGATTCTGTTCGGGTTTGCGGTCTACTCGCCGGCGCTCGTCCGTCAGATCGAGACGCTCGAGCGCGAGGGAATCGGCTCGGCTGCCTACCGAGGCGCCGCGATCCGCGCGACGGCGATCGGCATCGCCGTGATGGTGCCGGTTCTAGGCATTCTCTTCATGATGGTCGTCAAGCCGACACTCTGACGGACGGCGGTCGTCGCTCCACGACGTCAAGCATCCGCCGCATTTCGTCATAGGCCTCGTCCGCAACCGGGACATATCGCTGGATCAGGCCTCGTGCGAGCCGCGCACGGCTCGCCGGATCGTCGCTCAAGGCGGCGAGCGCGCTTCCGACCCCCGCCGCGAGGTCGTCAGGCAGGCGGGTGGTAGCAACCACCGGCGGGATCGACGATGGGCCGAACACGGCGACCACCCGCAGCGCCTGGGCGAGACGCGGATTCCTCAGCTGTTCGACCCCGAGCACGTGCGAGTCGATCGCCGAGGCGGTCACCCCGCCATCGACCACCCGGCGGATCGATTGCTGGTGTCCACCCGAGTAGGTGACCTCGCCGAAGAACCGCTCGCGCTCCCCCATTTGTTGCAGCTGGTAACGGCTCAGCAGACAACCCGAGTAGGAGTCGCCGACGCTATGCGCCCAGCTCTGCCCGCGAAGGTCGGCGAACGACTGCCAGGGGCTATCCCGGCGCACGATTACGTCGGAGAAGTAGACCGGGCGGCCGCGGTAGCGGGGCCCGTGCAAAACCGGTGCGGCCAGAAGCCGCAGCATGCCGGGCTGTTCCTGCAGGAGGCGAACATAGGGGAGTCCGCACAGGAAGGCGACGTCGACCGAGGCCTGCCGTAGCTGCTCAACGGAGATCCCCTCGACCAGGGTCGCCGGCACGCCGAGCCGCCGCCCGACCTGCTCGGCGACGTCCGTGTAGGTCGAGGTCATGTTTGGCGCCAGGAAATTCGCGAAAACGAGCGTTCTCACGTTCGAGTTGACGGCAGTATCGCACAGATAGTGGAGATTTCTTGCGCCCGCGAGCCACTTCTGGCATACTCCGCAAAACACTCGTTGCGAGGTGACGCGCCCATCGTCGGCCCGATAATTGAAAATCCGCTCCACGGCGAGCGCATCCGGTTTCTGAAGACGGCTCCGGAAACCGATGGCGAGCTGGTGCAGTACGAATCCTGGCTGGCGCCTGGCGGCGGCGTGGGTGTCCCGCACATTCACCCGGTGCAGCAATCGGACTTCACGGTTGTCGCCGGGACGGCATCTTTTTCAATCCATGGAGCGCGATTCGAGCTCGGACCCGGCCAGCGCCTGACCGTTCCACCGGGGACGGAGCATTGTCTGTGGAACGGCGGTCCCGTCGAGGCTCACCTTATCGTCGAGTTCCGCCCGGGCCTGCTGAAGCAGGAGTTCTCCGAAACCACCTTTGGCCTGGCTCGGGACGGCAAGCACCACCTCCGGAACCTTCGCAACGTCCTCCAGTGGGCGGTCATCACTGCCGCCTACCGCCGGGAAAGCCGGCCGCTGGGGCAACCTCGTTGGCTGCGGCTCGGTCTGCTCGCTCTTGCCCCCGCTGGATTGTTGGCCGGCTACCGCGCTCACTATCCGCGATACTGCACGCGGTCCGACGGTCAGCCCAACGGGCCGGAGGATCCCCATTTGATGCCGGATACCGACCGGCTCGCCAGCTGAGCGTCTCGCCAGCGACGCCACGCGACCGCTGATCGCCCGTGGCTGAGGCGGCCTACGACCTGGCCATCCTCGGCGCCGGCGTGATGGGCCTGTTCACGGCCCTGTTCGCAAGCCGGCGCGGAGCGAGGACCCTCGTCCTCGACGCCTGGCGGATCGGCGACTCGAGAGCGGCATCCTACAGCCTGACGCGGTCGATCCGCAGTGATTACCTTGATCCCCTCTATGCGCGCCTGGCCTATGAGGCGAGAAAGCTCTGGCTCGATTTCCAGGCCGAATCGGGCGAACCCTTCCTGATCGAGTGCGGCTGTCTGAATATCGCCAGGGCCAGCGTGACCCCGGCGCTCTCGGAAACATACGCGGAGCAGAGCTACCGAGTGCTCCAAGGCCTCGATCTCAAGACCCGGGCCTTCGATCGGGTTGGCCTGCATGCGCGGTTTCCCCAGTTCGACGCCGACATCGGCCGGCTGGATGTCGAGGCGGGGTTCCTGTATGTGCCACCAATTACGCAAACCCTCCTTGCCGGGTTGCGGGCGGCGCGGGTGGACATCGAGCAGGACACCCGGGTCGAGCGGATCAGCCGGCGGCAGGGCCGGACCGTCATCGATACTTCCGCGGGGGAGCGCCTGGCGCAGCGATTGGTTTTCACCGCCGGGCTCGGGGTCAACGACCTTCTGGCCAGGACTGTGGGCTGCAACCTCCAGCTTCCGATCCGCCCGGACCGGCCCAGTGAGTCGAAGTACTTCGTTCCGCCGCTCGAGAAGCGCGAACAGTTCATGCCCGAGCGGCTACCCGTGTTCGCGTATCTCGACGTCGGCATCTATGGCCATCCAATGCTCCAGGGGAAGACGCCGGGAGTGAAGATCGGCTACTACAATCCACCGGACGTGCGTCGACAGGTGACCGGGGTTACGAGCGTGCGGAGCTTTGTGGCCGAGTGCATGCCGGAGCTTGTGGATGCCCGCGTCATCGATGTCGAGGGGGCGGACCAATGCTCGTATGATCTGGTCGCAGATGACAACTTCATCCTGGGGCCGCTCCCCAGCCTTCCCGATGCGGCGATCGGTACCGGCTGGCGCGGCACGGGTTACAAGTTCGCGCCGCTCATCGGCCGGACGCTGTCGGAACTGGCCCTCGATGGCAAAACGGTCGAGGATATCGCCCGCTTCGCTCCCGAACGCTTTGTGACCAGCCATGCCGGTTAGGACGGGTCGCGGGATTCTCGAACGACTGGAGGCCGGCGTTGTGCTGGGCGCCGAAGGGTACGTCTTCGAGCTGGAGCGGCGCGGCTACATCAAGGCCGGGCCCTATGTCCCCGAGGTCGTTCTCGATTTTCCCGACGCAGTGCGCGAGCTGCACCGCGAGTTCCTTCGCGCCGGCGCGGACGTCATGGTGGCGCTTACCTACTATGCGCATCGCGAGAAGTTGAAGACGGTCGGTCGCGAGAATGACCTCGAGGCGTTGAACCGGCAGGCCCTACGGGTCGCGAATGAGGTCGCGCGCGAGGGCGATGCGTTGGTGGCTGGAGATATCTGCAATACCTGGGCCTACGATCCGAAAAACAAGGAGGCCTCCTCGCGGGTGGTCCGCGCGATGTACGAGGAGCAGCTGTCCTGGGCCGTGGACGAGGGCATTGATTTCGTCATCGCCGAAACGAACGACTATTTGGGCGAGTCCCTCATCGCCTTGCAAGTCATCAAGGAGCTCGGCTTGCCCGCCATGGTCACCCTGGCGTCCACCCGGCCACAGCAGACCTGGGACGGCTACGACTATGTTGACGCCTGCCAGATCCTGGCGGACAAGGGGGCCGACATCGTCGGCCTGAATTGTGATCGAGGGCCCGCCACCATGCTGCCGATCATCGAGCGCGTTCGTCGCCGGGTCAGCAGCTACGTCGCGGCGCAGCCGGTTCCGTACAAAACCGATCCCGCCATGCCCACCTTCGAGTCATTGAAAACCGCGTCTGGAACGCGGGCCTTTCCGATCGCGCTCGAACCGTTCCTCTGCACCCGTTTCGAGATGGCCGCCTACGCGCAGCGCGCCAAGGCGCTGGGTGTCAATTACATCGGGGTCTGTTGTGGCGGCGCACCGCACTATGTGCGCGCCATGGCTGAAGCACTCGGACGGACCGTGCCGGCCAGCCGCTACTCGCCGGCGATCGAGCTGCACCCGATGATCGGGGCACACGTCGAGGAAAAAGAGAAGCAATTCCTCGTCGACTGGAAAGGCTGAGACAGCCCGGACTATTGACATGGCCGTGACCCCGCCCGAGGGCGGGGCCACGCCATCCGTGAGCGCTAGGCGGTTCCGGCGAGGTCCGAAAGTTTCGTGTACTTGCCGTATTTGCCGGATTTGAGGACGGCGAAGGCGTTCTGATCGACCGCGGGGGAAGGATCGAGCGCCTTGAGGTTCTTCGGGCCGAGGTAGGTGTTCAGCTTGGCCACCGTGGCGGTGGCGTCGGGCGTGGCCTCGCCTTTCCCCTTGTTCTGGAACTCCAGTTCGGTGGCGGCATAGTCCGGGAAAAGATCGATGTCGCCGCGCTCGAGTGCCGGCTCGACCACCTCACGCGAGCCCAGGTTGAGCTTGAAGTTAACCGTGTAGCCCTTTCCCTTCAGCGCCTGACCGTATATCTGGGCGATGATCGCGCTTTCAGGGAAGTTCAGAGCACCGATGTTGAGGGTGCCTTTCGAGGCGCCCGAGGCCGACGTGGCGTAGCTGTGATCCATCAGCCATTTCTTGGCGATCACGTCGGGGTCCTGCTTGTCGACGTCGGCACTCTTGTTCAGGGAGATCAGGTCCTGGGTCGTGAGCTTGCCGTCGATCTCATTGAGCAGTGCGGTGACGTCGGCGTTTGCCTTGGCGGTTTTGATCACCGGCACGACATTGTCGGCGTTCTGCAGATGCTTGTCATCCTCGAGCTGGACGTACTTCCCGGTCGAGTAGGCGCTGTCGCTTGAGAAGATCAGGCCAATGTCGATGTCACCGCGATCCAGCGCGGATTTCGTCAGCGGCCCACCGGCATCCAGCGCCTTGAACGCCTTGAAATGCAGGCCATACTTTGAAGTCAAACCAGCTTCGCAGAACGGCCGCGTCGGGCACTCCGGGGGTCCACCGAGGGTCATCTTGCTGGCGATCGGCCCCGGGCTCGAACTGGATGGCCCACCTGTCGATCCGCACGAGGTCGTGACGAGTGCCAGGGCCACCATGCTGGCGCCGAGCACAAAGATTCGCTCCATTCGCATCTTCTCCACCTCCTGAGTCTTTACGCCGCCGATAACTCCGCCGCCGGTACCTTCGATAGGGTCGTGTCGACTGATTCGCGCATTCGCAGGCCTTTCGGAACGCTGAGCCGTTGGAGGCCCGTAAGGCTAACCTCGACCAGGATGGAAAGGATCGCCACCAAGAGGCCTCCCGCAATCTTTTGGGCATCATCGCGCTGACTGAATCCATCGATGATGAAACGGCCGAGCCCGCCCCAGCCAACCAGCGCCGCGCGCGTGGCGGTGGCAACCACGTTAACCGCCGAAGTCCGGATCCCGGCCATGACGAACGGTAAGGCGATCGGCAGTTCAACACGAAACAGTACGGCTCGCTCGCGCATGCCCATGCCGCGAGCGGCTTCGCGAATGTCGGCGTCGACCTCGCCCATTCCGATATAGCTGTTGGTAACCATCGGCGGAATGCCCAGGGCAACCAGGGCAATGAAGGCGGGAGGCCACCCAAGGCCCACAAGCTCGAAGGCGATCACCAGCAGGGCAAAGGAAGGGACGGCTCGACCGACGTTCGCGACGTTGATGGCGACAATTCCACCGCGCCGCAGGTGGCCCAATCCGATGCCAATGGGCAACGCGATGATTGCCGCCGCGAGAATCGACGCGCCTGACAGTTCAACATGTTCGAGCAGTCGATTCGGAATGCCAAAATCGCCCTGCCAATGGCTTCCATCTGCGAACCAGCGAGCCACCTGCTCGAAAAGACTCATGTGCCAGCCCGGCTCCTTGCCCAGGGGGTAATCACGCGCTGGATGCCCGCCAGTGTCAAATCGGCGAAAACGGCGAGCGCCACCGAGAGGGTCGTCCCAACCACGAGAGGTGTCTTGAAGTCCCGGATGAGCCCGTCGTAGATGAGGCTTCCCAGGCCACCCTTACCAATGACAAAGGTCACGGTCACCAGGCCTATGGTTGTCACGGTGGCAATCCTCAGACCGGCGATGATTGCCGGGAGCGCGAGCGGTACTTCGATTCCCACAGCTTGCCGAAATGGTCGATACCCCATTCCGCGCGCTGCTTCGCGGACGTCCTCGGGCACGGCGTCGAGGCCGACGACGACGTTTCTGATGAGGATCAACAGGGTGTAGCTCACGAGGCCGATCTCAGCCGTGAGCGTCGTCAGCCCGGTAAATGGAACGAGGATTGAAAAGAGGGCAAGAGATGGAATCGTGTAGAGGATTCCCGTCACGGAGAAGATCGGGCCGCGAAGGATGCGTTCACGCCAGCCAACGACGCCCAACGGTAGGGCGATGATTAACCCGATGGCAACGGCGATCAGAGTGAGCTCAACGTGCTGCGCTAAGGCGGCACGGATGACCGGTACGTGACCGGAAATCCAGTCCCACCGGATCCATGGATCGTCCGCTGCCCCGAGGACCCCGGTGGCCAGCATCCGCCGATGCTAACAGCCGACCCGCCGCGCCGCAATTTAGAGTAGAAGTTTCTAATGATTCGGCTGGAAGGGGTCAGCAAGCGGTACGGGGCGCAGCTGGCGGTGCGGGACTTGACGATCGAGTTCCACACCGGGCAGCTCACCATGCTTGTCGGCCCCTCGGGCTGCGGCAAGACGACGACCCTGAAAATGATCAACCGGCTCATCGAGCCGAGCAGCGGGCGCATCTTGCACGATGACCAGGATGTGACTCATACCGACCCCGTGACGCTGCGGCTGCGGATGGGCTACGTGATCCAAAACGTCGGCCTCTTCCCGCATCTCACGATTGCCGACAACGTCGCGACCGTCCCTCGCCTGCTGAGTTGGGACAAGCGTCGGATCGCGCGCCGGGTCAGCGAGCTGCTTGAGCTGGTCGGCCTCGACCCTCGCGCTTTCGCAAACCGCTACCCGCACCAGCTCTCCGGCGGACAGCGGCAGCGGGTCGGGGTAGCCCGGGCGTTGGGCGCCGATCCGCCGGTGTTGCTGATGGATGAGCCCTTCGGTGCCATCGACCGGATTGCCCGAGAGCGCCTGCAGAACGAGTTTCTGCGGATCCAGCGCGAAGTGCGCAAAACCGTCGTGTTCGTGACCCACGACATCGATGAGGCCATCAAGCTCGGCGACCGAATCGCGATCATGAACCAGGGGCGGCTCGAGCAGTATGAAACGCCGGCCGCGATCCTGGCCAAACCCGCGTCGGACCTCGTCATCGATCTCCTCGGGCCTGACCGTGGGCTCAAACGGCTGTCGGTCACGCCTATCGACCTCAACGTGCTGGAGCGCCCTCCCATCGTCCACCCCGACGAGTCGCTGGCCGAAGCGCGCGGCCGGCTGGACGGGAAGTGGAGGCGGCTGATCGTCCTCGACCGTGATGGCCGCCCAGTCGGGGAGTTGGACGGAAATCAGATCGACGGCGATGGGCGCGTCAGCGAGCGGGTCCGCCCCCTGGACGCCACCGTGCCGGCGGACCGCACCCTGTACGATGCCTTCTCGCAGATGCTGATCCGCCAGGCGAGCTGGGTGGCGGTGGTCGATGGCGATCGCTTCCAGGGCGTGCTGACACCGGCTGCCTTCGTCGCGGCGATCCAGCGGGTGCCGGCGGAGGTTGAGGGCGCGACCGCCCGTCGATGATTCTCAATCGAGGCAACCTCTTTTCGTTCCTGGTGACGGCATTCGTCGGCGCCGTTTTTCTGCTCATGGCCTTTGAGACCTGGGCGCTGTTCACCGGTAACAAGCCCATCAGTGATTACTTTCGAGAGGCGGTTCATGCGTTCCCCGGTTGGGCCTTCGTCGTTGCCATCCTCGTAGGAATTACGCTCGGGCATTTTCTCTGGGGCCCGGCCACGGGCGCCCTCGCGCCGGCGCCCCGGCGCTTGCGCCAGCTGATAGGCCGACGTGCTGCAAATTAGTGCTGGTGCCGTCCTCTCGTTGCTCGTCACGCTTTTTGTTGGCGTGCTCTTCGTCATCATGCTGAGCGAGACGATTGCCCTCGGTAAGGGCCAGGATCCGCTGACCAACCTCATCCGGTCGCTGGTGCGCGCCTACCCTCGCTTCAGCTACGTTGTCGCCGTCGTCATCGGGATGCTCATCGGCCATCTCTTCTGGCCCTAGATCTCCGGTTCAACCAGTCAGCCGGCTGCCTACGCCGTCTTCCGCCGCCTTTGTGCCGTGCGCCGACCGGCGCTCGATGCTTTGCGTTGGGTTGCGCCGCCTTTCTTCCTGGTCTGCTCGACGCTCGCCCGGAGCGCCTCCATCAAGTCGACCACCCTCCCGCCCTTTTCCGTCGGCGCCTCGGGGAGTGGAGCGCCTTCGACCTTGGCCTTGATGACCTGTTTGAGCGCGGCCTGGTATTCGTCCCGGTAACGCTCGGGATCGAAGCTATCGCTGAGGTTCTCGATCAAGGAGACGGCCATCTGCAGTTCTTTCGGTGAGACCTTCGCGCCGTCGGCGGCGATGTCTTGCGTCGACCGGATCTCATTCGCATAAAACATCGTCTCCATCGACAGCACATCCTCATAGGGCCGGACCAGGCAAAGGTTCTCTTTGTCGCGGATGGCCACCTTGGCCACCGCGGCGCGGCCGGTCTGCTGGAGCGCCTGCCGCAGTAGCGCGAAGGCTTTCACCCCCGCCTCGTCAGGCGCGAGGTAGTAGGCCTTGTCGTAGTAAATCGGGTCGACCTCCTCGAGCTTGACGAAGTCGGAGATGTCGACGGTGTGGACGCTCTTCACGGGGAGATGGTCGAGATCCTCTTCGCTGACCGGCAGGTACTTCCCCTTGGTGTACTCGAATCCACGCACGACGTCGTCCCAGGGGACGGCCTTTTCGTCTTTAGGGCACCAGCGAACATTTTTTAATCGAACGCCGTCCCGTCTGTGGAGCAGGTGGAAACGGACGTCGTGCGATTCGGTGGCGGTGTAGAGGTTGACGGGAATGCTGACCATCCCGAAGGAGATCGTGCCGCGCCAGATGGCTCGCGGGGTTCGCGCAGCTTTCGATGTCCGCTCGGCCATACCTGATACCGAGAATATCACTATCGGTGGAGGTGTCGACGCGCCAGCCGCCGCCGCCTCGGTAGACTCGGCCCGTGCCCCTGGCGGTCCTTCCATTGGTTCTGGTCGCGGCCGTGCTGCACGCCACCTGGAACGCGCTGCTGAAGGCGTCCGAGCACCCGCTCGGTCTCGCCACCCGCGCGGTGAGCCTGAGCGCCGCGATCTCGCTCCCCATCCTGGCCGCGGTCTGGTTGTGGCAGGGACGGCCGGGCTTGATGCCGCTGGCATGGCCGGTTGCTCTGGGATCGGCCGGCCTCGAGCTCCTCTACTTCATCGCGCTGTCGACGGCCTATCGACGGGGTGAGCTTTCGGTCGTCTATCCGATCGCCAGGGGGACGGCGCCGCTGCTCGCGGTGGGTGTTGGCCTTGTGCTCCTGGGTGAACGACTGCAGCCGGCCGCGGTTGTCGGTGTCATCTGTCTACTGGCTGGCATCTGGGCGGTCCAGCGGCCGTCCCAGGCTGGCGCAGCGCTGTTCCCGGCATTGATGACGGGCCTTCTGATCGCCGCCTACAGCTCGCTCGACCGGATCGGGGTCCGCCTTGGGCCTCCGTGGCTTTACGGATGGGTGCTCTGGCTGTTTACGGCGGTCTTCCTTCTCGCATACGCCACCGCGAGGGATATCCCCGAAGCACGCTTGACGGTTGAGCCTGGTACGTCCCTCCTGGTCGGCGTGCTGATGAGCGCGGCGTACTTCATGATCCTCTTCGCCCTGCGTGTCGCTCCGCTCGCGGTCGTGGCCCCCTTGCGTGAGTCAGCCATCGTGCTGGTCACGGCCTGGGGCATCTGGCGGTTGAGGGAGCGTCGCGGCGCATGGATTCGGATGGCGGGCGCCGTCGCCATCGTGGGCGGCATCGCGCTGCTGACGACCGCGTGATCAGGGCAGGGTCGGCTTGAAGGTCGTCAGTGCGGGCAGGACAAAAAACCACATCACGGCCACCACGATGCCGCCGAATGTCAGCATGGCAACCAGAGTTCTGCCGGTCATGTCTATCTCGCTCCTGATCGACTGAACCCGAAACG
>Ga0209474_10000140_pt1 | contig 86090 bp, 83 predicted proteins | sample GraSoiAngelo_145_FD_185902 | JGI IMG/M metagenome (GOLD analysis project Ga0209474, IMG submission 185902) | Grasslands soil microbial communities from the Angelo Coastal Reserve, California, USA - 14_1009_05_20cm (SPAdes) (version 2) | ecosystem: Environmental > Terrestrial > Soil > Grasslands...
TCCTGGGCAAGCAGGGCTTGTCGCAATGTGTGCATACCTCGAAGAGAGAACTGAAGGAATTCCTGTTGGACTTCATTGCCCGCAACAACGAGAATCCCAAGCCCTTTGTATGGACCAAGGGACCGGAGCAGCTGCAGCGCATCATCGAGGCGACGAAACAATATCAAGCCGCGCACCCGCGCAAACCAAGGAAGCGCCGCCGGGTCAGAAATAATATAACGAACTAACAGGACGATGTACTAGCTGCCACTGATGAGACTTCGGAGTTCCAATTGTATTGGAGCCTTTTCCCGTTTATGCCTATTGCTCCGGCCGTCCCCTCAAACACTATGCGCTCACTTTCGTTTCGCACGCGCGAAATAACCAGAGGAAAGGAAGAGCCGATTAACAGCGGATTGCCGAGAAGAGTAGCAGACCTCCATTCATTCTCAATGCGCAAAAAGTTTTGAAAGGCAAACGGCAAACCAACGGGGGCAAACCGCAATTGCTGGCCGCCATTCTCAAAAAAGGACGCAGCCGAACTCGATTGCTCGCTTGCGGTCGATGAAGAGAATGCGTTGGCAAATCTCCCGTAAGAGGGCGATGCACCCGCAGCCGTTGCCAAAACCGTCTTCAAGAAGCCACGACGAGGGAGCGGATTCACTTTGCTAGAGTGCCATAGTAATGAGAAAAGTGAGGGCCCTCTGCAAGGTCACCCAAGAGAGGACCCTTGGTTCTAATATTCGATCTTCAAGCCAAATTGAATCGTTCGCGGCCCGCTGGAATCCGTAACGGCTCCGAAACCGCAAGCGAACGGTCCCGCACAGTCGACCTTGCCTGTAATAGGATCTTTGTGGCCGACGGGGAGAAAGGGAGAATTCAAAGGGGTGGAGAAGCCACTAGGCGCCGAGTAGATGTGTCGATTAAAGATGTTGAAGAAGGAGGCGCGAAAGTCAATGGCCCCTTTTTCTCCAAAGAGACGAGTCCTCTTTCCCAAGGTGAAGTCTTCGTTTCGGCTACCGAAGGTCCGAGCGCCGCAAAGAGACCTGGGTTCATTGCCGAAGGTAAGGGGGGCCGGAACGCTGAATGCCGCCGGGTTCCAGAAAGGGGTAGTCATGGGGTTGAAATTGGCCTTATTGGTCTCGCTGACAGCGGGAATGACATTGACTCGGGCGATTCCGGTGAGATGGCACCCTGCAAACAAGACATCGCCAGCCGTTCCGCCGCACGAGCCGTAAACCGTCGTTGGAATTCCAGATTTGTAGCTGGCGATGCCTGATACATACCAACCGCCCACGACACGGTCAACTGCACCGTCTTCGTTCAGGTAACGCTTGCCGTGCCCTACCGGAAGTTCGTAGAAAAAGCTGGCGACCAGAGCCTGCGGAGTGTCTAGCTGGCTTACCGCTTTTTCGGCATTTCGATTGTAGGAATTCTGACCGATAAAACTATTCGTCCCGATAAAACCCGAAACGCCAGGGCCTGCGGAATCCGCGTCGGTAATGTTCTTGGACACAGTGTAAGAAACCAGGAAACTCAAGCCTTGTGCAAACCGCTTGTTCAGCTGCATTTGCATGGCGTGATATGTAGAGTTGCCAGTGCGATCAGGACTAAACGAATTATCTTCCTGATTGAAGTCACCATACTGAGGGAAGGGTCGAAAGATCTGATCGATCTGTGCATTCAATGGGAAATTGGCATAGGGCAACTTTACGCCGGCAGCTATCGCAGCGGGGCACTGTTGGGCTGGCGGCAAGGATGCCCCGGCTGGTGTCAAGCAAATCGCCTGTTTCGTCAAATCAGAGGCAAATGTAGCGAAGAATGGCAACTGTGAAGGATTCGTCTGGTTCGGAAGGATATTGTATGCCGGCAAATGAGTGCCCTTGGAGCCGACGTAGGCAACGCTCAAAGCCAGACTCGAGGTGAGCTGCCGCTGCACATCCAGGTTCCAGGTTTGGATGTCAGCGGGCCGCCCGGTATTTCGCGGCACATAAATAACTCCCCCGTTGTTGTTCTGTCCTTCCGGAGTAAAAGGTCCGGTCGCTGGGAGGATGTGGGGGACGCCCGTATCGATTTGCACCCCCGGGCCGAGAGTCTCCTTGTTAAAGAATCCTAGACCATCCTGGTCGGCAAAAGAACCTTCTCTTAGTGGCTCGTAGAAGATACCATAGCCACCACGCAGGACGGTTTTGTCGTTAATGCTGTAAGCAAACCCAACGCGCGGGCCGAACGCCTTGGTGTACACATCCTGTGGACGCTTCCGTCCGTTGCGTCCGTTACCCGATCCAAAATAAGTGTAGGCGCCCAGAATATTACCAGCACCGGGGTTTTGGAGAGTCGGATCCACCATCGAGAACCTGTCGAACGCCTCAGTTGCGGGCACGTCAAGGTCGTAGCGCAGACCATAATTCAGGGTGAGGCGAGGCCGGAGCTTATACGAGTCCTGGGCATAAAAATAGAAGTCCTTGTACCTAACTCCGCTGAAAGCGCCATAGTTCAACGTCGTCTGGTTGACTAGACCGAAAAGCGAGCTGGCGACGGCGTCGCCATTCCCTGTTCCGCCATTGCTGGTTTGCGCGGGATCAAAATCGAATTCTCCGGAGCCCTGAGTCAGACGCCGCACATTGAATTGCAAAAACCGGAGCCCGCCGCCGAACTTGGAGTTATGTTTACCTCTGATCCAGCTGACAGAATCGTTCGCCTGATAGACGTTATCGGCAAATTCCGAATCGCCACAATTGTTAAGCACCTCGCGGTAGGAACCGCCGAAGAATTTGATACACGGGAAAGTCGTGTTATTAACTCCGGTGAGTCCAATTTTCGCCGGGTATCCTTGGCCCAGGCTGTTGGAAACCTCGCCGCGAAAGCGCCTGCTGAAACCGACCAGGAATTGGTTGACCAACGTGGGGCTGAAAATGTAATTGTCGCTAAATCGAACATATCGGGTGTTCTGGGGCGTGCTTGAACCGAAAATGGGAGAGAGGCTCGAAACACCGCCCGTTTTCGTGTTGTCATAGTCAAAGCCCCCGGATATGCGGTGCTTGTCAGAAATAACGTGATCAATCTTTACGTCGTAGAGGTTTGCCGTTGTTCTCGACAGACTCCGGTCGACAACATTACTCGTGAGGCTCTGGTTAGTCGGAGGGAGTAGGGCAAATACATTTGTCATCACGTTGCTGGCGGTGAAGGTTGGGTCATTCGTCAAAACATCACCAGGGATCGCATTATGTGTCGTAGGGTCGTAAAGTTGGTGGGTGGTCTGCCCGCTGGTCGGGTCTTTGTCGTTACAGACACCGCCGGTGAATCCCGTTTGGCATAAGGCGGAAAAATCGCCCTTGCGGAATGCCTCATCGGGCAGGCTCAGAATGTTGGTACCTCCGGTTCTAAACCGGAACCCCTCGTAGGCAAAGAAAAAGAAAGTCTTGTCTTTCCCCTGATAGAGATGCGGGATGTAGACAGGACCACCTGCAGTGGCGCCGAAGTCGTTTTGGGTGTTAACAGATTTGGGCTGGCCAGCAGTATTGTTTTTCCAGCTGTTGGCGTCGAGCGCACGATTGCGCAGGTAATCGTAGGCAGAAGCATGAAACTGATTTGTCCCGGACTTCACGGTGAGACTCACAATCCCGTCGCCGGATTCACCAAATTCCGGTGAAAAATTGCTCTGTAATACTTTGAACTCCTGCACGGCATCCGTAGAAACCCCCTTGTTCCACTGAGTGTTCGGTGAAACCAAGGAGATCGACAGGCCGTCGACGAGCACGTCAGTTCCGCCTTCCTGGCCGCCGTTGACCTTAAAGTCGTCACTCGAATTGCTACCGGGATTGTTGTCTACGCCTCCAACAAAGCCGGGCGTCAGCGTAATAAACTGGACGGGATTTCGTATCGTTCCAGACACTTCCAAAGGAAGGTTGGAGACGAGGCTCGTCTGGACCGTGGACCCAAGATCGGATGTCGCGGTTTCGAGCTGCGCAGCGTCTCCGACCACCGTAACATTCTCAGATGCTGCGCCAACTTGCATTTGCACATCCAAAGAGACAAGTGTTCCGGTTGGTACTGTTACTCCCTCCCGAATGTATTTCTTCAAGCCCGGAGCTTCAACCGTTATGGCATAGCGTCCCGGAGACAGGCCCGGCAGGGAATAGAGCCCCGCATCGGTGGACACCGTGGAAGACACAACTCCCGTGTCCATGTTGCGACCTGTGACCATGGCCTTGAGAACAATGGCGCCGCTGGGATCCGTGATCGTTCCCTGAATGCCGCCAGTGTTAGATTGTCCATACGCAAAAGTTCCGACTAAGAGACCCACGCAAAGGCTCAGAACGTATTTCACCAGAACCCTCCCCCTCGTCATAGCTCATTCGCCTTAGAGCTCATCCATAAGCCCCAATAATTCTTCCGTTTGACAGGAAACACAAATCTCAACGCTCAAGGGAATTTGAAGGCGAAACGGACGAACCCCAAACATAACTGCGCGCGAGTTTGCGTCAGGCTAAAAGTGGAAGTAAAGGACTTAGCTTGTGAAATCATTGTGATTCACATCACCCACGCCAGCCTTTTCGGTGATCGCACCTGCACTTGACTTGAACGAACAGGGAGTTAACAATGAACCCGACTTTCTTTCAATCTCCATGGTCTCAGATTTTTGAGTTCGCATGCCCGGGGCAAACACAAATTCCGCTCTAGACATCGTTGCAGACGAACGGTGGCAACTTGTACAAAGGATTATATCCAGTCCTCCCTTTCAAAAAAGCACTCGGCTCCGTGAACTTCTGGAATACATCACCGAACGAACGATCCACGGCCACGCCCAGGACTTAACTGAACACCATATTGGGATCGCCTTGTTCCACAAGCCCTCCGATTACAATGTTTCGGAAGACAGTTCGGTCCGTGTACATGTGCGCCAACTGAGGCTCAAGCTTCACGAGTACTTCGATGAAGTGGGGCGAAACGAGCCGATTATCCTGAGCATTCCGAAGGGCAGCTATACGCCCGTCTTCAAGCCTGCTGCTAAGACTTCGGTAACCACAACGGAGATTGCGTCCCTGGACGCCCCGAGGATTTCGTGGAAGCGACAGGCAATCCTGGCGTGGGGTGTTAGCGGGACCTTGGCGATTGTATGCGCGACGGTGTTGATACTTTCCTTCGCGCGGAATACGGGCATTGCTGCAGCCAGCGCGCCCAATCCCCCGTGGCCATTTTCACAGGTCTTCGATACGCGGCATGAAACGCTCATCGTTGTCGCCGACAGCAACTATGGCATGTTCAGAATTCTCACAGGCCAGCCAGGTTCTCTCGACCAGTATCTCAGGCGGGATTTTCTCCAGCCTGCACAAGACGGGACACTGCGAGGGGCCGACGCCCGCTTGAATGAGTACCTCTCTGGCTCAACTCTAACGTCGTTCGCCGACGTGGCCGACGTCGCTATTCTGCTGGACATGGCTGGTCCCTTCCAAAAGCGCGTCTCCGTCAAATATCCAAGAGACTTGGGTGTGCGGGAAATGGACCACCAGAACTATATTTTCATTGGAAGCCCGGCCTCGAATCCCTGGGTGGCGCCCTACCAGAGCAAACTGAATTTTCGCGAAAGCGAAGGGGTGGTAGGCAACAGCGTAAAAGCATTCGTCAATACGAACCCTCTGCCCGGCGAGCAAGCCCGGTATGAGGGCCTAAGGTGGACGGGCGCTGAAGGGCAGGACTATGCAACTATTGCCCTCCTGCCGAATGGCACCCACGATGGGAGCGTTCTCGCTCTCCAGGGGCTTCAACAGGAGGGAACAGAGGCCGCGGGGCGCTTCCTCGCGGATGCCGAAAACCGGCGCCAGCTCAAGAGCGCCCTTGGCATTTCTCCTTCGAGTGAATCCCTGCCAGAGAGCATTTGGTTTGAAGCCCTTATCCGCTCCCGCACTGTCGCTGGCGCCCCGAATTCCACCACCCTGATAGCAGTCCGTCGAATCCACTAGCCGATTAGAATTCAATGTTCGGCTTACGAGCGCGCCGAGCGCGCTTGCTATTGCGACCTCGGCTCGTACAATTAGTTAGGATAGCGGACGGGAGACGCTTCCTTCGCAGTTTTGCTGCAACTCCGCGTAGATGCGTTCGTTCGATTTGGTTGGGAGCAGGATTCAGTGGTATTGCATCCCGCGCGGTTCACCGCAAAATCAATGACGTGCCAATTTACCGCCGCCGGGTTCTCGCGCTTGCGGTTCGCTGCAATGTCTGCGTTCCGAGTGCTAGGTGTTTTTCTGATTTTGAGTCTTGTCTTAGCAGCAATTGTAGGAGGCAGCCAAAGTGACAAGGAGACTTTGTTAGAGCAAGCGCGGAAGAGCGAGAAGAACGGAGATTACAAGGCTGCGGAGCAGGCTTACTTGCAAGTGCTAACGGTCGGTCCCGGAGATCTGGAAACCCTCAAGCGCTTTGGCATTCTGCAGCAAACTGAACTCAAATTCGACGAGTCCATCCGGAACTTCAAGCAGGTGCTCGATCGAGATCCTCAGTATGCGGAAGTGAATTTTTTTCTCGGCGTCTCCTACTTTGGGGAAAACGACCTGGCGCAGGCGATACGCAGCTTCGAACAGGAGCTGGCCGCCGCCCACCCACACCCTCGTTGCCGCTACTATCTGGCGCTGGCGCTTCAGTCGGCGGGCCGCTTCGACGAAGCCATAGCCCAATTGGACCGCGAAGTCGAGGAGCACCCCAAAGACCTGGATGCTCTTTACCAGCTTGCGCGAATTCACAAGAATGCTTCCCTGCAGGCTATCGAGAAATTGAAGGCCCAGGACGCCGATTCTTTCCAGTTGCACGCGCTTATGGGCGAGCTTCACGCGGATGAGGAACGATACCCCGATGCCATTAAGGAGTACGAGGTAGCACTTGCCAAACGTCCGGACGCCACCGGAATTCACTACGCCATCGGGGTAGCCTATTGGGCGCAGCATCAAATGGACTCCGCAAAGAAGGAGTTCACCGAATCGCTAAAAGAAAGTCCAAAAGATGCTCTGACCAATCTATACTTGGGCGACATCGCGGTTCATGAGGAGCATTTTGCTGAAGCACTCGGGTACTTGCTGGTCGCGGAGAAGCGGCAGCCGGAAATGGCGCAGGTCCACTTGTTGCTTGGGAAGAGTTACCGCGGCCAAAACCAACCAGAGAAAGCGAAAGAAGAGTTTCTGGCTGCCATCCGGTTCGACCCTACCGCTGCCCAGCCGCACTACCTGCTCGCTCAGATTTATCGTGAACTTCACGACCAGCAATCCAGCGCAAGCGAGTTCGCTGAATTTGAGAGACTTTCCAAATTGGAGAAAGAAAAGGCTGCAAAGCTTAGTCCGATGAATTGACGGCTTTTCCGCGGGGCCTTTTGGACCGTTAGGCAGATGATGAGAATTGGTTCTTTTTATCCCAGAAAATGTGAGACTTCCTGCAGAACTCTGCTCTTCCTTGGCGCTTTCTTCAGCGTAATCTCAGCCTCGGCGATAGCCCAGGAAAGTCCTTCCCACACATCTAGTTCTTCGGCGTTGGCACAGCACTTCGCGGCGGCACAACAGGCCCAGAAAAGCGGGGACTACCCGACAGCGGAGCGCGAATACCAAGCGGTTCTTTCCATCCAGCCCGGCTTCGCTGAGGTTCACATGAATCTTGGGCTGGTATATCAGCTTCAAGACCGCATTCCCGATGCCATGACTGAGTTTCGCCACGCGATCAAGCTCAAGCCCACTTTGGCAGGGGCGAGTTTCTTCCTCGGGGTCGACTTATGCAAATTGGGACATGACAAGAAAGCGATTCCCTATTTGAAGTCCGCGGCACGCGAGGCGCCAGAACGCCCGGATGTTTGGTCCTGGTTGGCCACTGCGCAGGAGTCGGCTGGTGAGATTCACGGGGAAGTCGAGACTCTCCGCAAGGCCTTGACTACTCACTCCTACGATGTAGATCTGCTTTACCAGCTTGGCCGCGCTTACGAGCGGCTCGGGAGGGAAGAAGCCACAGCTCTTCAGAGAGCAGCGCCCGGATCTTCTCGTGCGGAGCAATTGCTGGCGGAAAGCTACGCGGTGAGCAGCAATTGGCCCACAGGAATCATCCACTTTCAAAATGCTCTAAAGGCTTCGCCAGGAGCCTTGGGCCTTCACGTGGAGTTAGGAGAGCTTCTTTTGTGGGCTGGAAAACTGAGAGCCGCCGGCCGGGAATTCGATGAAGAATTGCGTTTGGATCCCCACTGCCTCCGCGCCATCGTACGGCGGGGAGAAGTGAAATTTATCGCGGGTGACGTCGACTCCGCGCTCCACGATTGGGCGCAAGTCGTGGAAACTGACCCGATAGAGACCGAGCGAATCCTCGGCATTCGGGAAACTGGGTTTGGTGACGCAGCATTCGAACAGCTCCCAGAACCCTGGCGGCAAGAGATGGAACGCTATGTTCCCAAATTGCAGCAGCTCAATACTCCATCTGCGCATCTGGCTCTGGTCTTTCTCGCCACGCAGCGCGGAGACGTTTCCACGTCTGTTAGTCAAGAAGTTTCGCCAAATTCCTCGGACTTTCAACCGCGAGCTGCGAGCCCCTGTTCGGAAATCGATGTACGCCAAGCTCTCCAAGCAGGACTTTTCTCTAAGGCTAAATCATGCGCGATGCGCCTGGCGAAGCCCACGGCCGCTGCGGATCTTCGTCTGAAAGTTGCCGGTGCCCTGTTTGATGCCGGAGACTACGAAGCAACGCTACGGGTGCTTAACGGATTCCCCAAATCCGATGCACATGTTGTCGAGATTTTCTACTGGCGAGCGCGTTGCTACGAAAAACTTGCCACTGAGGCTTATCTCCAGCTCTACTACGCAGACCCCAGCTCGTATCGCGTGCACCAGATTATCGCGGATCTGAATGAAACAAAAGGAGACGACGGCAAAGCCATCGAGGAATATCGCGCCGCGATTGCTCTTAAGCCGTCCGTTTCCAATCTGCATTACAGTCTGGGCCATGTGCTGTGGAAAGACCTCAAGGTAAGTGATGCGCGTGAACAATTTGAGGCTGAGTTGGCGCTGAATCCGCGTCACGCGGGAGCATTGACCGAACTTGGCGACACCTATCTTCTCGAACATCACCCCGACAAGGCCCTTCCCTACTTGAATCGGGGACTTGCTTTAGATCCCGGGAACCTCGATTTGCATCGTGACCTGGGGACGGCCTATTCCGAGCTGGGAGAGTATCAAAAAGCCGTATCGGAGTTTAAGATTGCATTGCCAAGTGATCACGACGGCTCGATCCACTACAAACTGGCCAGGGCGTACACGAGTCTCCGGGAAAAGGACAAAGCGAAGCAGGAATTTGAAATCTCCACGGCTTTGAACCGCCAAGCCCACGATAAACTCGAAAAGCAGACGGAAAGACTAAGCGAAGTGGAGAAGTCATTCCAGGATCGATGACGAGAGGATCGGAATGAGCCTGCCAAGTGGCCAGAGACTCGGTCTTCCTTTCGCCTGCGCTTGGATGTGTCTAATCTTTGCTTTTTATCTTTCCTCTGTTTCCACCGGCCATCCCGGTTTCGGTAGTCAAACGAACTCTTCTGCCCCTAAGAAAGTACAAGAGGAATGGTTTCAGCGCGGATTGTTGGCCCTGAAAGAAAACCGTTTGGAAGATTCCCTCGAAGCTCTCACGGCTGCGGAACGCGAACGTCCGTCAGATGCGCGCGTGCATAATTTTCGTGGGATCGTCCTCACCCGCCTCGGCAAGAATGCAGAAGCCGCTGCCGAGTATAGAGAAGCGATTCGGCTGGACCCTCGGTTGGAGGATGCGTATCGCAACTTGGGATTCCTTGAGTGGACCGAACATCATCTCGAGCAAGCTCGCCAAGCGCTGTTGCATGCCCTCGATCTCTCGCCCACCGATTCTTTCGCTCATTACTACCTCGGTCGTGCACAGTTAGGTGCAAAAGCCTATTCCGAAGCGTTTCGTGAACTGGGGCTCTCTCATGTACCTTGGCCAGCCGATCCGGATTTTCTCATCGAAGCTGCGACTGGCTACGCCAGTTTGGGCAAAGAACAAGAGGCACACAAAGTCCTCGATCGGCTTGCATCAATGAAGCTAGCTGCTTCTCAAGTTGTGCAAGTCGCGAAGCTCTATGTGGCCGTCCATCAAGCGGGCAAGGCGATCAATTTGCTGAACAATGTGAGCAGCAGTCAAGAAGCTAAGACGTGGACCTATTGTGATCTAGCTTTGGCGTACCTTCTCGACAGGAATTATCAGAAAGCGGCGGACGAGGCCCATGCCTGCCTGGACATTCGACAAAAAGCAGGCGCAAGTCAGCTGCAATTGGCGCCGGCGTGGTCCTTAATCGGGATTGCCGACGCCCAGCTCGGCCTGGGCAATCAGGCTATCGATGCCTTTCGCAAAGCTTCCGCTTTAGCGCCGAACCAGGAAGATCACTGGCTTAATTTGACCCGCGAATTGATGGAGCAAGGTCTATACGCCGATGCCGTCTCCGGCGCTCAAGAAGCCCTTCGCGCCTTACCGAATTCCTACGCGTTGCACTTGCGTTGCGGAGCAGCCTACCTTGCGGCCGGGCATTATGCGGAAGCTGAGGCTACGTTTCGGGAGCTCGTCACAGCGGGAGATCCGCTGCCCACAAGTTATGTCGGGCTCGCCCAGGTCCTGCTTCGCACGGGACGAACCGAAGAAGCAGTCACAGAATTGGCAGCCGCACAACAGAAGCTCGGCACGAGTTTCCTGCTCAGCTATTTCCGCGGTTTGGCCCTCGACCGCGCCGCCAAACCGAAAGAAGCCCTTTCCGCGTTTCTGGAAGCTGTGAAGATCAACCCGAACAGCGCCGAGGCGCATCTTGGCTTGGGAAAAACGGAGCTAAAGCTTCAGCAGACGCGGGATGCGATCGCTGAGTTGGAAACAGTGCTGCGCTTCAACCCCGGCAATGCTCAGGCACAGCATTTGCTCAGCCAGGCATACCGACGCTTGGGGGATTCGCAACACGCCGCCAAGTTTGCGCACATGGAGCTCGCGGAGCCCGCAGCAGCGGAAGGCGATTTGCTCGGCGATTTCTTGCTTCCTGAATGGGAGATCCCTGCAGAAGTTGACGGCCCCTGAAAATCATCCGGGGCGCTTCGAACGGAACAGGTAGAAGTTCCGTCGCGTCTGTTTGGAATGCCTTCCAGCAAAATCACTTGTCTCCAGTCTTGGTCTTTGTGGCACCGTCCACGGGTTCATCGACCCTCAGGATCTGATCACCGCTCACGTTCTTGAGAGTTTGGCAAATTCCACTCGGCCAGCGAATCTCAATCGTTTGCACGACGCTTTCTTTCCCCAATCCGAAATGCACGCGCTTGTCGCTGGAGGAAAGGTAGCTGCCTGCGGTGGTTACCGTCGCCATCTGCAAACCCTTCGCGGTCAAAACCTGGACCTCCGCGCCGATTGCATCCCGGTTGCTCTTGTGCCCCACCAAGTTGAGAATCAGCCAATGATTCGTTGTTACTGTCTCATTCCGCAAGACGTAGAGCGGCCCATCGTTCGTGGTCACGACTGCATCTAACCGGCCATCATTATCGATGTCCCCGACGGCCATGCCCCGTCCCACCCAAGCCTCGCGAAACACGCTTCCGGCCTCGGCGGAAACTTCTGCAAACCCGTGGCCGGTGTTGTGGGCCAGCAACATCGGTTCGCGGTACCGCAAATTCGGAAAAGTCAGCTCGATCGTATCCAAATCGTGCCCCTGAGCGATCAACAAGTCTTTCCGGCCATCGTTGTCATAATCCAATAAGCGAACGCCCCAGCCAGAATGCGTCATCGTCATGCGGCCAATTCCGGAGGCATAGCTCTCGTACGTAAACGTGCCGTCCCCATTGTTCCGGTAGACCGCGTACATCTGGTTGGCAAGATCCGTCACCACCAAATCCGGCATACCGTCGTTGTTGTAGTCCGCGAAATCCACTCCCATGCCCGCGTAGCTGTGACCTTCCCCATCCAGAGCGACTCCGGAAATCAGTCCCACTTCCTCAAAGGTCCCTACGCCCTTGTTGTGGTATAGAAATTCAGGCATCGAATCGTTTGCCACAAAAACGTCGGTTCGTCCATCCCGGTCATAATCGGCAAGGGCAATGCCCAAACCTTTCCCCGGCTTTGCAATGCCGACCTTTTCAGATACTTCGCTGAAGTGCCCGTGGCCATCATTGTGATAGACCAGTGGAGCAATCGGCTTGAAGAAATCCGGATGGCAATAGGCGCGATAGCCTTCCTTGTGCTCCCCGCACCAGAGGTCGTCAAAGTCCCACTGTACATATCTGAGAACCACGAGATCCAGCAAGCCGTCGCCGTCAAGGTCGATCCAAGCTGCGCTCGTTGACCAGCCGCTCCCGCTCACCCCCGCCTTCTCGGTCACATCCGTAAACGTTCCATCACCGTTGTTGTGGTACAGCTTATTTCCGCCGTACGCGGTCACATAAAGATCTTCGTAGCCGTCGTTGTCGTAGTCTCCCACAGCAACACCCATTCCATAGCCAGCCCCTTGCATACCGGCTCTTTCCGTCACGTCCTCGAAAGTGCCGTCCGCCTTCTGGTGATAGAGCCGATTCCAATACTTCGGTCCTGTCTTCTCCGGAATGGTTGCTTTAGGCATCGGATCTTTCAGCGGAGCCCCGTTCACTACGAAAACGTCCAACCGCCCGTCATTGTCGTAATCAAACAGAGCTACGCCCGGCCCCATTGTTTCAATCAGATACTTTCCTGAAGTGCGGGAAGCCTGGTTTACGTAATTCAACGCCAACTTTGCTGTCACATCGGTGAATCTGGGATGGGACGCGTTCGCTTCCGCGCCCTTGTTCTCTTGCTTAGAAGGAGCCCCACCGAAAAAGGGCCGGGGAGCTGACATCACCACGAAAACCACGGCGACGATTGTCACGCCGTGTCGAAAGGGAATGCCGCTCCGCTTCATTTCGTAATCCGTCTCGGAATTTTCAAGGAAATATGGTCATGGCGGAACGACAGTAAGTCAACCTGTGCGGGCGCATCTAGGCGCATCTGGAATATCTTTTCGAGTAAAAAGAATCGCGTGTACAATAGGCGCGGATTGCCGGTCTCGATTGCCATCGTGCCGGTGAAATCCCATCGTAACTAGCCTTTGGCCATGAACAAAAGAAGCTTTATCAAACTTTTCTCGGGAATAGCCGCGGCACCCGTTGTTTCTCCGATAATGAAGCTGCTGCCAGACATCAAATTGAAAAACTGGGCCGGCAATTTCGAGTACGGCACCGAAAACTTGTATACCGCCAATTCCGTGGAACAGGCGCGTGATTTTGTGAGCAAACAGGCGAAGTTAAAAGTTCTGGGAACTCGCCATTGCTTCAACAAGGTAGCTGACAGCACCAAGCAGTTTCTGTCGATGAAGCCGGCGGAAGAGCTTTTTTCCGTCAACGCGCAAGAGCGCACCGTGACCGTGGACGGTAACATGACATATGGCCATCTGTGCCCGCTTCTTCAAGAAAAGGGATTTGCATTACACAACCTGGCGTCGCTGCCTCACATTTCCATTGCCGGCTCCTGCAGCACCGCGACCCATGGCTCGGGCGACAAGAACGGAAACCTGGCAACGGCGGTGTCGGATTTGGACCTGATCACCGCCAGTGGCGATTTGATTCATCTTTCCCGGAAGAACGACGGAGAAACATTTTCGGGTGCGGTTGTCGGGCTTGGGGCACTCGGTATCATCACCAAAGTCACGCTCGATGTTCAACCGGCCTACATGATGCGGCAATACGTCTATTTGAACATGCCTTTGGATCAGGTAAAGGAACACTTCGAGGCCATCGAAACCAGCGCCTACAGCGTCAGTCTGTTCACCGATTGGCGGAACAAAAATGTCAATGAGGTGTGGATCAAAAGCCGCATGGAAGACGGACAGGCATTTAAGCCCGCGCCTGAATTCTTTGGTGCGAAAGCGGCAGCCAGAAATTTTCATCCCATCGCTGCGCTCTCAGCGGAAAACTGCACGGAGCAAATGGGTGTCCCCGGCCCATGGTACGAGCGGCTTCCGCACTTCCGCATGGGCTTTACGCCAAGCGCTGGAAAGGAATTGCAGTCGGAGTACTTTGTGCCTCGCCAACACGCCGTCGAAGCCATTCTGGCTGTCGAACGGCTACACGAGCAGGTGAGCCCGCGTCTGTTGATTACGGAAATCCGCACAATTGCTGCCGATGATCTCTGGATGAGCCCCTGCTATAGGCAGCCTTGCGTGACAATTCACTTCACTTGGAAGCCGGATTGGCCTGCGGTTAGAAGACTACTCCCGGTCATAGAAAAAGAACTCGCACCATTCAAAGCCCGTCCCCACTGGGGAAAGCTGTTCACCATGCCACCCACGGAACTGAGATCCCGATATGAAAAGCTGCCTGAGTTCATTCGGTTGTCTAAGAGCTACGACCCGAGCGGCAAGTTCCGCAATGAATTCCTGAACACGAACATCTTTGGTGCGTGAGGACTTTGGTTCCAATGTCCCCAAGCCTCCGCTCCCTCGGTAGCCCTAACCAACGGTAGAGCATTCGGCTTACAGAGAACTTCAAATCCCATAACTCTTCCCTCTGACGTCAGTTAGCAGCATCGGAACCATCCCCAAACTCTCATTTTCCTGTCCCCAGAAACTTCCTGTAGCGGCGGACTGCTTCGCTTAGCGGCCCACTTGCGCCGGGGACTGCATGGCCCTGTGGCGCTCAAGATGCCTCCCTCGCTCGCGAGGCTCGCGAGCAATCGCCTTGACTCCACACGCGAGTTCCTCCAGAATGGAGGAACTTAGGAGTATGATTATGGCGGTGCTCAACATCAAGAATCTGCCCGACGCTCTCTACAAGAAGCTTCAGGCTCGAGCGAAGCGCCAACACCGATCAGTCGCTCAGGAGGTCACGCATCTACTCAGCGATGCTCTTGAAACACCCAAGCCTTTGTCCATCCTTGATCTCAAGGGGTTGGGTAAAGACCACTGGAGGGGAGTCGACGCGTCGACACATGTGGCGCGAGAGCGAAGCTCATGGGATTGATGGCCGATCTTGGGCGCGGCCCTGTCGGTGTGGACACCGTTATCTTCATCTACTTCATCGAAGAACATCCCCAGTTCCTCCCGCTGCTTGAGCCGCTTTTCAGAGAAGTCGACAACGGACGCAGGGAGTTGGTTACGTCGGCGCTTACTTTGTTGGAAGTTTTGGTCGTTCCCTACCGCTCGGGAGACCATCTGCTGGCCGAGCGCTATGAAGCTCTTCTCACTCAGAGTCGCGGGGTTCGTGTTGCAGAGATTTCGCGCGATCATCTGCGCGCCGCTGCGCAGCTAAGAGCCGCAACGGGAGTCAAGACGCCGGACTCTCTTCAGCTTGTGGCCGCTTTGGCTGCCGGCTGTGCCACTTTTCTCACGAATGATCGTGACCTCCCAACCATACGCAGCCTGCGTATCTTACAATTGGCTCCTTACGGTGCGTGATCTGCACAGCTACGAAGGTGCTCAGTATGTCGCCAAAGTTCCTTGCCGTGTCGACGAGCGATCCTTGCCTGGAGTTGCCGGACAACTTCGACATTTCATGAAGGTTCTTTGTGGATGAATTGGAGCAAGCGCAGTATAGCGAATGGATGCGGCAAGAACTGCTGCATGTCATTCCTGGAGCAGGCGCCTTTCGGATGCTTGGGACTACGATTCGAGAACTGGGCAGAAAACAGAGTTGGTCTAAATTCCGCAAGGAAGCGCTGCCAGAAATAGCACGCGATTGGCTGGAGGAGCACAAGCTCCCGTAAAGATAGCGGGGCACATTTGAAGTGAGGAGAGACATGAGTTTCGTACCGATCGGAGTCATGGAGTACGTCAAGCTCCACGCGAAGGCCACCCCGGACGAGAATCCCGCAGAGTTGCTTACGCGTTTGCGCGATTGCGTTTCGGACGCGCTGAAGGGAGCGCGTTGTCACTGTGGGGCACCGGTCTGGGTGGTCGAGTCCGTTTCGGCGGGCTACGCGTGTTTCACCTAGCTCTAAGCTAGCCATTCCCTATTATGGTGACGGCCAGTCTACAGCGGTGGTGGCGGTCTCTACTCGACAGCAAGCGATTACCTGAAGTTCGAGCGCATGTTGCTGGGCGGCGGGAAGCTTGGCAACAAACGGATCCTGCAGCCCGAAACGGTTGAGCAGATGAGCCGCAACCAGATTCGCGACTTGACTCTCCCAGAAATGAGGAGCTTAGTCCCCCAGTTTGCGAAAGATCCTATCCGCATCCCCGGTTCCCTGGACAAGTTTGGGCTGGGATTTGCCATCAACACCAGGCCCGTCGAAGGCGGCCGTTCTAGCCGGTCCCTGCGTGGGCGGGTATCTACAACACGTTTTTCTGGATTGACTCGCCCCGGAAAACCTGTGTGGTAATCATGATGCAGCTACCTCCATTTAGCGATGATGCTGCGATCTCCGTTGCCGAGCATTTTGAGCGCGCCGTTTATGCGAGTCTTGCTGAGACAGCCGCTTCTGGTAGGCGCAGCAATTGATGTGCACAATATATCGTTGAACTGCCGGAGGTAGGGCTCTCGGGCTTTGGCAGCGGCCTCGATCCGGCGCCGCCCGTCTGAACCTTTCATGCCGGTGGAGAGCCCGTCAGAGAAAAACAAGTGGGGAGCAATCCGACAGTATGCTTAGCTCGCCCGGGCTAAAAAGTTCAGTCTTGTCCCCAATGTCCCCAAGGCTTCGATCGAAAGAGCCTCGGAACTATCACGAAATGGGGCTGTTATGCAGTAGCTAAACGTCAAGAGCGGTCTAAGGGCCGGTGCTACCCAAAACATATTTCCTCTGGCTGCGATTCGGGACAGTTGAGCGTTTACCTTCCTGGTACAGGCTGCATCAAATGCCCCGCGATCCCCAATCTGCATCTTGGATACTCTATTCATGCAGTCCGTGCCTCAGGAATGGGTTCAGCCCGCCAACGTTTGTAACCTCCTGTTGGTCGCGGTGCTCGATTGGGCGGCGATTGCCGGAGTTCTCGTCCTGACTCCCTTCGCTCCGCGGTATTTTTACCCCGCGTGATTGATCCTGATCGCAGGACGGCTCCATGCGCTCGGTGTCGTTCTTCACGATGTCGTGCACATGCCGCCGGCGCAGAAATCGCCGACGATCCGGCTCATCGAACTCCTTGCGGGATATCCCATTGGCACGACCGTCGAGGCCATGCGCTATCACCACTTAAGACATCACTGCGATTTGGGACTGCACAACGATCCCTATCTGAAAACTTGCGTGGGAGAAAGCCGTCTGCGATTCTGGATCATGACGCTGCGATATTTTCTTCTGGTTCCCTTGTGGGTGCTTCGCGGAGTGATCGGTGCAGTCGCGGCCTACCTTCCCGGCTTGCGCGGAGTTTACGGGAGAATCTTCCTACAAGATCTTTCGGGGGAGGACTTGACCCCCAGTCGGGAACTGCTCGCCTGCGCATGCGAAGATCGATGGCAAACTCTCTTTTATGTCTGCGTTGGCTTTGCTGTCGCCTTGCGACCAGCCTGGATGACGGCGTATTACCTTCTGCCCCTCGTCGTGGCGGGTTATCTCGCTGGAGTCCGCCTGCTGTTTGAACACGTACAAAAACCAAGCACTGAGCGCAGCCGGAGGGCGATTCTCCACTTCACGCGGAACCACCACCTGGGCTGGATGGGAAAGCTCTTGCTCACGCCTCACAATGTGGGCTACCACCTGATCCATCATCTGCATCCGCAAGCGTCGCTTGGAAACTTGCCAAAGATTCAGGAATGGTACGAAAGAAGCGGAACGTTCCAGTCTGAAATGACTCCGTGAGCCGCCGAATGCTGGACGGCCTCACCCAGAAACTCGCCGCGAAAAATGCGCGACCATTGCCCACCGCGGTCCAGAGCCGTGGGTTTGATGTCTCCGCCTCTCTGGCCGTTCGCCATCTTTGACTTCAGATAGGTCTCCGCTCCGTCGCTCGTGCGAAACACACGCAGCTCCGCCAACTGTCCGAGATTTCTCGCGTAATTGTAATGGAAATTGTCGCGCAACCGCTCTTCGACCGCGAGCCGTGCCTGATGAAGAGTTTCCAGAGTGGTCTGCGATTCAATGAAGAGAGTGTAGCCGGGTTTGGAGGAATCAGGGTCGCAGGCCACCATCGCAAAAGCAGGCGAGATTCCAACTCGATTAAACACGTCGCGCAGTATGCCCGCCACGTGCACTTCGTTCAACTTCTCGCCGAACCAGTCGCTAACACAGCCGAGACGGCCCACGAAACGAATCGTTGGGCAATCTCCCAGCCGAGTCATGACTTCAACGACATCCTGTAGCTGATACCGGTAGAGGCCGCCTCCGGTTGTCAGCACCACGGCGTAGCGCTGTCCCAGGTCCAGTTCATGGGCGAGTTGCGGCCGCTCGAAATCGCGGTGGCCTGCTTCGTTCACGGGCAAGAACTCCAGAAAATGCGAACTGATGGCGAGCGCAGAACCTTGGTGTCCGTGAAGGGGAAATGAAACAAAACCTTCGGTAGCGAGAAGGCCCTTAGCCTGGAGCCAAGCCTGCGGAAACAACCCAGCCAGCGCTTTTGCTGCCGCCTCTGAGTTTGCATCACTCCAGCAACTCACTACACACAGCCTTGGCCACAATTGCTGGTGGATCGCCGCGGGATCAGCCGCTTTCAGAGCCGAGCGAACCTCCTCAGCCCGCCAAGGATCAGCGACGAATTTGTGTCGAAGAATCTGCGGTATCTCGCTTTGGACCGAGATCGTGCCAAGCTTGAGGTCGGCGATAAGCGTATCGGCGCAATTCTGCAGCGGTGCCAGGAGCATCGTGAGAAAGGCTGGATTCCACACCGAGATCAGCCGCAGATTCCGGTTGCGAAGCAGGAAGAGAAGCGTGACGTATCGAAACGCATCGACGTCGCGAATCTTCCGTACCTCCGAGGGAACGGCCATCAGGGAATTAACCAGGCCTTTTTGCCAAGCGCCAACGTAGTCGGCATCCTCTTCGAATCCGATGGGAATGCCTCCTGCGGTTTTGCGTTGGACGGTCAAGGCCGGGCTCACCGACCAGTACGCTTCTCCGCCGAGCACACCGGGCTCGTGCAAAAACAAATCGGCAATCCACGCGCGGATGCCTGCCTGAAATTCCCGCTGCAATGCGCGGTTGTAGGGAACCCATTTTTGGGCCCCGGAAGACCCACTCGTCGGCTCAAACAATCGAACTGGCTCGCTCGTCAGCACATTTCTTTCGCCCGCAGCGATGCGTAGGATGTCCGGACTGCAACTTTCGTAGTCACAAAGTGGGACGAGACTCTGATAATCAGCGACAGTTGTTACCGAGCCGAACCGGTGCTCTCGTCCAAATTCCGTATCTTGGTTCGCCGCAAGGGTCCGCCGCAAAATGGAACTTTGGGTTTCCGCGACCCGTTTTGTGGCGCGGCGAAAACGTGCAAGAGCGGGAAGGCATCCCGCAAGCCACGCCGAGTTGGCAAGAGCGGCTTTCATCACAATTTCGCGGAGGGATGCTCCAGCCCGATCGGAGATTCATCCATCTGCGGGGTGGCGCGGAAGAATTGCATCAGAAAACCGAGATAGCTGCGTCCGGAAACCGCGCGTGGAAGTTTCGGCCAGATCAGGCGATGAAGCGCGGGCAGATGGTAGCTTGGGATTTCAGGAAAGAGATGGTGTTCGAGGTGATAGTTTTCGTTCAATAGAAAGAACGCGACCACAGGATTGGGCAGAATTGTGCGGCTGGCTATATAAGGATCCGCAGCGTCGGTGATCGCGTGCTGCGTGAATCCGCGGATTGCCGTCAGCGTGCCGACCATCAACAGCGGAACAAACCACGCGACTCCCAAGACCGAAGCCGGCACAAAGCGCAGGAGCAAGCTGTAGACCGCGCCGAGGAAGGCGTACTCGGTCAAGATATACCTCCGCTGCTTGTCGGTTCCAAATTTCAGAGCGAGAGTCGGTATCAGGAGCAAGTAGAGCAAGGATCCGATCGACAAACGCACAAAGTGGAGCATCCAGACCAACGACCGCCGTCGCGTGTAGTTCTTATAGTCGTCAGGGTCGCGCGGGTCACCAAGAAACCGGTGATGCCGCGTATGCAGGACGCGATAGGCGGAGAACGACATCAGAAAGGTAGAACCGATCAGTACCGATGCGGCTCGGTTCCATCCGCGTCCTTGCACAAGGCTTTCATGCATGCCGTCGTGCATCAACAGGACGAAGGCGTTCAAGGCCAGCGCCGTGACAACAATTCCCAATGGCAGAAAAAACCAGCGGCTCCCGGCGAGCGCGGTCGACGTCATTGTCACTCCGGCAACTCCCAATGAGCCGAAGCAAGCGACCTCCGCTAGACGCTTCCGCCAATCCTGCCGGGCCAACCGCCCAATTTCCGTTTCAAGACCGCAGGCGAGTCTCGCCCTCGCGCGCAGTGTCTCCTTCAGCGCCTCGGACTCCGAAGCTTCTTCCTCTCTCCTTCGGATCAGCACGGCGTAGACAAGCGGTCCCATCGACGCACCCGCCACCAGATCGAGAAAGAGGTGCCGCTTGGCAAGCAAAGTCGCAGCAAGGATCGAAAGGGTCCAGAGCCACAGCGCGATGCGGCTCGCACGCCACTTCAACAGACGCCCGATACAAAGCGCGCAATACACCGCCAGGGAAGCATGCAGGGATGGAAGAGCATTACGGCTCGTGTCCACGGCGCGGACAATCTCAAGGAGAGAATTCGTCGGTCCGGACGCTGCGGGTAACACGGGTATGGTGGTTGGCCACAGCAGAAAGCACAAATGTGAAACCGCTGTGATCCAAGCGAAGCCAAACGCCATGGTTCGCATCACGCGACTGTCGCGTACCAGGAGCAACGCCAGGGCCAGCAGCGCATAGAGCGATAAATATGGAAACACCGCTGGGGCATACAGCGGGATAAGCCGGTCGATCGCCGTTACCGGCACGATATTCGCCGAAAAAAGTGGGTGGTATTGGACCGCAAAGTATGGGACTGCGACGAGCAGGCCCAATCCAAAGAAGATTCGCGCCTTCTCCGCGACAGTGGCAGCTGGCTTATCTTCCCTCTGCCCCCCGTGCGTCATTCCGTTCCTCTCTTCATCAAACGCGGGCCCACCATACGTTCACCCGCCCGTGTCAGATTTGAACGCGCAATTTCCGTGAGACATGCCAGTTCATCGCCGCGGATGTGGCCGGGATTCATCCGATGAAAAAACGCAATCAGAGGATCTCTCAGCCGTTCCTCCGTCACATCGGCTACGCCCTCGCGCAGAGGCGTCGCTGACCGGAAACGGACTACACCCTCTTGCGGGACATATTCATCGCCAAATTTCCGCTGCCCAAGTTCGTCCAGGATTTGTTGAATCTGCGGCGGCGTAGCCTCATGAGGGTTCGGAAAATACGTTTTGAAGAAAACGGGGAGAAAACGCCAAGTCTTATAGCCCGAACAGATCAGGAACCAGTACACGCGAGTCTCCGGCTCGTGTTCGCGGATGCGGTCGGTCTCGGCAAAAATGGTCTGGCTCCAGAGACGGCTCAATAGGGTTTCGCCCCAGAACTCCCGCGCCACGATGGTGTCTCCGGAAAAGAAAGCCACGATGTTCTGCCCGTTGACCTTCACCGTCATGCGCATGAGCGTAGAAAAACCCTGAATCTGCCCGTCTTTGAGGTCCCGCAGCAAGATGACCACGTCCTTCTCTGCAAGGTCGCTCTCGAACTGTTCTCTTGTCGTTCCTCGGAAGTAGGTCTCGAGCAGCGCATACATGCGGTCGCGCTCCCGCAGCGTCAATCGCTCTCTGCGCTCGACGCAACCTTCCAGCCGCCTGGCTGGCACAAGGTCAAAGGGTGGCGATGTCGACGTAGGTAGTGCGGTGATCAAGTCGCTCATGCAGTTTGCCTCCATCGGGCCACTCGGCTAGATACAATCGGCTCGGGTAGAAAACGTGCGCATATCTTCGGGCTACCGGCAGAAAAGGATCGCGCGAATCGAGTCCGAGCAGCACGTAGTCGAAACCTCGCTCGCAGCCGCGGTTGTACAGCTCCCGCAGTAGTGCCGCGAACACCTGAATCTCATCGTCGGATATGCACACGAATGCCGCATACACGCTGCGCAGTTTTGAGCCGACGCGTGGCAATGACGGCCGCCCAAGCCACGGCGCGCTCAGGTTGTACAGCGGTGCTGTCGCTCGCATCCAGCCGGAATACCCTCGCACGACGAACTGTTTATACCCGCTTTGGTCCCAGAGGCCTGCGACGCCGATGATTTTCCCGTTGCGGCGAGCCACTCTGATGTCCTCAAAGTGCAGCCCGATTCTCGTCAATTGGCGAAGCCCGTCCGCCGTCCAAGCGGGAAAGAACTGCCGCTGGCTCCCGTGCGTGAGAAGAAACTGGACGATTTCCTCTGCTTGGTCTTCCGTTGCCCAACAAATCTCAAGATCGCCGTGAACGGATGGCTTGCGCCGTCCCAGTGCAATGGCCAACGAGCTGAAATCCGCGACCTGGTGAAACGCTGGAAAACTCCGCCGCGCTTTGTGAATCAGCACTCCTTCCGCCTCGCTGTTCCCCGCGACAACCGAAATGAGATAGGCAGGAACAGGATCCTGCTCGTGTACCTGTCGGAGCAACGAAAACCCTCTCGAAACCAGCCACCTTCCCCGATAGTTTTCGTCGATGCGCAATTGTCCAAGATATCCAAGGCGCTCTGGCATTCCGTTGATGAACATCTCTCGTGTAGACCTGCAGGCGACCCCCACTACTTCGCCTTCTTCTTGTCGTGCTACCACCACTTGAGCGTTCTGCCCCGTGACGCGGCAGCCCAGCGAGAAGTCAGGCTCGCGTTCATAGCTTAGCGACACGCGACCCGGCATCGCTTCGCGGCGGCAAAGTCTGCGAATCGCGGCATCGTCTGCTGCAGTTGCAAGGTCAATCCGAACTCGCATCAACCCACCTGCAAAAGGGCCGGACTCTGCAAAACGGGCGGCCTGAAGCCGAATGGCTCGCTGTGCGCAGCCTTCAGCAACGGGGCCGAATACGCTTCATCGCCAAGTGGAAAATCCTTTCGCTGGAACACCTCGGAGCGGAATAGCAGATTGATCGAGAAGAAATGGCTCCACATGAACCAGTTTTTGCTGTTCACCTTGAAATCGAGGCCGCGTCGGAAGATGGATCCGAAGCTGTAGAATTTTTGTCGGGCTTCAACGCATCGCTGCTTCACTTCGTCGGCCGTCATACCCAGCGGCGCGAATGGAACCATGCCGTAGCGGTACTCTGGCGCCAGCCACCAACGGTCATAGAGCAGCCGCCCCTCTCTCTGCAGCCGCTCGTAGAGCGGCGTTCCGGGAAACGGCGTCAGGTGATTGAACGCCACAATGTAAAACCGGTGGCGCTGCGCAAACTCCAGGGTTTCATGCAACGTATCGCCGTTGTCTTCGTCGTAGCCCAGGATGAAGGTCACGTAAAGGCGAATCTCATGGCGGCGCAGATTCTCCAACGCCTTCTCGTAGCCGCCTTTCATCAGGTTGAAGGTCTTGTGCATCCGGCGAAGATTTTGCGGATTCAGTGTTTCGAATCCGATCAACAGGCCTTGGCAGCCGCTTGCCTTGATGAGCTGTAGAAACTCTTCATCGTGCGCCGCGTTGATACTGGCCTGGCTGACCCAGCGAATCTTAAGAGGAATCAGCCGCCGGAAGAACTCCTTGGCCTGATCCATGTTGGACGTGATGTTGTCGTCGACGAAGAAGATCAGCGGTTTCTTGATCCGGCGAATCTCCTCGATGATCTCGTCGATCGGCCGGCGCGTCTGTGTATTTCCGAAGTACGACTGGATCGCGCAAAATTCGCATCGGAAGTGGCAGCCGCGTCCGGCCTCTACTAATCCCACCGGCAGATACCGCTTCCCAGCCAAAATCGAGCGATCCGGCCGCAAGCCAGAAAGAGGGGGACGGCCTCCCTGTCGGTACACGCGCCGCAGGCGGCCATTGCGAAAGTCGGACAGAACCTCCGGCCAAAGCCGCTCCGCTTCGCCGATTACAATCGATTCCGCGTACTCGCTTGCCTCTTCCGGAACCAACGTCGGATGAAATCCTCCCATCACCACGGGAATGCCGCGCCGACGGTATTCGGACGCGATTTGGTAGGAGCGCTTCGCGGTATACGTTTCCACGCTCATCGCCACCAAATCCGTTGGCTCGTCGAACGGAATCGATTCTGTCCGGTCATCGTAAAAGCGGATTTGTGTATCCCTGCTCTTGGGAGTCAGTCCGGCAAGTGTCGCGGGAGCAAGCGGCTCCATCTGCCACGTGCGGATATAGGGCTGTCCGCGCCGCCGTCCGATGCAGGGATGAACCAGGGTAAGGCGCATGATTGTCCGTCAGCCGTTAGGCGCCAACTGCCAATCGCAGTTGTAAAAGGCATCGAGGTGATTCGCGTAGAACCGGTAGCCCAGGTTCGCAGGGATAGCGATGCCGAGTCGTGCCCGCGACCCCGCGAGCCGCTTCCAGATCGACGGATAGCTGTACGTTTTCTTCCATGCTTGCCGCGTGTTCCTTAGAAGCTCGTCGGCAGTCATATTCTTTGGCTGAAACACCACGTGCTGGCCGTCGTAGAGTTCCCAGTTTTCCGTAGTGATCCGCCCTTCGGCTTTCAGGCGCTTGAAAAATGGAGTTCCCGGAAAAGGGACGGCGATCGCATAGCGAGGTAGTTCGATCCGTGTGGCCAGCACGAAGTCTACGGTTTCGTCGAAGGTCTGCGCAGTGTCGTGATCGAAACCGAAGACAAAGCATCCCATCAGGGCAATCCGCCGTGCGCGTATCTTGCGGATCACTTCCTGATAGTCCTGCCGCATGTTGAAGCCTTTTTTCGCTTCGGTCAGCGACGCTTGGTTCAGAGATTCAAAACCGATCAGCAATCCCCGACAGCCGCTTCGTGCAGCAAGATCCAGAAGTTCGTCGTCCCACGCAATGGTGGTTGTGACAAGGCCACCCCATTGGATGCGCAGGGGAATCAGTGCCGCAAAGAGCTCTTTGGCATACGGGACGTCTGCAATCAGGTTGAGGTCCAGGAAAATGACTCTTTTCGCGCGCATCTGCCGGATATCCGCGATCACATCACCCACAGGCTTCTGCAGCGGCTTGCCCCAAGCCGAAGGCACCACGCAAAATTCGCACTGGTAAATACACCCGCGCGTCGCTTCCAGCGTATGCGCAACGTTGACTAACCGGCTGTTGTAGAGTTCGCGCTTCGGAAAGGGAAGGTTCGCCAGGTTGAGACTCGGATTTTGGTTGTAGCGAGGGCGCAGCTTCCCTGCCACAAAATCGCGCAAGAGTTGCGGCCAGGATTCTTCGGCGTAACCCGTCACCACGGCGTCCGCGTGTTGCATCGCCTCTTCTGGCATCAAGGTCGGGTGAACGCCGCCAAGCACAACTGGAATGGTTCGTTGACGGAATTGCGCGGAAAGTTCATAGGCTCGTGGCGCGGTTCCTGTAATCACCGTGATTCCGACCAGATCCGCTGTGATTCGCTCGGCGTCAATTTCGTCAACGCCCTCATCGAAGATCTCTACGTCAGCGGGAATTTCCGGCGGCACCAGCGAGGCAAGCGTGGTCAGGGTCAGCGGAGCGTACCGCATTGTCTTCTTCCAGATGCCGCCCCGATGCCGATAAAGAGGGCCCCGAGGGCAGAGCAGTACAATGCGCAACTTTGAACCACTCTTCATTGTTTTTTGGAATGGCGGGGCAGGCAAACCCACCGAATCGCGCGCGCCCGGTGCAAGGATGTCCGCATTGAGCATCTTTGTCCCTCCCATTTCCTAGTTCTGCCACAAGGCTAGCACGCAAAATTCCATGAGAGACTAGGATTTGCCCTAGGATAGGAACCGAAGAATCAATACTATAAAAGCGACTCGACGGACCTGGTGACGCCCAAAGGCGACAAGTGTCGGGGAAACGGGTCAACGCGCTTGAGCGCGCCCCTGCCTTGGTTGCACGGCGCTTTAGATTGTCGATCATTCTCGGCTGAATATCGTGGCAAAAGTGCCTGTAAGTGCATGACAATGGCTAGGACGCACGGCCGAGGCGTAGCGCAGCCTGGCTAGTTAAAGTAGGTCCTGAAATCGAACAGCTTGTTTTCGAGATCTGCTGTCGTCCAAAACAACGTGTGATCCAAATACTCGCGTCGAAGAGTGCCGTTTTGTGGCGATCCCCGTTATGTGGCGTTCGAGCCCGCGCAGGCAATTCCGCACTGCTGCGTTATCTCATCCCAATCGTAGACGGTTGAGGGACGGCCCCATTTATTCCAGAGCCGATGGGCGCAGCGTAGGCAGGCGACGCCGCCCCCGACGATGACGACTTTCCCCAACTTGCCTTGACCACGCATCCTGAGCGGCATAAAGCTGGACGCGGCCACGACGGCGGCGGCCTTTCCCGCGGTTTGGAGGAACTCGCGGCGGGTCTGACGTGCCTTCTTGGCGCATTCTGCGGGCAACTCGTACAAGTGCTCCCATCCAGGAGCATTCGATGTCAAGATGGTTTTGTTCTAAACCACTAACGCCGGCAGTTTTAAAAAGCCGCGCCGGAAATGCCGGGCTTTTGGCAAGCAGGTGGTAGAATCAGCGGCTGTAAACCGTCAAGATACGTGGAGGAATAGCATTGAATGGTGTGAAAGTGACTTGGCGCGCGTGGGTTCTGGGATGGGCGACGGCCGTCGCCCTTGTACTGTATGGCGAGGCGGCACGTGCACACGGGAACGACGCGCAGGAAGAGCAGGCCACAACGATACGGGGGCGAGTGTTGAACTCGGTAACGAAGGAGCCGATATCGAGGGCGTTGGTGGTTCTACAGGGCAATAACGCCGCTACGTTCGCAGACGACCGCGGGCAATTTGAGTTGAAGATTCCGGAAAAGCGCCACACGGGGGAGGCGATAGTGCTCGCGAGCGCTGGCACAGGATTAGTCGAGGCACGGAAGCCGGGATTTCTTCAGCAAAGGCAAAGGCCGACGAGACTGTACCTGCCGGCGTCAAGAACAGACGAACAAACGGGGGCAACGATTTATTTAGTGCCGGAGGCAAAGATTGTGGGGCACGTGGAGGTGCCGGGATCAGAAGGAGATGTGCGGATTCAATGTCAGTTGTACCGGCGGGTCACGAATGGAGGAAGAGAGTCCTGGTCGCCACTGCGCACGTTTATGACGTTTGTGGATGGAGAGTTTCGATTCAGCGAACTGGAGGCGGGGACGTACAAATTGATTACGCGCGAGCAAACCGATCCGGATTCGACCCCGGCGCAACTGTATGCTTATCCCCCTCTGTACTACCCGAACGCCACGGATTTTTCATTGGCGAGTCCCATTGTGGTGAAAGCCGGGGAGACCGCGCGAGTGAATCTAACGGTGACGCGGCAGAAATATTACCCGGTGAAAATAGCCTTGGCGAATATGCCGGTGGGACGCGGAGTGAATTTAATGGTTTACCCGATGGGGCATCGCAGCCCAGCATGGTCGCTCGGATACAACGCGGGAGAAGACACAATCCAGGGGAGTTTGCCAGGCGGGAACTACACGGTCGAGGCCAGTACGCAGGGAGAAGGGGAGATGACCGGCATGCTGAATTTTTCAGTGAAGGGCGAGCCGTTGGAAGGGCCAACACTGACTCTGGTGCCCGATGCGACAGTGAGCGTGAGAGTGCGGGAGGAGTTTCAATCGGTGCTGAGTAATTTTGTGACAGCGCAAACGATGCCGGAGAATTCGCCACCGACTGCAAGACGTTTTTCCAATGTTCATGTGAATTTGATGGCCATCGATGAACTCAACCCCTCGCGGCGCAACGCGACTTCCCGATTAGCCGAGGGCTCGGCAGGGCAAGAGTTGACGATTCCGAATGTGCGGCCAGGCCGGTATGAGGTCGAGGTGACGAGTGGAGCCGGATACGCTGCGTCGGTGCAGTGTGGCGGCAAAGATCTGACGCACGAGCCACTGGTGGTGGGATTAGGAGCAGTGGCGCTCATAGAAGTGGTGCTGCGGGACGACGGAGCGGAAGTCGACGGGGACCTTGAAGAAGGCAGTGGTAGCGGCAATCCCGAGGAGTCGCGGACGTTGTACCTGGTGCCAGCGGGAGAAACCGGCGGGCAGCCAAGGAGTATGCAGGCGTGGCAGGGTCAGGGTCAGGTCACCATGCAACAGGTTCCGCCGGGAGACTATGTGGCGCTGGCGTTTGCCGAGCGACAAGATGATTTGACGTATGGAACCGAAGAAGCGACACAGGGACTGTTGAACAAGGGCGGGAAGATGATCCATCTGGAGCCCAGACAAAAGGTGAGCGTAAAAGTAAAAGTGATTGGGGATGACGGGGAATAAAGATGGCGGCGCGGCGGTTGAGAGCGTGGATTAGGGTGTGCGGGTTGTGGTTGATGATGAACACCGCCGCGGCAGCTGGGCAGAATGCCCCGGTTCCGCCCCGCTCACAAAATGATTCCGTGCAAACGCAAGAATTCAAAATTGCTGGGACGATAGTGAACGCGGTCACGGGGGCGCCGCTGGAGCGTGTGAGAGTGTCGATCGCCAATACCCGAGCTCGAAACCAAAGGATCGAGATGGTGACGGGCGCGGGCGGACATTTCGAATTCACCGGAGTGCCCGCCGGAAAATATTCGTTGCAGGGAACGCGGCGTGGCTACCTGACGTCGTCCTACGAACAACACGAACAGTATTCCACGGCGATCGTAACCGGGCCGGAGTTTGCGACCGACAAGCTGGTGCTGCGCCTGATGCCCATGGGCGTGATTTCAGGACATGTGCTGGACGAGTCCGGCGAACCAGTGAGGAACGCGCAGGTGCAACTTTTCCTGGAGAACCACAGCGCGGGCATGAACCGGGTCATGGCAGTGACACGGGGTTCGAGCACGGATGACCGCGGGTACTTTGATTTTGCCGTTTTGCAACCCGGGAGGTACTTCGTTTCGGTGAATGCCACGCCGTGGTATGCCGTACATCCGGTGACGGCGCAGGGCGGAGACGGAAGCGCGCGAGGTGTTTCGCCGGTGCTGGACGTGGCATATCCCACGACATATTACGGCGGTGGAACGGAATCGGATAGCGCTGTGCCGATCGACCTGAAAGGCGGGGAGAAACAGGAGATCGAGATTCGCTTGAGGCCGGTGCCGGCGTTGCGTTTGATTGTGCGGGTTCCGGTGGATGCATCGGGTGAGAGCCCGGACCAGGCCAATGTTTTTCGATTTCCGGTGCTGCGGAAGCGCGTTTTTGATTCTGTGGAACCAGTGAACCCGGGGCAGGTTCAAACGCTGGCGCCGGGAGTGGTGGAATTGACGGGAGTGGCCGCCGGGCGTTACGACGTGAGAATTCAGAGCTCGAATCCGGAGGAGGTGCCGCATTTCAGTGAAATCGACCTGGAGCGTGACGGACAGGACTTGAACGCGGCGCAGGGCGAGACGCTCGCGAAGCTGACGGTGAGGGTAGAAGGAGAGGAAGCGTTGCCGAAGCAGTATGCCGTGGCACTGCGCGACGAGCGGCAGCGAATCGTGGCACTTGTGCAAGGGAACGCGAGTAAGCAGGTTTCTTTTCCGGCAGTGAAGCCCGGGAAGTACGTCATTGTGGTAATAGCGCCCGGGAAGAATTACGCGGTGACGCGCACGGCTTCCGGGGCGGGAGAAACGGCAGGGCATGAGGTGAATCTTGCGTCCGGTGCGGCGACGGAGGTGACAGCGCAGCTGGTGGAGGGCGTGGTTGGGATCGAAGGAGCGGTGGAAAAGAACGGCAAGCCCATGGCCGGGGTGATGGTGGCGCTGGTGCCGAAGGATCCGGACAGGAACCTGGAGTTGTTCCGGAGAGATCAGAGCGATTTCGATGGGACGTTTTTGCTGCGCGGAGTGGCACCGGGAACGTACACGATCGTGGCCGTGGAAGATGCCTGGGGATTCGAATGGCTAAAAGCGGGGGTGCTGGCGAGATACGCGCAGCACGGACAACAGGTCATCATTGGCGAGAACATGAGGGGAACAGTGCATTTGCCGGAGGCCGTGGAAGTCCAGGCGAAGTAGAAAGTGAGCGTTTTGGTTTAACGGCGGACAAGGGAGTCTTCGGGCGCTTCCTGATTCTTTAACGGCAGACCGAAGCCGTTCACGAGGTTGCTGCGGTGCTGAGAATTTGCCGCATCTCCTCACGCGTGCCACGGACCGGCGGACAATATCGCGGCAACTCCGTTCCAAGACTGGCTGCACTTCAAGAACGAGAAGGAAAACTGCGACGTTTACGTCGGCATGAACGCGCTCAAAACCGATACCTTCACCCGAACCAAAGATGACATTTTGCGATCCGGCATCTATACGTGGACCTTGACCACGGCCGCCCAAAATCCCTGGCCGCCATCGAGCAATCAGACCTCGTGCCGAAGCCGAGCTACGTCCTCAACACTTCACCCGACAAGTTCCAGGTCATCTGGAAGATAGAAGAAGCACCGTCACCGCAAGCCGAGGCAATGCTGCACGCAATAGCAGCACAGTTCGACGGCGATCTCGCCGCATCGCGGCCTGCCCGATTGAAAAATTCGCCTGGATGCCGGTCCTCATATATGCACTGTACAGCGCGCTTAGCTCATTGCTGAAGACACCGAAAGACCACGCGTCCGAGACGATATGATGCATGCTGATCAGCAGCACGTGATCCTGTTCGGCCTTCCGGATCAAACGCCCCCGGATCGGCGGGCCAGTCTCCAGGTCGAAAGATGTACTGGCCTCTTCGGCTATCAGCCGGTCGAATTCTTCCGCTGCCTTCTCGCATTCCCGAAGGTCATGCTCTCGGAGGTGAAACTGACTGTCGTGCTTGCCAATAATCCGTTGCACTGGGTTCCCATCGACCAGCCTGAAAACGGTACGTAACGCCTCATGCCGTGCCACGATCTCGTTCAACGCTTGCCGAAGAGCGATTCGGTTTAGTTCGCCCCGTAAATGTAAGCTTCTTAGGCTCTGATACGCCTTTCTACCGCCCTCCGTCTGGGCCAAGAGCCACAACCGCTCCTGCGCAAACAATACGGGTAGATCTCTTCCGCGTTCGACTATCGGGATATAGCCGCTGCGGATAATCGGCCAAAGTTGAGGATCCTGGTTGTGGACAGCGTTCGGCTACGCGAAGTAAAAGAGGTATTCATCGTATTACTCATACCGCAGTGCCTCGATGGGGTCGAGCCGCGCGGCGCGGTGGGCAGGCAAATACGATGCGAGGCCAGCCGCGGAGCCCAGCACTCCAATTAACATCAACGCCGAGCCCACATCGAGAGTGCTCGTCGCGAAAATCTTAGTCTGAATCACGCGCAGCAGGACAAAGCTCACGATCAAGCCTGCCGCCAGCCCAAGCACCACCAGACGCGTACTCAACATCAGTACGAGCCGCAGTACGTCACCCGATTGAGCGCCGAGCGCGACACGCACTCCGATTTCTTGGGTGCGGCGCGTTACGAAGTACGACACGACGCCATACACTCCCGCAGTCGCAAGCGCGAGGCCCAGCATCGCGAAAAAGCCAAACATCGCTAGGTTGAAGCGCGGCTGCTGCAATTCAGCGCCAATCAATTCCCTTAGTTCATAAGTATAAGCGACCGGCTGCTCGGCATCGATCGACTGCACCTGGCGCTGCACCGCGTTGGTCAGCGCTTGCGGGTCTCCTGTGGTTCGCACTGCAAATGACCGGTAGGGCGGCGCAAGCAGCGTATAGGGGATGTAGATGGCGGGTTTGGTGGGTTCCGTGAGACCCCAGTTTTTGGTGTCCGCAAGAATTCCTACAACCGTAAATGAAGACGTAGCGGTGGAAGCAACGAACACGCCGGCTGAATTGACCTTTTTGAGCAGGTCGATTCTAATTTGCCCACCTAGCGCGTCCCTGCCGTCACGCCAGAGCCGAGCCGCGGTTTCATTGATCATTGCTACCTGCGCCCTACGCTGCACGTCGTCATCCGTCAATGTTTGGCCCCGCAGCAGTGTTGTCCCGAGTGTAGCCTGATAGCCGTCGCTCACGAGATTGACGTGGATAATGTCTCGTTCCGCTGGAGCTTGGCCGCTAATCGAATAAGTCGACTCGGGCCCGGCATAGGGAATGCCGCCGTCGCCCGCAGCCGCGGCCTGCACGCCGGGCAGATGCCGTATACCTTCGAGCAGATCGCGCGCGAAGGCATTCCTCTGCTCCAGCGTTTTGTATCGATTGGCCGGCAACAGTACACCGAAGGTCAGCACGTGGTCAGGATTAAATCCGAGCTTCGTGCTCTCAAGAGCAATAAAGGTGCGGATCGCGAGGCTCGAACCCGCCAGTAGCAATACGGCAAGCGCCACTTCCGAAATGACGAGCACACTGCGCGTACGCCGGCCAGACACACTCTGGCCGCTGCCACGTCCGCCGTCTTTGAGTGCTTCTACGAGATCGGTTCGCGAGCATTGGAGCGCCGGCGTTAGGCCAAAAAGTATGCCGGTGAGCACAGAAACCAGAATCGCGAATAGCAGCACGTAAACGTTGACTGTGACGCGCGCTTCGTTGGGAATCAGGTCAGGGGGCATGAACGCGACAATGGCCCTGGTCGCAGCCCAGCCAAGAACTACGCCGAGCGCCCCTCCGGCTATTGAGAGGCAGGTGCTCTCGACCAACAATTGAATTACAACTCGTCCGCGACGGGCGCCGATGGCAAGTCGCAGCGCGATTTCCCGTACTCTTTCCGACGTCCGCGCAAGCTGAAGGTTGGCTACGTTTGTGCAAGCAATTAACAGCAGCAGACCAACTGCAGCAAAGAGCAGGAGGAGACTTGAGCGCATGTCTCCGCTGGCCACCGTCATATTCATGTAGTTGGTAAGAGCTGTCTTGAATTTGTCCTTGGGGAAATCGTCCGGCTTCTCCGCGGCCCAGCGCAGATTAAGAGCGTGTAGTTGCTGCGCCGCCACGTCCGGCGTGACACCTGGCCGGAGCCGTACGATGGGTATGGTCCAGCGGTCAAGCGGATAACGCGGAAGCGGCAGCCACAGACCGTTATGGGTGTACCAGCCGAACCGCGGCGGCATCACCCCAACCACCGTATGTTGAATTCCATTGAGCACCAGCGTGCTGCCGATGGCTCGCGGATCGCCCGAGAACAACCGCTGCCATAACGCATAACTGAGCACCACGACCAGTTCCGCCTCGCCATTTGCCTGAATATCCGATGGCTGCAAGGTGCGGCCTAGAAGGGGCGGAACTCCGAGAAACTGAAACGCACGCGGCGAAAGCAGAACGCCGTTGATTGTCTCGGGAGTCCGGTCTCCGGTTAAAAGCTGGTCATCGAAAGCGGTTGCCATCGCGACGGATACCGCTGGGAGCTCCTCGATGCGTTCAAACTGCTCCACCGAGTACCTGTGCCAGGTATCGCGTTGGGCGGTCTTCAAGTCGACGATTGTAGGCGCCCAAATCTCATTGGCTTTGTAATATGGGTAACGGCTAATCAACACGCCATAGATCACACTGAAGATCGCAGTCGTTGCCCCGATGCCCAGTGCCAGTGTCAGCGTCGCGACGACCGTGAAGCCGGAGTTTTTCGATAGCATTCGCAAGCCGTAGCGAAGGTCTTGGTGGATTTGTTCCAGGCAGATCCAGCCCCAGGTGTCGCGGGTTTCTTCTTTGAGGTATGTAGGATTGCCGAAGGTGCGCATGGCGGCGTAGCGGGCTTCCTCGCGGCTCATGCCGGCGGCGATGTTTTCAGCGATTTGATGGTCGAGGTGGAATTGGATTTCGTCGTCTAATCGGTGTGCACTTCGATTGCGGCGAAATAGCCTTTGCAACTTAATCCACAATCTCTGCGCACACACCATGACGTAACCTCGACTTCCTATTCGCTGCGAAGAGCCTGCATTGGGTCAAGACGCGATGCGCGCCAGGCGGGGAGGACACATGCAGCTCCGGCCACTGCCAGCAGGGTGATGGTGACAGCGGCGAAGACGGGTGCGTCCAGAGGATGCACACCGTGCAGCAACGTCCGAATGATTCTTGCGGCGGCTGCACCTCCAACCAGACCTATGGCCAATCCCATGGCCGCCGGCCGCAGGCCATGCCAGATCATGAGGCGGAAAACCTCGCCGCGCTGCGCTCCTAGCGCGATCCGGACGCCGATTTCGGTTGTCCGTTGTGTTCCAATGTAGGCAACCACTCCAAACAGACCCACGGCGGCAAGTACGAGCGATAACGCGGCGAAGGCGAGTAGAAGCGTTGCGTCAAAATTCACGTCCGTCGTCGATCTTCTTATGATCTGATCCATGGTTAGGATGTCGGCGACTGGCAGTTCCGCGTCAAGCTGTTGAACAATCTTTTGAATGGGCAACGCAAATTCAACGACATTGCCGTCCGCGCGAACGGCAAGCGTCGCTGCCAATCTCGTCCCTGAATAAAGAGGAAAATACGTCATTGGCTCGGGCTCTTCGACGATCAGATAACGAGTGTCACCGACAATGCCAACAACCTGATAGGATTCGCGCCCAAACCTGAGAAGATGTTTGCCGATTGGATCCTCGCTGCCAAAATACTTGCGCGCGAAAGACGCACTAATAATGACCTCGTTCGCCTTGTCCAGGCGCTGATTTTCACGGAACGTCCGCCCACTCAGGAAGGGAATACCTAGTGCGGAGAAATATCCGGGATCAGCCCAACGCTGGATCGCGTATTGGCCTTGTGGCAGAGGGGGATGCTCTGCGATAGTAAACCCACCATCTCCGCCGTAGCCATCTCCCGGAACCCCATAATAGATGAGGCCTGCCGCTCGAACACCAGGCAGGTTGCGGACCCGCTGAAGTACCCTTTCCCAAAAACTTACGCGCTGGACCGGCTTACTATATTGTGCCTCGGGAAGTTTGAAGCTCATCGTTAGCACATTTTTGGTCATGCAGCCCAGCTTGGATGACCGTATCTGTTCATAGCTCTTGAGCAAAAGTCCCGACGCGATCAGGAGAACGACCGTAAGGCAAACTTCAACAGAAAGCAGCCCTTTGCGGAGCCCCAGCCGCGCGTGCCCCGCGCTGTGGGAGCGCGACGATTCCTGAAGTGATGAAAGAAGCTGATTGGTCGTGAGCGAAAAGGACGACGTTACCCCCGCAAACAGTGCGCAAAAGAAAACCAGGGCAAAGGTAAAGACGGCAACGATTCCGTCCATACGGACAGCCTCGACGCGGCTCATATCCGGGCGCGTCGCGACTAACCACTGAATTGTGGTGTACGCAAACAGAAGCCCCACCATTCCACCGGCACAGGCTAGCAAAGTGCTTTCCGTCAGATGCTCACCGAGAAGACGCCACCTGCTGCCTCCGAGTGCCGCGCGAATTGCAAGCTCTTTCTGCCTTGTGGCGCCGCGAGCGACCAAAAGACTGACGACATTGAGACATGCGATTAGGAGAAGGCATCCGGTTGCGCCAAGGAGCACGTACAGAGCGGTTTTGACATCCCCAACCATTGATTCGAGTAGAGGTCGGCTGTGAGCCGCCTTGCCTACCAATGGATTGTCGAGGTGCTGGTCGTGGAGACCCCGGACTATAACGGAAAGCTCCGCAGTTGCCTGCGCCGCAGTCACGCCGGGTTTGAGGCGTCCGATTGCCGCAAATTCGTGGTCGTCCAGAGCCTGCATCAGCTCAGGCGATTCTTCGTGGTAGATCGGCGTCCACAGTTGAACAGTCTGATCTGGATAAGCGAACCAAGGTGGCAAGATTCCCAGAACCGTGTAGGGCTTCGCATCCAAGCGGATTGTCTGATTCAAGAGCGCGGGATCACTTCCAAAACGCCTCTTCCACAATCCCCAGCTCAAAATGACGGTTGCATTGGAGGAGGGTTGATCGTCCGCCGCGGTGAAATTGCGTCCGAGCGCAGGTGCCACGCCCAGCATGGGAAACAAATTCCAGGAGCACATGCCCGCGGCCACTCTCTCCGGGAGTTGTCCTCCCGAGCCTGAAAGGTTGTACTCCCTCTCGGTCTTGAGGATCGCCAAGTCAGAAAAGCCGTGATTTTGTCTTTTCCATTCGGCGAATACGCCACCCGAAACAACGTTGTAAGGAAACTTGTCATCGGCGCTGTGCTCATACAATCGTACGAGGCGTTGCGGCTCCTTAAAGGGCAGCGGCCTCAGCAGTACGGAGCGAACGACGGTGAACAGAGCAGTCGGCGCGCCAATCCCGAGTGCTATTATGAAGATAGCGGCAAGGGCAAAACCAGGCGTCCGGGCAAGGGCCCGCACACTCAGCCGCAGACTCTGACCCATTTGTTCGAGGCCTATCCAGCCCCAAGTATCCCGGGCTTCTTCCTTGAGGACAGTAGGATTTCCGAAAGTTCGCATCGCGGCATAGCGAGCCTCTTCGCGGCTCATGCCCGCGGCGATGTTCTCGAGGATTTGCTGTTCGAGATGAAATTGAATTTCGTCGTCTAATTGCTGAGCGTTTCGCTTGCGACGGAATAAGCTCTGCAACTTGAGCCAGAATCGGCGGGCCCACAGCATGACAGCACCATCCTACGTTGTCTCCACGACCAAATTGATCGCGGAAGACAGACGACTCCAATTCTCGGCTTCCTTTTCAAGTTGCGCGCGGCCCGCAGCCGTCAGCGAATAAAACTTCGCTTGCCTTCCCGTTTCGGTTTCCTTCCATCTGGCCTTAATCCAGGCTTTTTGTTCTAGACGGTGCAATGCGGGATAAAGCGATCCTTGTTGCACTTGCAGCACTTCACCGGAGATTTGTTGAATGCGTTTCGCTATGGCCCAGCCATGCTTGGGTTCAAGCGAGATGGTCTTCAGGATCAGAAGGTCGAGCGTTCCTTGGACCAGATCGTTCGGTTTCGCCATACTATGGTTATCTACAACGCTGACCGTAGATTGTCAAGGTGTGCATGCGGGAGCGATAGGTCGTCAAGTCCAATTCCCGGCTTACCGCAATCCCCGCTCAATAGCCAAGAACGGCACCCGAACGGGACGATACAAGTTTTAGAAAAACGCTGCAGGAGAAATATGGAATCGTTTGCTCAATTTCTCTATGTGGGTTTTGTTGAGGTCACGTTTCTTGTGCAAGACTTCCGATACGATACTTTCAGAGCCAAAAATTGAGACCAGGTCTTTCTGGCGGAGACCATTAGCGTCCATCAACGTGCGAAGGACTTCCAGCGGAGAAGCGTCAGGAATGGCAAGATGCTCTTCCTCGTATGCTTCGATCAGGGTCATCAGGACTTCGGCATACTTCTCTTCTTCGCGCGTTGGATTATCTTTGCTTGCCAGTTTGTCCAAGACGGACAGGTATTGCTCATGCCGGCGCTCGGAGGTGATTGGTGTTGGTGAGCTAACTTCCAGCGTGTATTTTTCGGGTACCGCAATCATGATTCTTGCCACTCCTTCTCGTCGTACTCCGCGTGACTCAGAATGTGCCGAATGTACACCATTCTCCATCCGTATTTGATGGTAGCAATCAGCCTGCATCTGTTATGGCTTATATCGAAGACAACGAAACGCCCGACAACATCTGAATTTCTCCAACTGTTACGAACCTCAGCAAAGTTTTTCCAATCCGCCTGTTTCGCTATTTCGTACCAAGGGTTTAGATAATGCACCCCATTCGCTGTGCTTGGCGGTCGCTTCTCTGATTGCCTTCCGGCTAACGATCCGCATAAAAAACTCTTCGCATTTTGCGAAGTCCAAGTCAAGCGGAAATTGGGCGGAGAGAAGTGCAAACACACGTAAAAAACGAAACAAAACAGAGTCAGGTTGCATAGAGGTCGCCGGCGAGATACTGGGCGGCTGGGCTGAACGATAACCCATGGCCATCTCGCTTCACCCTGACCGGCGCGTACTCCCCGCCGGATCTCTCCCGCTGGGGGTATCCCCTGGTTTGCGAATTCCTGATCTACAGCAGCCCGAAAGAGCTGGTAATGCTTTTTGAGGCGTTCGACATAGCCCGGGGACTGGAGCATCCATTTGAACACATTCAGCAGCGCGGGCGCGTAAGAAGCCTGCCCGGTCCAGGGATCCAGAATAGGCCCTGCCATTCCGAGTGGTCCGAGGCGGGAGCTCGGGCCTCCGATTTGCTGCTGTGTGATTACAAGTCAATTGTGCCGTATGAATGCAAGTATAGGATGCTTTTATGGTAGCTAAGGGCCTTTTGTTCAACTAGTTGCGGATAATGCTTTCTTCGCTTCCTCCAAATCGATTGTTCAAGACTGGCGAGCCATAGCTTCGCGGCTAACCGACGCCAAAACATCGTCTCAAGTGGGGGGCAATCTCCTTGCAAGAGTCCAGCTAGTCCAGCTATAGACCCGCAGCTGTAACGGCTCACGATCCTTTCCTTTGAATTTCTGGAAAGATGTTCCTGCAAGTTTCTCAGATTCCCTAGCGGCTTCGGGCGGCGAGGTTCCTGGTGGGATGAATGCGCCCGGATAGGATACTCCTGTGTCCAGGCAAAGCAGGGTATCCCACACCCTGACACCACCGGAGCAGTCGTGGATGCTGATGCTTTGGTGGTTGACGAAACAAAGGAAGATTTTCAAGGCATGCGGGGGCTATTCGTCAAAACAAACCCAAAGAATCCGCCACCCAGTCGTATCTCCCCCGACGTAGCCGCTCGACAATTCAGTGTCCAACACTGCTGCGGCTCCTTGAAAATTCAGCACGAACGTCCGCACCGTGAGTTCGCGGAGCGCGACCTCCTGCCAGTCGCTCTGCACGAGTCCCGTCACCATTGGCTCAAGACGGCGCTGAATCTCTTCCGAGGCCACCTTGGGCTTCAAACGCGCTTCCGCTGGAAGCAGTTCGCCCAGATGACAGAACAGGGCCCGCAGCGCAGTTTCAACCGCTCGGCTGTAAGCTTCGTCCTCCTTGAACTGGCCAGGACTAAAACGACCAGAGCCGGCTCCGTCCCAAGTCCTGTCACCCGTGCGCAGGAACCGCTCAACAACGGACGCGGACAAACCGTGCTCCGCTGCCTCGCGGGCCGCTTCTCGAATGCACTGATTTACCCTCGCGAATTTGTCGTGTTTCGTCGTCAAAGTCAACCATCGCGTTTATGTCAGCCTAGGAGCCTGTCGGGAATAGATTTTGTCGTACGTGAAATCAATAAGTTACGGACAGAGGTACGTCTGCAAGTTATTGATTCTTCGTCGAAGATTTGTTCTCTCCGACACCCTCCTAGCAGCACGGAGAACAAGGCAATAGACTGCGTGAGAGACACCGCGCAGGTTGGAAAGGGGGGACCATGGCCCTCCAACACATTGATCGGGACAAGCTCCGGGCTGCAATTCGCCGGGAAGGCAACGAATGCATTTTCCATATGCTGGATGTTGCCATTGAGCTTATACCCCAGGCCAAACTGCGAAAGCTGATCGCAGGGTATCTGAATCCAGCCGAGGTCTACGCGGATGGCGAACAGAAAGAGGCACTGCTGGCAGCGGTCCAAGCATTCCAGAAGGCGAGCTTGGCCGGCGAGTACTATCAGGCCTTTGCAGTCAATTCTAAAAACTTCATGGAGACCTCCAACGGCACGCTCGCTTGGATGGCCGATTGCCACCGCTTACTCGACCGGTGCATAACTCAGGCGAAGAGAAAAGAAGGTCTGGCCACCGTGTGCCGGGCCTTCGAGACCATTTTCAGCCTTCTTGACCGGATAGACGCAGGCGATGACGACATCCTTATTCTTCGCTGACGAAGGTGGCTCATGGGCGCTTGGAATCGACTGGGAGAAGGTGCTGCCAGCCTGGTTCAGGATTCTTTCCGCGACGGCCGATTCCGGCGAGTATGCGCAACGAGTTGACGCGATCCTGAAAAAGCATTATGAGTACAGGCAAGGCAAGATGCTGTCGGTTGCGCGGAGAATTGCGACCCCGGCACAACGCCAAGTCCTGCCAAAATCGTGACGTCGTCAGGAGCTAACCAGGGATCCGATGAGCAAATATCAAAACTTCGGATTTTCGGCAATCAACGAGCCATTCTCATTTTTAGAGAGGCAAGAGAAGGCGGGCATGTGATGTCCACAAACAAATCACGTAAGAAAGGGACTGTCACGACGGCGGCGTGGAACGGCAGGTCGGGAGCCAGCAGCGTGTTGAATCGGTTGGCACCCGACGAAGTTGCAAGCGTCCTACGGATCCTGCTAGACAGGCACCCGAATCTCACGCTGGAGGCGCAGGAAATTGGAGCAGGGTTAGTTTGCTCTGCATCGGTCGAAGACATCGCGGATGACGTGTGTACCAGTGTTACCAGGCTAGATATGGATGACCTCCACGGACGCGCCGGGAAGCACTCCTGGGGATACGTGGAACCCGCGCAAGCCGCCCAGGACCTGTTGGAGGAGGCCGTCGCCGGTCATCTCGATGACATGAAACGGCGAATGGATCTCGGCCTCGATGCGGGTGCCGAATCCGTCTGCGCCGGGATAGTTCTCGGGTTATTTCGCGCCAGCCGACAAAAGTCTGGCGACATCCTTGAGTGGGCTCCGGATTTTCCCGCCGAGCATGCTGGCTATGTGATCGAGGAATACCTTGCTGCACATCCTAAAAGTAAGCGTCGCAACGTCGGCGACCGACTGTCGGCAGCTCTGGCAGCGTCTGTGTCCGAGTGGTCCGATATGATTTTCAGGATTACCAAGCGGTCCCGGCAGCGATAGCTACCTCGCCTGGTTGACGGGATGCGGAGTCGGGGAACGCGCAGGTGAGTAATCCACCTGGGGGACGGCACGCGTTGCAGCGCCCGATTGTTCGAGGCGACTCGCTTCGCACAATCCTGCCAAGTCAGCTGGCCCACCATCGCAATCTATTTGCGGGTGTTGGAGACAACTTTCGTGGCCCACGTGATCAGGCCCTTCAATAGTCGCCCGCCGAATGAAATTGTCGCTGCCCCGAAAGTCTACGGATTCGATACCAACTTTGTTTGCTACTACCACGGTTGGCAGGAACTCCGAGACGAGGATCTAGGGCTGTTGGTGGGAACACTTTGTTCTGAACGAACTGATGACCCGTACGTAAAGCCGTGACGTGACATACTGACGGGACAAGCGCGGCCACGAGGTTGATTTCGTTTTGGCCCACGGCCGCTCACGTCAGTTGCCCATTGAGTGTAAGTGGTCGGCGGACAACTTTGATCCAACTAACCTTCGAGCCTTTCCTCAGCAGGATCCCCAGGGAGAAAATGTTGTGGTGGCCCGGGAAGTCGGGCACGCCCTCCGTCGAACTTTCGGAATCCTGCAAGTGCGGTTTGAGAGCCTTGATTCCTTCGCTGGCTCAGTCTCGGAGTGACTGGCCGGATGGATAAAACATCCGTCACTTATAGGGCGGGACCCCGGCGCGATCGCTCGGCTTCTGGATTTCGCACGTCAAAGGTTTTCAAGCCGAGATTGCGGTTAGTAGCGCGAACCCTATCCGTTGACCTGTTAGTTGGGACGAATGCCGAACCACCAACGCCTTTATCCGCCACGTGCCCAATAGCGGTATGCATCGATCCATTCGGATCCGGCGGGCCGCGGAGTCGGCAACGGTAGCTCCAAAATGGGGAGCCTCTGCCTCGAGCCTTTGCGCTGACAAACAGCCACGACAAGATTATTTTCAGTGATATCAACGCCTGTGACCTGCACGGGGACTCCTAAAACTTCCGTCTCAAACGGGACCTTTAGATTTTCCTCGATCATCGTGTAAAAGCCCATGGCCTGTTCCGATTCGTTGTAAGCGTCGACGATCGCCTCTTCTACGAGACGGTCCAGCGCGGTTTTACTCAATCGACACTTAGAGGGTCTGAGCCGCTTCGTCTTCCGAAAAACCCTCTTGGTCTTCATTCGGTCCTCTTTCCTATCGGCGCAGCCCACCCACCACCTCAATCATTCAGTCGATTATAACGCCTCACGTTCGCTCTCCTGGCGCCTCGGGCGCTTTGAGGAGGCCGTCCGTATCTTCGCGTCTATCACATCCTCTGGCTAAATCCGTCGGATAACCAAGGCGTGCAGTTTATGCTCAATGATGTTCGCGACAAGGTCAGGTGCAAAATAGCATGGCTCAGGAGTCATGAAAAGAACGAAACGAATGGCCAATGCCGATATTTGCCGCACGAGTGAAAAAGAGATCACCTGAATTGGGGCAAGAAAAGTTCGTCGTTGAGGCGGCCAATTAGCGGAGAAGTGTATGGTTAACGTCAACAGCTTGGAATCAAAACTTTAAGTGCCGCGTCTGGTGTCGCTTACCGGAAGTTCGGAGCCATTTCGCCCTTTAGTTGCCTGGCACAAGTCCTTTGGGCACCGCTGCCGCTACAACGCTGCTCCTTATTTTGGCGTGCAAGCGGAACTCACTGACGTCAGCGCATTATTTTGGGATTTCAGAGTGCAGGAGTATGACTGGCGACTTGTGTCAAAGGAGCGGTACGTCTGCGAACTTTGCGCACCCGTGTTGCTAGGGTTGAGGTGCCCCTTACGATCCAGACTCATCAGAACATCCACGTAGCGGTCATACTGCTCCTCGGACGTGATGGTGGTTGGGATGCTGATTTGCTTCAGCGTATATTTTTCAGGAACAGTCTTAATCACGTTCGCGTCTATCTTCCGAAATCCATAGATTCGTCCGCAGGGGACTGTCGCCTTTCAGGCGACGGAGTGATCACTCACGGTGGTCGGCTACTCTTCCAGAATCGGATTAGGGAAGAGCAGACTACGCAGCAAGCATCCGGCCGAAAAAACACGGAGGCAAGAATCTAGCATTCCTCGCCTTGACAACCAGTCTACTACGCGATACGTTATTACGCCGGACGTAGTAACCATGCAAGATCCAACCATTCTCATTCTCGCAAGCCTAGCCGATGGGGATAAGCACGGCTACGCAATCATGGAAGATATCCAGGTTTTCGCGGGCGTTCGGCTCGGCCCGGGCACTTTATATGGTGCGATCTGCCGTCTCGAGGAACGCGGTTGGATTCGAGCCGTTAAATCCGCTAAATCCGAGTCTCGCAGGCAGCCGTATCGGATCACCGCCGAGGGCAGTAAGCATTTGAGGGAACAGCTGGCGCTGTTGGGACAAGTTGTGCGGACCGGAAACCGACGCACGAGAGAAGTATGAGAACCGTGATCCGTTGGGCGGCCCGGTTGTACCCGGCAACGTGGCGCAATCGCTACGCCGCCGAATTCGATGCGCTTCTCGAAGAACATCTCTCCCTGTTTAGCAGATCTGTTCGACGTGCTAGCGGACGTCCTCCGATTGCGCATGACTACGTCTATTGATACGTGCCTCATGACCGTACCTACGATGGCTTTGCGCCTGCCCGTCGTCGTTTCGCTTACCGCGCATGGACTGATGATAGCCCTCGTTCTGTTGGCAGTCTGGGGTCACGCAACGACGATGCCTTTGCATGTAGTTGCGCCGCTGCCTCCACGCACCCCGGATCCACCGCCCCTAGTCACAGACGCTCGCGTTTTCCCAAACGCATTGACGTTGTACTCTTCGCTGCCGCTTAAAATGCCCGCTCAAGGCGGCGCGCTTCCCGTTTACGTTGCGGACGGCGTGGGAATCAACTTTCTGTCGCTCCCGGACATCGGGGCGACCTATCGGCAGGGGAATGCTGAGTGGCGAGTCTGGCCGGGGCAAGCCTTAGAGACTTTTATCGTCCGCCGTTGGCTGCCAGAGTATCCGCACGGAACAGACGCGCGCGGTGCAGTGTCAGTATTCCTCGAATACTTGATTACGCGAGACGGATCGGTGAAAGTTTTGCGAACCTCCGGCCCCCCAGCCTTCACAGGCGCCGCTCAATCGGCGATCGAACGCTGGATATATCAGCCCCTGGAATGTGAGAATCGTCCCTGCGAAGTTGTTACTCGCTTGGAGGTGCGGTTCAATAGCGAGTTTGCGTACTCAGGCATTTCGCGCTGATTCCTCGGGCAGCGGGTCATCAAGACGAACGTAGCGGTCTGGAGAGGACGATATGCTGATTCCAACTCTTGTCATCGTGTTTGTGTCCTTGACTACTCAGCAGCCCAAGCCGTAAATATCCCCGACACACCCGCCGGGCATACGCTCAAAGCCTGGCTCGATGCCTTCAACAGCGGCGACCGCGCCAACGAAGAGAAGTACCTCAAGGCCTACGATCCCGAGCGCTCGATCGACGACGAAATGCGCTTCCGTGGCATGACCGGCGGCTTCATCCTCACGCAAATTCTCAAGAGCGATCCGGAACGCATCGAGTTCATGGTCAAGGAGTGCAACAGCGACACCGTCGCCATCGGCAAAATGGAGGTCAAGTCCGGCGACCCCGCCAAAGTGGCCAGTTTCGGCTTGCGTGCCGTTCCGCCCGGGACCAAAGCCTCCGACCTGAGCTTCAAAATTGACGCCCCCACACGAGCCAAAGTGATTGACGGAGCCGTCGCAGCGCTGAACGACACCTACGTCTTTCCCGAAACCGCCAAAAAGATGGAAGAAGCCGTCCGCACGCATCAACAGAAGGGCGACTACGATGCCATTTCCGACGGCGACGACTTCGCCAAGCGCCTGACCGACGATCTCCAGGCCATCAGCCACGATAAGCACCTGCGCGTGATGTTCAGCCCCGCCTCGCTGCCCGATCTCGACAACCAGAAGCCCGACCCCAAGCGCGAAGCCGAAGAACGCAAACAGATGGAGCGCCTGAACTGCGGCTTCAAGAAAGCGGAAATTCTGGAAGGCAACATCGGCTATCTGAAATTCGACTTTTTCGCCGACGCCAGCATCTGCGGGCCCACGGTGGTCGCCGCGATGAATTTTCTGGCCAACGTCGACGCCGTTATTTTCGATTTACGGGAAAACGGCGGTGGCGACCCCAAAATGGTCGCTTTCGTCTCATCCTATCTCTTTGCGGAGCGGACCCATCTGAACGACCTGTGGACGCGCAAGGGCGACGTCACCGACCAGTATTGGACTGACCCCTACGTTCCCGGCAAACGGTTGGACGGCAAACCGGCCTTCGTGCTCACCTCCAAGAACACCTTTTCTGGCGGGGAAGAGTTCACCAACAATCTGAAAGTGCTGAAGCGCGCCACGATCGTCGGCGAAACCACCGGAGGTGGCGCCCATCCCGTGCGTGGCCATCGGATCACCGAGCATTTCGGCATCGGCGTGCCCTTTGCCCGCGCCATCAATCCCGTCACCCACACCAATTGGGAAGGCACCGGTGTCGAACCGGACAAGAAGGTCGATGCCTCGCAAGCTCTAGAGGTGGCAATCAAGCTGGCGACAGAACGCATCAAGGACAACGCAAATAAGAGTCAGCCTGTGCAGGTGCCGTAAGTCGGCACCTCGAATGTTGCCTGTTGTGCCGTCTGCCGCCAGCCATTCCAGTTCGCCCTCAATTTGGCACGGAGCACATAAAGTGCCGTCATCATCAGTTTGGCGGTTCCTCCCGCTCCCGGAGAGATGATGGACATTCGGAAGTTATGGGCTCTTCGTCGGATTAGTACCAACAAACGCGCATCGCGTCAGTGCTTTTTTCCTGACGAGATGCCGAACTTATCGGGACTTAGAGAGCTTGAGGCTGTCTCCCACTTCGAAGATGGCGTAGGCGCTGCTGTATGCTTCTTTATCCAGGTCTGCTTTCCACTGACGGGCAACGCAGGATGTGTGGAGTGAGTCTAAGTGCGGCAGAGAAGCACGGAGGTGGCACGATGAGCCGGTGGGGCCCTCTCCGTTGCGGTATTATCGCTAGGTTCCTCGCTCTGTTCTGTGTGGCCGCGTTCACGCTCCGGGCGAAGGTCCAGTCGCAAGAGGTCATGATTCGAGGCACCGGGCAAATGGTCCCAGTGTGCAAGCTCGCTGATCTCGATTCGAACGTCAGCTTTTTCAGCGCCGACACCAACTTCATCGTGGCTTTCAATCTGAAAAACATTTCCGAAAGTCCATGTGTCCCGCAGCCTTCGGTCGCTTTTCCTCAGTTTGATCAGGAGCAAGTTCGGGAGGCAAAGCCTTTCGGCCTGTGCACGGATTGCGAGGACCGCCTGCCGAATGGGCAGTACCGCGTGCATGATCGCGTGGTTCTGAATCCTAGCGAGATCGCGCACCAGACATATCGATGGAAGACGGTAGCGCCGGCCGAGACGGTCAAGTGCTTGCAACTTCGCGCACTGTTCACTCCAGTTTTGGTCGTCGCGCCAACCCTGTTCAAACAGGTGTGTTCGGAAATCGCCGTCAGCCGAACCTACGCCGACGCATTTGTGCCGCCTGCATCAAAGGACGAACCGCATACCGATGAAGCGCAGAGGGGCGAGCTATTCGTTCTGTCTTCCCGCAAGCCGCGCTACTACCAGGATGAAATGTTCACCCTGCACGTCGGCCTCGTAAATTCTGTTGCTGGTTCACCGTCCGGCGAGGAATGCCCCACACTCTTCCTGCGCGAAAGGTCGCCGGACGGCGCCACCCGTTTTGATGAAGTGCCGCCGAGCGGGTTTAAGACCTGCAAGTCCTTTTCGCTCGGCGCGGACCGGAATGCGGATTGGCAATCCGGCTTCGAAGTGGACTCTGGCGTGCGCAGCAGATGGACGGGCATCGGTGAACACAGCTTTGAGCTTTTCCAACCCGTCGACTGTTCCCGTGATGGCAAAATTCAGTTCGTTCGCTCGAACAAATTGACGGTGCAAATCGACGACCCAGCGCTTATCCCACGCAAATTACAGGGGAAGGTCAAGGGCGTCGGCGCGGATGTGACCTTGGACAAGGACGCCTACCAACTTGGCGAAGATGTGCCGCTTCACATCGCCATCGAGAATTTCGACGCTCCAGTGCCGATCTACGCTATCGACCCCGTATGGGATCCTTACCCGGCCATTGGTATCGAAGTTCGCGACGCTACAGGGCGCCTTTTGCGGGAAAACGAAAGGTCCTCAAATGAAATGCTTTGGATGGGGCACGGACGCGGCCCTGTGCGCTATCCCGCCGGCAAGGTCGTGACCATAGAGCGCACCTTGGCGAGCCAAGGCTGGCTGCCAAATCGACCGGGCGTTTACACCGTAGTAGTTACGTGGTGCCCTCTCGATCGGACACACTTTGAACCCGGTCCAGAACTTCCACGGAAGGACGACATCAAAGTCTATGCGGCGGTTCAGGCCACGGCAACTTTCCGCACCCTCGCCGAACCATCACCACCTCCCACTCGGAGCCTTAACTGTTGTCTGATTAGCGGGCAAGCCGAAGGTTATCGGTTCGTCCGTCGGATTGCTAACGACAAACGCATCTCGTCAGTGCTTGATTTCCTGACCAGATGCCGACTTGAACGAAGCCGCACCGTGGAGTTGGATACCTTCCGGTTGGCTGACGATTCGCTCAGAACATCCTTACGCTCCCCGCAGCGCCGTTTGTAGGCCGAAAACTGTTTCTCCATGGGTTCGAGTATATGGACACGTCGCGCCGTATCGTCAAGCGAGGCCCTTTCTATCTAGGTCGTCCCGCAAATCACTCTTCGCGCAAAGCATGTACAGGATTTCGGGACAAGGGATCCGTCCCAAACAAACGCACAATGAAGCTAAGACTTGTAACCTAAGGGTTGCCTCTCCGCTGAATGCACAACCGAGATTCCACGATGGAGTCACGAGCCCGCGAACTCGCGAGGAGATAGATGGCCGCAAACAGGAGGAAAGGCGAACTGTACACACCTGGCATCCAGCGGTGAAAATAGACCGAACTGCCGACGTGAAGAGTGGCATTCAGCACTCCCACAAGAATGGCCAAGGGCCGAGAGACGGTTCGCAGCCAAGAGTCTCTACGAAAAGCGAAAGGGGAAAGGCAAAGCAGAAAGAAAATGCCTGCTGTCAAGAGAGCGAGCCAAATTCTGAAACTAAACATTGGCAGCGGTAGAAATGACAATCGAGCCCGAATGGCGCGGACGCTCGGATTATAAGTTGACAAGAAATCGTGCATCGCCTCGTCCGTAACATGGACCGCGACGGCAAGCGCAAACGTAACCCAGGCTATTCCGAAACGCCGATTCGGTGTGAGATTTTCCATCCGTGCCTACTCCTGCTGATATTTCCGCTAGTCGTCTGACCCTTCCCTCGACCACGAGTAAACTACGGCTCCCCATTGCTCTGGCCATGCAGAACATCACCAGCAGTGTTTCCATGTGACCCTCGTTGCGCACCGATCCCTCGCAAATTAAAAGAGGAGATTTCTTTCGCGAGAGCCTCAGCCGAAATGCGCTTCTCTGTGGGAGACCGCAACCACTGGTGCACGGATTCGTGCACCGCTCCCACCCAGCAGCTTGCGACCACTTTCGGATCTAGCCTCGGAAGAGAACCAGCAATGTTCGTTAGCGCTTGTTCAACGCTCCTGCAATGGCTGGCAATGATAGAGCGACGAACGTTGGCCAACTTGGCGCCTAACCCCGAGGACTCAACAATCAAGATGCGTGCCTCATCTGGATATTCGGCCAAGTACAAAACGAACGTTTCAACGGCCACCCTCATCTGAGAAATGGTGTCTCCACCGGCTCTGGCCATTGCCTTGTTCAGCAGGCCAGCGATTTGCTCCCCGATGGCTTGGAGGGCGCAGGCAAAGATGTCGTCCTTATTACGAAAATAGAAGTAAAAAGCGCCCGTGGAACTCCCCGATTCCCGCACGATCCTGGGCACAGTTGTGGCGTGGTAACCTTGCTTGCCGAACAAACGGATAGCTATCTGCAACAGCTTTGCTCGATGCGCTTCCTTCCGTTTAGCCATCTTAGGTGTGGTGCGATACGTCACGGAGTGCTTCCTCCAGTCCTTCGGAATAGCTGGGGTAGCGCTGCTGAAACCCCAAGTCGTGTTTTAGATGGGAATTCGAAAGGGCCTTGGGCGTGGTGATGAGCCGTACGGCATGTGCTGTCAGAATCGGCTCGCGTCCGGTGACTCGGCAAGCCAGCGTGCCGCACGTCGCATAGAGGTGGACCACCGTTTCCGGAAGAAATACGGGAGGCCGGGTTCCTAAAAGCCGAGCGACTCGCCAAGAAATCGAGCCAAGTCGTTGGCACGTCGTCGGCCACGTTATAGACCGAAATGCCGGCCGGGGCACTCCGCACAACGCATGAGAATGCCTGGGCAACATCATCCACGTGCACGAAACTGAGCGGAACGTCCCGTGTCCCAGACCACGGACAGAAACTTCGTTTCAACCGTGCCGTCAGTTCAGTGATCAATCGGCTCTCTGAACCATAGACTTCCCCGATTCTGAGAATAACAACTCTGCAGTTGGAAATGTCTTTGGTCTTTTCCAGGAGAAGGCGTTCCACCATGAGCTTGATCCGGCCATACGGAATCACCGGTTCAGTGGGTGCTTCCTCAGCGGCTGTGCCATGAACATCGCCGTATACTTCGGCAGCGCTGGCGAAGATCCAGTTTTTGATTCCCGCCGCGAGGCCGCAGTGAATGACGTTGCGTGCCATAGCCAGGTCCGCATTTTGCAGCTCTTCGTCACCGGCACCGTCATAAGCTCCAGCAAGATGAAAAATCCAATCGGCTGGACGCAGCTTGTCCAACGTGAGTCTCAGGTCGTGTTGGATCACACTATGAACGGCATCGGGGTAAGGCTTTCGAACCATGGCGGTAACGCCATACGCGGCACTGTTGGCTGCGCACACTACGCGGCGTCCGATAAACCCGCCAGCGCCAGTGACGAGAACGGAAGTCATCTACTTCACCTTGTAAGACCGCATCACGCTTACGCGCACGGTTTTCTCCCAGTTTCCCGTTTCCTTCTCCAATGCTGCAAAGCGCTCTGGACCAAGGCGGCGAAGCAGCACTTCGTAGTGAGGAGGAAGTCGCCTGGTGTCCAAGGAGGCAAAGCTCTTCAGCTCGAAGAGCAGAACGAAATCGACATCCTGAACGGGAAGTGGTGCTTCCAGATAGGTGAAATTGGTGAACGCGTCGCCCTTCTGAATGGCTTCGCGGATCGCGGGAAGCGTCTCTTTCTCGAACGATTCTCGCCACAGGTCCGCTGTTCCGGGCTTACATTGGATTTCCACCATGATTGCGGCTGAGGATGCGGGGGGCTGTGACGTTTGAGCGGTGAGTGTTCCAGGAAGAATCAGGACCCAGCACAGAAAAAACAGGCAGAGAACCATAAAGCGGTTGCGGCTACTACCATACTTGTTGTCGATCATCGTTAGCCTCCTGACTTCAAGTATAGAATGACATGTCATTCTATTTGTGCCAATGACAAAATTGGAGTCGATTGATGAAAGATTTGAACGGAACCCGCCAGTCTTCTGCTCGCAGGAACCAAAAGCATAAGTCTTGACAAAATCTCATATTAGACATAATCTAATCCAGTTATGGACGCCGAGGTGATTAAACGGTTCTTCGACGACAGCCGGTTGCGGTGCACTCCTCAGCGCTACGCCGTGATGGCATTCTTGATGGAATGCAACGGGCATCCCACGGCCGCGGAAATCTTCAAAGCCGTGAATCGCGTGGATCCGCGCTCTTCAAGGGCCACGACCTATAACAATCTGCGGGACCTGGTGCTGGCGGGATTAGTGCGGGAAGTGGCCGTGGAGGGCCGCGCCGCGCGGTTCGATGCGAAAGGTGTCCGGCACCACCACTTCATCTGCGACCGTTGTGGCAATGTTGAGGATCTGGCGTGGTACGACGTCCCCAAGCCTGCTTCGCGCACCCTCGGCAAGCGGATTCTTCGCGAATGCGAACTCATCTTCAGGGGGCTCTGCACGAAGTGCGCTCCGCGGCGCGCTTCCCGTTAGGTTTCGAAGGCTAAAAACCGGATGAACGGCGCGCGCGTCACCGAGCGCGGCCACCAATGATTGTCCGAGTAGAAAGCCAAGATGGGCTGGCAATGCGCCACAGTTCTTTTGATTCAATTTTTGACGAATCGAAAGGAAGGAACAAACCATGGCAACCGAAACGAAGTGCCCGGTCGTACACGGGACCACGAATGCTGGAATGAGGTCGAACAGCAACTGGTGGCCGAACCAGTTAAACCTCAGGATTCTCCGCCAGAACTCGCCCAAGTCCGATCCGATGGGCGAGGCATTCAATTACGCCGAAGAGTTCAAGAAGCTCGACTTCAAAGCGCTGAAGAAGGACCTCCGCGCGCTGATGACGGACAGCCAAGACTGGTGGCCGGCGGATTTCGGCCACTACGGGGGGCTCTTCATTCGCATGGCGTGGCACGCCGCGGGCACGTACCGCATCGGCGACGGCCGTGGCGGCGCCGGCAGCGCCCAGCAGCGCTTCGCGCCGCTCAACTCGTGGCCGGACAATGCGAGCCTCGACAAGGCGCGCCGGCTGCTTTGGCCGATCAAGCAGAAATACGGACGGAAAATCTCCTGGGGTGACCTGATGGTCCTCGCCGGCAATGTCGCGCTCGAGTCGATGGGCTTTAAGACGTTCGGCTTTGGCGGCGGGCGGCCCGATGTGTGGGAGCCGGACGAAGCCGTGTACTGGGGCAAGGAGGACACTTGGCTTGGCGACAAGCGCTACACGGGCGACCGGGAGCTCGAGAATCCGCTCGCTGCCGTGCAGATGGGTCTCATCTATGTGAATCCGGAAGGGCCGAACCGCAAGCCGGATCCGCTCGCAGCGGCCAAGGATATTCGTGAAACATTCCGCCGTATGGCAATGAACGACGAGGAAACCGTCGCGCTGATTGCCGGCGGTCACACCTTTGGCAAAACCCACGGCGCCGGCGATCCGAAACTTGTTGGCCCCGCGCCCGAGGCAGCGCCCCTTGAGGAGATGGGCCTCGGCTGGAAGAGCCGTTACGGCACCGGCATAGGCAAAGACGCGATCACCGGCGGCCCGGAAGTCACCTGGACCCAGACGCCAACGAAGTGGAGCAACTACTATTTCGAGAACTTGTTCGGGTACGAATGGGAGCTGACCAAGAGCCCGGCCGGCGCCTATCAGTTTCAAGCGAAAGGCGGCGCCACGCCAATTCCGGATGCGTTCGACCCGTCGAAGCGTCACGCGCCAACTATGCTGGTCACGGACCTCTCTTTGCGGATGGATCCGGTCTACGAGAAGATCTCCCGCAACTTCCTCGAGCATCCGCATGAGTTCGCAGACGCGTTTGCGCGCGCGTGGTTCAAGCTCACCCACCGCGACATGGGCCCGCGTTCGCGCTATCTCGGCCCGGAGGTCCCGGCGGAGGAGCTGATCTGGCAAGACCCCGTTCCTGCGGTCGATCACAAGCTGATCGACGCGAAGGACATTGCCGATCTCAAGCGCCAGATTCTCGCATCGGGACATTCCATCTCGGAACTGGTCGGGACCGCTTGGGCCTCGGCGGCGACGTTCCGCGGCTCCGACAAGCGCGGGGGAGCGAACGGCGCGCGCATCCGTCTTGAACCCCAGAAGGACTGGGAGGTCAACCAGCCGGCGCAGCTGGCGAAGGTGCTGCGCACGCTCGAAGCGATCCAAAAGAAGTTCAACAGCTCGCACTCCAACGGCAAGAAGTCGAAGGGGGTTTCGCTTGCCGACCTGATCGTTCTCGCCGGCTGTGCGGCGGTCGAGAAGGCCGCGAAGGCCGGCGGACACGACGTAAAAGTCCCCTTCACGCCGGGGCGCACGGACGCGTCGCAGGAGCAAACCGATGTGGAGTCCTTCGCCTACCTCGAACCGGTCGCGGACGGATTCCGCAACTACCAGAAGGCCAAGTTCAGCGTATCCCCGGAGGAGTTGCTGATCGATAAGGCGCAACTGTTGACGCTCACAGCGCCTGAGATGACGGTTCTGGTCGGTGGCCTGCGCGTTCTGGGTGCAAATTACGGGAAGTCCCCACACGGCGTCTTCACTAAGCGGCCGGAGAAGCTCACGAACGACTTCTTCATCAACCTGCTCGACATGGGCACGCAATGGCAGCCGCCGTCCAATGGTTCGGGAGGCGTGTACGAGGGGCGCGACCGCAAGACAAACGAGCTGAAGTGGACCGCCAGCCGTGCGGACCTGATCTTCGGTTCGAACTCCGAGCTGCGCGCCCTCGCGGAAGTCTATGCCTGCGCCGACGCCAAGGAGAAGTTTGTGAAAGACTTCGTGGCGGCGTGGAACAAAGTGATGAACCTCGATCGCTTCGACCTCGCCTCAGATCATCCGACGAAAATAGCTGCCGACCTGGCGGTAACGGCCGTTCCGGCTGCCTGAATCGGCAAAAGCAAAGGGCGCGCTTTTCTTGGCTCGCGCGGGCCGGATCGCGCCCCCTCTGATTCTGCTGGGGTCTTAATCGCTGAAGTTACCGAGTGGCCCGGAAGCTGAGGATGCCCCACCCTTAGTTGAAACCCGAGAAAAGGAAGCAGCGGCTCTCGCCAGAACTCGGATAGAGTGCGGGTTGAGAATCCCTTTTTAAAGGAGAGAGCCGCCGTGAGAAACAAATACCAGAGGAAAGACCGCAAGTCCAATCACAAGTTCGAGATCGTCCGAGGGCAAGAGTTGCTGGTGCCGTTGCCGATGGCCGAAGTATGGGCGGAGATGCAAGCTCAGGTGGAAGAGCTGACGGGGCAAGCGGGGCTCCAAATCGATTGAGGCCCCCGGACGGTATAGCAAGATGGCAAGCGGGCTCCTCAAGGAACTAGGCATCGACACTCAAAACTTCTATCAGTACTACGATCGGAAACTGTTCGAGTCGATGCATCTGAAATCGGCGACTTTCTTTGACCGAGAAACCTTTGGGCAGGATCTGCTGTGGCCACACGTGATTGTTGGTTATGACGAGACTTATTCCGGGGGCAAAGCTCTGACTCCGGAAGCGCTTGCGCAGATGCCGATCGCGGAAACGGCGCGCAAGGATATCTTGCGCCTTCAGACGGAGTCTGTTGATTACTTCCCTGAGCTGGATGCCAACGAAACGCGCGCCAAGTTGATTAAGAGCAGCTACAAAGATTTCCTATTACAGTACGCCAAGGTCCACCCGGATGTTGTCAAGGTCTTCCAATCCTCCACGCATGATCTCTATTGCGTAGGCATCGATGCCGTCTCGGCATTGGCATGTCGGGGGGTTACCCAGGGTTTAAGGGGGTAAAACCGACTCCAAGGAGACGGTCGGGAAGTGAGGAGGACGGAGAAGAACCCTACATTTTCCACTTTCCAGATGGCAACGCATCTATAGCGCGTTTGTTGGTGCGCTCTCTGATTCCGGGTTCGGCTCCGGGCAACACCATGGAGGATATCGTCACTGCGAGAATGAATTACGCGCAGTTGGACAATCCGGGCAATTCTGTGCGCATCCGTCTGAATAGCACTGCAGTTCGCGCCAAGCACGATGGCGATCCATCCACGGCAAAAGAAGTCGAGGTTACCTACGTCCTGGCAGGCAAAGCGCGCAAAGTGCGCGGTGCGCATTGCGTTATGGCTTGTTACAACTGCGTCGTTCCCTATATGTGTCCGGAGATGCCGGAAAAGCAAAAGGCTGGTCTCGCCTACGCGGTAAAGCAGCCTCTGGTTTACACGAATGTTCAGATCCGAAATTGGACTGCATTTGAAAAGCTCGGCGTGAGCTACATCTACTCACCTGGCGGCTATTTCTGCTCCACCACCCTGGACTTCCCGGTTTCCCTGGGAGAGTACAAATTCCCAAGCTCACCTGAAGAGCCCTGTCTTTTACACCTCGTCCGCACTCCGTGTAGTCCAGGACTCCCCTGCAAAGAACAGTTCAGGGCCGGGCGATACGAACTGCTCAACACGCCGTTCGAAACATTCGAACGAAAGATTCGGGATCAGCTCGGCCGTATGGTTAGGAGCAGGTGGCTTCGACCCGGCCAAGGACATCCAGGCCATCACAGTGAATCGCTGGCCGCACGGCTACGCCTATGAGTACAACTCTCTGTTCGAGCCGCTTGATCGACCAGAGTCGGAGCGCCCATGTGTGATTGGCCGCCGGCCTTTTGGTCGCATTACAATTGCGAATTCCGATTCGGACGGTCACGCGTACACCAATATCGCAATTGATCAAGCGTACCGCGCCGTGCAGGAGATTCCCCCGTCGGCAAATCGGTTGCGAACCCCTAAAGAAACCATCCATGAGCAATGAAGAGTAGGATCCTTTCCCGGCGTGGCTTCTTCAAGGGTATTGCGATCATCATTGAGGGCTCCTCTCTGCTGGGTGTTGATCCACTGTCGCTTGACGGATTGGAATCGGCCCGCGCCCTTAACAAAAAGAAGGGGTAATCGCGCCAGCCGAGCGACTGTGCCTCCCGAAAATCTCGAAATGTCTGAGCGCAAGGGGCTTATCCTTCCTTCATAATTCTCGCTGATGCTTATTCTCAGTTCATTCCTCGCAACTCTGCCCTCGATTCTGCGTTCGCGTGCCGCCCTGGAGCTGGAGAACCTGGCGCTGCGCCACCAGATTGGCGTGCTTCAGAGGTCCGCAGCAAGTCGCCCGAAATTAGTCCCCTGGGATCGCCTGTTGTGGATCGGTCTCTCCCGCCTCTGGCGCGACTGGCGCTCGGCGCTGGCCATCGTCAGGCCGGAAACCTCGTATCTTGGCATCGTGCTGGCGTCCGCCTCTTCTGGACCTGGAAGGTGCGCCGCGGCCAACCCGGACGACCCCTCATTTCGCATGAGGTCCGACATCTAATCCGCAAGATGTGCCGGGAGAATCCCAGCTGGGGTGCAACCCCGCATCCATGGCGAACTGCTCAAACTCGGCATCCACATCGCTGAGAGCAGCGTCGGCAAATACATCGTGCACTGCCATAAACCGCCGTCTCAAACTTGGCGCACCTTCCTCGAGAATCATGTCTAGCAACTGGTCTCCATCGATTTCTTCACCGTCCCCACGATCCGCTTCCAGGTTCTTTACGTGTTTCTCGTTTTGGCCTATGACCAACGCCGCATTCTCCACTTCAATGTGACCGCCCACACAACCGCGGAATGGGTAGTCCAGCAACTGCGGGAGGCCTTTCCCTTTGCCGAACTTCCCCGCTACCTGCTGCGCGACCGCGATGCGATCTTCGGCCATGACTTCCAAGAACAGGTGCGAGACATGGGCCTCTGAGAAGTTCCGTCGGCATCACGCTCGCCTTGGCAGAGAGCCTATGTAGAGCGCGTCATTGGCTCCGTTCGTCGGGAGTGCCTCGATCATGTGATCGTGTTCCACGAAAGCTCGCTACGAAGAACGCTCCAGTCGTACTTCGAGTATTACCACCGATCGAGAACGCATCTTTCGTTGGGAAAGGACGCGCGGGAGCCGCGAGCGATTCAGCTGCCGGAAAGGGTGACCGTCGTGGCCCTTCCGCAGGTCGGTGGGCTGCACCACCGCTAAGAGCAACGGGCTGCCTGAAACAGCCCAAATCCATCATGCTACGCGTTGCCGCTTGGGCCTTGGCAATTTGCCCATACGGCCTCACTTGCGGGCCGGTACATCAATTCAGAGCTCAAGCAGGGCCGCATGCTGCTTAAGCCTTCGATTCAATTGCGGGTATAACATCTGCGATGGGCTCTACGGAATTCTCGGGAGGGACAGGACAGTTGGGCCCCGAAAAGCATCTCCCCTTGCTTACCGAGGGCAGAGGTGCTAGTCTCGGTTACCGAGGACATAGAATGAGCAAACCTTCGGACCTCGTGCAGGGTACGTTGGACATGTTGCTTGCTACTGAAAATTCTGGCGCTTGAGCCGATGAACGGATTCGCCGTCAGTCAGCGGTTAAAGCAGGTGTCTGGCGACGTTTTGCAGGTGAGCGACGGACCGTTGTACCCGGCTCTTCACAAGCTGGAACAAGAGGGTTGGATTACAGCCGAGTGGAAAACGTCCGAGTATGGGCGGCGCGCTAAATATTATTCGCTCACACGGCTCGGGCGGCGACAGCTCGAAAAAGAAGCAGATAACTGGGGCAAGCTTTCGAGCGCCATTTCGCGGGTTATTAAGCTTAAACAGGCGTGAGCGTCGCGTGGCGCGAAACGGAGGTTGAAGATGCGACCGGAGCATTGGCTTTACACGATTCCGCTACGGTTACGGTCGTTGTTTCGTTGGGCGCAGGCGGACCAGGAATTGGACGACGAGCTGCGCGACCACCTCGACCGAAAAACCGAGGAATACCTCGCAAAAGGGATGGCACCAGAGGAAGCGCAGCGGCGGGCGCGGCTAGAACTAGACGGTATCGAGCAGACCAAAGAGAAATGCCGCGAGGCGCGCCGCGTAAATTGGCTTCAGGATTTCGTTCAGGATTTGCACTTTGGTCTGCGCATGCTGCGCAAATCGCCCAGTTTCACCGCCGCCGCAGTCCTGACTCTCGCCCTCGGCATCGGCGCAAACACCGCTATCTTCAGCTATATCGATGCTTGGTTCATTAAGCCGCTGCCCTTCCCGCACCCAGACAGGCTGGTGATCTTCGAGACGCAGGACAAGAAACACGGATGGACAAGCGGCGGAGTTACTTCCTCGGCGGACTTCTTCGATTTTCAGAAACAAAACACTTCGTTCGAGCAGACTGTCGCTTGGACTGTCGCGAATTTCAATCTCACGAGCGACGGCTCTCCTGAGTTGGTTGAAGGCGGACGAGTGAGCTGTAATTATTTTGATGCACTGGCCGCCAAGCCAATCCTGGGGCGATCCTTCACGGCGGAGGACGATCGCTCGGGCGCACCGCACGTGGTCGTTCTCAGCGGGGGACTATGGCAAGGCCGATACGCCGGTGATCCAAAAATCATCGGACGCAGCATCAGCATTGGGGGCGAAGCGTACACAGTCGTGGGAGTGATGCCCGGAACTTTTCAGTTTCCCCTGATGGGCGTCGCCAATTTGTGGACGCCGCTAGTGCTGACCGATAAACAGCGCGCGGACCGCGGCAACGTCTGGTTGCCTGCTTTTGGCCGGCTGAAACCAGGCGTAACACTGGAACAAGCTCGAGCGGAAACGGCGACGTTCTTTGCTCATCTCTCGAAGGAGTTTCCGGAGACAAACACCAACCTGACTTGGCTCGTCAGCTCCATGACAGATAGAATCCGCACGGAGGAAGGCGGGCCGGAGGTGATGATCTGCTTCGCGATTGTCGGGCTGGTTCTCCTTATCGCCTGCGCGAACGTGGCGAATTTGATGCTGGCACGGGCGACAAGCCGCACGAAGGAATTTGCCGTTCGTGGGGCGCTGGGCGCAACGGGGCGACGGCTAGCGCGGCAGCTCCTGACAGAATCGGTGTTGCTGTTTTTGCTCGGGGGTGTAGGGGGCCTGCTCTTTGGCCTTTGGGGCATGCGCTGGATCGAGTCGCAGATTCCCGGTCATCTGCGCGCGTACATAGTGAATTACGGACACGTCGACTTGGATTTCACGACACTTGCATTCACGGTCGGGATCACGCTGTTATGCGGCCTTATCTTCGGTTTAGCGCCAGCATTGGGGAGTTCGCGGCTCGATGTGAATCGGACACTTAAGGAAGCCTCAAGCCAAGCTTCTGGCAGCAGCCAAAGCGCGCGGATGCGGCGCATATTCGTGGCTGCGGAGATAGCGCTGGCGGTAGTGGTGCTCATTTCGGCGACACTGCTGGTAAAGAGCTTCATCATTTCCGTGCGCTCCAGCCCCGGATTCAATCCGGCGAACGTCATTACAGCGCAGCTCACGCTGCCGAGGACCAAATACACGCAAGACTCGCAACTGCGAAATTTCAGCGAAGAAGCGCTGGCCCGCATCCGCTCCCTGCCGGGAGTGGCTTCCGCCAGCGTGGCGAGTTATGTCCCCTTCGGCGGCTTCGGCCAGGGCATCGAATTCGAAGTCGTGGGAAGGCCTCTTCAGCCCGGCGAAAGACAGGGGGCACCCTTCACCGCGGTATCCCGGGATTATTTTTCGACGATGCAGATTGGGCTAGTGAAGGGCCGATACTTTGATTCCACCGACGCGTACGGCAGCTCTACATCTGTAGTTGTCAGTCAAACGATGGCCGGACAGCTTTGGCCCGATGAAGATCCTATCGGGAAGAAACTTCAATTGGGCGAGCAGCGTACGGTTGGCACGATTGTAGGCGTGGTGAACGATGTCAAGATTTACCATTTACGTCAACGCCGCGGCTGGCACATCTACGTTCCCATGGCACAGTTTCCTTCAAGGAATTTGGCGTACGCGGTGCGCACAGCGGGCGATGCCACGACAATGGCTACGGCGATCCGCGACGCGATTTGGTCGGTAGACCGCGACCAACCTGTTTCTTCCGCGCCGATGGAAACCCTGATAGCCACGGTGGACGCAGGCAACCGCGTAGTCACCAGGCTGATGGTTTTCTTCGGCACGCTGGCGATGTTCTTGGGTGTGATCGGAATCTACGGCGTGATGGCGCATCTGGTTTCCCAGAAAATCCATGAAATTGGAATCCGCATGGCGCTGGGGGCAAGCGCGGCACAGGTGATGCGCATGGTCATCAGCCAGGGTCTGAAGCTGGCTTTGATTGGAGTCGGCGCGGGGGTGCTTGTTGCGCTGGGGGCGACCCGGTCGCTCGCCACAATGCTGTATCAGGTCGCGCCGAGCGATCCGCTGACGTTTATTGCGGTACCGGTTCTTTTTGGCTTTGTCGCCCTGGTTGCATGTTATGTCCCGGCGAGGCGGGCGATGAAGGTCGATCCGATAGTGGCGCTGAGGTATGAGTGACGATATTCGTGATGCAGACCACGCAGGACAGAGCTCCCTACAACTCCTTGGCCACACCGAATTCGGTGACCTGAAATTTCCAGCACCGGAACTTCACGGCCACCCCTCCGTGACTTTTGCAATACTGGATGGGCCATGCTGGAGAGGGCATGTCCGACCTCTACGACAAGATCAAAGGCGACGCGCGGTTTCGCAAAGAAGTGGCAGAAAAAGCGGTTTTGGTCTCGAGTTTCCAAACGAGTTTTCGTCCAAAATCCGCGTTATTGGACCGAATGGACCGAAACTCGAAAAATCCCGGCTTGAAAAAGTGCCTGCAAGTGCATGACAAGGCTAGGATGCACGGTCGGGGCGTAGCGCAGCCTGGCTAGCGCGCCTGGTTCACGCCGAAAGGTCATGGCATGAATCAGTTTCCTGTAATACAATGAAAACGAAAGCGTTGCACGAAATCCCCGGTAGCTCAACGGTAGAGTATTCGGCTGTAAACAGAGAACTGCAAATCACATAACTCGTTTCTCTGGCGTCAGTTAGCAGCCTCCGGACCATCCCCAAACGCTTTTTTCTTGTCCCCAGCATGTCCTCCCATAGGCCCGGCTGCTGGTCACCTGGGTTGAAGTCGGAATCCGAGCTGCTCACCGGCCCGGCGAATGCGATCGTCAAGACTTAGGAGTTCCACGCTCGGGACAGTGGAACGTAGGGCCAAGGCGGACGCCAAGTGAATCGCGTCAAGGGTACGCACAGGTTCCGGCGGAAACGGACGCCTTGCTCGGTCAACAATGTCCAAACTGAGTCGGCACAGGTGCCAGTGCGCAGCAGCTGCATTCAGGTGTGCCCGGCGATCCGAGGCCGGGGCTTCATCGATCTCTCCGAGTGTGACCGCGCGGATGAGCACGCGATCACACTCGATGAGCACGAGATCAGAGGCCATCACGAGTTCCGCACGGCGGAGCACCTCACGGACGCGGCTGCCGGCCGCTTCCCCAAGCAACCAGGCCAGTACCGCGCTAGATTCTGCATAGATGTTCACCGGGTACCGCGCTCCTCACCGAGGAGCACAGCGGCACGATGGCGCTTCAGGAGAGGTGAAAGTTTTGGATACAACGTCGCCTCATTTGAGGCGCCGAGCGTGAGCTGCCCTTTCCTCACCAGTGCCATCAGCCCGGAAGGGACACCGCTCTCATCGAGTCCCTGCCCCGGCGGGAGGAGTTCTGCAACGACTTCACCGCGATCCGTCACCAGCACGCCCTCGCCGGACCGCACTTCCCGAACGTACTCGCTCAAACGGTTCTTCAGTTCTCGAAGTCCTACGCTCTTCATAATTACAATGTAGCTTCATGAAGCTACATTGTCAACGCTGTGGTGGCCGCGCAAAAACTGGGGTGGGAATCGCACGCAGAATGGGGCGCGGGCCCAGGCCGTGCTCACCAGCATCCTGGAAACGGCCCGACAGCAAAGGAAGAACCCGCTGGAGGTGCTGATCGCCTTACTGGTGGGAAACGCTCAGGCCAAGATTCTCGACCTGGTGCCGCGCACCCGAGAAACACCTCAGGATTCTTCGCCTGCTCCTCCACCTCGGAAAGGGGTGGCCTGCGATCTCCGCGGGCCGTCGAAAACAGAGTTTGTACTTCCGCCGGAGTCGGTGGCTCTCTACGCTACGCCGAAGGCGGTGGACGGTGCGCGGGTGTCTGTCCAGCCATGACGCAGGGTTTTCCGGATCCTTTGCCGCGAGAAGAGCGGAAGAGTCTACCCGTTTCGTTGCGCTTCTGTGGTCGCCTGTTCACGGGGCCGGACTTGGAGTTGATGCGGGTGGTGGTGCATGACTATCGCGGTCTGGCGGTGACGGAGATCGCGCGGACGGTGTGCGAGTTGTTGGAATGGAAGCGGCCCAATGGCCGGCTGAAGGATCACGAGTGTCGGCAACTGTTAGAGCACGTGGCCGCAGAGGGCGTGCTGCGGCTTCCGGCGCTGCGGCCAACTGGATCTATGTGGGACAGACCACCGGGCGCGGTCGCATGGATCGAGAGCACAAGGCTCACGGCCAAGTCATCAAAGACATCTACCTCTATCCGTTGGTCTCCGACGCCAAGCAGCGGCTATGCAGCGGGCCTACACGGTAAACAAATACGAAAATATTGACATGCTGCTAAAGAACCTTTCTACTTGTCGCGGGACAGTGTACCCGCGCTTGTGGCCTGTCCTGCTGCACTCATTTGCTTTTCTGGGCCAAATCGCGGCGCTCCAAACCTAGAAGTTAGTTTCGGTTGTATACCCTGTGGGCACTGGCAGGCGATCGCGTGCTGTCGCGCTCGGTTGTTGGCCCTGAAACAATCGTCGGCCGTCGACAATTTCGGGCGCGCTCAGATTTGGGAGGGAAGATGAAGAAGGCAATCGTCCTGTCAGCGGTTCTTGTTGCTGCGTCATCTTTGGCGTTTGGGCAGGTTAATACCGCAAGCCTTACGGGGCTCGTCACCGACCCTTCCGGCGCCCCCGTTTCTGATGCGAATGTCACGTTGACAAACACGGCTACCAATGTGGCACAAACCACGCTAACAGGCGCAGCCGGCTACTACGAGTTCCCCGTGATTCAGGTGGGCACCTACAAACTTAAGGTGGAGCGACCGGGATTCCAGACGGTAATCTCAGCACTCACGCTCGATATCGGCCAGCGTGCACGATTCGACATTCCGTTGAAGATCGGCTCCTCGAGCGAATCCGTAACGGTGGAAAGCACTATCCCATTACTCTCCACGCAGGACGCCATGCCTGGCGCAGTGGTGGAAAATGAGCTCATCAGCGGCGCGCCGCTTAGCGCACGCAACTGGGATGACCTGCTGGGCTTGGTTCCCGGTGTTCAGGGAGATCGCTACACCGAGCAGGGAGGCGGCACCGCCTCCGGACGCACAGGCGCTGTGAATGTACATGGCGTGCGTTCCTTGCAAAACAACTTCGTGCTCGACGGCGTTGACAACAACTCTTTTTCAGAAAACGTTCAGGAGCTTACAACGCAGATCGTTCGGCCGTCCGTAGATGCAATTCAGGAATTCAAGATTGCCACCAACCCTTACTCCGCGGAGAACGGCCGTAGTCCCGGGTCGCTGGTCACCGTCACGACGAAGAGCGGTGCCAACGCTTTACACGGGTTGGCTTACGAATATCTGCGCAATAAGATTTTCGATGCCAATGACTTTTTCACGAACCGCGTCGGCCGCCCGCGGCCAAAGCATGTGCAGAATCAATTCGGAGGTCAAATTGGCGGCCCCGTCGTCAAGAACAAGGCGTTTTTCTTCTTCAATTATGAGGGCACGCGCATTCGCCGTGGCCGCTTTTATCAGGCAAACGTGCCTACCGTTGAGGAACGCATCGGCGATTTCTCGCTCGCGACCGCCACTAAGTACAACATCAAGGCTGATACCGTCAGCTCCGGCTGCTCGTCGTCTTCGCCGTGCACTGGCTTTTTGCCGATGGTGGATAAGGTCGGCGACTGTGTTGGCGCCGGCAATCCCTTTCCCGGAAACCAGATTCCCGCCGGTTGCATTGATCCGATAGCCGCTAAAATCCTGGCGCTGGTCCCGCCGCCGAACTTTACCCCCACGAGCGGTGCCCTCAATATCGGAAACTTCATCAATGTGCGCAACCTTCAGGACGACAGCAACAACTACATCGGCCGCTTCGATTGGAGCCCCACGAATAGCGATACCGTTTGGGTGCGCTACACCAACGTGCAACGCTTCAGGTTTGTGCCCGGCACTTTTGGCGGCATCCTCGACGGCACCAGTTCATCCGCGAATGGCCGTCTGACCATGAATGGCCAAGGCGCGTCCATTGGCTGGAACCATATTTTCACTCCGAGGTTGGTCAATGAATTCAGGATTGGCTGGGGGCGTAACTGGTCCCATGGCGTACAGGACCCGTTTGGCCAAAACACACTAGCGGGATTCGGTATTCAGGGCGTGCCCGATGATCCACTCTTCAGCGGCGGCATTCCGCGCATTGCCGTGAGCGGACGTGGAGGAACGCAATCCAACACCACCCTTTCCATTGGCGGCGTGGACAACTGGGGATCGCCGGACTTCCTGCCCAAGTTCCAATACACCAACGAATATCAGTGGGTCGACACCTTCAACATTTCCCTAAGCAAGCACCAGATTAAGGTCGGCGTGGATGCTCGCATGCCCATGCGCAACATCTTCCTTGACGTCCCCGCCCTGCGGGGCCAGATGAGCTTCGATGGCGCCCGCACCGGCATCGGCCTGGCTGACTTCCTGGTTGGCTATCCGCAGGCTGCGCAGCTTTCGAATCTTGCCGTCTCTGATGCGCGCTTGTGGATGCTTTCAGAGTTTGTGCAGGATGACTGGAAGATCCTCCCCAAGGTAACCCTCAATCTCGGCCTGCGCTACGACTACGCCACCTGGCCCTACAGTGGTGCCGACCGCATGACCAACCTGCTCGAGCCGAATCCTGCTGCCACCGCTGCGACCGGAGTGCTCTTCTGCTCCGGAACTGTCGTTGCCCCTTGCAGCGCCAAGTCCACGGTGGGCCGCACGCTGGTAAAACCCGACAAGAACAACTTTGCCCCCCGTATCGGACTTGCCTGGCGCCTGTCGGATAACTGGGTGGTGCGCTCGGGATACGGTCGCTTCTATATGCTGTTTGAGCGTGCCGGCAGCGAAGACCAGATGTATTTGAATCCCCCCTGGCTGATCAACAACTCCGTAACCGCGGCCAACACCGCCTCGACCGCCAACAACATGCGACTTGACACCGGCTTCAACCTTTCGCTCAATCCTGCCACAATAAACCTGACCACCATTCGTCTCCGCGCTGTGAATCCCAACAACGTGCAGCCAGAAGTGGACCAGTGGAGCCTCGGCGTCGAGCGGCAAATGCCTCGGCAGACCGTGTTAACTATCGAATATGTCGGCACCAAAGGCACGCACCTTTCGATTCTTCGCAACTTGAACCAGCAATATTTCGACGCCGGTGGATTTCCCACTGGCGTCATTCCTTACGCGAATCTCGGCGCCATCGAATTCCGCGACAATGTTGGCAACTCTACCTATCACGGCCTGGAGTTAAGCGCCCAGAAGCGCTTCAGCCATGACTTCTCGCTCACCGCCGCTTACACGTGGTCTCACTCGATTGATCAGGTGCAGGAACATCTGATCAGTGGCAGCGGTTCGAATAGTTTCTTGCAAAACGAGCATGACCTGCGTGAGCAGCGTGGAAACAGCGACTTCGATTTCCGGCAGCGGCTCTCCTTCAGCTATCTGTACGAACTGCCTTTTGGTCCAGGGAAGCATCTGGTCCAGCAAGGTCCGGCCTCGCACATCCTCCGCGGTTGGCGTGCCAGCGGTATCGCCGCCTTCCACACCGGTCGTCCCTTCACGATCTTCTCCAGCAACAACAACAGCATCGTGCAGGTACGTGGCGGCCTCACGAATGCCCTAGCCGACTGCCTCGGCGGCGGCACCTTGCCTTCCGACCAGCGGACTGTGGACAAGTGGTTTGACACCAGCAGATTCGCCACGCCATCGGGCCGGCTGGGCACATGCGGGCGAAATCAGGACCTGCGCGGTCCTGGCATGTCTGACGTGGATTTTGCGCTTTCGCGAATCTTCAGCTACTTCGGCGAGGGACGCAGCCTCGAATTCCGCTGGGAGACTTTCAATCTTCTGAATACGGCGTATTTCGGGCTTCCCACGAACAATGTGAACTCTGGCAGCTTTGGCAAAATCACAAGTCTTGCCGGCGATCCGCGCGTGATGCAGTTTGCGCTTCGGTTCGCCTTCTGACCCATTTCGCAACGCATGTGACCAAATACTCGTGCTCCGGAGAACGGCTAAGTTCGCCGGGGGTTTTTCTGCGATTCTGTTCCAGCGAGTTTTGTCAAAATCACTTATATTGAATTCCCTTGAGACTTATTCGCTGCTGGAGACTCCTAATGCGCGTTCGGTTTTTGCGGATTCTTACCTTGTCTGTCAGTTCGTTTCTGTTTTCTTTCACAACCCTTTTGGATTCCTCGCCTGCGCCTCTCCGTCCCGGCACTCGTGTTCTCCTCGACGCTCACAATTGCTATCCATACTACGAATGGTGGTTCGATCGCATTGACCGCGCTCTCTCAGCAGGCACTCCTCTTGCCATCGAGCAGGATTTGCTTTGGACAAAAAATCCAAGAACGGGCACGATGACTTCGCTCTTAAGTCATGGAGCCCCGCCGACCGGAACCGAGCCGGGAATGCGGGAGTATTTTTTTGAACGCGTTCGCCCCATCGTCGAAAAAGCCTTGCGCGAGGGAAATCACGGGGATTGGCCGCTAATCACGCTGAATCTCGATCTCAAATCGGAGGAACCAGAACATCTCGCCGCGATTTGGCAGTTGCTGTCGCAATATCAGGATTGGCTCACCACTGCCCCACGCACCGCCACCATCGACGGGATGGAAACGCTGGAAGTCCGTCCCGTTCTCGTCCTGACGGGCGAGTCCGATGCGCAAAAAGCCGTCTTCTACGACCAGGTCGCCGAAGGCGGAAAGCTGCTCGCTTTCGGTGCCGTGCGCACTAACACGCATGACCCCTCCGCGCCGCCTGAAGGGCTGGCGCCGAATCGCGCGGACAACTATCACCGCTGGTGGAACAACCGTTGGCGCGTCGTTGAGCCCGAGGGCCAGTCCAAAGCAGGCGACTGGACTCCGGAAAAAGAATCACGCCTCAAACAGCTTGTTCGCTACGCACACTCCAACAACTTGTGGATTCGCTTTTACACCCTCGATGGGGCCACCAAACAGGAGCTCAGTTGCAACGGCTGGTTCAGCTCCTACAACTTTGGTTCAAAGGAAGCGGTTCGGAAACGCTGGGAAGCCGCAGCCAGAGCGAGCGTGGATTACATCGCGTCGGATCAATACGAAGAAACTCGGCGCCTTCCTCAAATCCCTCAAATCACATAACTCTTTTCTCTGGCATCAGTTAACTGCTTCGGGAGCATCCCCAAGTATCGGTAACTGGTACCCGTGTGGCGGCCCCGTGCCAATGTTCAAAAAGGGCGCGAAGATATAGGGCGATGGGGCGGTGTCGGCGAAGGATGCCATAGCTTCAATGGCTTCGTCGCTGAGCGCGCGGAAGAAGTTTGACTTTGTGTACGTATAGCGGCCAGGCGGGAAGAACGGATCAAATAACTTCTGCATCCGTACGTAGCTGATCCGGTCGATCATGTCAGCGATAGGTGGCTCGAACGTGCGAAGCGGCTTTAGGAGCCCTTTCACCCTCGCTCAGAGGTCCGGAATAACAGACGACCGCCACAGCGAAGACGCGGCCCGCATCCGGCAGAGTCATCGCACCTGCTTGGATGACCAGTTCGTCCGGTATGCTCGCCGTGAACTCGCGGCAAAAACGGACAACTTCCCTTGTCTTCGCCACGGGGAAGAAAACAGCGCCAGCGAGCACTGGTCCAACCTCGTGCAAACGGTATTCGAGCGAAGCCACCACGCCCAGGTTACCTCCGCTGCCGCGCACGCCCCAGAAAAGATCTTCATTCTCGTGGCCGTTCGCAGTCAGCAGTCGGCCACGAGCGGTGACCACATCAAGGCCAATGACGTTGGTACGGACCATCTAAGCGGCGCAGATTTAATTTTGATGACCGACAGGGTCAAGTGCAGGTCACCGATGATGACAGCAGCAAGAGAATCAGCCTCCCTTATGACAAACCGAGCTGACCACATCCTGGTAACGGAATAACCGGAAAAAGTGGGCATCAGGAGGAGGCTGCTGGGAATTCACCTACCTGCTTTGCTCCACCGAAGGGTATAGACTGTCTACTGGCATGGGAGTAGAATGCCTACAGTCTTTGGTGAACAAAAAAGAGTTTCTGACGTCTTCTCCATCATGAATGAAGAAATCGACTCAGGCGATGGACAATTAGGATAAGACATGGCGGAAAAGAAAGAGCGGTATCAAAACCGGATTGAGCTGCTGCAGGGAACACTGGATCTGTTGGTTTTACAGACGCTGCAATGGGGGCCGCAGCACGGCTATGGCATCAGTATCGCCATTCGCAATCATTCTGGGGAAATTCTCCAGGTGCACACGGGTTCGCTCTACCCGGCGCTGCACCGCCTGGAGAAACAAAAACTGATCAAGGCGGAGTGGAAGGTTTCGGAAAACAAGCAGCGCGCGAAATATTACCAACTCACAGCGGCGGGCAAGAAACATTTGAGCAGAGAACGTTCGAAGTGGTCGCAGTTCTCGCAAGCGATTGCTGGCGTACTGAACCCGGAACAGACGTAGCCAAGAGACCGGGACGAGGAACTGAAAATACGGGGCGAGGAGTCTATGACCTTCTGGCGGCGGAAAGCACGCGAGACCGAACTCGACGAAGAAGTGCGCACTCACTTGAACATGGCAACACAAGCGCTCACGGAGCGTGGCGTGGCTCAGAAAGAAGCAGAACGCGCAGCCAAGCGCGAATTTGGGAACGTAGAGCTGACGAAGGAAGTCACGCGCGACGCGTGGGGCGGGAGATGGCTGGCGAAACTTAATCAGCGACGCGCGGTACGGCTTGCGGATGTTGTCGAAGAATCCAGGCTTCACCGCGATCGCCGTCCTCACACTGGCGCTGGGCATTGGCTCCAACACCGCTGTTTTTTCGTTGATCGACGCCTTGTTGCTGCGGAGCCTCGACGTTCCGGCTCCCCGGGAGTTGGTCCGAATCACCTTCGGTCCACCTGGAATCGACGGGCCACTCTCCAGCCCGATGTTCGACCGCCTTCGCGAGCGGCAGAGGGTGTTCACAGACATTTTTGCCTGAGAAACGGCCCGATGGTTCTGAGCAAGAAGGGCGTCGCTCGCCCCATCACGGGGGCTTACGCAACTGGCTCGGCCTTTCCCACTTTGAAGCTCAAGCCGCGCCTCGGCCGCCTGCTAACTTGGCAGGATGACGAACCCAGCGCACTCTCGAATGGAGTTGCTGCCGTGATCAGCGAGGACTTCTGGCTCGAGCATTTCGGGGGAGACCCCGGTGTTCTCGGGCAGCCCATCACGGTGGACGGAGGCACTGCGACCATCGTTGGCGTAATGCCACGCTCGTTCAATGGTATTACTGTCGATTATTCACCTCAGGTGGTGCTGCCCTTCATCTTCGATGTAGCGCTTCACGGAAAGTCTTCTTGCCGCTTTCGATCCGACTGCACTTGGTTTTTTACGATGGCGCGCCTCAAGCCCGGCGTCACTTTTGCCCAAGCCCAAGCGAACCTTGCGGCGATTGCGGGAGACGTCCTGAAGGAATCGCTCACAGAGGGCTATCAGAGAATAGATTATTTACGCAACGGAACGCTGTCCTTGATTCCGGGTCGTACCGGCAGTTCCCCTTTGGGGAAGGTTTACGGCCGGGAACTCTGGACGTTGCAGACGCTCGTGGGGCTGCTGATGATCATTTGCTGTGCCAATTTGGCCAGCTTGCAACTTTCGCGCACGCTGAACCGTCAACACGAACTCGTTGTGCCAGCTAGTTGTGGAGAGTATGCTGCTTTCCGCTGAAGTCCTACGGCGAACGGCTGCGCAAGTGTGGCACATAGCAAGTCCGTCGGGAAAAGAGTGGATTGAGCACGGGACTACGCGAAACCTTGGAGCCGCTGTTGCGCGAGGTAGAATCGCTCAACGAGCGCATCCAGGAATACGATCGGCGGATTGAAAAAATGGCCAAGGAGATCCGGAAACGACGCTCCTCAAACAGGTTAAGGGTGTAGGAGACCTGATCGCCACGGCCTATGTGCTGACCATCGAGGACCCGCATCGCTTCCGGAAGAGTCGGGACGCCGGATGTTTTGTCGGGTTGCAGCCGGGGCGGGGGAACTCGGGCGAGAGCGAACCACAGATGCACATCAGCAAAGAAGGTGATGAGTATCTACGAACGCTGCTGGTGCAGGGGGCGCACTATATTTTGAGCCCCTTTGAGGAAGATAGTGATTTGCGGCGCTGTGGGCAGAAGTTCGCGGTGCGAGGAGGGAAAAACGCCAAGAAACGGGCGGTGATGGCAGTGGCGCGCAAGCTGGCGATACTGCTGCATCGGTTGTGGGTGAGCGGAGAGGTGTACGAACCGCTGCGCAATAGCCAGAAGGCGATGCGCGCCGTGGCCTAGAGTGAAGAATTCCCCCACAAAAAAGGGGATGCTAAGGGTCGACGGAGTTGACGATCGTCGTTCCTAGGCGATCCTGGCTCAAAATTTCTCTGTGGAAAACTGAGGAAGGCAGAAAAAAAGAAAAAGGAGCAAAGAGGAAACAAGGAAAGAAGAGAGATGGTATCCAAACAGCCGAGTTCGACCGCCGAGATCAGGTGACTGCGCCAGTGCCTGGACCAGTTTCCTTCGAAAGGGGGAACCGAGGTCGATTATCAGGTCGCAGCACCTACTGAATCAAGTACACCCAACTTGCACCGAGCGACAATCGCTCAACAAAGAGTGCGGATGGAAGGGTGGCGACAGAGGCGGCTTGGCTCAATGGGAACAATCTGGAAAAAGAAGAAATGAAAAAGTGAAGAAGAAGAAAAGAAAAAGAAAAAAAAGAAAAAAGGCTTGACACTTACCGGCCTCATGGAAGGCATCTGCCGATCTACTCTAACAATGGAACCGCCTCAATTCATACCGAGCCGGGAGGTGGCACGTCATGGTGGCCGTCCTGCCTCGCGAGTTCGCGAGTTGCCAAACTGCCAGCCGAGGTCCTAAGATGACAGGCTGAAGCCCTATGACTCCAGAACTGGAACGCGCCCTCAAACGACACACGCAGTGGTTCGGGTCCTACAAAGCATCCGGCGAACTGAAGAAAATACAGGTGTGGCTCGTTGTGAATGGCGGACAGATCGAATTCCTCACTCCGGGGAATTCATATAAAGTGAAGCGAGCACGAAAGAATCCGCGTGTCATGTGTTATGTGGGGAGCAAGGACGGTCCCGCGATTTCTGGAACGGCTCAAATCATTACCGACCGAAGCGAAGTGGCGCGGGTTTACCGAGGGTACTGGAAGACCCACCCGTTGCGGATGGCGATTGTGATCGGACTTCGACTTTGGATTGAGATGCTGTTGAACAAGCGGGTGGTGGTCCGAGTCCAGCCGGACGAGCCGAACCCCTTAGAGGGACTGACCGATCCTGCTACCTGAATAATTCAGAAAACTGCACAGCCTACTGGAGACCCTTCGCCTCTCGGCCTTGAGTCTGTTCAATCCTTTAATAGGGCTTGAGATCACGGATAGGCTGAAGTCACTGTCCTGTTAGCCGCAAATCAGGCGCTACGCCCTCGTTGCTGAAATTTGAACGGCAATTCTCCACGTCATCCACATCGCAAGCACAACGATTCATCATTGAATGGAAGCTTTGTAATTCAACGCGCTGCAATATTTTCGTTTTCAGCCTGTGGTTGCCCTCACAGACACTGCGCAGCAGGTGACACGCGGCGGGTGATTACGGCAATGTTTGGCTCGCGTTCTTTGCCAAGGCGCGCCGGAACAGTTCAGGCGCCTTCATGTGCTCACAGGTCCGTTTGAAATCCTCAGCCGGGCCTCTCCACAGCAAATCGTCAATGGAGGTGAATACGGGAACATCGACTCGAAGTGTCGCGAGAGTGCGAAACAGCAGCACATCTTCCCACGCAGCGAAAAGAGATTCGGCAAGGGGACGCGCTCTCCGTACCATCGGATCCCAGTGACGCCAATCTTTCGGAATATCTTCCAGGTGACGATATTGCGAGAAAATAGCCGCTGCGGTCTTGGATCCCCATCCTGCAATGCCGGGGTAGCCGTCTGCACTGTCGCCTACGACAGCTAGATAGTCAGGAATCGACGACGGTTTTATTCCGAACTTTGCGATCACGCCAGCCTCGTCGCGGAGAGTCTCGCGCCGGCGGTCCAGTTGTACGACTCGCGAGCCCACCACGCATTGGCTGAGATCTTTGTCGGGCGTGCAGATAATAACCTGCCGAACGCGATCATTCTGAGTTGCTTTCGCCGCAGCCGAAGCGAGTGCATCATCGGCTTCGAATTCGGTCATCGGCCACACCAGCACTCCCATGGATTGCAGGGCCTCTTCGAGAATTGGGAATTGCGACAGCAGTGCCGGGTCCACGCCTTCGCCAGTCTTATAGCCCAAGTAAAGATCGTTGCGAAAGGACTCAATCACATGGTCGGTCGCAACTCCGACGTGAGTTGCTCCTCCCTCAATCATTGAGAGAACCGACGCAAGCACTCCGCGAACTGCGCCAATCTCCTGGCCACAGGTGTCTTTGGCGGACGGCACGGCGTAGAAGTAGCGGAATAGTTCGTAGGTCCCGTCAATGAGGTAGATATCCATGAACCCGACTCAGTTAGCAAGCAAAGTAACTAATGAACGATTCTAAGCTCTATCGATCGCCATAAAGAGCATAAGGAGATTGTTTCACGTCTCGCTAGCCAACTTCCTCCTTGATCAGGGCTTCGAGGATCCTTGTCCTCGCGAAGTCCGGTAAATATCGAGATCGCGGTTGCATCTTGATCACTCTTTGGTAATTCTTTTGCCCTTTTCGCCTGAAAATTTGAAAGCTCGCCTGCATGGGCGCGGCCGGTGCGCGAGTAGGCTTCTGCTGTTGCAGAAAGCTCAGAACTAAAAGCAACAGGAATTTCTCAAGCCGCTTCGTGTACTCGACTTTTGGCTCAGCCACAATCCCCCTCAGTGCCGCGCGCCCGTCGAGTCTACCGCGACTCCCCTTTACGCACACGCATACCGATGCCACCTGCAGCTATCGCCAATTCTTTATGTTGTCTTGAATCGGGTCTACTGTTGAAAGAGAACGCGCATCACAGCAGCGTTCGGCTATTTTGCGCTAACCGCCAGTCCCTCTAGCCTCTTCTTATTAATCTTCACCACCACTCCTGCATTCCGGTCCGCCACTTCGCTCACCTTGTACTCTGCCGACGTTCCCATCACTTCCGCCACTTCCGACGGCGTCAATCCATACTTCTCCGTCAGCCACTCCGCCATATTCACGGTCGCGTCGCGAAACGCGCCATCGATCGAGCCATCCAGGCCCATTGCCATGATGTGCGTCTCGGATTCCACTCGCGGCCCAGGCACGCGCTTTCCTGGAATTACGTCTACGGCGAACTCCACGTCCATGGATGTTTCCAGCGCATTCCCGTTCAGCTCACCGTCGCCCTGCGCCGCATGTCCATCTCCCAAATACAACATCGCTCCCGGCGTCCTCACCGGCAAATAGACAGTCGCACCCTCAATCACTTCATTGAAGTCCATGTTCCCGCCGTAGCCGCCTGAATCGCCCGTTCCAGGCGCTGCGGCTGCTGGCGGTGGAGCTGTCGCCACGCAGCCCAGCATCGGTCGCAGCGGCACCGAATAATTCTTCAAGTGTTCCGTCGGTTTTTCCACTGTCGCCACGCCGCGCTCCGTGTCTAAGTGCCACCGCACACTCTTCCCTGCATCTTTCAATTTCACTGCCCATTCCGTGTCTATCCCGCGCGGAACAACATAATCATCGCTCCCCGCCCAGTCGCGATTCAGCCGCAGCCGCGACAGGTGCACGACCAGCGTATCTCCCGGCATAGCCGTCTCCACGTAAAAAGGCCCTGTCTCCGGATTCCCGCCCAGCACGCGCGTTACGCCTTTTTCGTCCGTCCCGCCCGCATCCACCGTCGTCGTGTGCACCGTGTCACCGGGCGAAACTGTCAGTACTGGCTTATTCACCGCCGAAAATTGTCGATAAAACGTGGTCGGTGTGAACTCATGCCGCTGAGGCGCTCCCGCTCGCCTCGGCGGCGGAAGGCTTGCCGTAAACGTATGCGTCCTCGGGTGCGAAGGGTCGTCGGCATCCGTAGATACAATGGTCCCGGTAATCCTCCCGCCCTGCACCATCGCCGTGCACTCCTCCGTTCCGCCCTGCTCGTCTTTCGCCACAAAATGGATGGAATTCCCCGCAACTGTCCCTTCCAGCTTCCGCCCACCAAATTTCCCCGAGAGCTTCCCACTCTCCTCGTTCAGCTCCATCTGAAAATAAAGCGGCGTCCCGTAAAAGTCCGCCTCAACGATCCACTTGCCCGTTAGCGTCCGGCCCCCGTCGCTAGCGGCCTGGCTTGCGTCAAACCTGGCCGGTCCGCTCAGAAGCAAAATCCCAGTCAAGATTCCAAACAGGAGAATATTTTTCATTTGTTTTTTCCTCCACGCACACTCGATGTCAGGAATACGTAAGAATCCGTCTAAAGTTCCTGTCTGCGTCGTCAAGTCCCGAGTGCGCATCCATCTTTGTGGCTGTGGTGTTTCGCCACAACATCGCGGGCGTCAACCTCTTACAGTCGGCGACCACTTGCCCGTCGTTCTGTCTTTACCCGGAATCTCCTTTTTGACCCCCAACCAAATGGCTGCTGTTGTCCCGCCAATCTCTTTTCGCGTCAATGTGAAACACTTTTCGCCCGGATCGCCCAAGGCCTGCGCACTTTGCATGAGTCCCAGGGCGCTGCCATCACCTAACTCGTCAGCTTGATGGCGGAGCTTGCGCGCCAGGACAAAATTCCCCACATAGGATTCAATCCCCGCATGCCGAGCCAGCTCGAAAGCAACGTTTTCCATGCGTTTCGCGCGACGTTGCTGGTTCACGAGACTTTCGCTCAGCGACCGGAGCTTTCTGAAGTCGCCGCGCAAGAAAGCGAGGCGCATTTGTAAATGAAGCCAGGGGATATCATCCGTGGGCGTTTCGCGCGCAAGTTGTTCCAAGGTGGCGTTATCTTTTTCAACGAAAGCGATGCGGTAGCGCAGCATTATTTGAAATGGCGTCAGGGTACCATTCTGGCGCCATTGGTCGACCATTTTCTTGGCCTCGTCAAAACGGCCCCAGATAAGAAGCGCCTGGGTAGCATTGGAATAGGTCGCAGAGGAACGTACCGGGGAATGGTCAATCGCCCAATTGAATTGCTGGAGAGCCTCTTCCGTTCTGCAGAGCTTGGCGTAAGCGATCCCTAGCAGGTTGTAGGCGCCCATGTTGCGGGGATACGCTTGCTTGTACAAAACGCCCACAGCAATTTCTTTCTCCAGATTCCGTGACCTTAACGGTGTGAGCTACGCCCTCCCAGTCTTGGATGGCGAAGCGGCAGGAACGGACGGCCATGACCGCAAAATAGCATATTCTTTCATCCTTTCATTCGCTAGCGCCAACTCTCCCACCCAACCCCAGACATTACCGTATTCATAGGGGTAATTCGCACCTCCTTCAGCATTGCAGCGAGCTCAAGGTGTCCCTTTCACACTCGATTTGGAGCTGGACAAATACGAGGCTCCCGATACGCCGGGCTTGCGTGCGGTCCTGAAACAGCACTCCATCGAATCCGAAGAATTCAGCGTCTCGCTCGGGGACAATGTTCCGTGGCAAAAAAAAGGAGCAGCTTCAGGCCGTCAAAAGGTGGTTTGAAAGTGACTGGCGGCAGAGCGAACCAAAGCTCCGCACTTCGATTGTCGAAGGCATATCCGTTTTCCTCTCCCAGAGAGCGGGGCACTCGAATACCCGCGGCAGGTCAGCCAGAGCGCACCGGTGTGTCTCTCCGACGCGGGCCGGCCTCCATCTTCTTAACGCCCTTGCGCCAAACAGAATCTGTTCGTTGGCATGCCGCGGACCCCAACCGGTATTTCAAACACTGCGCCAGCGTGGTCTTCGCCCTCTTTGGCGAACAGTGATGCAGTAGTGACAAAGAGCGTGGCCAATGACGGCCCGCCAAAAGCGCAGTTGGTTATGTTCGATACCGGCAGTTCGACAATCTTGTCCAGTTTGCCGGTAGGGCAGATCCGCAGGACGCATGCCCCATAAAAGCGGCAATTCCACAAATACCCCTCTTCGTCCATCGCTGACCCGTCAGGAACACCCGGCTTCGTCCCGGAGAGAAATGGACGCCGGTTGCTGATCGAGCTGTCTTTGGCGTCGTAGTCGTACGCGTAAATCGCATTGCTGACCGAGCACCCGCAATAGAACGTTTTCTGATCCGGGCTCCACGCCAACGTATTCGTGATGCCGAAGCCCGCATCCCAAACTGATACTCGCCTGTCGGGCAGCACGCGATACAGGGAACCCGTCTTGCCCGACACCTCCACATTGCTCCCATCCGGGGCCACATTATTGCGCATGCTTCCGATCCAGAAAACTCCGTTCGGATCGGTGGCGCCGTCGTTCAAACGGTTGTAAGGCCAGTTCGGCTCGGGATTGGCGAAGTCGCTGCGCTGATCGGTAGACGGCCGCCACAAAATCAGCCCCGAACCCAATGCCACGAGCAAGCATTCTGGGTCCGTGGTCAGGGATAACGCACACACTGGCTCGCCGAAGTCCCAACTCGTTTTCTGCCTAGACTGAAGGACGTAACGTTGAATCTTGAAGCCGTTGACGTCCGTCCAATAGACGCTGGCGTGTTCGGGATGCCACAGCGGGCTTTCTCCCACGATATTCTTCGAGTCGTCCAAAATGCGCACACTGCTCATGCGTCCGTGTATTGCTCCGTGGGCCTTAGCCGTTTTTCGACTAGGAGCGACGCCATCCGGCTATTCTGCTGGCGCCGTTTGTTTGAGCTCCACAGCCCGGTAGCCGCCTCGGGCTTGGTAGTACAGGAACATGCCTCCGAAAATGCCGACCAGCACGATTGGCGCAATCGTCGTGTAACGGAACGCTTGGGCCGCACCGCGCTCGTCGTAGATCCTTCCCATCAACGGCAAGGCCTGGTCTACTGCTACATTTCCGATCGCACCCATCACTCCCAGCAACAGCGCTCCGCCCTTGGGGAACTGTTCGCTCGTGATGCCTAACATCGTCGGCCAGAAGTAGCACACGCCGATGCCGAAGACCGTCGCCGCCGCAAACGCTGTTAGGGCGTTATGCGCGTAACTCAGGGCGAACAGACCGGCGCTCGCGAGAGCCGCACAGCCGAGGATCAAGCCCACGGGAGAGACTTTATGCGCGATCGGGCCGGCGAAAAATCGCAGCACGAACATTAGCCCGCTGATGTACACCAGCACGAGAATTCCCGGGGTATGCGCAATGTTCCACAGCACCGACTCCATCCACTGGTTTGGCGCCAGTTCCGTGGTTGCTGTCAGCACCATGCAAAAAGCCAATAATAGGAACATCGGCCGCAACCCTTCCCGAAACATCTCTGCCGCGGAGACGCCGGAGGCGACTCGCTCGGTTGCCGGGAACTTCTGCCCCAACGCCATTACTCCATAGACCACAGCCGGGATCAAAATGATCCCCATCTTGATCTTCCATCCGATGTTCAGCGCAGTGAGGGCATACGCAGCTAGGCCGCCGATGATCAAGCCCCCCGGCCACCACGCGTGGAGCATATTCAGCTTGTGGGTTTTCTCCTCGGCATAGACGGTTGCAATCAGCGGATTGATGACTCCTTCTACCAGGCCATTGCCCAATCCAACGATGAACGTAGCCAATTTCAGCACGCTGTAACTGGGCGCAAAGATGGTCAGCGAAACGCCGGCGATGTGCAACAAGCAAGCAATACTCAGAAGCGACCTCATCCCGAGGGCGTCGCAGAGCGGGCCGCCGATGACTATGGCGGCCGCAAATCCGAGAAACGCCTTGCCGGCAAATATGCCCACCAGCTCTTTGTTCACGTGAAAGTATGCGCCCAGATCATCCAAGATGGCGGCGCGAATGGAAAAGACCATGGCCGTGGTTACCAACGCAAAGCAACTGGCAATGAACAGACGCCGTCGCTTGCCAGCGGATAAGATGCCATTCCCCTGCTTGACCGCTTGTGTGTTCACCCCTGCGTCTCCTTTCCTCCTTCGCTCGACTGCCCCTACCAGTTCGGCGGAGCCCCGACCGGATACTGCTCCAGATCCAGCACGGACCCGGTTATACACGCGCTCTCGTCGCTCGCAAAATACAGGGCAGCTAACGCAATGTCACGGGGAAACAGCAAACGGCCAAACGGCCGCGTGCGTATGGCCTGATCCACCCAGTTTTCGCCCCTGCCTTCCTCGATTTTCACCCGGTGCTCGTTAGGAGTAAGCGTCCACCCGGGATTGATCTGGTTCACGCGGATGCGATACTCGCTGAGGTAGCTCGCGGTGTTCTTCGTGAGCGTCATCAGCGCGCCCTTGGATGCGGAATAAGCCATCAGCTTCGGCTCTCCGATATACGCATTGACGGATCCGATGTTGATGATGGATCCGCGTCGCTGCTGTTTCATGTAAGCAACCGCTTCACGCATACAGAAAAAGGCACTGCGCACATTCGTGGCAAAAACCTCGTCCCACATCTCCGCTGTAGTATTCTCGATGCTCCCGCGTGGGTTGATCGCTGCATTATTGACCAGCACGTCGATGCGCCCGTAGATCTCGACCGCCCGCGCGATGAGCGCGCGGCAGTCTGCCTCGACACGCACGTCAGCCCGCTGGAATATGGCTCGCCCGCCTTCCTTCTCGATGCTGGCTGCAACGGCTGCTCCGTTCACCTTGTCTTTATCCGAAACCACCACCGTTCCGCCTTCGTTTGCGAACACTCGCGCGATCCCTTCGCCCATCCCCGCGGCGGAGCCGGTAATTACGGCAATGCGATTCTCTAAGCGAGCGGTGTTCAAAACGATGCTCAAAAATGCTCCGCGATCTTTGCTCGCAGGAAGCGGACCGATTCTTTCAGTTCACCCATGCCGTTTACGCCGTCTTCGATGGAGATCCATCCATCGAACCCCTCCGCTTTCAGCCTCGAAAAAATCTGATCGTAATCATTCAATCCCATTCCGATCACTCCGTGCTTCAGATTCTTGGCGTAGCCGGTTATTCCCTCCTGCCGCTTCAGCTCCTCCAAGGTCCCGCTGGCCACGTACCTGTCCGATGCATGCATCGTCACGACCCGGCCTCGGACCGCCTCTAGCACCTTGAGTGGGTCCTCCCCTGCGAGGATCGCATTCGATGGATCATAGTTGATTCCAAACCAGGGCGAATCAATCTGCGTGATGATTTCCTGGAAGATGTCCAGATCCTGCGCGAACTCGGGATAGCGCCAGAAACCGTCCTTGTAATGGTTCTCCATGTTAAGGACGACTTTCCGTGAGGCGGCGTGATCGAGCAGCGACCGGATGGCGTCAACCGTCCAGCGCACTCCCGCGGCCCGCGATACCCCTTCGCGCCGTTGACCGGACAATACTCGGCAAAACGTCCCGCCCAGTTCAGCCGTGACGTCGATCAACTGTTTCTCTCGCTCGATTTCAGCCTGGCGGGCCTGCTCGTCTGGAGTAGTGAAATCAGGCGACGCGCACATCATCGGAGCATCCAGCCGGTGCTTCACCAATTGCCTCCTCACGCATCCGAGGTACTGCGGCTCAAAGCTCTCGAAGAATGCCGGGTACATTTCCACACCGTCGACGCCAAGCGCCGCGGCCAGCTCGATCCAATCCAAGAGCGTCATCGTCCGGGTGGCGCACAGCTCATACATGTAGCATTTGGGAAAAACGCTCAGTCTTGGCATAAACGCGGCCCCTCAACTAGCACGGGGACGAGGTATCGTCACTCGCTCTTCGCCTTAGCCCTGCCGCACGAATCAGTTGGGCTGCAACACAGCTTTCACGTATTTGCCCACGTACATCCCCTCGAAACAATCCTTCCAGCGATCGAGCGCCGCCACCTGACTGATGATTGGCCCGAGATTGATCTGTCCGGCGCCCAGCATGGCCACGACTTTTTCCCAATTCTTGAATGTGTGGCTGAAGCTCCCCTGAAGTCGCACGGCCTTTTGGACGAGGGGGTCAAGGGAAAAATTCAGCGGCTGGGGCCCCCACCCCACTTTGGTGATTTGCCCGCCCGGACGCACAATTTCGAGCGCGACCTGGAGCGCCGCCGATGCGCCCGCCGCATCAATCACCAAGTCGGCGCCAAGTCCGTCCCCAATCCCGCTCACGGATTCCCTCATGTTCACATTCTGAACGTCCACGGTCTGTGTGGCGCCAAGCACTCGTGCCACCCCGAGCCGCGACGCATCCCGCGACGTTCCGGCGACAAGCAACGTTCCTGCGCCGGCCTGCCGGGCCATCTCGGCGCAAAGGAGACCGATAGGGCCGGGGCCTATTACAACTACAGTGTCCCCAGGTCGAATCTGGCTCTTCACGGCCACGGCGTTATAGGCGACACAACAAGGCTCGGTCAGCGCGGCGCGCGCAAAGGGAAGCGTGTCCGGTATGTTGTGCAGGCAGCGGGCTGGCACGCAGACGTAGTTAGCCATCGCTCCATGCGTCCCCGAGCCGAACCCCGAACGTTTGGGGCACAGATTGTATTCCCCGGCGCGGCAATAGATGCACTCGCCGCAGATTGACGCGGCGGTCTCCGAAACGACGCGGTCTCCCTCACGAAATCCTTTTACCCGCCGCCCCACTCGCGCAACTGTGCCGCAAAACTCATGGCCGAGCACGACAGGCACGCGCACTGGCCAGCTCTGCGAGTTGTGATACTGATGGATGTCGCTTCCGCAGACTCCGACGGCGCCCACACGCAACAACACCTCCTCTTCGTCGATTTCCGATACGGGCATCTCCCGCAACTCGACGGAAAGCGGCGCGAGGGCGTAGTGCACCAAGCCGGTCATCATCTCCGTCATTCCCGAATCCTCCGCGTAATCTCACTCAATACCGTCTTCAAGTCGCCGGCAGCGGTTCGGAAGGAATGCGCGTCCACGGCGAGCGGCGCGCCAATCACAACCAGCGGAGCGCCGCGCTTGGGCATTTGCACTGCCTCTTCCAGAGTAAGTCCACCGACCGCTTGCACCGGAATCCCGACCGCGTTCACCACCGCATCGAGGTCCGCAAGCGGGCTAAGTCGGCCCCGCCCGGCCGTCGCGAACCCGTTGCGCTCGTCATAACCAGTGTGATGCACGATGTAATCCACTCCTAACTCTTCCATCCTCCGGCTCGCCGAGATCTTGTCTTCACACGCCAGGTTGTCGCCCATCACTTTGATGCCGCGATCCCGGACGGCTCGGACCACAGCCTTGATCGTCTCCTCGTGTGCGCGGGCCATGACCACCACATGCGTGGCGCCTGCCCTGGCCATCATCTCCGCCTCAAGATAGCCGCCATCCATTGTCTTGAGGTCGGCGACGATCGGGTGCTGCGGGAAAGCGAGCCGCAAGGCGCGCACGCCGTGCAAGCCCTCCGCCAGAAGCAAGGGCGTTCCGGCTTCAAGCCAATCCACGCCCGCCTCGACGGCGATGCGCGCCGTTTGCAGCGCCTCTGCGATATTCGTGAAGTCCAGTGAAATCTGGACAACCGGCGGATGCGAGTTGGGCAAAGTTGGAAACTCCCTCCGAGCTCCGCGAATCTGGCGGCACTTCAGTTGGGGGGGCGCAAACGGCCAAAGGCTCGAAACAAGACTGTAACACCTTTACGGGGCATACCGTTTCCATTTCCGATCCCGTTGCCATGACCGTCATGCAATGGACCGACGAGACGGACGCCATCCCCGATTCGAAAATTGTCATGAAGACCGCACTACGCCCTGGCCCTGTAGGAGCAAGACCGCCAGTGCTAGACGCCTGCCAGCGAGAGAAAGGGGCGTTCATATCCGAACGGCGAAACCCAGAAAATCGAAGACCTAGGCGAGCGCACGGTCCAGGGGATTTTGACGCATGGGTGCCGCGTCTCCACATTCATCCCAGCCGGCGGTATTCACAACGACCAGCCGTTGACCGTCACCGATGAATCCTGGACCTCCGACGAGCTGCGCCTCAACTCTCCTCAAGCTCCACCATGACCTGTGATCGGCACCCTGCGGCGGGAATACTTGGATCACATGTTGTTCTGGACGACGGCAGACCTCGAAAACAAGCTGCTCGATTTCACGACCTACTTCAACAAACATCGCACGCATAACTCACTGGAAGGGCAAACGCCGGATACGCCCACGTCACGACCACCAGCCAATCTCCACTCGTTTCGATGGCAACCACACTGTCGAGCCCTTATCAGACCCCGGTGGCTGCCTGATTTGTCAAAGACTCGCGCTCGCTGTGGTATTAGTCGACCTCGCCAACTCTTCCAAAGAAATCATTCGGTGTTTCGCAATTACAGGGCGTTTCGCGGGATCTCATCGTTCACTCCGACCGGATACGGCGCGACGTACAATCGGTTCCCGTAACAATTCGCCAGAGAACCTTCAGCACGCCGGGTGTATATTACTGGCCGACTTCATCGCCTGCCGGCGTAAGGAGGGCTTTATGAAGGCTTCTAATCAAAGGACGCGCATCCGGGGCTTGGTTCTTTCCATTGCGGTTCTATCGGTGATCTCTAGCTCCTCCCATTTCACTTTGGCGCAAACGACGACGACCGGTCAGCTCATCGGGCAGGTCACCGATCCCACCGGAGCCCTCGTGCCGCAGGCGAAAGTCGAATTGCGTGACACTGCGACCGGCGCGGTACGTACGACCACAACTGACTCCGCTGGGCAATACGCGCTTGCGCAAATCGCGCCGGGCACTTATTCGCTTACTGTTTCGGCGCACGGTTTCGCGCAGACGGTTGTGCCGTCCGTGACGGTTCAGGTGGGAAAAACAGCCAACATCAATGTAGAGCTGAAGGTGGGGAACGCGACGGAGGTCGTTGAAGTCCGGTCTACGCCCGGAGCCGAGCTGCAAACCATGGACGCGACCGTCGGCAACACGATCGGAGGGAATGAAATCGTTGCGCTGCCAACGTTGGAGCGCAATACCACTAGCTTATTGTTACTGCAACCGCTGTCTACGCCGCAACAGTTCAGCTCTCAATCTAGCCGTTTCGGCGGACAAGTAGCCGGAGCGCGCAGCGACCAGAATTCATTCCTGCTGGATGGCGGCGAGATCACGAATCCAGTTTCAGGGAACTCCGACTATTACAAGGCATTCAATGGCGGGCCTGAAGGCGCCATTCCCACGCCAGTAGAAAGCATCCAGGAATTCAACGTCGAGACCAATAATCCGAGCGGCAGCCAGAGCCTTAGCCTGGGAGGTGGCGCGCAAGTCATTATGGTGACCCGTCGCGGTGGCGACCACTACCACGGCTCGCTCTATTACAGCTACAACGGTTCAGTGCTGAACGCCAATCGGTGGGACGCAAACCGAGTGGGCCGTCCGAAGCCAAATGTGGTGAATAACCGCTTTGGCGGCAGCCTCGGCGGACACGTGCTCCCCAATCAATGGAAGAGCTACTTTTTCGTCAATTACGAAGGTCGCCGCCGCAATGAGGCGGTTTTCCTGACACGCATCGTGCCTACTGCCTGCCTAAAGCAAGGCATCCTCCGTTTCAAGGATGCCGCGGGAAACACGGTGGGTTACTCCATGGTGCCTGGTGCACCCAACGCTGCGTGTAACTCTGCGGGCACCGGTTCTTTCGATCCTCGCGGATTGGGGATGGCACCACCGATAAGCAAGCTGTGGGCGCTGGAGCCCGCAGGCAATGACATTTCCCAGGGCGACGGCCTCAATACCATAGGCTTCTCGGGATTCGGGAAGATGCCGCACAACGATAACTTTGGGTTGATCCGGGCGGACCACGACTTCGGTTCTCGGTTTCACTGGACCGCCAGCTATCGCCACTACACGGAAGCGGCCGGAATTCTTCGGCAGGCTGATATTGGAGGACTTGTCAGCGGCGACGTGCTTGGAACACCAAAGATCCTCTCTGACATACCGCGGCAGCCGCGCTTCCTGGTGACGGGACTGACCGCCAGCCCGACTCCCGCCTTCACCAACGATGTGCACGTCAGCTGGCTGCGCGATTGGTGGCAGTGGAATTCGCTGCCGCCGTTTCCGCAGGTTTCGGGAACGCCCGCCGCTCTGGTGCCCGGAGGCGATACCGTCAATGCTCTGGTTCCAGTGAACATTGACACCCAGGGGGCACGTACCCGTCGCTGGAACTCACATGGCCTGTCGGTGCGCGACGACGTCACGTGGGTGCGCGGGGGCCACATTATCCGTCTGGGTGGCTCGTTGAATCACACTTGGGCTGATTTTGTGCGCGATGACGGCCAGCAGAACTCGCAGAAGACGTTGCAGTACTTCATCGGTAACACCAGCCTGGGCGGGATCAGTTTTCCCAGTTCGGCCCGACCGCCTGCGTGCTCGGCCTCCGTCACCACGAATTGTTTGCCGAGCAGCCAGAATTCCACTTGGAACGGCTTGTATGCGGAGGTGCTGGGCATGGTGGATGGCGTCACCATTCTGCGCGCACGCGACGCCAATCTTGGGCTGCTGCCACAAGGCACCGATTTGAGTAACACCGTTACATACAAGCAGGCCACACTTTATGCTCAGGATACCTGGCGAGTGCGGCCTACGCTCACGCTCACGGGTGGATTGGCTTGGGCCGCGAGCGTGCCCTCGCTGCCTGCCGATAATGGCAAACTGATCATGACGGTTTCGGCGGCCGATGGCAGGGCCCTGTTGCCGCGCACATATTTGAATCAGCGCAGCCAAGCCGCTCTTGCCGGACAGATCTTTAATCCGGTAGTCGGATTCACTCCTTTCCGCAACATGGGCCGCGATTATCCATGGTCGCTTGTTACCGACAATTTTGAGCCGCGCGCGGCGCTGGCTTGGCAGCCCAAATTTACCTCCGGCATTTTGGGCAGGATTTTCGGCGACGGCAAGACCGTGCTGCGGGGCGGCTACTGGCGCTTTTTTGATCGCCTGAATGGTGTGCAAGCGGTCATTGATACGCTACAGAGCGTGGGCATTGGACAACCGCTGTTGTGTCAGGGTCCCGGGCTGAATGCCGCCACCGCCAGCGATTGTCGCGGCAGCAGTGGCACAACCCCAAGCACAGCATTTCGCATTGGAATTGACGGCAGCACCATCCCGCTTCCGACCATTGCCGCCACCCTTACGCCGCCGATCATACCAGGCAACACTCTGGTGTCGAACGCAACCATTGCTGTCGTCCCGAACTCGTTTGTGCAGGACCCGCAGTGGACGCCGGGTTCACACAACCAGTGGGACTTCACGATTCAACGCGAGTTGCCGGGAAAGAGCCGCATTGAAGTCGGCTACGTCGGGCACACTGCGCGCAACATCTATCAGGGCATCGATCTTAACCAGGTTCCACTCTTTATGACGGCGGGCGGGCAATCGTTTGCGCGGGCGTTCGACGCTCTGGCCGCGGACCCCAACTTGACTAAGAGCCAGACTTCGTCTCCGGTAGCGGCACAGGCTTTCTTTGAGGCTTCCTTGGCAGTAAACAGCAAATTCTGCTCGGGCTTTCCCAGTTGCAGCGCCGGCGTGGCCTCTAATTTTGCCTCACAAATCGCCAACCAACGCGTGCGCGACGTCTTTCAGGGCATCCAGTCGGCATTCAGGTTGGGACCTGCTACCGCCGCAGCCACGCAGATCAGCGGTGGTTTGTTCTTTTGGTCTAGTCTCGCTCTCTCCAATTACCACGCGGGCTTCGCCTCTTATCGCATCCGCGCATACAAGGGTCTTACGCTGGATGCCAACGCAACCTACGCTCACAGTCTTGATAATACCGGCGTCAATCAGGACACCGACCAGGCATTCACAAACAGCTACAATCCGGACTACGACTACGGGACATCGCTGTTCGATCGCAAGTTCGTCCTCACCGTGCTCGGCACATGGGAGCTGCCGCTGCACGCCCAAACAGGATGGCTTAACCGTGTGATCGGCGGGTGGGACGTTTCTCCTATCGTTAGCGTGGCCAGTGGGCTTCCACTTCGAGTGTTGGACGGCTCCGGGCAGGAATTCGGCCAAACGAGTCTGGGCGCAGCTTCCGAAGCGGTTCGTATCGGTTCAGGACGCACCGAGAGCGGCATTCATCATGTCGCTCCGGCCAGTGGCTGCGGCTCCAGCGCTAGTGGAACCGGCAGTGGCCTGAATATATTCGCGGATCCACAAGCAGTGTGCAGCCTGTTTCGCCCAATTCAGGTGAGCGTAGATAGAACGTCGCGCGGGGGCACGCTGCGCGGATTCAAGCCTTGGGACGTGGCCCTGGGCGTAAGAAAGAAGACTGCAGTGACCGAACACAACTCAGTCACCTTTGGCGCGGAATTCTTTAACCTCTTTAACCATGTGAACTTTCTGGATCCTGCGGTCAGTTTGCAGAGTCCGCAGACTTTTGGCGTCATCACCACGCAAGGGAACGATCCGCGTGTGATTCAGCTCGGCGTGCGCTTAGATTTTTAACGAATTCACCAGCAAGCTCGGAAGCTGTGTAGCCGTTGTACTTATTGGCGCGACATCAAAAACACTAGCTTCGGGTCTTTGTCTAACAGTGCGGCCTTGGCAGGATCGAGATCTGACTATGCCGCATAGAGGCGTTCTTGGCTGGATCGGACGGGAGATTCGCGGGATCGTTGCTGGACTGAGACCTTCTTGTGTTGAGCAGTCACCGTCGCCCTTAGCGACATCGGCTTGGACATACCCCGTCTTCCTATTAGAATTATAGTAGGTTTTCATTTCCGATCTGCAATGACTCGATGAGCAGATAGCGGCAGCCTTTCAGGCATCCCCACTCCTCCATAGTCGTGTTTCGCGCCAGCCTGCTCCATCCACTCCTGATCTGGGTACGGCGTGAATCCTGCCAGATTCACCCGGCGAGTCTCCAAGTGGATGAAGAACAGCACATAGTAGGTCGTCAACCCCTTGAGCGTTA
>Ga0209474_10000141_pt1 | contig 85865 bp, 87 predicted proteins | sample GraSoiAngelo_145_FD_185902 | JGI IMG/M metagenome (GOLD analysis project Ga0209474, IMG submission 185902) | Grasslands soil microbial communities from the Angelo Coastal Reserve, California, USA - 14_1009_05_20cm (SPAdes) (version 2) | ecosystem: Environmental > Terrestrial > Soil > Grasslands...
TCCAGCCCCAGGTCCACGAATTGAGATTACTTAACGACCGGGGTTCCCGGCTTGCGGGGTGCCGGTCCATGCTGCAGCGGCGATGGTCATCTCCCTAGGCGAGGCCCGAGCCGCCGGGCTCACCCGCGACCAGCTGCAGGGCCGGCGCTGGCGCCGCTTGGGCTACGCCCTCTATGCACCCTCGGACCAGCCGGTGGATCCCGTTGACGTGATGACGGCGCTTTCGCGCCGCCTACCTGGTGACGCCACCTTCAGCGGGGCCTCAGCGGCCTGGCTCCACGGGCTGGACGTGCGTCCCGACGATCCGTGCGAGATCACACTGCCGGCGCGCTGCGGAGTCTCGGCGGTCGCCGGTCTGCGCGTCCGTCGCGCCAAACTGCCGCCGGCCGACGTGGTTGTGCGCCGGGGCTTGCGGGCCACCTGCATGCCTCGCACGCTGACCGACTTGGCCTGGCGCTTGCCCCTGGAAGATGCCGTGGTCATCACGGACATGGCGCTGCATGCGCAGCTCACCGACCATGCGCAAATCCAGCGCTGGATGGAGCAGCGCCCGCTGTACCGAGGCCGGCGCCGCCTGCGGGCCGTGCTCGACGTCGCGGACGGCGGGGCGGAGTCTCCGATGGAGTCACGGCTGCGGACATTGCTGGTCCGTGCCGGGCTGCCGCGGCCGCTGACTCAGGTGAGGCTCTTCGATGCCGCGGGCTCCTTTCTAGGCCGCGTCGATCTCTACTACCCCCAGGCGAGGCTGGCCATCGAGTACGACGGCGAAAACCACCGCGACCGGCTGCTCGCCGACAACCGGCGCCAGAACGCGATCCTGCGCTCGGGCGTCCGCCTGCTGCGCTACTGCGCCGCCGACGTGCTGGGAACCCCGTTCGTCGTATTGGCACAAGTGCGCGAGGCGCTCGCAATTGCCGAGTTTGTAGTCACTGCCGGCGCCTCCAATGCCGCGAAATTCAGCAAATCCAGACCACTCAGCCGCGTTTGACGTCTACCCACCAGTCGGTGATGTATTGGAAACGGTCCACGGGCTCCACGACCGGGTTCGTGCGCACCCCGTGCACGCGCTTCGAAACGATGTACGCGTAGTGCGGCTCGTACAGGAAGATCCCGGGCGCGGCATCCGACATCAGGTCCTGGAAGTCCGAGTACGCGGCCTTCCTCTGCTTGTGGTCGATCGCCGCGCGACCGTCTTCCAGGTCCTTGTCGATCAGAGCCTGCTTCGGCAGCAGCGGAGACGAGAAGTTGAGCGGGTCCGTGCTGTTGGACGAATCCCACAGCCCGAACTGATCCGGGTCCGGACCGTTGTCGAAGGCCAGCAGCGCCATCTGGTACTTCTTGCCCACCAGGTACCGCGACACCAGCACCGTCGAGGGCACCACGTCGACCGTGAGCTGCACCCCGACGGCGGCGAACTCCTTCACCAGCAGGTCCGCCACCTGCACGTACGGATACGAATCCGCGGTCACCATGGAGATCGAGAACTCCTTTCCACCGCGCTGGCGCACCGCCGACCCGCCGGGCGGCCGCACCCACCCCGTCGAATCCAGGGTCTGCTGCGCCACCCTGGGGTCGTACGGATACTTCCCCGCGGCTTCTCGGTCGTACGCCCAGTCCGTGGGCGGGACCGGCCCGGGCGCCGGATCGGCGCGTCCATCCAGCACCGATAGGACCGCCTTACGGTCGACCGCCTGCACCAGGGCCTGGCGCACCGCGGGCGGGTTGAAGTACACGCTCATCTCGGGCGAAACGTTGAAGAGCGCGGTGGCGAAGCTGAACGTGCGCAGCTCGTTCACCTGCAGGTCCGGACGCCGCACCAAGGTTCCCAGCTGCGGCGGCTGCAGCGCCCCCACCGCGTCCGCCTCACCCCGCGAAACCGCGTCCACCGCGTCGGCCAGCGTCGGATAGGAGCGGAATTCGAAGCGGTCCAGGTTGGGCGCCACGCCGGCGTGCGGGTTGCGCACCAGCACCACCGTCTTCTTGTTCTCGGAGATCGACTGAACCATGAAGGGCCCGGTCCCGAAGGCGTGCACGCCGCTGTGCGCGTCCTGCGCCATCCCGGACAGCACCACGCCTTTGAAGATGTGCTGCGGGATGATCCGCTGCCGCAGCGCATAAGGGAAGGAGGCGCTGGGCGCCTTCAAGACGAAGCGCACCTCGTCGATCCCCGCCAGCTCGACCCGGACATCGCGCCAGAACGTCCCCTGCGGTCCGTCGTAGGCCGGGTCCTGCAGGCTGTGGAACGTGAACAGCACGTCCTCCGCGCTGAAGGGCTGGCCGTCCGCCCAGCTCACATCGGTCCGCAGCCGCGCGGTGTAAGTCAGGCGATCGTCGGACACTCTCAGCGAGCGGGCGAGCACCGGCACCGGCGACTGACCGGCGTCGACGCTGATCAGCCCCTGGTACACGAGGCTGTCGATGTCGCGCGCGTTGTCCTCCTCCGCGAACAGCGGATTGAGCGACTGCGCCTCGCCCACGATCGCCTCCACCACCGCACCGCCCTTCTGTGGTCCCTGCTTCAAGACCAGCGAGGCCGGGTCGCACGCGGCCGCGAGCCCGAGGCTGAGCGCGAGCGCACTCAGCTTCCAGAGGGCCCCCTTGAGGGCGGGGCGAGCCCCGCCCCTACTTGGCGTGGGTCGTGACCCAGATGTTGGCGATCGAGACGAGCAGGAACCCGGCGACCAGGACCCAGGACGTCCAGTAGATCTGCCGCTCCAGCCCGCGCCGGGTGCGGTAGCCGCCGCCCAGCCCCCCGTCACCGCCGCCGATGGTGCCGCCCAGCCCGGTCGCCTTGGGCGTCTGGACCAGGATCGACACCATCATCAGGACGCCGATCGTGACCTCCAGGATGATCAGCGCGCTGCGTACCTTGTCCATGGCGACTGCGGAGTCTACCTATCCGGCCTTGCTGAGACGATCCTCCACCGCCCGCCAGTTGATCGTGTTCCACCAGGCGGCCACGTAGTCGGGGCGCTTGTTCTGGTATTTGAGGTAGTAGGCGTGCTCCCAGACGTCCACGCCCAGGATCGGCACGCCGCCCTCCATGATCGGGCTGTCCTGGTTCGGGAAGCCCTTCACCTGCAGCTTGCCGCCGGCGAGGAACGCCCAGCCCCAGCCTGAGCCGAACTGGCCTACGGCCGCCTTCGACAGCGCGTCCTTGAAGCCGGCGAAATCGTCGAACGCGGAGTTGATGACCTCGGCCACCCGGCCGGACGGCTCACCCCCGCCATCAGGCCCCATGATCGTCCAGAAGATCGAGTGGTTGAGGTGGCCGCCGCCGTTGTTGCGAACCACCGTGCGCACGTCCTCCGGCACGCTGTTGAGGTCGCCGAGCAGCTCCTCGATCGACTTCTCACCCAGTTCGGGATGCTTGCCGATGGCTCCGTTCAGGTTGTTGACATAGGTCGCGTGGTGGCGGTCGTGGTGGATCTCCATCGTCTGGGCGTCGATGTGAGGGTCCAGGGCGTCGAAGGGATAGGGCAGCGCGGGCAGCTCGAAAGCCATGCACTTCTCTCCTTATGTGGTGGATGGGATGTGGCCGTAAACCTCGGCCACCGTCGCGATCATCTTTGAGAACTCGTCCGCCTTGAGACTTGCTCCACCGACCAGGCAGCCGTCGCAGAGCGGGAGCTCGACGTAGGACTCGATGTTCGCCGCGTTGACGCTTCCACCGTACAGGACGCGCACCTTGCGAGCCGCGCCCTGGCCGATCACCTCCCCCACCGTGTGCCGGATCAGGCGCATCGTCTTGTAGGCGTGCTCGGGCTCGGCGTTCTTGCCGGTGCCGATCGCCCACACCGGCTCGTAGGCGATCACCAGGTGAGGGGAATCGTCGGCGGCCAATTGCGAGAGGCCGGCCCGGACCTGACCGCCCACCACGGGCTCGGTCTGGCCGGCGGTGTAGTGCTCGTCCAGCTCGCCCACGCAGAGGATCACCTGCAGCCCCTCGGCGATTCCCGCCGCGGCCTTGCGGGCCACGTCCTCGTCGGTCTCGTGGAAGTAGGCCCTGCGCTCGGAATGGCCGACGATAACCCACTGGCACCAGCCGGTCAGCATGGCCGCGGAGACCTCGCCGGTGAAGGCGCCCGCCTTCTCCCAGTAGCAGTCCTGAGCTCCCAGCTCCACCCCGGTGTTCTCGATCAGCTCGGCCACGCCCAGTAGCCAGGGGTAGGGCGGGCAGATCGCCAGCTGCACGTGGTCGGCGTGAGCCTTGTACGGCTCCAGGATCGCTCGCACCAGGTCGGCCGCGTCAGAGGCGCTGGCCGGGTTCATCTTCCAGTTCGCCGCCAGCAGCGACTTGGCACCCTGCACGTGCGATCCCATCAGCGGCTCGCTGTCGCCTCGCCCCGCGGGCTGGAACCGTGCCGGTTCCCCCCGCGTGCCCCCTTCCGCTGATCGACGCCGCGCACGGTCGCCAACGCTTGGAAGACGGACTCACTCGGCCCGGCGAAGCCGGGCCTTACCTGTGGCGCCATCACTTCTCGTCCTTTAGGACGGCCACGCCCGGAAGTTCCTTTCCTTCCATGTACTCGAGGGTGGCGCCACCGCCGGTGGAGACGTGAGAGAAGGGCCCCAGACCCAGCTGCTCGACCGCGGCCGCGGTGTCGCCGCCGCCGACCAGCGAGTAGGCCGCGGTGGACGCGATCGCCTCACCGAGTGCTCGTGTCCCCGCGGCGAACTCGGGGATCTCGAAGACGCCGGGCGGTCCGTTCCAGACGATGGTTCCAGCATCGCGCAGGCGCCGCGCGTACAGCTCGCGCGTCTTGGGACCGACGTCGAGAACCCGCCACCCATCCTCCACCGCGTCCATGGCCACGGTCCTAGTTTCCTGGCCGGGCTTCATCTCGCGCGCCACCACCCCGTCGACCGGCAGGACCAGCTTCGCGCCCGCCTGGCGCTCGACGTTCCGGGCCTCATCGAAGGCCTCGGGCTCGACCAGGCTCGAGCCCATCTGGATCCCGCGGGCCGCAAAGAAGGTGTTGGCCATGGCGCCGCAGACGATCAGTGAGTCGACCCGCGGCAGCAGGTGCCTCAGCACGCCGGCCTTGGTCGAGACCTTGGCACCGCCCACGATCGCAACCAGGGGCCGGCGCGGCTCGTCCAGCGCCCTGTGCAGCGCGTGCAGCTCGGCCAGCATTAGGTCGCCCGCGTAGGCCGGGAGGTACCCGGCCACGCCGACCACTGAAGCATGGGCGCGGTGGGAAGCCGCAAAGGCGTCGTTGCAGTAGACCTCGCCCAAGCCGGCCAGCGCTCGGGCGAAGCCGGCGTCGTTCTTCTCCTCCTCCGCGTGGAAGCGGACGTTCTCGAGCAGGACCAAATGCCCTGGCTGAAGGGCGTCCACGGCGTCCTGGGCCGCCTTCCCGACGCAGTCGCGGGCGAAGCTCACGGGCAAGCCCACCCGCGCGGCCAGCCGCTCCGCCACCGGCTCCAGTGAGAACTCGGGATTCGGTGCGCCCTTGGGACGGCCCAGATGGGAGGTCACGATCACCCGTGCATGGCGCCGCGCGAGCTCCTTCAGGGTCGGCGCCGACGCCTCGATGCGGGTCTCGTCGGTGACCCGGCCGTCCTTAAGCGGCACGTTCAGGTCCTCCCGCACCAGCACACGCTTACCCGCGACGTCGACGTCGCGGATCGAGGCTTTCACGAGCCGGGGCTTAGAGGGATATGCCCATCAGCGTGACGAGATCGACCATCCGGCAGCTGAAGCCCCACTCGTTGTCGTACCAGCTGACGACCTTGGCCCAGTCACTGCCCAGCATGGCGGTGAGCGGCGCGTCGACGATCGAGGAATGGGGGTCGGTCTGGAAGTCGGAGGAGACCAGCTCTTCGTGGGAGACGCGCAGGATGCCGCGCAGCTCGCCCCCGGCCGCCTCCTCCAGCGCTGCATTGATGTCCTCGGCGGTGGTGGTGCGGGCCAGCTGCACGACCAGGTCGATGACCGAGACGTCCAGCACCGGCACCCTGAACGAGAGCCCCTGAAAGCGGCCGCTGAGCTCGGGCAGGACTTCGGCCACCGCCCGGTTGGCCCCGGTCGAGGTCGGGATGATGTTGTCCGCCGCGGCCCGCGCCCGGCGCAGGTCCTTGTGCGGTAGGTCCTGCAGCTTCTGGTCCGCGGTGTAGGCGTGGATCGTGGTCATCATCCCCTTCTCCACGCCGAAGCTGTCGTTGAGGACCTTGACCACCGGCACCAGGCAGTTGGTGGTGCAGGAGCCGTTGGACACCACGTGGTGCTTGGCCGGGTCGTAGCCCTGGTGGTTGACGCCCATCACGACCGTGTAGTCCTGGTTGGTGGCAGGCGCAGAGATGATCACCTTCCGGGCACCGCCCTTCTCGCGGTGCACGCGCGCCTTCTCGGCGTCGGTGAAGAGCCCGGTCGATTCGACCACGATCTCCACGCCCAAGTCCTTCCAGGGCAGCGCCCCAGGGTCCTTCTCGGTCAGGAAGCGGACGCGCTTGCCGTCGACCTGGATGTGGTCGCCGTCCGCCTTCACCTCTGGCCCGAAGGTGCCGAGCGCGGTGTCGTGCTTGAGGAGGTGCGCAAAGGTCTTGGCGTCGCCGATGTCGTTGACGGCGACGATCTCGAAGTCGGCGCCCAGCGCGTGGGCTGCGCGGTAGATATTGCGGCCGATGCGGCCGAATCCGTTGATGCCGACCTTCACAGCCATGCCGGCCTAAATGTTAGGCGGAGCGGGTGACCGGCCTGCCGGGCTCCGAATCCCCATCGGGGAGCGCGTCGGCCATCTCGACCAGGCGCCGGAGGCGGTGGTTGATGGCCGACTTGGAGAGCTTCATGTGCTCCGCCAACTCGGTCAGGTTGAGCTCGGGATTCTGGCGCCTGGCTCTGGCCATTTCCTGAAGCGCGGGCGACAGCCCCGCCAGCAGGCCGGCGCTCTCCAGCTTCTCGATGGAGCCGACCTGGCGCAGGGCCGAGCCGATCGTCTTGTCGATGTTGGCCGTCTCGAAGTTGAGGCGGCGGTTGACCTCACCGCTGACCTCGCGCACCACGCGAACCTTTTCGAACTCCATCACCGCGCGGCTCGCGCCGACCAGGCCCAACGTGCGCACGATGGCGTCGCCCTCCTTGAGGTAGACGACGTGGTGGCCGGCACGTTCGATCATGCCCGCCCGGATGCCGGCGTCATGGAACAGCCGCAGCAGGGCCGTACCCCAGCCCAGGGTGGGGACGCTGAACTCCATGTGGTAGCGCCCGCTGGGCGCGTTGACCGAGCCGCAGCCCAGGAAGAAGCCGCGCAGTATCGCCTTGCGGTCGCAGGTCTGCTCGGGCAGGGCCCGGGCGGCCGGCTGCGCGAACATCGTCTCCAGGCTGGTGGGGATCGGGAGCTCGATGAAGAAGGCCATCTGCTTGGCGCTCTTGACCGCCTGGTACTTGGCCTCGATGCCGCCCATCACGCGCGCCAGGCGGACGACCTTGCGCGCCACCGTGTTGCGCAGGAGCGGGAAGTAGGCGGCCTGGCCGATGCCGGTGCGGATGACCCGGCCTCGGGTGGAGAAGAAGATGCCAAGGAGCTCGCTGACCTGGCAGCAGGGTCGCGCCGGCGTCAGCCCCGCAAGCTCGGCTTTTACCTCAGCGGCGAATGACGTGCTGGCTCGACCCCCGGGCTTGGATTACCCCCCTCCGCCGCCCTAGCTTTCCAGTGTAGTCGCGGTTCTCCGACATAATCAAAGTCAGGTGAGCGAGACCGTCCGGCAAACGCAGCTGCGCTCGGCGGGCCTCGCCGACGAGCAGCTCGTGACCATGTACGGCCAGATGGTCTTGGCCCGCGCCATCGACCGCCGGATGTGGGTTCTCAACCGCCAGGGCAAGGCTCCCTTTGTGATCTCTGGCCAGGGTCACGAGGCGGCCCAGGTCGGGGCCGCGGCCGCGCTGCGGCCCGGCGTGGACTGGTTGGTGCCCTACTACCGCGATCTGGCTTTCTGCATCGCCATGGGGATGACCGCGCTCGATTTCATGTACTCGGTCTTCGCCCGCCGCGCCGACCCCAACAGCGGCGCGCGGCAGATGCCCTCCCACTTCGGGCTGAAGAACTCCCGCATCGTCACGTCTTCCAGCCCCGTGGCGACGCAGATCATCCACGCCGCCGGCATCGCCTACGCCTCCAAGGTACGCAGGCTGGACGAGGTCGCAGTGACCTGCATCGGCGAGGGCGGCACCTCCAAGGGCGACTGGCACGAAGGCCTCAACTTCGCCGGCGTGCACAGGCTGCCCTTCATCTGCATCGTGCAGGACAACGACTACGCGATCTCCGTCCCCCACCGGCTGCAGATGGGCGTCGACTCGGTTGCCAAACGCGCCGAGGGCTATGGGCTGGCAGGCGAGGCGGTGGACGGCGGCGACGTCCTGGCCGTGCACGCGGTCATGAAGCGGGCGGTGGAGCGGGCGCGCTCGGGCGGCGGCGGAACGCTGATCGCCGCCAAGGTGGCGCGCTTCACCTCCCACTCCTCGGACGACGACCAGCGCCGCTACCGGCCCCAGGAGGAGCTGGAATCGCTGCTCCGGCGCGACCCCATCGAACGCTTCCGCACGCAGCTGCTGGACGAGGGCGTGCTCGACGAGGCCGCGGACGAGCGCATCCAGCAGGAGGCCACTTCCGAGGTGAACGCCGCCGTACAGGCCGCTGAGTCGGCTGAGCCGCCGGATCCCTCCGACGCCACCAAGGGAGTCTTCGGCTAGCCGATGGCAGTGGCAACTCTGATCGAGGGAGTACGGCAGGCGCAGGGGGGGCGGCGGGGGAAGGGCTCCGCCCGGCCGCCGCGAAGGGGGGACGTCGCCCCAAGAGCGCCTGGTTCCGAATTGGAGGAGCGCTGATGCCCGTCGCGACGCTAATCGAGGGAGTACGCCAGGCACTCGACGAGGAGATGGCCCGGGACGAGCGGGTGTGGGTGCTGGGCGAGGACGTGGGCAAGAAGGGCGGCGTCTTCCTGGCCACCGAGGGTCTCTACGCCAAGTACGGCGAGGCGCGCGTGCTCGACACGCCGCTGGCGGAGTCGTGCATCGTCGGCGTGGCCATCGGCTCGGCGATCAACGGCCTGGTGCCGGTGGCCGAGATCCAGTTCGCCGACTTCATCCATCCCGCCTTCGACCAGATCGTGAGCGAGGCCGCGCGCATGCGCTACCGCTCCAACGGCGACTTCACCTGCCCGATCGTGATCCGGGCGCCCTGGGGCGGCGGCGTCCACGGCGGGCTCTACCACTCGCAGTCGGTGGAAGCCTTCTACGCCCACGTGCCCGGCCTGAAGGTGGTGATGCCGGGCACCCCGGAGGATGCCAAGGGCCTCCTCAAGTCGGCGATCCGCGACCCGGATCCGGTGATGTTCTTCGAGCACAAGAAGACCTACCGGCTAATCAAGGGCGAGATCCCCGACGGCGAGTACACGACGCCGATCGGTCCGGCCGCCATCCGGCGCGAGGGCTCCAAGGTGTCCTGCTTCGCGTGGGGGCTGATGATGCACTACTGCCTGGAGGCCGCCGAGACGGTCGCGGGCGAGGGCGTCGACGTCGAGGTGGTCGACCTGCGCACCCTGCGGCCGCTGGACAGCGAGACCATCGTGCGGTCGGTGCAGAAGACGGGCAAGGCGATGGTCGTCCACGAGGACAACCTGACCGGAGGCTTCGGGGCCGAGATCTCCGCCGTGATCGCCGAGCACGCCTTCGAGTACCTGGACGGTCCGGTGGTGCGGGTCTGCGCGCCGGACGTGCCGGCGATGCCCTTCAACAAGCCGCAGGAGGACGCGTTCATGCCCAACCCGGGCAAGATCGCGGAGGCCATGCGCAAGCTCGCCGCCTACTGAGCTGAAGACGCCGAGCATCTCCGACACGGAGTACGCCCAGCGCCGGGAGGCGGTGGCGGCGGGGCTCGAAGCCGCCCGCATCGACGCCCTCTGCGTGTTCTACCCGGCCCGGGTGGCCTGGCTGACCGGCTTCCACCACATCCCCACCGAGCGGCCGATCGCGGCGGTCCTGGACGGTGACGGCTTCTGCACGCTGGTGGTGCCGGCGGTCGAGAAGGAGCACGCCGAGTCGGTGCCCGGCATCGACCGCGTGGACGTCTACTTCGAGTACCCGGGCGACCGGCACCCCATGCAAACGGTCAAGGACGCGCTATCGCAGCTGCGGGCGCGGCGGGTCGCCGCCGACCACGACGGCTACATCGAGTACTGGGGCTACCGGGGCCCGCGGCTGAGCGACCTGCTCGGCCAGCGACCGGCCGACGGCGAGATGCTGATCGAGTCGCTGCGCCGCGTGAAGTCGGCTGCGGAGCTCGAGTGCATGCAGGTCAGCGCCGACTGGGCCGCCCGCGCCCATCACGCCATGCAGGCCGCCATCCGCCCCGGCAAGACCGAGATGGAGTGCTACGAGGAGCCCGCCGCGCGGACCCTGCGGGAGATGATCGCCGAGATGCCGGGCTGGCGCCCTCGGCGCTTCGCGGGCAGCGGCCTCACCTGCATGTTCGTGGGCGGCAAGAAGACGGCGATGCCTCACGGATTTGTGCGCGGGCACGGCCTGCAGCCCGGCGACGTGCTGGTGAGCGGCGCGGGCGCCGACATCGACGGCTACAGCAGCGAGCTTGAGCGGACCCTGGTCATCGGCGAGCCGACCGATGCGCAGCGAGAGGCGTTCGCGGCCATGGTCGCCATGCAGGACCGCGCCTTCCAGGCCATGAAGCCGGGCATGCCCATGGGCCAGGTCGAGCTCGAGGTGATCGAGGTGGCGCACGAGCTCGGGCACGCGCAGCACCTGCGCCACCACGTCGGCCACTCGGTGGGCCTGGAGGTGCACGAGGCGCCCTTCCTGGACCGGGGGGAGACCGATCCTTTGGAACCCGGCATGGTGTTCACGGTCGAGCCGGGCATCTACCTGCCGGAGCTGGGCGGCTTCCGGCACTCCGACACCGTCGTGATCACCGACGCGGGCTGCCGGCTGCTCACCGACTATCCCCGAGACCTGGAGAGCCTGGTTATCGGTCCGTAGGGGCGGGGCTTGCCCCGCCCTAAGACGCCTTCCTTGTGTGCGGCCGCACCAGCAGCCGCACCTCTTTCGGGAACTTCTCGAGGACGGGATCGGGCACCTGATACCCGGTGACCATCGACTGCTCCGAGATCCAGAATTCGAGCACGCTCGCGATCAGCTCCATGCAGGCGCTGACCGGCAGGCCGAGCGCCTGCAGCACCGCCGACTGGCCTTCCATGTACGCGCGGGCCTGGCGCTCATACTCGCGTGCCAGCACCTGCATCCGGCGGCTGTTGACGGAAGCCGGGCGCCCGGCGCGCCGCGCCCGCAGCTGCTCGCTTTTCGCATGCCATAGCTCGCGGGTGACGTCCCGCGTCGCCTCCCCCAGCCCGAGACCGATGGCGCGGATACCCTCCAGGCGCCTCTCGTCCACCCGTTCCACCCAACGCTGGCGAGCCTCGGCGTCGCCCAGCTCGCACGCGCCATAGAAGCCGGCCGCATGCCCGGGCAGGCTGTGCACCACGAAGTGCCGGCAGGTGTTGAACCGGCCCAGGGGCCGGTACTGCGAGTCCACGGCCAGAAACTCAATGCGCTGGTAGGCGGCGCAGCTGTGGAAGTCGTCAGGGAACGGCCGCACATAAGGACACGCATCGGCTTGGCGGGCCATGGAGAATGGAATCTAGGAAAGGCCGCGTGCAACTCGGCCGCTATCCTGTGAAGAACTCTCGTGGACATGACCGGGCGCCTCGTCCGCCTGCGGGCGCTGCGCCCGGAAGATGCCGAGGACATCGTCCGCAACGTCGCCGATCCCGAGGTCGTCGAGTTCCTCGACAACTGGGCCTGGCGGCCCTACTCAGCCGAGGACGCGCGGGAGTTCATCGACCGCCGCGACCCCTCCGAGATGCGCTGGGCGATCGACCGCCTGGAAGACGGACGCTTCCTGGGCGTCTCCGGGCTGCGCCACCTCGATTTCCGCAACCGCAACTGCCACTGGGGCATCTGGCTGGGCCCTCCCCAAAGCTGGGGCCACGGGTACGGCACCGAGACCTGCCGGCTGATCACTCGCTTCGCCTTCCGCCAGCTGGGCATGGAAAAGGTGTACCTCGCCTTCTACGAGGGCAACGAGCGGGGCCGGCGGGCATATGAGAAGGCCGGGTACCGGCTGGAGGGCACGCTGCCCCGCGACGCCTGGCGCGACGGCCGGCTGGTCACCAGCTACCTGATGGCCGCCTACCGCGACGACCCGCTCTACAGCGAGTAAGCCTTAGGCCACCGTCGTCTTCGCGTAAGTGCTGACGCGCCAGCCGTCCGGCGCCTGCGCGCGCCCGCGCACCAGGTCGTCATAGGCCGCCTGCAGCTGCCGCGTCACAGGACCGCGCTGGCCGCCGCCCACCGGGTAGTGGTCGATCTCCACGATCGGCATGACCTCGGCCGCGGTGCCGGCGAAGAACGCCTCTTCGGCGACGTAGAGCTCGGTCGGATCGACCTCGCGCTCCTGCACGGGCAGCTCCAGCTGCGCCGCCAGGCGCAGCACGGTGTCGCGGGTGATGCCCTCCAGGATGGCCTGCGTCTTCGTCGGCGTGACCACCACGCCGTCCCGGACGATGAACAGGTTCTGGCCGGCGCCCTCGGCGACCTTGCCCGACTCGTTGAGCAGGATCGGCATGTCAAAGCCCTTCATCTGGGCGTCGACCATCGCCACCCGGCTGTTCAGGTAGTTGGCGCTGGCCTTGACCCGCGGCGACATCGCGTTTTCCGAGGGCCGCCGCCAGGTGCTGACCATGCAGCGCACGCCCTTCTCGTAGCGGGCGCCGCGCGGGCGCGGGTAAGCCAGGATGTAGGCCCCGGTCGTCGCGTCCGCGTCCTTCCCCCAGGTCACCTCGTCGAAGTACGCGACCACGCGCAGGTGAGCGTCCTCGTGCACCTCGTTGGCGCGCAGCAGGTCGGCCATGGCCTCGATCAGCTGGTCGGCGCTGTACGGGATATCAATGCGCAGGACCCGCATCGAAGTCCCGAAGAGCCGCTTCATGTGGTCGCGCGCGCGGAAGATCAGGAGATCGTCGGAGTCGCCGGCGCGGTAAGCGCGGATGCCCTCGAAGACGCTGGCGCCGCGCAGCACGGCGTCGCTGCTGACGTGGATGGTCGAGTCGGCCCAGGGCACGATGTGCCCGTTGAGCCAGGTGTGCTTGGGGTTGGTCTCACTCATTGCGAATCCATTATCGAAGCCAGCGCACCCCGGTGCCGTGTGGGCCGCAGGTGGCAAGTAGTCGCTCCTCCCCACCCGGCCAGGTCGTGAGCCGCACCTCGAACGCCCCCGTGCCCGGCTCCAGCCGCAGCCAGCTCAGAGGAGCGTCGATGCCGGCGGCACGCCCCGCCATCGCCAGGGCGCGCCCGATGCGGGACTGCTCTGAGCCGTGCAGGTACTGAACGAACACCGAGTGGAAGACGACCGTGACGACGCCTGGCGCGGGCCGCGCGAGCTTGGCCTCCAGCCAGGCGGCCGCGCCGGCTTCCTCGACCAGCGCCGGCACGGCGCGGGCGACCTCGATGGCGCCTCTGAGCAGCTCGAGCCGGCGCGGATTGGAGGGCCAGACGAAGGCCGCCAGCGTGAGCTCGCCCTCGGGCGTGGTGGGGTCGATCGGCCGCAGGTCACACCCGGCTCGCTCTGCGATGGCCACCTCGGCGGGCGCGAACGGCGGCGGCACGGCATAGGCGCCGCCCAGGCAGACAGGCGAGTCTGGGTCGCCCCAGGCGGCATCGCCGGCCTCATACCGGTAATGGTCCCAGCGCAGGTTGAGGCCGGCGCTGGCCCCCACCTCCAGGACCCGCAGCGGCAGCTGCCAGGCCTGGGCCAGCTCGAGGAAACCGCCCAACAGAGCAGCGGAGCGGCCGACCTCGTTGGTCTGGCAGGGCCGCGCCACCTGCTCTGCCAGGTATTCGCGGTGCTCTTCCAGCACGATCCGGAACAGCGGCCATGCCGCCTCCGGATCCCTGGCCGCGTAAGCGGCCGCCAGCTCCGGCACCCGACCGCCGAGCACCAGCCGGTTGACGCCGGCCAGAAAGCGCAGCGGCAGGGCATCGGCGGCGGGCTCCGACGCGTGGGCCTTCAGTAGGTACCAGACCAGCCCACCGCTCTCCGCGTCATCCGCCGAACGCCGCAGCAGGCCGGCGTAAAGGTTTTCGCCCGACTCCCCGCACCAATCCGCCTGCCGCCGCAGCCGCCGGGCCAGTGCCTGCTGGCGGTCGTCAGGCACGCGCCGGCAGGGACGCCCGGCGGACGCGGTACCAGGCCAGTATCTCGGGCAGGGCGTCCTCCAGCGCCGAAGGCCGGAACCCGAGCTCGCGGCGGGCGCGCTCGACCTCGGCCGGGTTGGGCGGACCGATGCGGTAAGGCATCGCCTCGGTCACCGGCCGCGGATCAAACGTCGCCGCGGTGCCGAGGGCGCGGGCCAGCGCCTCGACCAGCGCGCGCAGGCTCACCTGCTCGAAGACGACCTCGTACAGACCGGACAGCTGATCGGCCGCGCAGGCCAGCGCGCAGGCGTAGCCCAGGTCTTTGACCCAGGCCAGCGCCGCGGGTTGCTCGAAGGTCTGCTCGGGCACCGGGACCGGTTCGCCGCTCTCCAGCAGCCGCAGGACCTGTGCTATGCGCAGCGTCGGATCCTCAGGTCCGAGCACGGCGCCCGCACGCAGGGCCGGCACCGGCGGTTGGGCGTTACCGCACGCCACCACCACCTGCCGGTCGACGGGCAGCGGATCACCTCCAACCAGGTCGAGAACGATGTCTGGCCGCACCTCCTCGATAACCGCCTCGGGTTGGGATCGGTCGAGAGTGCGGTAGCTGGTGAAGGTGCCGTAAGGCCGGGGAGTCCGGCCCGCGGCAATCGTCTCCACGCCACGCCGCATCAGCTCCTTGCAGGCCGCGGTGCCAATGAAGCCGGCGCCGCCGATCACCAATGCCCGCGTCACAGGAGAGGGATGGGGTCGGTTGCCGAGAGATTCGGCCACCAGGTGGTTCGGATGCAAGGAAGCGCCGAGCACCGCAAGGAGCGCACTGCAGGTGCGCGACTGAGGAGCGCAGAAGCTGACGCCGCAGACGGGCCGCATGGGGGCCGAAGATCCGGCAATCCGTGCCCCATCACTCTCCTAGGTCGCGCGCGGAAAACTCGACGTCGATCCCCTCCATCGCCGAGAGCCGGCGCGCCATCTCCTCGGCGAGCACCACGCTGCGGTGGCGACCGCCCGTGCAGCCGAAGGCGATCAGCAGCCGGTCCCGCTGGTAGAGCGGGATCGCCCAGCGCAGCGCGGCCTCCAGGCGGTCCGCCAGCTCGACCGCCGCCGGCTGGCCCAGAACGTACTCCGCCACTGCGGCGTCACGGCCGCTCAGGTCGCGCAGCTCGGGCACCCAGTAGGGGTTGTCGAGGAAGCGCACATCGACGAGCCAGGTGACGTCGTCGGGTACGCCCTTCTTGTAGGCGAAAGCCAGGCAGGTCACCAGGGGCCGCTCGCGCGGCTGCAGGCGGCTGGCCAGTCTGGCGGCGTCGGCGAGCGCGATCCGGTGGTGCGCGCGCTCGTGGCTGCCGCCGGCGTGGCCGTCGTCCGGCCCCACATGGACCAGCGTGTACACCACGCCCTGATCGTCGAGGGCACGCAGCTCGGCCGCCGCGTCATCAGCGCCCAGCACCCGAACATCTGGCTGGGTCGCCCGGAAGAGGGGCGCCGCCGCCCCGGCATCGGCGCCACCCAGCACGAGAGGCTTCGGTCTCAATCGGGGTCCCCGCAAAATCGCAGATTTTGTCGGGTGATCAGACGATCAGCTCCTTCAGGCGGAGGGCGACACGTTCCGGAACGCCCGCCGCCTGCAGGTCCTCCACGGAGGCGTCGCGGATCCCCTGCAGCGACCCGAAGGTCCGCAGCAGGGCCTTCTTGCGCGCCGGTCCGATCCCCTCGACGGAGTCGAGCGGCGAGGTCAGAGCCTTGCGCGACCGCACCTTGCGGTGGTGGGTGATCGCGAATCGGTGCGCCTCGTCGCGCACTCGCTGGAGCAGGAACATGGCCGGGGCGTTGTGCTCCAGGATGATCGGATCGGCCCGGTCGGGCGCGAACACCTCCTCCCGCTGCTTGGCCAGGCCGAAGGTCGGGATGTCGGCGAACCCCTGGTCCTCCAGGACCTCCAGACCGGCGCTCAGCTGGCCCCGGCCGCCGTCGATCAGCACCAGGTCGGGACGGCTGGAGAAGGACCGGTCGCCGACGTCGGCGGCGTCCTCCCGGCGGAGCGCGGTTTCCAGGCGATCGAAACGCCGGCGCAGGACCTCCTGCAGCATCGCGAAGTCGTTGGGACCGGGCGTGAACTTGATCCGAAAGTGCCGGTAGTGCTCGTTCTTGGGCCGGCCCTCCTCGAAGACGACCATCGAGCCCACCGCCGAGTCGCCCTGGATGTTGGAGATGTCGTAGCACTCGATGCGGTGCGGAGGCTCGTTCAGTTCCAGGGCCTCGGCCAGGGCCGTCAGCATGGGCTCGGTTCGGCTGCGGTCGTAGTCGGCCTCGATGCGCTGCTGCTTGAGGTTCTCGGTCGCGGTGTCCGTGAGCTGGTCGATCAATCCCCGTTTGCGGCCGCGCCGAGGCACCTCCAATGCCACCGGGCCGCCGCGTTTGGACCCCAGCCAGTCCTGCACCAGCTGCGGCTCCTCCAGCGTGCCGGGAAGGAGGATCGTCCGCGGCACGTGGGTGGCGCTGGCGTAGTACTGGAGCACGAAGCCGCGCAGCAGCTCGCCCTCGGTCGCCTCCCCGGCGCCCTCCAGCGCGTGGCCGTCGTGGCCGATCATCTTGCCCTGGCGGATGTAGGCGATCTCGACGTAGACGTCCTTTCCGTCGCGCGCGTAGGCGACCAGGTCCTGGTCGTCGCGGCTGTGGGTGAGGACCTTCTGGCGGTCGGCGATCTTCTCGATCGCCATCAGCTTGTCCCGGTAGCGGGCCGCGTTCTCGAAATCGAGCACTGACGCAGCGGCGGCCATGCGGTCGCGCAGGTCGCGCGTCAGGACGTCGGAGCGGCCCTCCATGAACATCGCCACCTGGCGGAGCGTGGCGTGATAGTCGTCGCGGCTGACGCGGCCCTCGCAGGGTCCGGGGCAGCGGCGGATGTGGAAGTCGAGGCACACCTTGCCCTGGCGGAAGATGTCGTCCGAGCAGGTGCGGAACGGAAGCAGCTGACGCAGCGACTTGACCGTCGTGCGCAGTGATTGGGCGCTGGTGTAGGGACCGAAATACAGCGCGCCGTCCTTGGCGATCCGGCGCGTGTAGTGCACGCGCGGAAACTCTTCGGTCACCGGCAGCTTCAGGTAGAGATAGTTCTTGTCGTCCTTGAGCCGGATGTTGAAACGCGGCTTGTAGTGCTTGATGAAGTCGTTCTCGAGCACCAGCGCCTCGACCTCGTTGGCGGTGCGCACAAACTCGAAGTCCCAGACCTTGCGCAGCAGTTCCGCCAGCCGCGCGTTCTGCGCGTAGCCGGGTGTGAAGTAGGAGCGCAGGCGATCGCGCAGACGCAAGGCCTTGCCGACGTAGATGACCTGCGCCTTGCGGTCCCGGAGCAGGTACACCCCGGGGCTGTCGGGCACCGCGCGCAGGCGCTTGCGGATGCCCTCCGCGTTGTCCGTCTCGGTCGCCATCGCGGCTAGACTACCCGCCGATGCAGGAGCACCCAGCGCCTCCAGGGGGGGCGTCGGGGGGAAGGGCTTTGCCCGGCCCGACGCAAGGGGGGAGTTCCCCCCAGTCTCAATTGGGCCCGCAACCCACCACCGCCGTCCCGCACTACGTCGCACCCGTCCCGGCCACCGCGCCCACCAACCAGCTGGCCATCGTCAGCCTGGCGGCCGGGGTCGCCTGCTACTTCATCCTGCCGGTGATCGGGGCGGTGATCGCGGTCATCACCGGCCACATGGCCCGCGGCCAGATTCGACGGACCGGCGAGAGCGGCAACGGTCTCGCGCTGATCGGGCTGATCCTGGGCTACGTGCACCTGCTGATCGGCCTGCTGATCGGGCTCTTCGTGGTCCTGGTGGTACTCGGCTTCCTGGGGTTCTTCGCCTCCCAGCACTAACCGGCGCTAGAAGTGCACCCCTCGCATCAGGTAGGCGAGGGCGGCCTGCTCGACCGAGATCTCCTCGTCCTCCGGCTTCTTCTTGGGGGTCGGTTGCTCGCCGTCCTTGGGCATGCTGTCCGGGAAGACGTGGTAGGCGCCGGTCATCACGAAGTTGAGGAACCCCGGTGAGATGGTGTCGACGGCTTCCCCCAGCTTGCCCAGGCGCGTGCTCACCTCGGGGTCCTGGGTGAGGATGGCTTGCACGACCATGTCGGCGGCCTCGTCCGGCGAGATGGTCGGGAAATTCTTGTAGATGCTGGTGGGCGCGATCATGGGCGTGCGCACCAGCGGCATGTGGATGTTGGTGACCACGATGCCGGCGTCCGCCACCTCCGGCGCGATGCAGCGCGAGAGCGCGGCCAGCGCCGACTTGGAGGCCACGTAGGCGCCGAAACGCGGCGGGTAGGCCTGCACCCCGATCGACGAGATGTTGATGATGTGCCCGCTGCCCCGCTCCTTCATCCCCGGGATCACGGCCAGCATCAGCTTCACGGCGCCGAAGTAGTTGAGCTGCATCGTCCGCTCGTAATCGTGGAAGCGGTCGAGCGACTGGTTGACCGAGCGCCGGATGGAGCGGCCGGCGTTGTTGACGAGAATGTCGACGCGGCCGTGCTCCTTCAGGACCCGCTCGATCATCCGCTGGTTGGCATCCATGTCCGCCAGGTCGGTGGGATAGACCCAGGCCCGCCCACCTTCCTTTTTGATATCCGCCGCCAGCGCGTCCAGCTTCTCCTTGGTGCGCGAGACCAGCATCACGCGCGCGCCATGCCGGGCAACTTCTGAGGCGGTGGCCCGGCCAATGCCGCTCGAGGCGCCGGTCACCACCACCACCCGGTCCTCCAGCGCCGCCCGCAGGTTGCGCGGCGTCAGCGCCTCGGGGTCGAGGTGGCGCTCCCAGTAGTCCCAGATCTTCCAGGCGTAGGAGTGCAACCGGGGCACCGCGATGCCGGTCCCCTCGAGTGCTTTCTGGGTGTTGGCGCACGGAAAGCGGGCGCGGCTGTTGACGTAGCCCAGCGCGGCCTCGGGGATCTTGACGCGGTCCAGGAACTGCTTGCGCAGGGCCTGGTAGGGCTTCCAGCCGGTGAGCAGGCCGCGGAAGTCCTTGGGCACCATGCCCACGGCGCGGGGGTCGACGCGGAGCGTGAACTGCGGGCCGTGCGCCGCCTTCAGGAAGACGTTGACGCTGTCGCCCAGGCTCAGCGGCTCGGGGTCGACAAGGTGGAAGGTCTTGCCGTCGAGCCCCGGCTTCGCGGCGATGGCGGCCAGTGCCCGGGCCACGTAGTCGACCGGCACCAGGTTGAGCGGGTTGCCCTCGTATCCCACCAGCGGCCACCAGGAGGGGACCGCGTCCCGCAGGCGCTGCAGGAGCTTGAAGGCGTAGTAGGGGCCGTCGGCGCGATCGGCCTGGCCATCCTCTGAGGAACCGATAACGATCCCGGGCCGGTAGACGAGGAAGGGCACCTTGGCCTCTTCGCGGACGATCTTCTCCGCCTCGAACTTGGTTCGGTAGTAGGGATGGTCGAGCTTCTGGCCGGCCTCGAACATGTCCTCGGTGAAGTCGCCCTTGAACTTGGCGCCGGCGACGGCGATCGAGCTCACGTGGTGCAGGCGCCGGGCCTTGATCGCGTTGGCAAAGGCGACCACGTGCCGGGTACCCTCGACGTTGGCCTTCTGGTTGGCGTCCTCAGAAGCTTCCAGGTCGTAAACCGCCGCCAGGTGGAAGACCTCGGCGCCCTTGAGTGCTGCCAGCTCGGCTTTGCTCACCCCGAGATTTGCCCTGGTGATGTCGCCGAGCAGCGGCTTGACGCTGCGGCCGGCGCCCTTCAGCTTGCCGGCCGACTGCTCGCGCACGAGCACGTGCACAGGCTCCTTGCGCTTGGCCAGCTCCGCCACCAGGCGGCGTCCGATGAACCCTGTCCCCCCGGTGACCACATAGGCGGCCATCGGGTCAGAACGTTACTCGGTCGGGTTAACGGACTCCGATCGTGGCCGCATCAAGGTCGTAGATCTCGCCGAACTTGTGCTGCAGGTAGCGGATCCAGGGCTCGGCGTCGAGTGGCTTGCCGGTCGTCCGCTCCAGCAGCTCGCCGGGCGTGAACTTGCGCCCGTGGCGGTAGACGCGCTCGCGCAGCCAGCCGTGCAGCGATCCGAACTCGCCGGCGGCGATCTGCCCGTCGAGGTCGGGGATCGCGGTGCGCACCGCCTCCATGAGCTGGGCGCCGATCACGTTGCCCAGCGTGTAGCTGGGGAAGCCGCCGAAGGAGATCCCCGACCAATGGATGTCCTGGAGCGCGCCCTCGGCATCGTTCGGCACCTCGATGCCGAGGTACTGCGCCACTTTCGCGTTCCAGGCCTCGGGAACCTCGGCCGCCTTGAGCTCGCGCTCCAGGAGGTCGTTCTCGATCTCGAAGCGCAGCAGGATGTGCAGGTTGTAGGTGACCTCGTCCGCCTCCACCCGGATCAGCGAGGGGTACACGCGGTTGACTGCGCGGTAGAAGGCTTCCTCGTCCACGCCCTCCAGGCGGCCGGGGAATGCTTGCTTCAGCGGCCCCAGGAAGTGCCGCCAGAGTGGGCGGCTGCGCCCGACCAGGTTCTCCCACAGGCGCGACTGCGATTCGTGGACGCCCGGCGAGGAACCTCCCCACAGCGGTCCTCCGTCCAGCTCCTCGGCGTGGCCCTGCGAGTACATGCCGTGGCCGCTCTCGTGCATGGTCCCGAACAGCGCCTGGGAGAGGAAGGTGCGGCTGACCCGGGTGGTGATGCGGACGTCGCCGGCGCCGAAGCCGATCGAGAAGGGGTGGGCGGACATGTCCTCGCGACCCTTCTCGAGATCGAAGCCGTAGGCGGTGATGACCTTCATGCCGAAGTCGAGCTGCGCCGGCTCCGGCCAGTCGCCGTAAAGGATCGAGTCGTCGACGGCGTCCTGGCGGCGCCCGATCTCGCGCACCAGCGGCACGATCACTTCCCGCAGCCGGCCGAACAGCGCCTCCAGCTGACGGGTGGTGATGCCCGGCTCCAAGCGGTCCAGGAGGGCGTCGTAAGGGCGCTCGTCGTAACCGAGCGCGTCGGCGATCCGGCGGTTGATGTCGACGTTGCGGTCGAGGTAGGGCGCAAAGAGCTTCCAATCCGAGGTCTCGCGCGCCTTCTGCCAGACCGGTCGGGCCTCGCTGGAGGCGCGCGCCGCCTCGGCGACCAGCTCAGCGGGGATCTTGACCGCCTGGTCGTAGTCGCGGCGCGTGACCCGGACCAGTGCGCCCTCGTCCGTCTCGGGATCGAGGTCGCGAGCCTCCAGCTTCTCCAGCAGCCGGCCGACCTCGGGGTCGATCAGGCGCTCGTGGGCGAGCTTGCTGAGGGTGGCCATGGTCGAGGCGCGGGCGGCCACGCCACCGGGGGGCATGTAGGTTTCCTGGTCCCAGGCCAGCACCGCCGTGGCCCGGTCGAGGCCGGCGATCTCGTGGAGGATCTCCCTGAGCCGGTCGAGCGGTGCGTCGCTCACGCGGTGAACTCGAAACAGTGCCAGGGTGGTTGTAAAGCCCGGCTGCGCCGGGCCGTGTGAGTCCGTGATCCCGCCGTTGGGGACAGCGTGCGGAGACAGAGGGAGATAGGTCCGCGGGAGGAACCGCAGGTTCTTCCCGCGAAGCGGAGCGCAGCGGAGCGCATTCTCATGCCGTGACCTTTTCGCGCACCCGCGCCGGCTTCGGTGGCTTCAGGCGGCCTGCCCTTTCGAGGACCGGGCGCAGGTAGCGGCCGGTGTAGCTGGCCGGGTCCAGCGCGACCTGCTCGGGCGTGCCCTCGGCCACCAGCCGGCCGCCCTTGTCGCCGCCCTCCGGGCCCAGGTCGATGATCCAGTCGGCGGTCTTCAGCACGTCCAGGTTGTGCTCGATCACGATCACGGTGTTGCCGTGGTCGACCAGCCGGTGCAGCACCTGCAGCAGGCGGTCGACGTCGGCGTAGTGCAGCCCCGTGGTCGGCTCGTCGAGCACGTACAGCGTGCGCCCGGTGTCGCGGCGGGACAGCTCGGTCGCCAGCTTGACGCGCTGCGCTTCGCCGCCCGAAAGCTGAGTCGCGGGCTGGCCGAGGCGGATGTAGCCCAGACCCACGTCGTGCAGAGTCTTCAGCTTGACCCGGATTCGGGGCACGTTCTCGAAGACCTCCATGGCCTCGTCGACCGTCAGCTCCAGAACCTCGGCGATCGAGTGGCCGCGGAACTTGACCTCCAGCGTCTCCCGGTTGAAGCGGGTGCCATGGCAGACCTCGCAGGGCACGTAGACGTCGGGCAGGAAGTGCATCTCGATCTGGATGATCCCGTCGCCCTTGCAAGCTTCGCAGCGACCCGAGTTGGGCACGTTGAACGAGAAGCGGCCTGGCTTGTAGCCGCGCAGGCGCGCGTCCGGTAGCTGTGCGAAAAGCTCACGCATGTACGTGAACATGCCGGTGTAGGTGGCCGGGTTGGAGCGGGGCGTGCGGCCGATCGGCGACTGGTCGATGTCGATCGCCTTGTCGATGTGCGCCAGGCCCTCGATGGTCCGGTGCGCGCCCGGCTTTTCCTTGGCGTGGAAGAAGTACTGCGCAAGGCGCCGGGACAGGATGTCGGTGACCAGCGAGGATTTGCCGGACCCGCTCACGCCCGAGACCGCCGTGAAGGTGCCCAGCGGCACCGCCACGTCGATGTCCTTCAGGTTGTTGGCGCGGGCGCCCCGGATCACCACCTGCTTGCCGCTGCCGGCGCGGCGGCGCGGTGGCATGGCGATCTCCAGCTCGCCGCGCAGGTAGCGCGCCGTGAGCGAGTCGGAGGTGGCGATCAGCTCCTCCACCGGCCCCGCCGCCACGATCTCGCCGCCGTGCTCACCGGCCGCAGGGCCGATGTCGACCATGTAGTCGGAGGCCCGGATCGTCTCCTCGTCGTGCTCGACCACGATCAGCGTGTTGCCCAGGTCGCGCAGCCGGACCAGGGTGTCGATCAGCCGCCGGTTGTCCCGCTGGTGGAGGCCGATCGAAGGCTCGTCGAGGATGTAGAGGACGCCCATGAGCTTCGATCCGATCTGGGTGGCCAGCCGGATCCGCTGCGACTCGCCGCCGGAAAGAGTGGTCGCCGAGCGGTCGAGGGTCAGGTACTCGAGACCCACGTCCAGCATGAACTGCAGCCGCTCCTTGATCTCCTTCAGCACCCCGCGGGCGATCTCGTTCTCGCGGTCGCTGATCTGGCCGGGCAGCAGTTCGAAGAAGTGGAGCGTCTGCTCCACCGCCAGGCGGCAGACCTCGGCGATGTTGCGGCCCGCGATGGTGACGGCCAGCGACTCCGGCTTGAGGCGCGTGCCCTTGCAGGCCGGGCACGGCTTCTCGGAGAGGTACTTCTCCAGCTCCTTCTTGAGGTAGTCGCTCTCGGTCTCGTCGTAGCGCCGCTGGACGTTGGCCAGCACGCCCTCGAACGGCGCTTCGTACCAACGCTTGGCGCGGTACTGGTTGCGGTAGCTGAAGCGGATCTTCTTGCTGCCGCTGCCGTCGAGCAGGAAGTCGATGTCCTTGGCCGGCAGCTTTGAGACCGGCTTGTCCATGTCGATACCAAAGGCGTCGCAGACCGTCTCCAGCAGCTCGGGATAGAAGAACTGGGACCGGCTCCAGGGCGCGATCGCGCCCTGACGGAGGGTCAGCGAGGCGTCGGGGATCACCAGCTCGGGATCGACCACCAGCTGGGAGCCGAGGCCGGTGCAGGTCGGGCAGGCGCCGTGGGGGGAGTTGAAGGAGAAGTTGCGCGGCTCCGGCTCCGGCACGCTGATGCCGTCGACCGGACAGGCGTAGTCCTGGCTGTACGGCGTGTCCTCCTTGCGGTCCACGTCGTGGACGATCACCCGGCCCACACCCATCCGGGTGGCGGTTTCCAGCGAGTCGACCAGCCGCGTGCGCTGGTCGGGGCCGATCACCACCCGGTCGACGATCACCTCGATGTCGTGCTTCTTGTTCTTCTCGAGCGGGATCTTGTCGTCCAGGCTGTACTGCCTGCCGTCGACGCGGACGCGCACGAAGCCCTGGCGGCGGATGTCTTCCAGCAGAGAGCGGTACTCGCCCTTGCGGCCGCGGACCACCGGCCCCAGGATCAAAAGTCGGGTGCCCTGAGGCAGCTTCTCGACCTGGTCGGCGATCTGGTCGACCGTCTGCTTGGTGATCTCGCGGCCGCAGATCGGGCAGTGCGGGTGCCCGACGCGGGCGAAGAGCAGGCGCAGGTAGTCGTACACCTCGGTCACGGTGCCCACCGTCGAGCGCGGGTTGCGCGAGGTTCCCTTCTGGTCGATGGAGATCGCCGGGCTGAGGCCCTCGATCATGTCGACGTCGGGCTTCTCCATCTGGCCCAGGAACTGCCGGGCGTAGGCGGAGAGCGACTCGACGTAGCGGCGCTGGCCCTCAGCGTAGATGGTGTCAAAGGCCAGGGACGACTTGCCCGAGCCGCTGAGGCCGGTGAAGACGACCAGGCGGTCGCGCGGGATCGAGAGGCTGACGTCCTTGAGGTTGTGCTCGCGCGCCCCCCTGATCGTGATCTTGTCGACGGGCACCGGCTAACTATCCCCTTCGGTTGATATGGAGAAACTGCCCGTCGCGGTGGCGATCAGCGTCCGCCCCGGACCCTCCACGCGGGCCTCGGCCACGCCCGTGCTCCGGCCGGCGTGGAGGACTCTTGCGGTGGCTCGCAGGCGCTCCCCCGGCCGCGCCGCGTTGATGAAGTTCACCTTGAGGTCGAAGCTGACCTGGCGCGCGCTCGCGGGGATGGCCGTGGCCATGGCCCGGGCCATCGCCGAATCGCAGATGGTGGCGATGAAGCCGCCGTGGACGACGCCCAGGCTGTTGGCCATCTGGTCCTTGGCTTCCATCTCGACCACAGCCTGGCCCTCGCCGGTTTCGACGAGCTGAATGCCCAGGAATTTCCACGCGTCGGATGGGACTCCTCCCCGCTCGCGGGGAGGTCCCTGGTGCGAAGCGGCAGGGGGAGGGGGTCGCCCGGTCACTTCCGCCACCCCTTCCTCGGAATCGCCAGGCAGGTCGAGGAGGCGTGGGCGATCAGGCGCCCCTCGTCGTCGAGGACCTCGGCCTCGGTGAAGCCCAGCGTCCGCTTCATCTCCACGACCCGGCCGACGGCGCGTAGCCGCCCCTCCACCACCGGCCGGATGAAGTTGATCTTGAGCTCGATGGTGGTGTTGGCCTGGTCCTCCGGCTGCAGGGTGAGCAGGGACATGCCCATGGCGGCATCGGCGATCTGGGTGATGATGCCGCCCTGGACGACCCCGCCCTCGTGGCGGTGCTTGGCGTCGGCGTCGATTTCGACCACCACCCTACCCTCGTCGACCTCGGAGATCCGGGCGCCCACCGTCTCGCGCCAGCCCGCGCGCGGACCGTCGCCGACCATCCCCCGGCGCAGGGCCTCCAGGTTTGTTATGGGCCTCGCCTCGTGCGGCGGTAGTTCCTTATCGAGCCCCGCGGCCGCACCGCCGGCGCGGCGGCGATGGCCAGCGCAACCTCCTCGTCGTCCTCGCCGCCCGAGGACTCTCCGGCGATGCGCTTGCGCAGCGCGATGATGCGGTCGCGCACGCGCGCGGCGTCTTCGAAGGCGAGCTCGCGGGACAGCCGTTTCATCTCCTTCTCGAGGTCGCGGATGATGGCCAGCAGATCCTCGCGGGGCAGCCCGGCGGCCATCATCAGCTCGACCGCGTCAGCCTGGGTGTCCTTCTCCTGGACCTCCAGGTTGTAGATCGCCTTCTTGATCGTCTCCGGCGTGATGCCGTGCTCCTGGTTGTAGGCGACCTGCTTGTCTCGCCGGCGGTTGGTCTCGTCGATCGCGTCACGCATGGAATCGGTGACACTGTCGGCGTACATCACGACGTGACCTTCGACGTTGCGGGCGGCGCGGCCGATGATCTGGATGAAGGACCGGTAGGCGCGGAGGTAGCCCTCTTTGTCGGCGTCCAGGATGCCGATGAACGCGACCTCGGGCAGGTCGAGACCCTCGCGCAGGAGGTTGATTCCGACCAGCACGTCGAAAGTGCCCAGGCGCAGATCGCGCAGGAGATCGATGCGCTCCATGGCGTCGAGGTCGGAATGGATGTAGCGCACGCGGATGCCGAACTCCTTCAGGTAATCCGTGAGGTCTTCGGCAAAGCGCTTGGTCAAGGTCGTGACCAGTGAGCGCTGCTCCTTCTCGGCCCGCTTCTTGAGCTCGGCCACCAGATCGTCGATCTGGCCCTCGGTGGGCCGCACCTCGACGATCGGGTCGACCAGGCCGGTGGGCCGCACCACCATCTCCACCGTCTTCTGCGAGCGCCGCATCTCGTAAGGCCCGGGCGTGGCCGAGACGTACAGCCGCTGGGCCAGCCGCTCCTCCCACTCCTCGAAGCTGAGCGGCCGGTTGTCGAATGCGCTGGGCAGCCGGAATCCGTACTCGACCAGCGCGGCCTTGCGCGAGCGGTCTCCACCCAGCATCCCGCCCACCTGCGGGACCGCAACGTGCGACTCGTCGATGAAGACCAGCGCATCGTCGGGCAGGAAGTCCATCAGCGTGAAGGGCGCCTCGCCCGGTTGCCGGCGCGTCAGGTGGCGCGAATAGTTCTCGATGCCGGCGCAGGTGCCGGTTTCGCGCAGCATTTCGAGGTCGAAGTTGGTGCGCTGGCGCAGGCGCTGCGACTCGAGCAGCCGGCCGTGGTCGTCGAACCACTTGCAGCGCTCCTCGAGCTCCTCCTCGATGTCGCGGACCGCGAGCTCGAGTTTGCGGCGCGGCGTGATGTAGTGGCTGGCCGGGAAGATCTTCACCTCGTCGCGCGCGCGCAGGATCTCGCCGGTCACGCCATCCAGCTCCTGGATGCGCTCGATCTCATCTCCGAAGAACTCGATCCGGTAGACCTTCTCCTCGCTGGCGGGCACGATGTCGACAACATCGCCGCGCACGCGAAAGCGCAGCCGTCCCAGGTCGTAGTCGTTGCGCTCGTAGAGCATCTCGGTGAGCTTGCGCAGCAGGATCTCGCGCCGGATCGACTGGCCCGTGACCAGCTCGACCGACTCGCCCATGTAATCCTCGACCGAGCCGATGCCATAGATGCAGCTGACGCTGGCCACCACGATCACGTCACGCCGCGTCATCAGCGCGGTGGTGGCGCTGTGACGCATGCGGTCGATCTCCTCGTTGCGCGAGGAGTCCTTCTCGATGTAGGTATCCGAGCGCGCGATGTAGGCCTCGGGCTGGTAGTAGTCGTAGTAGCTGACGAAATACTCGACAGCGTTGCTGGGGAAGAGCCGCTTGAACTCGGCGCACAGCTGCGCCGCCAGCGTTTTGTTGGGGCTCATCACCAGCGTCGGCCGGCCCAGCTCCTGGATCACCCAGCCCATGACGTTGGTCTTGCCGGACCCGGTGACGCCCATCAGCACCTGCTCGCTGAGGCCCTGGTGGAATCCCTCTAGGAGCTGGCCGATGGCATGGGGCTGGTCGCCCTTGGGCTCGAAGGGCGCCTGGAGGTCGAAGCGGGAGGGCATGGAGCCCTAGGCTTCCGGCCGGACGGTGGGCCTCAGGATTTCGCGATCCCGACGCTCCGAGGCGGCAGCCAGCGCCGAGGAGCGCACCGAGCGCAGCGGTCGCTGCGTGAGCGAGCACCGCAGAAGCTGGCGTGCGCATCGGACGTCTGGGCGCGAAAGACTAGGCATCACTGTTCGGCTGGAAGCCTAGATTTTAGCCCGAACGACTGTTCGCTACGCCGCGGTGACCACGAAGTTGTCGAACTCTCCCGGACCTTCACCGACGACCCCGGCGTGGCCATTGGTGTAGTCGGCGTTGCTGACCTGGATGCCGGCCGGCTGCAAGGCTCCCGAGGGATCGGTGACGGTGCAGGAGAGGCTGCTGCCGATCACGGTGAAGCTCAGCGAGTAGAAGTTCGCAGGGTTGAACGCCCAGCTCACGTTGTCGCCCATCTGGGTCCAGTTGGAGCCGCTGACCTCCCACATGGTCAGGAAGCCGCCATGGTCGATGCCACAAGCGTAGAAGTCGCCGCCACCGCTGTAGCGGGTGATCAGGCGGGCGTGGCCAGTGGTCGAAGCCGCCTTGACGGTGGCACTAACCTTGATATTCGTCCAGCCGCCGCTGCCGACGGTCGCGACTGCCCAGTTCGCGTCGGGCGTGTACAGCACGTGGCTGCCGTCCTGAGCGATCTGCCAGTTGCCGGTGTCGAGGTTCCAGTTGGGAACATTGGTCGAGCCGACCGCGTCCTGCTCGAAGTTGTCCTTGAAGAGGTAAGAGGACGGCGGGCTGGGCGTGGGCGTCGCGGTCGGCTGGACCACCGGCCTCGGTGTGGGCTCCGGTGCGGGCGTCGCGGTGCGCGTGGGCACCGGCGTGGGTGCCGGGACCACCGGCGTGGGCGCCGGGACCACCGGCAGGGCCGCTGGTGGCGTTTGGGGATCGGGTGTGGGCAGCAGTGTCGGGGCCGGCGCCGGCAGAGGGCTCGCCCCTTGCTTGACCACCGCTGCGGCGGGCGCCTTCCGCGGCTCGCTGTATGGTAGCCAGCTCAGACCGGAGCCGGCGAACGGCAGCCAGCTGGGCGGCCGGCCGGTCAGCCAGACCAGAGTGCCGGGCCCGCGCCCGATCACAAAAAGGGAGAACAGCAGGGCCAGCAGCAGTGCCGCGGCAGCCGACTGGGTGCGCCGCCGGCGCCGGTCGCCGGCCAGCGTTTGCACGTGCAAGCTCCCTCCTCCTCGTCGGGGTCAACGCCGCCCGGCCGGCTAGCTTGCGAGATCGAGCTGTAGGAAGCGGCCCTCGCGCCGGCGGCGGCCCGGGGTCCAGGCCACCGGCCGGGCGAACGCCGGGCCGGCAAAAGCGAACGTGTGGTACTCACCGTTCTCGCCGCAGGCATCGACATCGAGGGCGGCGATGTCACGCGCAAAATCCGGGTCGACCACCCGGCCGAGCCAGGATTCGTCCAGCCGCTCCAGGTCGACGCAGGTCACGACCGCCCGGCCCCCGTTCACCACAAACTCGTCCAGGAGCTGGGCGGGCGCGTCCCCCCACAGCGGCTCCACGTGCTCCAGCCCCGCGGCGATGACGCGGTCCTCATACCAGGCCCTTACGTCGGCCAGGTGGATGTCGCCCAGCACGACGCCTGTGCAACCCTCGGCCCGCAGTTGCGCCAGGACCTCCACCAATCGCGCCTCCATCTCGGGCCAGGCGGTCCCCAGCCCCAGCAGCCGCCGCGTGCCGGTGGCGGCGGCCTGGGTGCGGATCAGCTCGATCGGAGTGGCGTGGAAGCGGACGCGTTCGCTCTCGGCGTCGTAGAAGGTGACCAGCGTCTGCACGTCCAAGCCCGCCCGGCGTGCTCGGTCGAGCGCCAGCGCGGAGTCCTTGCCGCCGGACCAGAGCAGCGCATAAGAGCTACGGAAGCTCGAGGATCAGCGCCTCCACGTAGGTGCCGGCCGGGTAGCCGTCGTCTCCCGGCGGGATCCGGACCAGCGCGTGGGCGCCGGCCAGCGACATCAACCGTGATGAGGATTGCGAGCCGGTCGAGGTGGCGACCAGGTCGGGTCCTTCCCGGCGCAGGATGACGCGCTGGTACTCGGTGCGGTCGCCGCCGGCCATGGCGTCGTAGCCGAGGCGGACCGGCAGCTCGGGACGGTGCAGGCGGCTGTGGCCCTGCAGCTTGCGCAGCGCGGGCCGCACGAAGACCTCCAAAGTCACCAGGGAGCTGACCGGAAAACCAGGAAGCCCGAAGGCCAGCTTGCGATCGGGGAGCGTAGCGAAGGTGAACGGCTTGCCCGGACGCAGCTTGACGCGGCCCACGTGCACCTCCCCCAGCGACTCCAGCAGGGGCTTGACCAGGTCGTGGGTCCCCACCGATACCCCGCCCGAGGTGACCAGCACGTCGCAGCGCTCGACGGCGCCCAGCACCAGCTCGCGCAGCGGGTCAGGACGGTCGGGCGCGATGCCGAGCAGATCCACCTCGGCGCCCGCTTCGCGCAGCGCGGCCAGGAGTGCCCAGCGGTTGGAATCGGTGATCTGTCCAGGCCCCAGCGGGCGGCCCACCTCGACCAGCTCGTCGCCGGTCGACATCAGAGCCACCCGCGGCCGCCGGTGCACGCGGAGGCGGTCGATGCCCAGGGCTGCCACCAGGCCGATCTCGGCGGAGCCGAGCGGATGGCCCCGTCGCACCAGGACGTCGCCGGGCCGCAGGTCGGCCCCCGGGGCATGGAAGTTGCGGCCGGCTCCGTAGGCCTCGGGCACCACGACCTGGTCGCCGTCCTGCTCCACCTCTTCGACCATGACCACGCTGTCGGCGCCCTCAGGCAGTACGCCGCCCGTGAGGATGCGGGCGGCGGCACCGTGTTCCAGGGCGCCCGTGAAGGGCCGGCCGGCGGCCGACTCCCCCACCACCCGCAGCCGTCCGCCGCCGTCCGCCGAGCGGATGGCGTAGCCGTCGACAGCGCTCGCCGGGAAGCCCGGCAGCTCGCGGCCGGCCACAACGTCGGCTGCGGCCACCCGCCCCGGGGCTGCTTCCAACAGCACCTCTTCAGACTCGAGGACCGGCGTCCGGTCCAGGACCAGGCCCGCCGCCTCCTCCGCGGCCAGCATCGGGTAGGCGCTGGCTCTCATGCGGGCATCAGCTCGAAGGTGAAGCGCGCGCGCAGCCTTTCCAGCGCCGCCACCACCGGCGCGGCCAGCAGCAGCACCATCAGCACGTTGCCGGCGGATCGGAAACTGTCGTAGACCAGCGAAGTCACCAGGTAGAAGCGGCCGAAGTGCAGCAGTGAGGTGAGCGTGGCCTGGCCCGGCTCCCAGCCCAGGTCACCGGCTCCGCGGTAGGCGCCCACCCAGGTCTGGACGTCGGTGAGGGCGCCGAACGCCAGTCCGGTGACGGCCCCGGCCAGGCACAGTAGCAGGGCGTTCCGCCAGCCGAAGACGGGCGTCCGCCAGCGGCCGGCCAGTCCCGCGGCTACGCCCACCCAGCCCGCCGCGAACATCTGGTACGGCACCCATGGCCCGAGGCCGCCGGTCGCCAGCGCCGAGACGACCATCGCGAAGCTGCCGCAGAGGAAGCCGTAGGAAGGCCCGAACACGAACCCGGCGCAGAGCACCAGGAAGAAGAAGGGGCTGAAGCCCCCGATCCCGATCACGACCGCCAGGCGCAGCCCAGCGTCGATGGCCGCCAGCGCCGCCAGCAGCGCCAGGCCGCGGGAGTCGAGTCGCCGGGTGCCGATTTCCACCAGGGCCAGCGCCAGCATGGAACCTATCGCCAGGGCCAGGGCCGGCGCCTCCGCCGGGGTACCGGCGAAGAAGGGCCAGGCGAAAAACGCGACGCCGACCCCCGAAACGGCCGCCAGCCTCAAACCGCTGGTCACGCCGGCAGCTCCGCGGGCACGCGTTCCAAGGTAATCGCGGTGGCCGCCCGCGGGCTGCCCGTGTCCACGGCCCGGCCCCGCTCGACGCGCACCACTCGGTCGGCCACGGCTGCCACCAGCTCGGCGTCGTGGGTGGCGACCACCACGGCGCTGCCGCGTTCCCGGAGGTCCTCGACCAGGGCGGCCAGCGCGCGGCGGGCGCGTTGGTCCATGCCACGCGTCGGTTCGTCGAGTAGTGCCAGGCTCGGCGATCCGGCCAGGACGGCGGCCAGGGCCGCGCGCTGGCGTTCACCGCTGGAAAGGTCGCGCGGGTAGCGACCGGCCACCGCGACCAGGCCCAGTCGCTGGAGCATCGGGCCCGCGTCCGGTACCTCGCCGGACCGGCGCAGGGTCAGCTCCACCTCATCGCGGACGGTCGGCCGGTGCAGCAGCGCCGCCGGGTCCTGCGGGAGGTAGGCGACGCGGCCCGGCGGGCGCATGACGGCGCCGGAGAGCGGCCGGAGCAGTCCGGCCAGGCAGCGCAGGAGCGTCGTCTTGCCGCCCCCGTTGGGACCGACCAGCGCCAACACCTCGCCCGCGCCGCCGGTCAGCTCAACGTCCTCCAACACAGGTCGAGCGCCAGGTCCGGCGCTGACCCGGCGCAGCTCCCAGGCCGCGTCGACGGGCCGGGGGCGCGGCGCCGGCCGGACCTGGAACCGGCGCGCGGAAACCGGAGCCAGCCGCCCGTCCTCCACGGCCAGGAGGCGCCCGGCCGCGGCCAGCACCGCCTGCGGCCGGTGCTCCGCCAGCACCACGGCCCGGCCGGCGGCGGCCAGCTCGCGAGAGGCCGCCAGCACCAGCGCCACCCCATCGGTGTCCAGCTGCGAGGTGGGCTCGTCGAGGGCCACGATCTCCGGGTCCAGCACCAGAGCCGCGGCCACCGCCACCCGCTGCCGCTCGCCGCCCGAGAGCGTAGCCAGACGGCGGCCCGACAGATGCGCGATCCCGGCCTGGACCAGGGCCGCCTCGACCTGGGCCGGCATGGCGGCCGGCGGCACGGCCAGGCTTTCCAGGCCGAAGGCCACCTCCCGCTCGACTGTCGAGTAGACCGCCTGACGCTCGGGGTCCTGGAAGACGAAGCCGACGTGCCGCGCCAGGCGGCGCGTCGGCGTGCGCAGAACGTCCAGGCCGGCCACCGTCGCAGCGCCCGCGACTCGGCCGCCATGGAAGTGGGGCACCAAGCCGTTGAGCACCCGCAGCAGGGTCGACTTGCCGCCGCCCGAAGGACCCGCGATCACGATCAGCCCCGGGTCGACCGCCAGGCTGACAGCGTCCAGCGCCGGCCTCCCCGAGCCTGGGTACCAGTAGCTGAGCCGGTCTAGCGAAGCGAGCGCCACAGCCAGGCCGGCAGGAACAGCGGCAGGTACGCGATCACGCCCAGGGGCGTGACCGCCGGCAGGCGCAGGTAGGGATAGGGCAGCCAGTCGGCTGCCTGCCCGAGCAGGCGGGCCGCCACCAGCAGGGCCATCGAGAGCGCGGCGCCCGCCAGCAGCAGGAGGTCGGCGCGCACCAGCGGGGCCGGCCGGAATCGAGTTCGCGGCCCGGAGCCGAAGCCGCGCGCTTCCATGGCCTCGGCGAGCTGGATCGAGTCCTCGATCGCGGTCAGCACGGCCGGCACCACCACCTCCGACCAGGAGGCCGGCCCGCGGGGTCGCCAGCCGCGCATGCGCTGGGCCTCGGCGATCGCGGTGAAGCTGCGGCGCAGGCCGGGCACCAGGTTCAGCGACGCCGCCGCGGCGGCGCCGGTGCGCGCCAGCGGCGCGGGCAGGGCGTCCACCACCTGGTGCGGCTCCAGCAGCAGCGACAGCGGCGCCACCGCCAGAACGGCGGCGGCGACCGCCAGGCCCGAGGCCAGTCCGAAGGCCAGCGCCTCCAAGGTCCAGGGCCCCCCGATCAGCACCCAGCCGTCGGATAGCACGAAAAGCGGATCGGCGCCGAAGTGGCTGAAGGCGAGGTTGAGCATCACGGCACTCAGCACCGCCAGGCCGACTCCTACGAGAAGCGGCCGCGTTCGCCGCCAGCCCGCACCGGTCAGCACTGCAGCCAGGCACGCCGCCAGGGCCAGCGCGCGGTAGGCCGGGTTGGTCGTCAACAACACGCCGAGCAGGCAGGCGGCGGACCAGGCCGCCGCCGCCCGCCCGCTCATGACCGAGCTACTCCTTCGGCGGCGCCGGGGTGGGCGCCGGCGAAGCCGTCGGCGAGGCGTACCGCCAGCCCATGGCCTCCCCGGACTTGAGGTTGACGGCGGTGTATCCGACCTGGGCGCCGGTCCAGGAACCTCCGGCCGTCTCGGTGAAGAGCGCCCAGAAGGGTTTGTCCTTCGGGAAGCACTCGCTGAACGAATCAGGCTCGTTGTCGATCTGGCAGACGGCCTTTCCGAAGCTGAAGGCCTGGCTCTGGAACTCGATCCCGCTCTGCTTCATCAGGTCTTCGCCGTTCAGCTGGTCCGAGGCGAAGCCGACGCACTTCTGGACGCTGCGACCGTCCAGATGGGTGACCACGAGGTAAGCCTTGTGCGCAGCCTGGGCGTTGACGCAGGTGCTGGTCGCCGCGGCGGGCGGCGCGGTGGCACCGCCGCAGGCGGTGAGCAGGACGGCGATTGCGAGGAGATGTGCGCGCATCTCGTTCCTCCAGCGGCTGGGGTCCCGGCCGCGCCGGGGAGGCCTCGCCGCACGGAGACCCCCCTCCGTTGCGCGCGGACGGGGAACGTCCCCTCGGGCAGGTCTCCTGGCTCGCGGATCAGGCGCCGGCGGCCGCCTTCCCGGGACTCGTCCCAGTGGCTGTCTGGCCGCCCGCTACCGCTCACAGTTGCGCGACAGCGCGGGAGTTGCACCCGCTTCCCTTGGCCCGAGAGGGCTGACGCGATTCTATGCTCGCGGCATGGCCGAGCTCTCAGTCGTCTGCGGCGCGACGGGCGGCCTCGGGCCCGCCGTTGTGGAAGCCCTCAAGCCGCTCGGTGGCGAGGTGGTACCGGTCGACCGCGACGACGCCGATCTCACCGACCCAGGCGCGGTTGAGGATTTCTTCGCGCGCCTGGATGGCCGGGGCGAAGTTCGGCGGCTGGTCAACGTGACCGGCGGCTTCCGCGGCGGGTCGGTGCTCGACGCCTCGCCGGAGGACGTCCGCTTCATGCTCCGCCTGAACCTGGAGACCGCGTGGTGGACCTGCCGCGCGGCCGGCCGCCGGATGTCCGACGCGGGCGCCGGCAGCATCGTCAACGTCGGCTCCCGGGCGGCGCTGGTGCGCGAAGGGGGTGCGGCTGCCTACGCGGTGGCCAAGTCGGCGGTGCTCAAGCTCACGGAGGTGATGGCTGAAGAGCTGAAGGATTCGGGCGTACGAGTCAATGCCGTGATCCCGGCCGTTATCGACACGCCGGCCAACCGACAGTGGATGAAGGAAGGGGACCTGGCCCGGGCCGTCGCGCCGGCGGAGATCGCGGCCGTGATCGCCTGGCTCTGCTCGGACGCCGCCCGTGCGATCACCGGCGCGGCCATCCCGGTTTACGGGAAGTTCTAGAGCCGGCTACTCGTAGCGAAGGGCGCGCATGGGGTCGAGCCGCGCCGCCCGCAGAGCAGGCGCCAGTCCGCTGACCAGGCTCAGGCCGATAGCGAGCAGGAAGGCGACCAGCCCGATTCGGGGCGAAACCACGAACAGATCGTCCCCGGCGACTTGGTTACCCAGCGAAGCCAGGAGCCCGGCCAGCGCGGCGCCCACCAGGCCGGAGCTGGCGCCGATCACCGCGGCTTCGGCTACGAAGACCAGCGACACGTCCTGGAAGCGGGCGCCCAGCGCTTTCAGAACGCCGATCTCTCGGGTGCGGTCGAGCACGGACATGAACATGGTGTTCACGATCGCGAACCCGCAGACGGCCAGGGTGATGGCCGCCAGGAAGCCGGCTCCTCGCCCGAGCGCCGAGCCGGAGAGCGAGAGGATCAGCGCGGTGAGGGCGATGCCGAGCGCGGCGCCGGCCGCGGTCAGGGCGGTTCGCAGCGGGCGGCGGCCGACCGCGTCCAGCCCCAGCCGGAGGGCGTCGACGCTGCGTAGGCGCGTCAGCGGATCCAGGGCGATGGGGGCGCGGGTGGTTCGCCGCCCGCGCGTCCTGTCTACGACCACCCGTCCGTCGCGCATCCGCACCACGCGGTCGGCGCCGGCCGCCACGTCCGGATCGTGGGTGACCAGGACCACGGTGGCGCCGCGCCGGTGGAGATCCTGGAGCAGGGTCAGGACCTGCTCCCCGCTCGCCGAGTCGAGGTTGCCCGTCGGCTCGTCGGCGAGGACCAGGCCTGGCCGGCCGGCCAGCGCCCGCGCCACCGCCACGCGCTGCTGCTCGCCGCCCGAGAGCCGGCCGGGGCGGAAGCGGGCCCGGCCAGCCAGGCCAACCACCTCGAGGAGGCGCCGGGCCCGGGCCCGGCGGGCGGCCGCGGGCATGCCGGCCAGGGCGAGCGGCATGGCCACGTTGTCCTCGACGCTGAAGCTCGGCAGCAGGTTGAAGGTTTGAAAGACCGTTCCCACGCGCTGCAGGCGGTAGTCCGCGAGTGACGCTTCGGGGAGCTGGTCGAGCGCGGCGCCGGCCGCGTAGACGTGGCCGCTGGTGGGCCGGTCCAGCCCTCCCAGCAGGCCGAGGAGGGTCGTCTTGCCGCAACCGGAGGGCCCGACCACCGCCACGAACTCACCAGGCGCGATCTCGAGCGTCACGTCCTGCACGGCATCGACGGTCACATCGCCCATCCGGTAGGTCCTGGTCACCGCATCGAGCCGCAGGCCTACCGCCTGGCCCAGGAGATCGCGGAGGCCTTCGCCGGCAGGCAGAACCGGCGCCGGCGGAGCGACCGCGATCGGCACCGTGGCCTCGAAAACCTCAGGCGCCGGGGCCGGAGAGGGCGCTGCGGCCGGCGGTGCCCCCTTTAGTGCGACCACGGCGTCAGCGACGCGCTCGATGGCGGTGCGCTGGCGGCGCGAGCGCCGAGGCGAGCGGCCGGGTGACGCCGACTCATCCCCCTCCCGCGTGTCCATTTCAGGGCGTTAGCGTAAGTCTCATCGGGTCGCAATCGGGACTTTCTGAGAGCAGTTGATCCAGCACCTCTGCGGCCTGGCCGCCCGTCGTCTTGAGCAGCAGCAGCGCCTCGTGGTTGCGGTGCATGCGGCCTTCCCTGAAGTGGAAGGTGTGCACGGTCGGGATCACGGCGCCGTCGGTAGCCAGTTGCTGCTCGACCATCTTCTCCCCCGCCCGCTCAGCCTCGTCGCGCGAGCCGAAGGTCGCCAGGATCAGGGCCTGCTGGTCGGGCACAGCCTAATCAGACCACGCCGCAGCCCAGGGACGATCGAGCCAGATGATCGCCCCGGCCAGCCCCAGCCCGCCCAGCAGCAGCCCGCCCAGCACATCCGACTCCCAATGCACCTGCAGGTAGACCCGGTCGAAGCTTTCGGCTGCGATCAGGATGACGGCCCCGATCACTGCCGTCCAGCGCAGCCAGCGGCGCTCGCTGAGACGGGCTACCACGAATGCGAGCAGGCCGTAGGCGACGACCGTCCGCACCATGTGGCCGCTGGGAAAGCTGCTCGCGGCCACGCTCTGTCCGATGAGGTCGGTGAGGCTCGGCCCGTCACCGTGCTGGATCACGACCGGAGGCGCCGGGTGGTAGATGATCCGCTTGTACAGGACCTCCAGGACCACCACCACCGGCAGCGCCAGCACGGCCAGCGAATCGATGCCGAAGTGGTGCCGCCAGAGCCAGATACCCAGCAGCACGACCACCAGCGTGGTCATCTCCAGCCCGCCGAAGAGCGCCAGAGCCCGGAAAGGCAGGTCGAGCTGGGGCCGCCAGGCCTGCGTCATGGCGTGCGACACGTCGACGTCCAGCGAGTGCGTGGTGCCCGCCGCCACCACGGCCGTGAAGACCATGAAGGCGACTGCCAGCGCCGCGAAGGCGAGGAGCGTCCGCCTCAGCGCTGACAACGGCGGCAGAAGACCGTGGTGCGGCCGGCCAGGCGGATCGTGGAGAGCGGCCGCCCGCAGGTGGCGCAGGGCTGGCCGCCGCGGCCGTAGACGAGCAGGCGCTCCTGCTGGGACCCCCGCTCGCCGAAGGCGTCGCGATAGCTGTCCACCGAGCTCCCGCGGTTCGCGATGGCCGTGGTCAGGGATTCCTGCAGCGCCTCGCGAAGGCGGCGCACGGCCGGGCGGCTGAGCGAAGAGCCCGGCCGGTCGGGGCGCACGCGGGCGCGGAAGCAGGACTCGTCGGCGTAGATGTTGCCGACCCCGGCCACCACCGCTTGGTCCAGGAGCAGAGCCTTCAAGGGCGCCCGGCGCGCGTGCAGGCGGCGGTAGAGGTCGGTCGCTGTAAAGGCGTCGTCGATCGGCTCGGGCCCCAGGCGCGGAATGGCGCGGTGCGCAAGCAGCTCGTCCTCGGTGCCGAAGAGGAGCCTGCCGAAACGGCGAACGTCGCGGTAGCGCAGCTGCTTGCCGTCATCCAGGAGGAAGGCGGCGTGGACGTGCGGGGCGAAATCAGAGTCCGGCTCGAAGAGCTGAAGGTGGCCGGTCATGCCCAGGTGGATGACCATCAGGTAGCCGTCGGTCAGGTGGAACAGCAGGTACTTGCCCCGGCGTGTGAGCGCCTCCACGACGCGGCCGGTAACCCCGTCGACGAACTGCTCCGGCTCCGGGTGGCGGACGATGGTTGGAAAGCGCAGGTCGACGCGCACGATGCGGCGGCCGACGAGATGCGGCCGCAGCCCGGCGGCCACGGTCTCGACCTCCGGCAGCTCAGGCAACGACGGTCGCGAGCTTGCTCATGTCGGCCCAGTTGGGGCCGACCTTGGACTCCACCTCCAGGCGCGACTCCAGCTCGTAGGCCTCGGTCATCACCCGCGGCACCAGGTCCGAGAAGGTATCCAGCTCGGCGCGCGGGATCTCGAACAGCAGCTCGTCGTGCACCTGCAGCAGCATCTTGCCGCGCAACCCCGTCGACTCGATCTCGCGCTGCAGGCGGACCATCGCGATTTTGATGATGTCGGCGGCCAGGGACTGGAAGGGAAAGTTGATCGCCATCCGTTCCGCCGCCATCCGCAGTTGGTAGTTGGGCGAGCGCAGGTCGGGGATCGCCCGCCGGCGCCCCGTCGAGCTGACCACGATCCCGGTTTCACGCGCTGTCTGGCGCACCCCCTCCAGGTAGTCGCGGAGCTTGGCGAAGGCCGTCCAGTACTCCTTCAGGAACTCCCGCGCCTCGTCCCCCGGGATGCCCATCTGCATCGAGAGCCCGTACTCGCCCTGACCGTAGATCGACCCGAAGTTGGCGACCTTGGCCAGGCGCCGCTGGTTGGGATCGACCAGCTCCAGGGGCACCTTGAAGACGCGCGAGGCGGTGGCGGCATGGATGTCCTGCCCGGCCGCGAAGGCGGCCAGCAGGTTGGGGTCGCCCGAGAGGTGGGCGGCGATTCGCAGCTCGATCTGCGAGTAGTCGGCCGCGAAGAGCAGGTGATCCGGATGCTGGGCGTGGAAGGCGCGGCGGATGCGCTGGCCGAGCTCGGTCCGGATCGGGATGTTCATCAGGTTCGGGTTGGAAGAGGCCAGCCGCCCGGTGGCGGTGGCGGCCTGCCCGAAGGAGGTGTGGACGCGGCGCGTGGAGGGGTCCATCAACTCGGGCAGCGCGTCGACATAGGTCGACTTGAGCTTGGAGAGCTGCCGGTGCTCCAGGATCAGGCCGACCACCGGGTGCTTGTCGCGCAGCGACTCCAGCGTCTCGGCGTCGGTCGAGTAGCCCGTTTTGGTGCGCTTGCCGACCGGCAGCTTGAGGTCTTCGAAGAGCAGCTTGGCCAGCTGCTGGGGGGCATTGAGGTTGAACTCGTATCCGGAGAGCTCGGAGACCTCGGCCTCCAGCGCGGCCAGCTGCTCGCCCAGCTCCCGCTGCATCTCGCGCAGGTAGGGGATGTCGACCGCCACCCCCTCCCACTCCATCTGCGCCAGCACCCGGGCCAGCGGCAGCTCGATCTCGTGGAACAGGTAGTCGACCTGCACGTTTCGCATCTCGGCTTCCAGGCGCGGGTGCAGCTGGAGGATGGCCTGGGCGCGCTGGCCGGCGTACGTGGCGGCCTCGTGGACCGGCGCCTGCGAAGGCTTGATCTCCTTGCGCCCCACCCCCAGCAGCTGGTCGGAGCCCATCAGCGTCATGCCCAGCAGCTCACGGGCCAGGTCGTCCAGCCGCGGGTCGCGGGAGCCGGCCCCCAGTAGGTAGGCCGAGAGAAAGGTGCTGAAGACCCACTGGTAGTTCTGCTCGTCCACCTGGTCCAGCAGCAGCTGCATGTCCTTGACGTCATGCGTGGAAAGCGCACGCGTGGCCAGCGCGTCGGCCACCTCGGCGGCCGGGCGGCCGGTCAGGGGCAGGTAGAACGCGTCGTCGGCGGTGGCGATGCCCAGGCCGACCGGCGTGCCGCCCCGGGCGGGGCCGTCCCAGATCCCGAACACGCCCACTTCGGCCGCGGCCGAAATCGCCGTGCAGAGCTCCTCCAACGGCGCGTGGTCGGGCACCAGGCGCACGCCGTGCAGGTCCTCGGGGGGCGCGAACTCCAGCCTGGCCTGCACCGGCACCACGTCGGGTGCCGGGAAGCGGGCCAGCAGCTGCCGGAACTCGAGCGCGTCGAACACCCGCCGCGCCTCTTCGGGGTCATAGCGCAGCCAGCGCGCCTTCTCCAGCTCCAGCGGCACCTCGACGTCGGTCTGGATGGTGACCATGCGCTTGCCCAGCCGCACCTGGTCAGCGGCGGCCTGCAGGTTGGTCTTGACCCGGCCCTCCTTGAGCTCCTCCAGGCGGTCGAGCAGGTTCTCGATCGTGCCGTACTTCTGGACCAGCTCGCCGGCGGTCTTGTCCCCCACCCCGGGGACGCCCGGGATGTTGTCCGAGGTGTCCCCGCGCAGCGCCTTGTAGTCGATCAGCTGCACCGGCTCGAACCCATACCGCTGCCGGACCTGGTCGGGGCCGTACAGGAAGGTGTCGGTGATCCCCCGGCGCGGAACCAGCGCGTCCACCTCGTCGGTGACCAGCTGCAGGCAGTCGAGGTCGCCGCTCACGATCGTCACATGCATGCCCTCGGCCGCCGCCTTGCGGGCCAGCGTGCCGATCACGTCGTCGGCTTCGTAGCCCTCGACTCCGTAGATCGGGATGGCCAGGGAGCGCAGCACCTCGCGCGTGCGCTCGATCTGGGGCCGGAGGTCGTCGGGCATCGGCCGCCGCCCCGCCTTGTACTCGGCGTACTCCTCTGAGCGGAAGGTCGGCTTGCCCAGGTCGAAGGCCGCGATCGCGTACTCGGGCCGGTTGGCGAGCACGATCGCCAGCATCGACGTGAAGCCGTAGACGGCGTTCGTGACCTCGCCTGCCGAGGTGCTCATGGGGGGCAGCGCGAAGAACGCGCGGTAGATCAGGCTGTGGGCGTCGATGAGCACCAGACGACCGCGCCGGGAGCCCTTCGCCACGATCTTTTGAATTCTAGGTTTGGCCTGACGGAGGCTCAGGAGGCCCCCGCTATAGTTGCGGCCAGAGGGAGATTGAAACGGAAGACTGGGTCGAAGTCGGCGTAGACAGCATCCGGGTCCACGTGCAAACAGGCCAGCACGTCGTGATCCTCAAGGAGAAAAACGCCGACCGCTACCTGCCGATCTGGATCGGTCCTTTCGAGGCCAACGCGATCGCGCTGAAGATCACCGGCCAGACCCCCGAGCGACCTATCACCCATGACCTCATGCTCACGGCCATGAGCGAATTCGACATGGTCGTGAAGCGGATCGTGGTCACGTCGCTGTCGGGCGAGGTCTTCTTCGCCCGCCTCCACGTCGAGCAGAACGGCCGCGAGACCGACATCGACTCCCGGCCCAGTGACGCGATCGCGCTCGCCGTCCGCTTCGAGTGCCCGATCTACGTCACCCGCGACGTCCTGGAGCGCGCCGGGGTGATTCCGGAGAAGGAGGAGGACGAGCAGAGCGCCGCCTCCGGCCCCATCGACGAGGACCGCCTGGCCGTGTTCCGCGACCTGGTCAACAGCCTCGACCTGCCGGACCTGCCCGACGAGCCGGGCAGCCGAGGGGGCACCTCCAAGAGTTGACCTCCCAGCAGGAGCTGGAGGCCAGCCTCAGGCTCCTGGTGGCCCTCGTCCTCGGCATCGTGATGGGGACCGAGCGCGAGTACTTCCGCCACCCCGCCGGGATGCGCACGATCACGGCGGTTTGCGTCGGCTCCTGCCTGTTTACCGTTGCCGGGTCGCTGGTGCCCCACACCGACCCCACCCGGGTGGCCGCCCAGATCGTGACCGGGATCGGCTTCCTGGGCGCGGGCGCCATCCTGCGCAGCGGCCGCTCGATCCATGGCCTGACCACGGCCGCCGCGATCTGGGTGGCGGCGGCGATCGGCATGGCCGTCGGTTTCCGGCTCTTCATCCTGGCCGGCCTCGCGACCTTGATGGTGGTCGCAGCTCTGGTCGTCCTCCAGTACGTGGAGGACCTGCTGGTGAGGGTTCGCGAACGCTGGAGCAGCCCCCCGACCTAGGAGCCGAGCGCCGGCGGCGGAACGGTTTTGAGGCGACAAAAGGGTTCCAGCGCCGGCGCTCGAAGGATTGCTGCGGGCCTGCTAGGGTTCTTGTGGCTTTTGGGATGTTCCTCTCACTGACGCCCCGCCGGCGCGAAACCCTGGACGTGCTGCGGCGGCTGACCCAGCAGGCCGGCGCCGCCGTCCATTACTCGCTGGTCGCCGGCCGCATGCGGATCTCGGCCTGGACGGCATACGGCTTGCTGCGGGAACTGGAGTCGATGGGCCTGGTGGTGCGCCGCTACGCGCTGGGCGGGACCGGCGGCGGAGGGCGCTCACGGATCCTCTTCGAGCCCAGCGCCCCCGCGCGCGGCGAGGCCGATGACGACGCGCCCCTGCGCAGCGCATTCGAGCGCTTCGCGGCCATCCCCGACGACGCGGCGGCCGTGCGCGCTTACCTGGCCGAGGCCGGGAACGACCTGGCCTGGCACCTCGGCTTCTGGCTGGGCCGCCTGGAGGCGGCCGGACGCAACGCCCACGACGCCGCGCGAACGCTGCTGGAGGGCAGCGGCCTGCCAGCGGCCAAGATGCAGGCAGTGGCCGCGCTCGGCCTGGGATCCACCCTGGCTCGACTGGGTCCAGCGCGGCTGGCCGACCGCCTGACCGCGGCCAGCAGCCGCTTCTCGGCTCTCCTGGAGGAGGCGGGGCGCGTCTCCGACGCGCGCCTGGCCCAACTGGTCGACTCGGCCCGCCGGCTGGAAGCAACTTGAGCTCGGTCGCCGTTGTCACCGACTCCACGGCCGACCTCCCGGCCGACCTCGTCCGGTCTCGCGGGGTGACAGTCGTGCCGCTGACCGTGACGCTGGAGGGAAAGGAGTACCTGGACGGCGTCGACATCACGGCCGACGAGTTCTACACGCGGCTGCACGGCGCGAATGGACCGGTCGCCACCACCTCGCAGCCGGCGCCGGCGCGCTTCCAGGAGGTCTACCGGCAGCTGCTCCAGGACCACGACGAGGTGATCTCCCTGCACATCTCGGAGAAGCTGTCCGGCACCTACGCGGCCGCGGTCCAGGGCGCCGAGCTGGCGGGAGCGGGCGACCGGGTGCGAGTGGTCGACTCGGCGATGGTTTCGATGCCGCTGGGGCTGATGGTGCTGGCCGCTACCGAGGTCGCGGCCGGCGGCAGCGCCGGTGAGGTGGTCGAGCGCCTCGACGCGCTGCGCCGCGAGGTCACTGTCTTCTTCATGGTCTCCACGCTCGAGTACCTGCGCCGCGGGGGCCGCATCGGAGCCGCCAACGCACTCTTGGGCTCGGTCCTCCAGGTCAAGCCGGTGCTCACCATCCGCGACGGGCAGGTGACGCCGCTGGAGCGCGTGCGCACCCGGGAGCGGGCTCTGGCCCGGGTGATCGACCTGGTGCGGGAGCAGGACCGCGGCCAGGGCCTGTGCGCGATCGTGGGCCACGCCGCGGCGGAGGCCACCGCCGAGCGGATCGCGTCCGAGATCGAGCCCGGCTGCGACACCCTGCTGGTACAGCCGCTGGGCCCCGTGGTGGGCGCGCACGCGGGGCCTGGCACCGTCGGCGTGGGCTGCTATCCGGCCGAGCTTCTACCACTCGGGCTGAAGAAGGTCAGCGCGGCCGCCGCCAGGTGACGGCCTCCGGCGAGGCCAGCTTCTCCAGCTGCCCCGCGACGGCCAGCGACTGCAGGTGCGCCAGGCCCTCCTGAAGGGCGAGCCGCCGCTCCCAGAGCTCCTCGCGGTAACCCCAGAGCCCAAGCGCGACATCCCAGCCGGACATCTGGCCGGCGCCGATCAGGCCCAGAATCCGCTCCTTGCGGCGCTCGTGGTGCGCGATCAGGCCGTCGACCAACTCCTCCGGGTCCTCGAAAGGACGGCCGTGGGCGGGGAACACGAGCCGCGGCCGGCGCGCGGCCAGCCGGCGCAGTGCGGCCACGTAGTCGTCGAGCGGATTCGGTGTGCTCTGTGGATGCAGCGCGATGTTGGGGCTAATCTCGGCCAGCAGTTGGTCGCCGCTGAAGAGCAGTTCGTTCTCGGCGTCGAACAGGCAGATATGGCCGGGCGAGTGGCCCGGCGTCCACTCCACCAGCAAACGGCGGCCGCCCAGCTCCAGAGTCTCGGCGCCATCCAGTTGGACATCGGCCTCGGCCGGTGCCACGAAATTGCGGAGGTTGCGGGAGGCGTTCTTCAGGGCCTCGACCTCTTCGGCCGGGACCCCGTGCAGGCTGAGGTGGCGGCCGACCTCGGCCACCAGCGTCTCCAGCTCGAGGTAGCGCGGGTGGACCAGCGGCACCTCCAGCCGGTGCAGGTACAGCTCCACGCCGAACTCCTCGACCAGGGGTCCGGCGGCGCCGTAGTGGTCCGGGTGGATGTGTGTGATGACCAGCCGGCGCGGCTTGCCGCCCACGCGCTCGATGGCCGCCCGCATCATGGCCATCGATTCGGGGACGTTCATCCCGCAGTCGATCAGATCGAGATGAGCGCCGTCTCGCAGCAGGTAGATGTTGACCGCGCCCTCTTCGAATGGGATCGGGAGGCTCAGGCAGTGGACCCCGGGGGCCACCTCGGTCAGCGCCAAATCGGTCGTCATAAGATGGAGTGAGCCATGGCGCGGAGCGTCATACCAGCCAAAGGAGCGCTAACTGACTTATGACCGACCAGCTGAACGCCGATCAGGTTACGCCGGACCAGGTGTTCGAACAGATGCCCAACTACTTCCAGCCGGACAAGGCCGGGAACACCAACGCCACCATCAATTTCGACCTGAGCGGCGCCAACGCGGGGAAGTACTGGATCAAGATCGCGGACGCCACGGCGACCTCCGGCAAGGGCGAGGGTGAGAACCCCAACCTCACCCTGATGGCCGATGCCAACGACTTCGTCAAGATCATCTTCGGCCAGCTCGATCCCACCGCCGCGTTCATGCAGGGCAAGCTCAAGATCAAGGGAGACATGGGACTGGCCCTCAAGTTCCAGTCCATGTTCAAGCGCCCCTGACCTGGTAGGGGAGGAGCTTGCCCCTCCCGGCCTGAGGGCGGCATAGGGCGGGGCAAGCCCCGCCCCTACGAAATCTCTAGATCCCGAAGACCCAGTACTGGAGGCGCTGGCTCATGGCGCCGTCGAGGTCGAGGTTGCCGGCCCCCTCCCTGATGCTCATCAGGTAGACGCGGTGGGGGCTGAGCGCGTAGCGCTTGAGCTGCCCATTGACGGCCACGGCCTCGGTGGCGTTTCCCCACTGGATGGGCGTGGTGTCGGTGTCGTCGGGCTCGTTGTCGGCCAACCAGGCCTTCAGTGACTGGCTGTCACCGCGGTCGTAGCTGCCGATGATCATGAAGCCGAACAGCCCGTCCTTGGCTCCCACGATGTCGAGCGTGGTATCGACGCCGTGCGGCGCCGTCGTCCCCACCTCGCGCTCGATGTACTTCCAGTCGGCGGGATAGCAGAAGCCCCAGCCCAGCTGCTGCAGGTTCAGCCCGTGGTCCGCGGGAGCGCACTTGAGCCCCGTGGCGCCGGGTGGCAAGGAGGCGGCCGGCGACCGCGTGGGCGTGCCGGAATTCCCGGTACAGGCGATCAGTACTATGAGCGTGGCCGCGATTAAGAGGGGTTTGCCGGGCAAGTTCGGGGCGCATTATCGCGTCCATCGCGGCCGGCGCATCCGCAGTGTCGACTTTCTAGGAAAAAGTGCTGGACACTGGAAAAAGATGTGATAGGGTTAGTGTCCTTATCGACTTTTTGTGGGGGGCGATATGACGAACGAAGATCGGGAGCGAATGAAGCGGCTCGAGGCCAACCGAACGGCGCTGGCCAAGTTGGCGTCGAGCTTCGAACAGGAGGCCGGCCTACACCGACCCCTGGCTGAGAGCGTGGGCGACATCATGACCCACGACTACGAGGACACCGATTTCGCGCAGGCTCTCAGTGATCGCGAGATCAACGACACCCTCGTCCACCTCCTCAGCGAGAACCGGGAGCAGGTGGAGCACGCCCTCGAGCGCCTCAATGCGGGCAAGTACGGGGTCTGCGAGGACTGCGACGAGCCCATCGCCACCGAGCGCCTGAAGTTCCGGCCCGAGGCCACGCGCTGCGTCGCCTGCCAGGGCCGCTGGGACCGCCTCAACCGCAGGAGCGCTTAACCCCTTTCGGTCGGTCTACAGCCCCCCGTAGACCACCGACTTCTGCTCGGTGTACTGGTAGAAGGCCTCCAGGCCGTGCTCCTTCCCGAAGCCCGACTCCTTGGTGCCGCCGAAGGGCAGCTCGTCATGGGCGATCTGTAGCGCGTTGACCCAGGTGTAGCCGGCCTCCAGCTCCTTGACCGCCCGGTGCGCCGCGGCCATGCTCGAGGTCCAGATCGACGAACCCAGGCCGAAGGGCGAGTTGTTGGCGCGCGCCAGGCCCTCGTCGAGGTCTTTGATCCGCATCACGGGCAGGGCGGGCCCGAACACCTCCTCGGTCACCATCCGGCTGCCGTCGGGCACGTCGGTGAGGATCGTGGGGTTGATGAAGTTGCCCTTCTCGTATTCGGAGCCCTCCGGCCGCCCGCCGCCGAACGCGACCTTCGCGCCCTTGTCGAGGGCGTCCTGAACCTGAGCTTCGACCTCGGCGCGCTGGGTCTCGGTGTGCATCGGACCCATGCGGGTGTCCTTCTCCATCCCGTTGCCCGGCTTCAGCTTCTTGGCCCGCTCGACCAGTCGCTCCAGCAGCGGCTCGAAGGCCCCCTCCTGGACGTATAGGCGCTTGATGGCCAGGCAGGCCTGGCCGCAGTTGAAGAAGCGGCCGACGGAGATGGCCTTGGCGGCCTCGTCCAGGTCGGCGTCGTCGAGCACGATGCAGGGGTCGCTCCCACCCAGCTCCAGAACGACCTTCTTGAGGAAGGGTGCGGCCGCCGCCATCACCTTCTTGCCGGTCGGTGTGGAGCCCGTGAGCGCGACCTTGCGAATGTCCGGGTGGGTGACGATCGCGTTGCCGGTGCTCTGGCCGAGGACAACGTTGACAACGCCCTCGGGGAGTCCTCCCTCGATCAGCGCCTCGATGCACTTGAGCGTCGCCAGTGGCGTCGTCGATGAGGGCTTGAGCACCACGCAGTTACCCGCCGCTATGGCCGGCGCCACCTTGTTGGCTGCCAGCGTGAGCGGGAAGTTCCAGGGCACGATGGCGCCGGTGACGCCGATCGGGTTGCGCACCACGAGGCCGTAGGTGCGGGTGTCCGGCAGCAGCACGTACTCGCCGTGGATCTTGTCCGCCAGGTCGGCGAACCAGGCGATGTTCTCGCCGAAGCGCTGGGCCTCGATCTTGGACTCCAGAATGGTCTTGCCCTGCTCCGCAGTGAGCACGGGCGCGATCTCGTCGACCTTGGCCAGCATGTGGGCCGCGGCCTTGTGCAGGATCTTGGCCCGCTCGGCCGGCGCCAGCTTCGACCAGGACGGGAACGCCTTGCGCGCGGCCTTGGCCGCCCGGTCGACGTCGGCCTCCCCACCCGAGGGAACGCGGTCGACGACCTCGCCGGTGGCGGGGTTCCGAACTTCATAGGTGTCGCCGGAAGCCGCCTGCGCGCGCTCGCCTTCGATGATCATGGTGGCCATAACCAACTAATTATCCGGAGGTGGCGGAATGGCCGTGAGATTGGAGCGGGAAGGCGCAGTCGGGGTGATCACGCTGGATCGGCCTCCCGCCAACAGCTACGACTACGACTTCCTGCGCGAGTTCGGCGCGGCCGTCGACGACGCCCGCGTCGACGAGGACATCCGCGCGGTGGTGATCGCCAGCGCCGCCGAGAAGTTCTTCTGCGCGGGAGCCGACCTGAAGGCCTTCCAGGCCGGCTCCGCGAGGCGGCGGGCAGCCACCACGGTGCTCGGCCACGAGGTCTTCCGCAAGCTCGAGAACACGCCCATGATCGTCGTGGCCGCGATCGCCGGTCATGCCCTGGGCGGCGGCCTCGAGATGGCGATGGCCTGCGACCTCCGCTTCGCGGCCCGCGGCGGCTACAAGCTGGGGCTCACCGAGACCAACCTCGGCCTCTTCCCGGGCAACGGCGGCACCCAGCGCCTGCCCCGCATCGTCGGCCTCTCACGCGGCATCGACCTGATCTCCCGCGGCACCACCTTCGGCCCTGAGGAGGCCGAGGCCTTCGGGCTTGTCGACCGCCTGTTTGACGACGCCGAGGCCTGTCGAACCGGGGCCATCCAGTACGCGGCCGAGATCGCCGAGCGCGCCACCGAGGCGATCGGGCGTGCCAAGGTGGCTGCCGTGGCCGGCTTCGGGGCGCCGCTCGACCTGGGCCTGGCGATCGAGCGGGAGGCGATCGCGCGCATCTTCGTCAGCGAGGACGCCGACGAGGGCATCCGGGCCTTCAACGAGAAGCGGGCGCCGTCCTATCGGGGCCGGTGACGCCAGCGCTGGCGGCGACGTGGCGGGCGACGATGGCCGCGTCCTCCCCCACGCCCCACATCAAGGAGGACTTGCGCGTGCGCAGGAAGTGCACGCCCACGAAGTAGAGGCCGGGCACCGCCTCGCAGACGCCGTCTGGGGCCAGCGGGAAACCGAGGTCGTCGAAAGCCGGGAGCTGCACCCAGCGCTGGTAGTCCGGGCGGAAGCCGGAGGTGAAGATCACCGCCGCCAGCTCCGCCAGCTTCACGTCTGAGGGCGCCTCGGCGCGAAACGGCGGGGGGTCGGGCAGCTGGGGCGGCCGCAGGCCTTTTGGGGGCAGCTGCTCGTACAGCGCCCGCCGGACGTCGGCGTAGCGGGCGTCGCCGAAAGCCACCGACGCCGCGAGGTCATCAGCGAAGCGCGCTCGACCGCCTTCCACTGCCGCGAGCCGGCCGCACAGGCGAACGCCCATGCCCTGGAGGACCCGATAGTTCAGATCGTGGCCCCCGTCGCGGCCGGAGAGCTGGATGTTTCCCGCCAGGCGCGCGGCCGGTGAAGGCAGGGCGCTGAGCGGCGTTTCGAACCAGGTGGTCTCCGCCATCCAGGTCACCATGTCTCGGCCCTCGGCCCGGCGTGGACCCCAGGGCGCCCGGCCACAGGCCAGGAAGACCTCTCGGCCGGACTCCCGCAGCTCCTCTGCCAGCTGGCAGCCCGTCTGGCCGCTGCCGACGATCAGGACGGCGCCTCGCGGCAGGCCGTCCGCGTTTCGGTAGCCTTCGGCGTCGATGACCAGCAGGTCGGGCGGAAACGCGTCGGCTACGGCCGGGCGGTGGGGCCGCTGGTAGGCACCGGTGGCAAGCACCACCTGGTCGGCCTCGACGTCACCCGCCGACGTGCGCAGCCGGAACCGGGGCCCGGAGCGTTCCAGGCTGCTCACCTCGGCGCCTTCCTGCACCGGCGCGCCGAACGACGCTGCGTAGCGCTCGAGGTAGCGCACGACCTCGTCGCGGTGGTCGAAGCCCTCCGGCGCATCGCCGTCGTAGGGCATGCCGGGCAGCGACCGCGTCCAGTTGGGAGTCACGAAGCAGAAGCTGTCCCAGCGGCCGCGCCAGGTCTCGCCGACCCGGCGCCGCTCCAGCACGGTGTGCTCGACTCCCAGGCCGGCCAGCTCGTGGCTGACGGCCAGGCCGGCCTGCCCTCCCCCGACGACGACGACCCCCGGCTCGCCCAAGGCGCGCAGATCCTACGCCGGGAAACCGCGCACGAGTCGTGCCGGCTCCACCGGCGTCTCACGGGCGCGCTCGCCGTCGCGCTCCACCCGGTAGGCGCGGGCGTCCGGCCGCGAAGCAACGACCTCGGCCAGCTCGGCGCCGCGGTAGAGGAGAGCGGCGCCGTCGTCGCAGGCGTAGCCGGCCGGTAGCTCGCCCGAGCCCACCAGCCGCGTGTAGACCGGGCGCCGCTGCACCTCGCCGTCATAATGCGGGCAGTTGCTGCCCGGCAGCCAGCCCAGGCAGCCGTGGATCGGCTGCAGCTCCGGTCCGTAGGAATCGGTCACCCCCGACTCGAACCAGCAGAGCGAGCCGGCGCTGACCCCTCCCAGCACCACGCCGCGCTCCCAGGCATCCCGCAGGGCCGAGTCGACGCCGTGCAGCCGCCAGATCGCGAGCATGTTGAGGGTGTTGCCGCCGCCCACCCAGATCGCGTCCTGGTCGAGCAGCACCTCACGCACGTCGCCCTGGCGCCGGAAAAGCGGCAGGTGGCTGACCCGAGCGTGGCGGCCGAACACCTCATAGAAGCGGACGATGCTGTACTCGGACTCGGCGCCGGCGGTCGGAATGAAGCACAGCCGCGGATGGGAGGCGCCGCTCAGCTCGAGCAGCAGCTTCTCCATGGGCGCGGTGGGGTCGCCAAAGAAGCTCCCCCCGCCCGCGGCGAGGATGGTGGGCGTCACAGGGGCCCCCGAAAAATCGCCAGATTTTTTGGGGATATCAGAAATGGGTCGGGCACCAGGGTGACGGCGCGCTGGCGAACATGGCCTCGGCTCGCTGCAGCGCGCCCGCTTTCAGCTCCTGCACGCGGCCGGCGGCGGCGAGTGTGGTCCAACGATTCCCGCCCAGGTAGGTAGCTCCCAGTTCGGCGGCGTCCAGGGCGAGATCGGCATCGCCGTCGGAGCGCCGGCAGTCGCCGCCTTCGAGGCGCCAGCGGCCCGCGTTCCAGGGACAGAACTCGTCCCGGACGTCGAGCGTCAGCGTCCCGTCCGCGGCGTACGAGCGGCAGCTCAGGGCGCGGCCCACGTCGACCAGGCGCACCCAAAGGCCGTCATAGAGGGAGACTCGAGCGGCGCGGGCATCGGCCAGCAGGTGGCGCACCGGATCCTCTGAGGATCGCGCGGCCGACTCCGCGCGGCTCATCAGGTCGACGTCCAGGCAGAAGCGCCACAGGGCGGCCGTGGCCGCCGGGGTCGCACCCATCAGGTCGAGCACGAACAGCGTCCCCGCCGGGTCCTCCTCGTGCCAGCGGGCCTGTACCTGGTAGACGGCAAAGCCGTCCGGACCTCGCTCGTCCTGGTGCACCAGGAAGGACGAGGGTCCGCGATCCTGGCGCGGGTCGGGCGGATCGAGGACGCGCGCCTCCCAGTAGGCGGCCGAGCGGGTGACGGCCCCCGGCTGCTCACGCCGGAGCCGCTCATAGAGCTCGGGCAGCACCTTGAGTGCGGCCTTGGGATCGAGCAGCTGGAGGCCACCCTGGGCGACCGGCTCGCGGAATGCGGAGCGGTCGCGAGCGATGACGAGGTGGCTGTGCCAGGTGCCCACGCCATAGCCGAAGCGGCCGTAGATCGGCGCCTGAGAGGCGTAGAGCGCAGCCAGCGGCTCACCGCGGGCATGAATATCGTCGAGCTGCCGGCGCATGAGGGCGCGGAGCACGCCCTGCCGGCGGTGGGTGGGCGCCACCGAGACCCCCGTCACGCCCGCCGTCGGCACCTCGCCGCCGGGCACAGACATGCGCAGGCTGAAAACCCCGGCCGTGCCCACGATCTGCTTGTCCTCGGAGGCGACAAGGGCGCGCTCGAGCTCGGTCATGGCGAGGTTGCGCGAAAGCCGCTCGGGCTCCGGCGGACGCCCTGTAAAGGCCCGGCTGAGCTGCTCGAAGTAGGCGGGCATCTCCTTTTCGGCGGGAATCCGTATCTCGATGGTCACTCGCGGGCCCCAGTCCAGAACCCTTCGGGATCGAGGCGCCTGATCTGCTCCAGCTCCAGGGCGCTGGGCGGCTCGGTCTCGCCGCAGGTCTCGGAGACCCGCAGGTCCCAGGCCGTCTCCGCTTTGACCTCTTCGACCGTGTGCCCGGGGTGAACGGAGGCCAGCATCGCCTCACCGCCTTCTGGGGGGAAGCGCATTACCGCCAGCGTGGTGACGATGGCCGCCGGGCCGCCGCCGAGGAGGCCGTGGCGGCGACGCCAGCCTGGAGTGCCGTCGCCGTGGCCGGGAGATGTCACGTAGGAGACCCGCTCCACCAACCTGCGCCTCTCGTGGCTCATCAAGGTCACCCAGCGCCGGGACAGGATGGCGATGTCGGCCCCGCCCCCACTCCCCGGAAGTTTGACCTGGGGCTGGGCGCGGTCGCCGATGTAGGAGGTGTTGAGGTTGCCGCAGCGGTCCACCTCCGCACCCCCGATGAAGCCGAGGTCGGCCAGGCCCTGGGCCAGCAGGGACATCACGTTCGACATCCGCGTCGACCAGAGCGCGCGCACGACGTTGGGCGGGTCGCCCATGGTGCCCAGAAAAGCCTCGGCGGGCGAGTCGCGCAGGAGTCCCAGCTCGAAGAGAGCCCGCGCATTTGGGGCGTGCGTGCTGCGCGCCACGCCGTAGGCCAGCACCGGCAAGCGCATGCCGACGAAGACCAGCTCGCCGTCCGCGATCTCGCGAGCGGCGGCCGCAACCATCAGCTCCTGGGCCGTGTAGCTACTCATCGCCGTAGTCCACCGGCGCGCTGAAGAGGTGGCGGCTGATGCGCAACGTCGGGTCGACCCGCTGCAGATAGGCCTTGCGGTCGGGCATCTCCAGCACCCACTCCCGCAGCCATCCCGCAAAACCTTCGGCCGTGCGCGAGCGGCTCGCGTACTCGCGGTGGGCGGCATGGTCGCGCTTCCAGAAGCCCTGCAAAGGGGCCGGGTGGGTGCCGCCGGGCTCGTGCACCACCGCCACCACCTTGGTTTCCGGGAGCAGGACCCGGTTCGGATCGGAGAGGGTGACCTCGCTCGGGACCAGCTCCTCGCAGCACAGGATCACGCGCTCGGCCGCGAGCCCCGCCTCCTCGCTGATACCCATCGGGCCCCACGCGTGGGCCCGGCCCGCGGCGTCCGCGCGCTGCACGTGGAGAATGGTCACGTCCGGCTTGACCGGCTGCACCCGCACCCAGCCGTCCTCCGGCACCAGGTCTGGATTCCCCGAAGGGATGTCGCTGCCCAGCAGCGTGCGCGTCGGCATGAAGGGCGCGTTCCAGGCCGCGGCCCAGAGCGCCAGCGAGATCGAGAAGTTGGAATGGTCTCGGATCTCGAGGGAGCGTGGCACGCCTCTTTCGGCGGCCCGGCGGTAGCAGTGGCCGAGTCCCTCGGAGACGTTGCCGACCCAGGCGGCGACCACGCGACCCACGCAGCCGGCGCCGATGAGCTGGTCGAAGAGGGCGTCGCTGATGGGTCCCACCAGTGTCAGGTCGCGCCGGCCCTGGCGGATCAGCTCGTGGCCGGCGGCGAAGGGGATGGCCGGCTCCAAACAGGTGCCCATGGCGACCGCGGCGCCGTCCGCGACGAACCTCGCCACGGCCTCGCGCATGGTCATGACCTTGGTGGGCGGGATCAGCGAAGGATAATCGGGCGATGGCAGGCCTCCTGAACGAGCTCGACCGGCCGGTGGACAGGCGGGTGCTCGTGCTGAGGGTGAACGGTGAGGACCACCAGCTGCTGCTGCCCGTGCACAAGACGCTGCTTGAGGTACTGCGCGAGGACCTCGGTCTCACCGGCACCAAGCACGGCTGCGAGCTCGGCGAGTGCGGCACCTGCACTGTCCTGGTGGCGGGGGAGCCGCAGCTCAGCTGCCTGGTGCTGCCGGTCCAGCTGGGCGGTCGGGAAGTGACGACGGTCGAGGGGCTGACGGCCGGCTCCGAGCTGACACCGCTGCAGCGGGCCTTCGCCGACCTCGGAGCTGCCCAGTGCGGGTACTGCACGCCGGGCATGCTGCTGAGCGCCACCGCTCTTTTGCGCAGCAATCCCAAACCGAATGCCACCGAGATCAGGGAGGCGCTGGCCGGCAACCTCTGCCGCTGCACCGGCTACTCCAAGATCGTGGAAGCCGTCGAGCTGGCAGCCTCGGGCCGTGGCTGACCTGAAGGTCGTCGGGCAACCCCTGCCCAAGGCCGACGCGGCGGCCAAGGTGATCGGCGCCGCGGTTTACGCGGACGACATCGTGCTGCCGCGGATGCTGCACAGCAAGCTGCTGCGCAGCCCGCACCCGCACGCGCGCATCCTGTCGGTCGACGCCTCGGCCGCGCGGCGCATCCCGGGCGTCAAGGGCGTGCTGACCGGACAGGACCTGCCCATCCGCTTCGGCATCCTGCCCGTCTCGCAGGACGAGCGCGCGCTGGAGTCGGAGAAGGTCCGCTACGTCGGCGACCCCGTGGCTGCGGTGGCCGCCGTCGACGAGGAGACGGCTGCCGCAGCAGCAGAGGCGATCCGCGTTGAGTACGAGGTGCTGGAGCCTGTGCTCTCGATCGAGGACGCGCTGCGCCAGCCGGGTGACGAGCGCATCCACGCCAGCCGCTCCCTGCCCGCCAACCTGCACCGACTCCAGTCGTACGAGTTCGGCGATCTGGCGGCCGGCTGGGCGCGCGCCGCGCACGTGCGCGAGGACCTCTTCTTCTTCCAGGGCAACACCCACCTGCCGATGGAGCAGCACTCGGCCGTGGGGCAGTGGGTCGACGGCCGCCTGACGGTTTGGTCCTCGACCCAGGTCGTGCACTACGTGCACCGCGCGCTGTCCAAGGTGCTCGAGCTGCCGATGAACAAGATCCGCGTCATCGGCGCGGCGCACGGTGGCGGCTTCGGGGGCAAGACCGACCCCTTCGCGCACGAGATCGTGGTCGCCAAGCTGGCGATGGTGACCGGGCGCCCGGTCAAGTGCACGCTCACGCGCGAGGAGGTCTTCTACGCGCATCGCGGCCGGCACCCGGTCCTGATGTGGGTTAAGACCGGCGTCGACGAGGAGGGGCGGATCACCGCCATGCACTTCCGCAGCGCGCTCGACGGCGGCGCCTACGGGTCGTACGGCGCTGCCTCGGTCTTCTACACGGGCACGCTGCAGACGGTCACCTACGACATACCCGCGTACAAGTTCGAGGGCTGCCGCGTGTTCACCAACAAGCCGCCGTGCGGACCCAAGCGCGGGCACGGCACGCCGCAGCCGCGCTTCGCGCTCGAGCTGCACCTCGAGAAGCTGGCCGAGGAAATCGGGATGGACGCGGTCGAGCTGAAGCGGCGCAATTTCATGCAGCCGTTCACCCGGGCCGTCAACTGGCTGCGGGTCACCTCGTGCGGCCTGGAGGAGTGCGCAGAAAAGGTGCTCGCCGCCTCCGGCTACCGCACCCGCGAGCGGCGTCCGGGCCGCGGCCAGGGCTTCGCCATCAGCGCCTACATGTCGGGCGCGGGCACGGCCATCTACTGGAACGGCATGCCGCACTCCGAGGTGCAGCTGAAGCTCGACCGCACCGGCGTCACCGCGTACTGCGGCGCCATGGATATCGGCCAGGGCTCGGACGCCGTGATCGCGCAGATCGTGGCCGAGGAGCTGGGCATCCAGGCCGCCGACGTGCGCCTGGTCACCGCCGACACCGACAGCACACCGATCGACCTGGGCAGCTACTCATCGCGCGTCACATTTATGGCGGGCAACGCGGCGCTGGAGGCGGCGCGCAAGATGCGCGCGCTGCTCGACGCGGCCGTCGACGCCCGCGCCGGGGTGCCCTTCCTGGAGGCCTGCGAGCTGGCGGAGACGAAGTGGGGCGCGCTCAGCACCGCGGGCTCGTACACGCCGCCCCGCATCGGCGGTCCCTTCAAAGGCTCGGGCGTCGGCCCGTCGCCTGCCTACTCGTACAGCGCGGCGGTCGTCGACGTCGACGCGGACGCGCGCACCGGCATCGTGCGCGTCAATAAGGTCTGGATCGCGCACGACATCGGCCGCGCCATCAACCCGCTCCTGGTGATCGGGCAGATCGAGGGCAGCGTGTACATGGCCTTGGGTGAGGCACTGATGGAGGAGCAGACCTTCCGCCGCCAGCTCGGCCTGCACAAGTGGCCGTCCATGCTCGAGTACAAGTCGCCCACCTTCGTTGACACCCCGGAGATCGAAAGCTTCCTGGTCGAGACCGTCGATCCCGAAGGCCCCTATGGCGCCAAGGAGGCCGGCCAGGGCCCGCTGCTGCCCGTGATCCCAGCCTTGAACCTGGCCGTGCACGACGCGCTGGGTGTCTGGATCGACGAGACGCCGGTGACGCCCGAAAAGGTGCTGAAGGCGCTGAAGGACGGCCGCGTCGGACCGAAGATGTTCCCGGCCGTGCCCTGGCCGGAGCCGATCATCGTCGAGCCGCCGGCCAGGGACGACATGCGGGTCGGCGCCGAGCTGGAGGCGGCTTTCCCAAGTGCTTAGACTGCCCCGGCTGCGCTTCCTGATCCCGGATTCGGCCCGCCAGGCCGCGGCGATGGCCGCCGAAGGCGGACCGACCACGATGCTGGTGGCCGGCGGCACCGACCTCTACCCCAACCTGAAGCGCCGCCAGTTTGCGACCGACACCCTGGTCGGATTGACGCACTTGCGCGAGCTGCACGAGGTGCGCGGCGAGGCGTCATCGGGCTTCGAGGTCGGGGCCTGTGTCACGCTCAGCGCGGCCTCGCGTCATCACGAGCTGCACGCCGGGTACGCCGAGGCTGCGGGTCTCGTGTCCTCTCCCCCGCTCCGGAATGCGGGCACCATCGGCGGGAACCTCTGCGTCGACACCCGCTGCAACTACTACAACCAGACCCAGGAGTGGCGGCAGGCCGCCGGCTACTGCCTCAAGAAGGACGGCGACATCTGCCTGGTCGCGCCGAGCAGCCCGCGCTGCTGGGCGGTGAGCTCATCCGACACGGCGCCCATGGCGATCGCGCTGGGCGCCACGGTGGTGCTGGCCGGAACCGACCAGGAGCGCGAGCTGCCGGTGTCGGCGCTGTACCGGGACGACGGCATCGACTACCTGGCCAAGCAGGCCTGGGAGGTCATCACCGCCCTCCGGCTGCCGCCGGCCGATGGGTTGCGCACCGCCTACGTCAAGCTGCGCCGGCGGGGCTCCATCGACTTCCCGATCGCCGGCTGCGCCGTGGCGCTCCGCATGGAGGGCGACCTGGTGGAGTCGGCGCGGGTGGTGCTGAGCGCGGTCGCCTCCCACCCGCTGGAGGTTCATGCTGCCGACCAGCTGCTCACCGGCGCTCGGCTGGATGACGAAACCATCGCGGCCGCCGCCGAGGCCGCGGCCAAGCCGGCCAAGCCGCTGGACAACGCGGACCTCGATTACTTCTGGAGGAAGAGGATGGTGCGGGTAGTGGTCGAAGAGGCGCTGCGCAAGGCGGCGGCGCGATGAGCGTGGTCGCCGTCCAGGCCGAGGCCCTGCTCGATCCCGCCAGCGGAGAAACCACCCGAGGCGGCGTCACGGTCCTCATCGAGAACGGCCGCATCAGCAAGCGAGGCGCGCGCCGGCAGGTCACGGCGCCGAAGGACGCGGTCACGGTCGACGCCGAGGGGCTCACGCTGCTGCCTGGCCTCATCGACTGCCACGTCCATCTCGGCAGCCCGGGCACCGGGCTCAACCTGGGCGAGCGGCTGGCGACCCCCTCCAGCCTGGACATCCTGACCTGCGTCGAGTCCTGTCGAAAGACGCTGGCGGCCGGGTTCACGTCGGTTCGCGACGCCGGCGGCGCGCCGCAGGGGGTGCGCATGGCGGTCGAGCGCGGGTTCTTCCCGGGCCCGCGGATGATGCTGGCGATCCAGATCCTGAGCCAGACCGGCGGTCACGCGGACAGCCTCTTTCCGTGCGGCGCCTCGGTGCCGCTGATGAACGTGCCGGAGAATCCGCCCAGCGTCGTCGACGGCGTGGAGCCGATGCGCCGCCGCGTGCGCGAGCTGATCCGCGCCGGGGCCGATTGGATCAAGCTCTGCACCTCCGGCGGCGTCCTGTCGCCGGGCGACGCCCCGCACCACGCGACCTTCACGCTGGAGGAGATCCGGGCCGCGGTGGAGGAGGCTGCGACGCAGGGCCGGCAGGTGATGGCTCACGCGCAAGCCAACGCCGGCATCAAGAACGCACTCAAGGGCGGCGTTAAGACGATCGAGCACGGGATCTGGCTCGACGAAGACGCCATCGAGATGATGCTCGACGGCGACCGCAGGTTGGTGCCCACTCTTGTGGCCCCGCAGTGGGTGATCCGCCACGCCGAAAACGGGCGCATGCCGGCTTACGCGGCCGAAAAAGGCCGCGCAGTGGTCGCCGACCACAGCGAGAGCATCCGCCAGGCCATCGAAGCCCGGGTCAAGATCGCCTTCGGCACCGACACCGGGGTGGGGCCGCATGGCAGCAACGCCGAGGAGCTGCTGCTCCTCAACCAGCTGGGCCTGGAGCCGCTCGAGTGCATCCGCTCGGCCACCCTGGTGGCGGCCGACACGATCGGCCTGGGCGGCCGGGCCGGCTGCCTCGACGAGGGGGCCTTCGGCGACCTGGTCGGGGTGGCGGGCGACCCGCTGGAGGATCTCGACCAGCTGGCCAAGGCGGAGAACGTGCGCCTGGTCGTGAAGGGCGGCGAGACCGTCAAAGCCGCATGAGCGCCACGGCCGTCTTTGGTGACGCGCTCCTGGACCCCGAAACCGGCGACACCGCCCGCCACGCGGTGGTGGTGGTGGAGGATGGTCGGGTCAGCGCCGCCGGTGCGCGGGATGGGATCCGCGTCCCGGCCGGCGCCGAGAAAGTGGACGCCGAAGGTCTGACGCTGCTGCCGGGCCTGATCGACTGCCATGTCCACCTGCGCTCCAAGGGGACCGGCCGCGACCTCGGCGAGTGGCTGGCGACGCCGCCCAGCCTCTGGGTCCTGCAGACCGTGCCGGCCGCCCGCAAGACGCTGGAGGCCGGCTTCACGACGGTCCGCGACGCCGGGGGTGCGCCCAGCGGCGTGCGCCTGGCTATCGAGCGCGGGATCATGCCCGGCCCCCGCACGGTGCTGGCCGTCACCGCACTGAGCCAGACCGGCGGCCACACCGACCAGCACTTCGCCTGCGGCGCGGACATCGGGGTCAAGCTGCCGGACGTGCCGGAAACGGTCGTCGACGGGGTCGAGCCGATGCGCCGGCGGGTGCGCGAGGTGCTGCGCGCGGGCGCCGACTGGATCAAGCTCTGCACCTCGGGCGGCGTGCTCTCCCCCAACGACTCGCCACGCCGCGCGGATCTCGTCGATGGTCAGATCCGCGCGGCGTGCGAGGAGGCCGCGGCCCAGGGCCGGTCGGTGATGGCCCACGCCCAGGCCACCGAGGGCATCAAGAACGCGCTGGTCGGCGGCGTGGCCACGATCGAGCACGGCATCTGGCTGGACGACGACTGTTGCGAGCTGATGCTGGACGGCAAACGCGCCCTGGTGGCCACGCTGGTGGCGCCGCTCTGGGTGCTCAGGCATGCGGAGGCCGGTCGCATGCCGGAGTGGGCCACCGCCAAGGCCCGTTCGGCCGTGGAGGACCACAAGCGCTCCTTCCAGCGCGCGCTGGAGGCCGGCGTGACGATCGCCTTCGGCACGGACACCGGGGTCGGGCCTCATGGCTCCATGGGCGAGGAATTCCTGCTCATGCACCAGCTGGGCATGGACCCGCTGCGTTGCCTGCAGTCGGCTACCACGGTGGCCGCCCGCACCATCGGCTACCCCGGCGTGGGCACGCTCAAGCCGGGGGACTGGGGCGACCTGATCGGAGTGCGCGGCGACCCGCTCCAGAACCTGGAGCTGATCGCCAAGCCGGACAACGTCAAGCTGGTCGTGAAGGGTGGCGAGGTCGTCAAGGCCGCCTGAGCAGCACCCGCGCCGGGCTCCCGTCGGATCCGACCAGGCGCAGCGGCAGGCAGACCATCTCGTAGTCGCCCGGCTCGATGTCCGCCAGCAGCAACCCCTCGACGACCACCACGCCCGCGCGCAGCAACACCATGTGGACGGGGTGCTCGGGCGGCGGCTCGGGGCCGTCGACGGATTGGTCGGCCACGCCGACCAAGCGTGTACCGCCACGCACCAGCTCGGCGGCGACGTCGACGCCGATCTCACCGCGGTAGAGGACGCGCTCGGCGGCGACCATCCCGGAATCCGCCACCACGCACGGTCCGATCAGCGCGTCGAGCGGCAGGCTCTCGATCGCGGGAGCGCTATCGATGAAGTGGATGGGCGCGTCGATGTGGGTGCCGGTGTGCACCGAGCAATGGAGCTCGGTCGCGTTGCAGATGTCGCCCGCGTCCAGCGACAGGAATCGCTGCAGCTCAAATGGCGGGTCGCCCGGCCAGATCTCGATCTCGTTGTGCAACGGCTTGGTGATGTCGATCCAAGGTCCCGGCACGGCCGGCTAAGCGTAGGCTGCGCCCGATGCCACGCGCGATCTGGGCCGGAGCCATCAGCCTGGGCATGGTCTCGATCCCCGTGCGCCTCTTCCCCGCCACCCGCAAACGCGACCTGCGCTTCCGCGAGCTCGACCGCGTCACCGGACAGCGGGTCCGACACGAACGGGTGCGTCATGAAGCGCCGTACGAACAGGCGCCGTACGAACCGCCTGCCACCTCCCCCCGTGGACGTGTGGCGGACCTCGTCTTCGAGCCGCCACTGGCGCGCGAGGTAGCGCCCGAGGACGTGGTGAAGGGTTACGAGGTGAGCCCAGGGCGCTATGTGGCGGTCGAGCGCGAAGAGCTGGCCGAGCTGGAGCCGGAGCGCAGCCGCACCATCGACGTCGAGCTCTTCGTGGAGTCGGAGGCCGTCGATCCCGTGTACTACGACGCGGCCTATCACGCCGTCCCCAATCTCGACCAAGTGCGGCCCTTCGCCGTGCTCCAGGACGCCCTGCGCACCGAGAGACGGATCGGGATCTGCTGGGTGGTGCTGCGCACCCGCCGCCACCTGGCCGCTCTCCGCCCCTACGGCGATAACGGCCTCCTGCTCTCCACGCTGTACTTCGCCGACGAGGTGCTGGCCCCGCCCGGCTCCAGCGCGCTGGCCGGCTCCGCGCTCACCGACCGGGAGCGGCAGATGGCGCGCCTGCTGGTGCAAACCCTCTCCGGACCCTTCGATCCTGCTCAGTTCCGGGACGAGTACCGCGAGCGCGTCCTGCAGATGATCGGCGAGCGCGCGGCGCAGGCAGTGGAGGTCGCTGAGCCGGCGCCGGAGCCTACGCCTTCCTCGGTCGAGGACCTGCTCACAGCCCTCAAGGCCAGCATCGAGCAGGCCAAGGCCCAGAAGTCGGACAGGCGGCGCGCGCGGGGGGCGTAGGGGCGTAGGGGCGAGGCCTGCCTCGCCCTCCTTTAGGCCATCGGTGCGGTGAGCTCGACCTGGATGTTGTCGGGATCCCGGAAGGGCAGGATGTAGATTCCGAAACCGGGCAGCGGAGTGATCGGCCCGTGCTCGACACCGCGCTCATCGAAGAGCTTGACCGCCTCGTCCAGCTCCGATTTCGTCGACACGCTGAAGCTCAGGTGGTCCAGGCCCACCCGGTCCTCGTCGAAGCGATCGCCCGCGGGCGCCACCGGCCGCAGGCCCATGAGCAGGCCGCCCCGGACCATGACGCAGCCGCCGAAGAGAACCTTGGCGGCCTCGGCCGCCGAAGGATCGTCGTCGGGCGGCGAATCGACGGCGACATCGAATCCCAGCAGGCCCGTGTAGAACTCGCGGCTGCGCTTGACGTCGGTGACCGTCAGCCGCAGGTGGTGGATTCCGCCGGTCGCGATCTGTTCCCCCACTTCGACCTCCTTAACTCGGCTGGATGCGGAAGCCACGGCCCCCGCCGGCAGTTACCGATGATGTCATGTGGTTGAGCCTGCAAGCCTTCAAGAACCTGGTTTCCCCACAGCCGCCCCAGCCCGCGCATGGCGAGCTCGAGCACACGCACTGGGACCGCGAGAGCCGCACCTGGCGGGAGCACGAACGGGCGGAGCCGGAGGACACCGCCGCCTGAACGAGTGGCGCGCCGCCGGGCGCTACCTCGAAGCCTGCAACTGCGAAGCGGTGTGCCCGTGCCGCCGCCTGGGTGCCCGGCCCGGGAGCCGGGCCCAGTTCCAGCTCTGCCAGTTCGCCATCGCCTGGACGATCGACGAGGGCCGCTTCGGCGACATCGGGTTGAGCGGCCTGCAGGCGGTGATGGCCGGCTTCTGGGACGAGGACCAGCCAGGTCCCAATTGGAAAGTGCAGCTGTACGTGGACGAGGGCGCGAACTCCGCCCAGCGACAGGCCCTGGGTGAGATCTTTCTGGGCCGCGCCGGCGGGACCCCGGCGCACAACTACGCGCTGGCGATCAGCGAGGTGTTTGGCGTCGCGCCGGCGGCGATCGAGATCCTGCACGAGGCCGGGACCCAGCGCATCCGGGCCGGCGACGCGGTGCTCGTCGCCGCGCGCGAGCCGTTTCCAACCAAGGACGCCGTCACCTGCGGGGTCCCGGGCCACGATCGTCCGGGCCAGGAGCTCATCCATGACACCCTCCGCGTCTCCGACGGGCCGCTCGACTTCGAGTTCCACGGGCGCTGTGGGTTCGCCTCCACGTTCGACTACAGAAGCTGAGGCGGTTCCTCTAAGCTAGTACATACGTATGAATGAGCCGGGATCCAGCGCCCTGCTCGATGCCGACGAGGAGCATCTCAGCGCTCGTGAGCTGATCGTTCGGGCGGCGGCCGAGTCGCTCCTCGAAAACGGCTACGCCGGGACCTCCGTGCGAGCCATCGCCTCCCGCGCCAATGTGGCTATTGGCAACCTCCAGTACTACTTCCCCACCAAGTCCGAACTTCTGGTCGAGGCCTGGCGCTACCTGACCGGCCGCTCGGTCGAGCAGCTGCGCACCGCGCTCAACCAGTTGACGGACCCTTTGGAGGTCCTTTCGGCAGGAGTGGAGTCGATTTGGGACTCGCTGCGCCGGCTGGGCGATGTCCAGCTCGCCGCCTTCGACCTGCTGGTCCAGGCTCCCAAGCAGGAGCGCCTGCAGGCTTACCTGCCCGAGCTCTTCACCCGGTACCGGGAGGTGATCCAGGAGCAGCTCGACCGCATGGAGGCGGCCGGGCTCGTGCGCTTCAAGGTCGAGCGCGAGGTGCTGGTGCCGTTGGTCCTCAACACTGTGCTGGGCTTCGGCCTCTATTACGTGGTCACCCGCGACGACGAGTCCTGCCTGCGGGCCCTGTCGGCCTTCCAGCGCATCGCCCCAACCCTGGTGGAGCCGGTTTCATGAGACCCGCCGTGGATATCGCCGAGCGCGACCTGGAGAGTCTCGACGCGATTTGGTCGGGCGGCCTGGGCGAAGCTTGGGAGGCGTACCGCGACGGCCACGCCGACGGCCGCGTGGCGCTCGCCGCCGCTCTGGTCGAGACCGGCCTCGAGCTCCAGGGCCTGGGGGCCCACACGGCTCCGGCGGGCGAGCTCTTGATCGGCGACCTTTGCCTGGCCCGAGCCTCGCGCCTGCTGGCCGACGCCGGGGACCGGGAGCTGCAGGTCGCCTTCGCGACCGCGGTTGAGAAGGTCGCCGCCCAGGCCGCGGCCGGAGAGCCGGTCAGCCCGGTCCGCGAGCTGTTGCGCGCAGCCCTCGCCAAGTGATCACCGGCCGCCGCCTCGAGCTCGCCACCACCCGGGACACCGAGTTCGTCGATGTCACGACCCACCTCCAGGCCGAGGTAGAGCGCGCCGGGCTGTGCAACGGGCGGCTCTTCGTGCAGTCTCTGCACACCACCCTGGGCCTCCTCGTCAACGAGAACGAACCCCTGCTCCTGGGGGACTTCGAAGCCCTGCTGGAAAAGGTGGCGCCCAATGGCAGTGTCTACCTGCACGACGACTTCGCGCGCCGGGCCGAGGTGCCCGAGGACGAGCCGGCCAACGGCCACGCGCACTGCCGGCAGATCTTCCTGAGCCCAGCCCTGACCCTGCTGGTGGAGGACGGCCGGCTGCTGCTCGGGCGCTGGCAATCGGTGTTCGCAGTCGAGCTCGACGGGCCGCGCCAGCGCCGGCTGGCGCTGCAGCTGGACGGCGACTTCGCCGCAGGGCGGCCGCGCCCAGAACTGGTCGAGCTGGAGCTGGCGCGGCAGCTGGCGGTCGACCCGATGGCGGTCCAGCTGCCGATGCGGCGGCTGGTGGAGGCGGGCGGCAAGCGAGTCCGGCCTCTGCTGGTCACTCTCGGCAGCCGGCTCGGATCGAAGCCCGACCCGCTGCGCACGGGCACCCTGGCCGCGGCGGTCGAGCTGATCCACGCCGCCACCCTGGTGCACGACGACTACGTCGACGAATCCCCCACGCGGCGAGGGCAGCCGACGGTGGCTGCGGAGGAAGGTCCCGAGCGCGCGATCGCGGTCGGCGACTTCTACTTCGCCAAGGCGACGCGGGTGATCGCCGAGCTGGGCGACGGTGCGGTCACCTCCACCATCGCGGAAGCCATGGAAGCCATCTGCCGCGCCCAGATGGACGACGTCGCCCTGCGCGGCAGCTATCCAGGCGACCGCGCGTCCTACCTGCAGGTGGTGCGCGGCAAGACCGCCGCCCTGATGGCGGCCGCATGCGTCTCCGGAGCCCAGCTCGCCGGGGCGCAACCGGAGGTGGTGGATCGCCTCCGGCGCTACGGCGAGCTGCTGGGTACCGCTTTCCAGATGGCCGACGATGTGGTCGATTACAGCGAGGCCTCGGGCAAGCCGGCCGGCCAGGACATCCGCCAGCGCACGCTCTCCCTGCCGCTGATCTACGCACATGAGGACCACGAGGTCGGCCCCCAGATCCGCGACCTCCTGCACGGCGAGCTGGAGGATGCCGACGTGCGGCGGGTGGCAGAGCTGGTCAAGGTATCGGGCGCCCTGGAGCGGGTGGGCGAAGAGGCTCGCAGGCTGGTCCGGGCCGCCGTCGGCGAGCTCGAGGGCGTTGAGCTGAACGGCGCCGGAGCCGGCTTCGTCGAGCTCGCGCACGCGGCCGTCGACCGCGTCTCCTAGGGCCGGGGCTCGCCCGGCCGTCCCCTATTTCGGGCTCGGGGCCGGCGCCTTCCTGGCCCTTTACCTGCCGCAGCCGCTGCTGCCGCAGTTGGACGGCGACTTCCACAGCCCGCCGGCGCTGACCGGCCTGGTGATGACCGCCGCCCTGCTCGGCTTCGCGGTGGCCGGGCTGCTGCGCGAGGGCGATCCGCACCGCACCCTGCGCCGGGCGATGTGGCTGACCGTGTTCGCTTCGGCGGTGGCCGCGCTCAGCCCCAACCTCTGGGTCCTGCTGGCCGCCCGCGCCGGTCAGGGCATGGGCGTGGGGTTGATGGTGGCGGGCGGGCTGGCCGAGGTTCCGCGGCGGCTGCCGCCCGGCGAGGCCGGACGCGTGACGGGGGCCATGATCGCGGGCACGGCGCTGGGTGGGCTGCTGGGACGCGCCGCGGGATATGCGGGGCTGTTCCTCACCTGGCGGGGTGCGTTTGCGGTGGGCGGAGCGGGAGTGCTGGTCGTGGTGGCCTTGAGCCTCGCCAGACTGGCTCCGCAGCGGGCGGGGCAAGCCCCGCCCCTACGAAATCAGAGCGGAGGGCGGGCTCCCCTGTCGATCACGCTGGCGGGGCTCTTCATCCTGTTCGTCAGCGTGGGGATGTTCGACGCGATTCCCTATCGGGTCGCGGGCCCGCCTTTCGACCTGCCGCCGGTGGTCGGCGACCTCGTTTACCTGGTCTTCCTCCCGGCCACGCTGTACGGCCTGGTCGCGGGGCGCCTGGTCGATCGTCTGGGTGCGCGCCGCGTGATCGTGACCACAGCGGTGGTCGAGATGGCGCTGCTGCTCGCGGGCCTCATCTCCTCGGTCGGCGCGCTGGTCATTGCCGCCGCGGCCGGCATCTGCGGGACGGTCGGCCTGCACGTCGCCCACAGCGGCTGGGCGAGCTCCTACGGCCGGGCGGCGGTCGGCCGCTACCTGGCGGCCTACTACGTGGGCGGCGCGCTGGCCGCGCCGGTCACGGCCTTTGCCTACGGCCGCTTCGGCTGGCCGGGCGTGATCTGGTCGCTGATCGCGGTGACGGCGGTGGTGCTAGTCCTGGCGCTCGCCCGTCAGGATCCCGACCGTGCCCAGCGTGAGCAGGCGGATGCGCGGTTCGGCCCAACCGGCGCGCCCGGCTAGGGCCAGCAGCTCCTCCGGCGTGCGGTAAGAGTCGATGGTCTCGCTCAGGTAGCGATAGGCGCGGGGCTGGCCCGAGATCAGGCCGCCGATGCGAGGCAGCGCGTGCGCCAGGTACGCCCGGTAGAGGCGGCCCGGCAGCGTGGGGCGGGGCCGGACGAACTCCAACACCACGGCCCGGCCGCCCGGCCGCAGCACGCGGCGCATCTCCGCCAGCCCGCGCTCGGGATCGGCCAGGTTGCGCAGCCCGAAAGCGATCGTGGCGGCGTCGAACGAGGCGTCCGGGAAGGGCAGCGCCAGCGCGTCGCCGCGGACGTAGCGCGGTCCCGGCGCCCGGGCCGCGGCCACCGCCAGCATGCCGGCGCTGAAGTCGAGGCCGACGACTCGGCAGCCAAGCTTGAGCAGGGCCTGCGACAGCTTGCCCGAGCCGCAGGCGACGTCCAGGGCCCAGCCGCCGGTCTGGAGTCCGGTGGCGCGCGCCGCGGCCCGTCGCCAGCGGGCGTCTGATCCGCCCGAGAGCAGCGTGTTGAGGAGGTCGTAGCGGCCGGCCAGGCGGTCGAACATCGACCGCACCGCGGCCGGATCGCGCTCTAGGTCCGGCTGTGCCAGGCTGCCAGCAGCTCCTGCTCCCGCTCGGGCGCCATCCCCCCACGCTGGCGGACCCGGCCGCCGGCGTCGAGCTGCGGTGGCTCCGGCTCACAGCCGCGCTCCCAGGCCAGCGTTTCGGCCACGGTCTGGGCCAGCGGCCGGAAGCGCAGGCCCTCGGCCACCGCCCGCTCGATCGGAGCCTGCAGGCTGCCGAGGTGTGGCGGCAGCCAGAGGGGCATCTCCATCCAGGGTCCCACCTTCTGCTCGAGCAGGAACTCTTCGGAAACCCAGGTCAGGGTGGCGCCACCGCGGCTGACCGCGACGCACGCGTCCAGGACCTGGCCCATGGTGGTGGGCGGTTCGGGGCCGGTGACATTGAAGGTGCCGCTGCCGCCGCGCCCGGCCATGTTCAGAGCCCAGTCGGCGATGTCTCGCGCGTGGATGAACTGCACCCGCGTGTCCGGGCTGCCGGGGGCCAGCACCTCCCCCCCGCGTGCGATCCGCGCCGGCCAGTAGGTGAAGCGATTGCTGGGATCGTGCGGCCCGACGATCAGCCCCGCTCGAATCGTGAGCACCCGGCCCGGCAGCATCTCTGCGGCCGCCCGCTCGCAGAGCGCCTTCAGCCCGCCATAGCTGGCGCCCACGTCCTCGGTGCTGGGGTCCTCGAGCTGGATCACCGGCGCGCTCTCCGACTTGTCGGCCTGGTAGAGCGGGTAGACGGAGATCGAGGAGACGAACGCGTAGTGGCCGGCGCGGCCGTCCAGCGCCTCCAGCACGGCCCGCACCTGGCGGGGCACGAAAGCCGAGGGGTCGAAGACGGCATCCCAGTCGCGGCCCCGCAGTGGCGAGAGATCTGCGTTGCGATCGCCATGTAGGCGCTCGATCTCGGGGAAGAGCTCAGGGTGAGTCTGGCCTCGGTTGAACAACGTGACTTCGTGCCCGGCTTCCAGCGCCGCCTCCACGTAGTGGCGGCCCAGAAAGGCGGTCCCGCCCAGGACGAGTAGCTTCAGGCTCTTTCCCAGACCGACGCGATGCCCTGGCCAACTCCGATGCACATGGTGGCCACGCCGAAGCGGGCGCCCCGGCGCCCCATCTCCCGCACCAGCGTCGACACCAGCCGGGAGCCGCTCGACCCCAATGGATGGCCGAGCGCGATGGCCCCGCCGTTGACGTTGACCTTTTCCTCGTCGATGCCGAGGAGGCGGACGCAGGCCACGGACTGGGCGGCGAAGGCCTCGTTGATCTCGAAGAGTTCCACGTCGTCGACTGTGAGGCCGGCCTGGTCCAGGGCCCGCGCAGAGGCGGGCACCGGGCCGATGCCCATGTAGTCCGGATGGACGCCCGCGGCGCCGGCCGCCACGAAACGCGCCAGCGGCTCCAGGTCGCGGCGCTCAGCCTCGGCGCGAGACATCAGGACCAGCGCGGAGGCACCGTCGTTGAGCGGCGACGCGTTGCCGGCGGTGACGGTCCCGTCCTTCTGGAAGACCGGGCGCAGGCCGGCCAGCACCTCGGGCGTGCTGTCGGACCGCGGTCCTTCATCCTGGACAACGCTGAGCGCGTCGCCCTTGCGCTGGGGGACTGTGACCGGCGTGATCTCGTCCGCCAGCCGGCCCTCCTTCTGGGCCGCCACCGCCAGCCGGTGGGAGCGGGCGGCGAACTCGTCCTGCTCCTCGCGGCCGATCTCGTACTTGGCGGCTACGCGCTCGGCGGTCTCCCCCATCTGGAGAGTCCCGTACAGCTCGGCCATGCGCGGATTGACCAGACGCCAGCCGAGCGAGGTGTCGTAGACGGTCTGCGGTCCGCGCGGGAACGGGCCGTCGGCCTTAGCCATGACCCAGGGCGCCCGCGTCATCGACTCCACGCCGCCCGCCACCACAAGCCTGGCGGCCCCGGTCTGGATCTCGCGGCAGGCGCTGACCACCGCCTGCATCCCCGAGCCGCACAGCCGGTTCACGGTCTGGCCGGGAACATCGACCGGGAATCCGGCCAGCAACAGGCCCATGCGGGCGACGTTGCGGTTGTCCTCGCCGGCCTGGTTGGCACAGCCCATGACCACGTCCTCGACCTCGCTCGGCTGCACGCCGGCCCGGCGCACGGCCTCGGCCAGGACGGTGGCGGCCAGGTCGTCGGGCCGCACGTCCTTGAGCTGGCCGCCGTACTTGCCCATCGGCGTCCGAGCGGTGGCCACGATGACGGCGTCCTGGAGCTCGCTCATTCGCCTTTGAACTCCGGCTTGCGCTTCTCCAGGAAGGCGGTCACGCCCTCCTTGAAGTCCTGGCCCTGCATCTGGACCCCCTGCAGCATGAACTCGAAGTCGAGAGCTTCCTCGAAAGTGGAGTTGACCGAGAAGTTGACCGAGCGCTTGGCCGCGGCCAGCGCCATGGCCGGACCGCGGGCCAGCGCCTGGGCCAGGTCGCGCACCGTCTCCTCGAGGCTGTCGGCCGGCACGACCCGGTTGTAGAGGCCGAAGCGTTCGGCATCGGCGGCGGGCAGCGGGTCGCCCGTGTACATGATCTCGAAGGCCTTGGCCGTGCCGATGAAGCGGGGCAGGAACCAGGTGGCGCCGCCATCCGGGGTGAGGCCGATCTTGACGAAGGCCTCGACCAGCGCGGCTTCGGGGGTGGCGTAGCGGAGGTCGCAGGCCATGGCGATGGAGGCGCCAATCCCGGCCGCGACCCCGTTGAGGGCGGCGATCACGGGCTTCGGCATGGTCCGGAGGCCGGTGAGGATCCGCTCGTACTCGCCGCTTATGGCCTCGACGGCGCCTTCGCGGCTCGCGAACTCGCGCACATCGGCGCCCGAGCAGAAGGCCCGGCCGCTGCCCGTGACCACCACGACCCTGACTTCCGGGCTGCGCTCGGCGTCGCGCACCGCCGCCGCCAGTGCGGCGCGCAGCTCGGCGTTGACGGCGTTCATGGATTCCGGCCGGTTGAGCCGCAGCCACTGCACGCCGTTCTCCAAAGAGACGTCGAGGACGCTCACCGCCCCTTGAACTCCGCCGGCCGCTTCTCCAGGAAGGCCTTCATGCCCTCCTTCTGGTCCTCGGTCGCGAACAGGAAGTAGAAGTTCTTGCGCTCCACGGCCAGGCCTTCGGAGAGCGGCGTCTCCAGGGCCTGGTTCACGGACTCCTTGGCCAGGCGGGCGGCGATCGGCGCCCGGGTGGCGATCTGGCGGGCCACCTGCTTGGCCACCTCGATCGTGACCTCCGCCGGCACCACCCGGTTGACCAGGCCCAGCTGGTAGGCGCGCCAGGCGGTGATCGGCCGGCCGGTCAGATTGACCTCCATGGCGATGTACTTGCCGGCGGTGCGCGTCCAGCGCTGGGTGCCGCCGGCCCCGGCGATGATGCCGAGGTTGATCTCGGGCTGGCCGAAGCGGGCCGAGTCGCCGGCGATGATGAGGTCGCACATCAGGGCCATCTCGCAGCCTCCGCCCAGCGCGTAGCCGTTCACCGCCGCGATCAGCGGCTTGGTGAAGGAGGTGAGCTTGAGCCAGCGCCCGGTCTGGTCGCGCTGCAGCTGCTCGATGGGGGTCCGCTCGGCCATATCGCCGATGTCGGCGCCGGCCGCGAAAACCTTGGGCCCGCCGGTCAGCACAACGGCCCGGATCGAGGCGTCCTGGTCGAGCTGCCCCAAAGCCGTCGTGACCTCCTCGACGAGGGCCGGGGAAAGGGCGTTCAGAACCTTGGGCCGGTCGAGCGTGACGACTGCTATGGGCGGCTCGGTGTGGACTCGAATGAACTCGAAATCCATGCGGGTATCATCCGGCAATGGCTGCGTCGACGTTGATCGACTCGTTTGGGAGGGTCGCCGACGACCTGCGCATCTCGGTCACCGACCGCTGCAACTTCCGCTGCGTCTACTGCATGCCCTACGAGGGCCTGAAGTGGCTCAAGCGCGAGGAGATCCTGCGCTTCGAGGAGATCCAGCGGCTGGCGCGGATCTTCGTCGAGCACTACGGCGTGCGCACGATCCGGATCACAGGTGGCGAGCCGCTGGTGCGCGCCAACATCGAAGAGCTGGTGGGCATGGTGGCATCGCTGCGGCCCGACCTCGACATCACGATGACCACCAACGGCGTGCTCTTGGGCAGCAAGGCGCAGCGGCTGGCGGAGGCCGGACTCAAGCGCATCAACATCTCGCTGGACACGCTGCACATAGACCGCTTCCAGGAGATCGCGCGCGTGGACGCCTTCGCCAAGACCATGGCCGGCATCGAGGCGGCCGAGGCGGCGGGGCTGCGCCCGATCAAGCTGAACATGGTCGTCATGAAGGGCGTCAACGACGACGAGGTGGTCGACTTCGCGCGCCTAGCCCGCGACAAGGGCTACGAGGTGCGCTTCATCGAGTTCATGCCTTTGGACGGCGATGGCATCTGGCGTCCCGAGCTGGTGGTGCCCAGCCTGCGCATCCAGGAATCGATCGAGGACCAGTTCCCGCTGGTGGCGGCGCCCGAGGCGCGGCCGGGTCCGGCGGTCAAGTTCAAGTTCGCCGACGGCGCGCCCGGCGGGATCGGCTTCATCTCCTCGGTCAGCCAGGCCTTCTGCGACACCTGCAACCGGATCCGGCTGACGGCCGAGGGGGGCCTGCGCACCTGCCTCTTTTCGCTCCGCGAGACGCCGCTGCGCGACCTCATGCGCTCGGGTGTCTCCGATGACCACATCGGGCGCGTGATCGAGTCGGCGATCTGGGCCAAGGAGGAAGGCGGCGCCCTCCAGATCGGTACCGAGGGCTATGTCAAGCCCGAAAAGAGCATGTCGCAAATAGGTGGGTAGCCCCCGGAGCCGGCTTTTCGCGCTGGCGGGGTTCCTGGCACTGGCCGCTTGTTCAGCCGGTGGCAACGGCTCCGCGGTCGTCAGCCCATCGCCGACAGCAAGCGCGGCATCGCCCACGCCCAGCGCGTCGGCGACGCCGGCCGGCTGCAAGCTGCCGGTCGCCTCCGGCGACGCGCCGACGGACGGCAACCCCGCCCATGGCCAGGCGGGCAGCGGCGGCTTCCTGACCCTGCCGGGCGCAGCCTTTGCGAAGGACGCCCAGAGCCTGGCCGCGTATGACAGCGCCGCGGCCAAGTGGCTCCCCGTGCCTCGAGCCTGGATCTCGCCCGACGGCACACACTTCGCCTGGCCCGAGAACCGGGCCGCGGCCGGTCCGGTCACCGGCATCATTCACGTGGTCGAGGTCGCCAGCGGCGCGGACAAGCCGGTCATCGTGCCGGCGCCCTCGATGCCCGTCAGCTATGAGGCCGGCGGCATCTTCATCACCCGCATCGTCCCCAACTCGGATGCCCCGCCCCAGGGTCTGAGCAAGATCGATCCCGGTAACGGCTCCTTCAAGCAGGTCGTGGCGGACGGGAACTGGACGGCGCTGGGGGGCGGGTTCGCCTTCGGCGGCGACGTCGACTCCACCGTCGCCCCGCCGCCGGCCAACGGGCCTGGCGCCTTCTACAACCGGATCCGCAAGCTGGACCTCAACACCGGCGCCATCACCCCGGTGCAGTCGTATCCAGGCAGCAGCGTGCGCGTGTTCGGAACCCTGGGGCCGACGCCCATCGTCGGCGTGCAGACCCCCGCGGGCCGCTTCCAGGTACAGGTGCCGGCGGTGATCTACGACCAGCCCTCCAGCCAGTCGGACCCCACCGAGCCGATCGTGGTGGACGGCACCACGGTCTGGTTCAGCGGCCACCAGGGGATCTTCAGGTGGGACGGCAGCGGCCAGCTCTCGGCGCCCATCTCGGTGCCCCTGGCGCTGGCCATCCCGGCCGGCGCCTGCCGGTGATCCAGAGCGAAGGGCAGCAGGCCCGGCCGCCGCTCAGCGTCAGCGAGCTGGCCTTCGAGATCCGGCGCCGGCTGCAGCCGCTGGCCGCGGTCCTGGTCAAGGGCGAGGTCAGCGGGATGAAGGCTCTGCGCAACGGGCACTACGGCTTTTCGATCCGCGACCGGGGCGCGGTGGTCGAGGCCTTCCTCTTCGCGGGCGACGCCCGCCGGCTCCCGATGCTGCCCGAGGACGGCCAGGAGTTCGTATTCCGGGGCCGCGTCGACTTCTGGCCTCAGGGCGGCAAGCTGCGGCTGATCGTCGACTGGGTCGAGTTCGACGACGTGGGCAAGCTGCGCGCGCAGCTGGAGCAGCTCAAGCAGCGCCTGGAGACGGAGGGCGCCTTCGAGAGCGCGCGCAAGCGCCGGCTGCCCTTCCTGCCCCGGCAGGTGGCGTTGATCACGTCGCCCACGGGGGCGGTGATCCACGATCTCCAGGAGACGATCCTGGACCGCTACCCGAACATGGACATCACGGTCTACCCCGCCCTGGTCCAGGGCACGGCGTCGCCGGGCAGCGTGGTGGTCGCGCTGCAGCGGTGCAACCGCGACGCGCTGGCGGACGTGGTGGTGATCGCGCGCGGCGGCGGCAGCTTCGAGGAGCTTTACGCGTTCAACACCGAGCCCGTGGCCAGGGCCATCCTGGCTTCCCGGATCCCGGTGGTCACCGCGCTGGGCCACACCTCCGACCGCACCGTGGCCGACATGGTCGCCGACGCCGAGTGCCGGACGCCCACCGAAGCGGGCTCCCGGGTGGTGCCGCGCAAGGCCGATCTCAAGCGCCAGCTGGTCGAGCGCGCGGCGCGCGTCGACCGCGCACTGGGCGCGCGTCTGGAGCGGGATTCCGACCGCCTGGCGGCGCGGGCCGAGCGGCTGCGGCGGGTGCCCCGGACGCTGCTCGAACGCCGTCAGGAGCGGCTGCGCCGCTTCGTGGCTGAGCTGGCCCGGCTGCGGCCGGCCGATCAGCTCTCACGCCGGCGGCGAGACCTCACGGACCGCGAGCGCCGCCTGGCCAGCGCTGTCCGGCGCGCCCTGCGCTCCGCCGCCGAGGCACTCGCAGAGCGCGAGCGCCGCCTGACCGCGCTGAGCCCGGACGGCGTGCTGGCGCGCGGCTATGCGCTCGCGCTGGACGAGGAGTCCGGTCGCGTGCTGCGGGCGGCGACCGACACCAGCGCCGGCAGCCGGGTCCGGATACGGCTGGGACGAGGCGCCCTGCGCACGCGCGTCGACGAGGTCCTGCAGTGACCGAGCTCACGTACGAGCAGGCGCTGGAAAAGCTGGACCAGAAGCTGCGCGAGCTGGAGGAGGGCCGGCTTTCGCTGGAGGACTCGCTGAAGGCCGTCGACGAAGCCCGCGCCTACCTGAAGGTCTGCCAGGATCGCCTGGAGGCGGCGCAGGCCCGGATCGAGGTGCGCGGCGAGCCCGCGGCGCCGGTCGCGGCCGAGTCGGAAGCGCCGTTTTGAGAGAGCTGCACCCCGGCGAAGACGTCATGGGCCGCGATGGTCACGTCCTGGGCGGCATCGACCGTTTGGTGGTCGACGAGGCCGCCCATCGCATCACCCACGTCGTGATCGACAGCCACCTGGTCGGGGTGCGCCGGCTGCAGCCGGTCGCGGGGGGCCTGAGCGCCGACCTCACCAAGGCGGAGCTGCACAAGCTGCCCTCGGCCGAGCACGACCACCTCGGCGCCCCGGGCGAGCACTGGACGGCGCCCTTCGGCTGGTCGCTGGCCAACTTCCTGAACGTCACGGGTGCGCTGATCGGGCAGGCGCCTTACGAGCCGCCGATCCACATCGACCCGGATCTAGAGCAGGAAGACGAGATCACCCAGGGCAGCCCGGTCTGGAGCGGCAACCGGCGCCTGGGTGAAGTGGAGCGCGTCTACACCTCGGACGACGGGTCCATCAACGAGCTGGTGATCCGGCGGGCGGGGGCGCTGGCGGGCCATGCCCGGCTGCCGGGGTCGCGCATCACCGAGGTGGTCGGCAACAACGTGCACACCGACGTTGAGGATCTGTAGGGGAGGGGCTTGCCCCTCCCACGGTGGTACGGCGAGCGGGGCTAGCCCCGCCCCTACGTCCTGACCGCTACGGGCGGCGCGGGCTCGGCCGTGCGCGCGGCCATGCCGAGCTGCTCGTTGGCCACTCGCAGGCGCTGGCTCAGGTACTTGATCACCTCCAGCATCACCTCCGGATGCTCGTGCACGATGGCGTTGAAGCGGTCTTTGCGTAGCACGCGCAGGGTGGTGTTGGTGGCGGCCATGGCTCCTGCCGAGCGGGGCAGGTCCTCAAAGACGGCCATCTCGCCGAAGTAGCCGCTGGCGTCGATCCGCCCCAAGGTCACCTCGCGACCGGGCTGGTCGCGGTGGATGCGGACCTCGCCCTCCAGCACGATGAACAGCTCAGAACCCAGGTCCCCGTTCTCGAAGATGTGCTCGCCCTTGAGGTGGTGGCGCGTGACCATCAGCTTGTCGATGCTCGACAGCTGCTCCAGAGAGAGCTGGCTGAACAGCGGAACCCTTTTGAGCGCGATGAGGTCTTTCAAGTTCTCTTCAACCTCACCCTGCTGAACCGTGCTCGCGGCCAGGCGGACCCATCGGTCGGGATGCGATCCCAGCTCCTCGAGCTCCTCGGAAGATGGAAGTCGCCCCCCTCCCTCGTCGAACGCCTCCGCGTCGAGGAGGCGCACCAAGGGCCCGGCCAGCCAGCCGGGGCCGAAGTTTAGCAGCGTCTCCAGCGCTTCGATCCTGGCTTGCGCATCTTCGGATTTGAGTCCCTGCTCGACGGTCCCAAAGCCGCGTTTGCCATGCAGCGCGCGCAGCGCGCCCAGGGCCACCTCGATCGTCTGCCGCACGTAGTCGTCGAGCGCGTGGCGCAGCACCGTGAAGCGGGCGTCCTCGCCGCCGCCGGCCAGCCGGGCCATGCCGCGCAGCCGGGCTGCCAAGTGGGCCGCGTGCTCGGCCAGCTGGAATCGCTTCTCGAGATTGTGCTGCGCCTCGCCAACCAGCTCCGGGATGCCGGAGCGGATCAGCGCCTCGATGGTGGCCACGGCGGTCTCGGTGGCGCTCTGCTCGAGATGAGGCAGCGCGCGGCGCAGCGCGCTCGGCACCTGCACGGCCATGGCGTGGGCTGCCAGCCGCCGCGTCGAGCGGTCGCCCGTGGCCAGGGCCTTGATCAAAGCATCCTCGAAGTGCGCCAGCCGGCTGGTCGGCGGCGCCCAGCGGATGAGCTGTTCCAGGGCCTCCCGGCGGACCGCCAGGTTGGGGTCGTTGACCAGGTGCAGCATGGAGTCCGAGGCGCCGGCCACCGCTCCCTTCAGCTTGGCGAAGCTCCGCAGCGCCTCCAGGCGGACCCGTGCCGAGGGGTCGGCCATGGCTGCCACCACCAGCTTCTCGTCGACCACGAAGGAGGCTGCCCAGACGCCGGCCGCCCGGTTCTCGGGCACGCGCGACCGGTCGAGCTTGGCCAGCAGCCCCACGCTGCGCGGCCAGGGAGGCCGCAGGTTGAATCCGGCCACCGCCGCTGCCGCCACCACCCACGGATCGCGGTCGTGTGCGGCCGCCTCGCACATATCCAGCGTGATCGCCCCCTGCCGCGCCATCTGGAAGGCCATCCGGCGCAGCAGCGGGTCTTCCGAGGCGACCAGCTGTGGAATCAGGGCCCGGAAGCTCTCCGGCGCCAGGCGGCCGAGTCCAGCGGCCGCGAACTGGCGGACCTGGGGATCGGGGTCGTCGAGGTGGGCGCGCAGCTCGCGGATCTGGCGCGGGTTGGGGCGGCCGATGGCTTGCACCAGGTCATTGAGGGAGAGGGCGTGGGCGCGCAGCCGGTCGTAGACCGCGCTCACGTACTGGCCGCGCATCCACCAGGCCGCGGCCAGGAAGCAGAGGCCGAGCGGAACGCCGGCCACCGCCAGCAGGATCACCAGGTCGGCGCCCGGCGCGAGCATGCCCAATGCGCCGCAGAAGACGCCGGCGACGATGGCGGCGCCCGGGAGGGTGAAGTCGTCCAGCAGCAGCTTCAGCTTGGGGGCCACCTGGGCTGGGAGCGCGCTGCCCAGGATCTGCTGTGCCGGGTCGTCGACTCCGGTCTGCAGGCCGTTGCGGATCACGAAGAGGAACATGGCCGCGTTCAGGCCCGGCACCACAGCCACCGCCAGGAAGCCGGCCACGGCCGCGGCGGGCAGGGCCAGGATCACATTCTTGACGCCCGCCCGGTTGAGCAGGAAGGGCGTGACCCACAGCGCCAGCACCAGCTGCACGAAGTAGCTGATCAGCCAGGCGTTGCCGATCAGAACGCTGAGATCGCTTAGGCGCCGGTGGGTGACGTCGACGAAGACGACCGCCACCAGGTAGTCGGAGACCCGCATGGTCACCACCAGCAGCCCGGCCATCACGACGAAGGCCAGCACCAGGGGGCTCTTGCGCAGGTAGCGCAGCGCGTCGATCAGCGCCAGCAGGCGCCCGGTGTGCCGCCGTCGCTGAGTTTCGACCAGGAACTCGTCGGCCTCCTCCTCGACCGCCGGCCGGTAGAGGCGGCGCTCGCTCGTGTAGACGATCAGGCCCGCCATGCCCGCGCCGAGGCCCCAGAAGAACATCAGAGACTCGGTACCGGCGACCGGGGCCACCAGGGTGGTGGTGACGCCGGAGAGGATGTAGCCCACGCTGGAACCCGCCGCGATCACCGGGAAGATGCGCTTGCCTTCCAGCAGGTTGAAGTGCTGGGAGACGAAGCTCCAGAACAGCAGCATCACCAGCTCGAAAGACACCGAATAGCCGATGTAAAGGGCGAAGGCGACGCCGAACTGGGTCTCGTAAGCCCGGTAGATCAGGTAGAAGGTCACCGGAATCACCGCGTTGGCCAGCAGCTGGTAGCGGAAGGCGCGCCCCACTCCGAAGCGGCGCACCAGCGCGCCCTGGAGGGCGACCGCCGGCCACACCGTGAGCGCGAGGAGGATGAAGAAAAGCGGGTAGCTCCCGGGGCCCGCCTGGACCAGGAAGATGGCCTGGGTCGCGTTGAAGGCGTCGTACATCCCCCAGCCCAGGACGATCGCCAGCGACGTCATGCGCACGACCCGGGACATCTCGCTGCGCCGCACCCGGAACAGGCGCGCGACGAACAGGAGCAGGGATTGCCGGGAGATCACCGCCGTCATGGGGCGCGCGGATTATAGGAACGGGATGGAGAGACTCCTCCCCATTCATGGGGAGGTGCCGAGCGCAGCGAGGCGGAGGGGGCCGGGAGGGGCAAGCCCCTCCCCTACGTCAGGTCTGCTGGACCTGCTCTATCCGCTCCAGGGCGGCGATCCGCTCCTGGATCGGCGGATGCGTATCCCAGAGGTGGTTGAACCAATGGTCGTGGTGCTCGAGCGGGTTGTCGATGTACATGGCCGCGGTGGCGTGGTTGTACTTCTGCAGCGGCTGGTCGTTGGCCGCCAGCTTGCGCAGCGCCGAGAGCAGGCCGGCCGGGTTGCGGGTCAGCTCCACACCCGCCGCGTCGGCCAGCGACTCCCGCTCCCTCGACAGCGCCAGTTGCATGAGCGGCCCGATCAGCCACGCGATCAGCGAGAAGATCACCCCCAGCGCGAGCGCGACCAGGGCCACCTGGGCCGAGTTTCGCCCGCGCATGGTGAAGGCGCTGCGGAACGCGAAGCTGGCGATCAGCGCCGCCATGCCGACCAACGTGCTGCAGATCAGGAGCAGGCGCACGTCGTAGTCGCGGATGTGGCTCATCTCGTGGCCGATCACGCCCTCCACCTCTTCCCTGTTCATCATCTGAAGCAGCCCGGTGGTCGCCGTCACGGCGGCGTGCTGAGGGTCGCGGCCGGTGGCAAAGGCGTTGGGCGAGGGGTCGTCGATCACATAGACGGCCGGCTTGGGCAGCCCCGCCCCGATCGCCAGCGCCTCCACGATGTTGTGCAGCTGCGGGAACTGCTGGGGGTCGGCGGGCTGGGCGCCCGATACGGCCAGCACGGTGCCGGCGCCGAAGTAGTAGGAGAAGAGGATCCCGCCGACCGCGAAGAGGGTGAGTAAGACCGCCCCGGCGATCGCGCTCCCCCAGGAGCGCCCGAACAAGCCGCCGATCACGAACCCGGCCACGATCCAGACCGCGACAAACGCCGTGATCACTATCACGCTCACGCGCTTGTTGTGGGCTATCTGGTGATACATGAGGTCATGGCGAGACCGTCGGATCCTTGGTCACCGAGGCCCGGGCGGCGAGCACCGCCCAGCGCGCCCAGATCGAGGCCCACACCAGGCCGTTGGCGAAGGCCGGGTATTCCTCCGCGTAGTGCTTGTGGTGAAAGGTCCACATCGCCGAATGGAACTCGTACAGCATGCGCCGGGTGGACTGCCGGGTCGACGCGCCCTTCAGGTGCACGGCCGTCGCCGCGGGCAGGTAGTAGATCTTCCACCCGCCCAGCTTCAGGCGGTAGCAGAGGTCGAGGTCTTCTCCGTACATGAAGTAGTCGGGATCGAAGAACCCGACACGGTCGATGGCCGCCCGGCGCAGCATCAGACAGGCGCCGGTCCCGGCGTCGATCTCGTGCACCTCACTGTCGGGCAGGAAGCCCATGTTGTAGCGGTTGAAGCGGCGGCTGCGGGGGAAGACGCGGCTGAGCCCGGTCAAGCGGTAGAAGGCCGTGGCCGGCGTGGGAAAGCCGCGGCGCGCCGCCAGGTCGGCCGCTCCCTCGGGACGCAGCAGCCGGGGACCGACCGCGCCCACGTCGGGGCGCACGAGCAGGAAGTCGGCCAGCCGGCCCACGCAGGCCTCGCCCACCGTGACGTCTGGGTTGAGGAGCAGGACGAAGCGCCCGTCGCAGTCCTGGAGGCCGAGATTGTTGGCCTTCCCGTAGCCGATGTTCCGGGCCTGGCGGATGAGCTTGACCTCCGGGAAGCGCTCGGCTACCGCGTCGGCCGAGCCGTCGCGGCTGGCGTTGTCGACGACCACGGCCTCGACCGGGACGTCTGAGCTGGCGAAGAATGCCTGCAGGGAGTCCAGGAGCAGGTCCTTGACGTTGTAGCTGACGATCAGCGCCGAGACCAGCGGCTTGGCGGACATGAGCGTGATCAGGATAGGTCGCTCAGGTCGGCACCTAAGATTTGGCCCAGGTGACCGCGCCAGCCGAACCCTCTCCGCCCACCAGCCTGGCGGCACCCCGGTCGTCCCGTCTCCGGGCCCTGGGCCAGAGCCGGCTCGTGCGCCAGAACCTGGTGCTCTTCGTGGGCGGCCTGGTCGCCGGCTTCGGGGGATTCGTCTACCACGCGATCGCCGGCCGCATCCTGGGTCCGGCGCTGTACGGCGAGGTGGCGTCGCTGGTCGCCCTTTACACGGTGGGCGGCGTGGTCAACCTGATCTTGATCCTGGTGCTGGCGCGCTACACGGCAACCCTCGAGGCGCGCGGCGACACCTCAGGCGAGCGCTACGTGATCCTGCGCACCCTGCAGGTGCTGGCACTACCCGCCCTCGCTTTCTTGGTGTTGGCGGCGATTCTCTCGCTGCCTGCCGCCGCGTTCCTCAACCTGCGCTCGCCGCTGCCGCTGTTCTGGCTGGGTGCCGCGATCGCGGTCTTCTGGTTCACGGCGGTGCCCCGCGGCGTGCTCCAGGGCACCCAGCGCTTCACGGCCCTCAGCCTCAACCTCTCGCTCGAACTGATTGCGCGCACCAGCCTCGTCTTCGTCCTGCTCAAGGTCGGGCTCTCGGTGGTGGGCGGAATGATGGCCCTGCTGGGCGGGGTCGTCTTCGCTTTCGCGATCGGCATGTACGGACTGCGGGACGTGCTGCGGGTGCACGGCTCGCGGGTCCCGCTGCGCTCGATGGCCAGCTTCGCGCTGACCGCCAGCGCCGGCACGCTGGGCGTGATCCTGCTCTTCAACCTCGACGTGGTGCTGGCCAAGCACTACCTGCCCGAGCACGACGCCGGCATCTACGGGGGGCTGAACAAGATCGGGACGATCGTCTACTACCTGACGCTGTCGGTGAGCCAGGTGCTCTTCCCGCGGGTGGTGGAGGCGGTCCACCGCAACGCGCATCCGGGGCGGATCCTGCTGATGTCGGCCGGGATCATGGCGGCGCTGGGAGCGTGCGCGCTGCTGGTGTTCGCAGTGGTGCCGGGACTGGTGGTGAACGTCCTGTTCACCTCGACCTTCCACGACGCCGCGCCTTACGTCCTACGGATCGGGGTGATCGGGTTGGGGATCAGCCTCGTCAACCTGCTGGTGCAGTTCTTGATGGCCGTCCACGACCGGCTCTTCGTGCCCATCCTGGCCGGCGGCGTGGTGCTGCTGGGACTGCTGATCGTCGTCTTCCACCAGGACGTGGGCGAGGTCGTGAACAGCGTGCTGGCGGCGGTCCTGCTGCTGCTGGCGACGCTGACAGCCCGGGTGCTGCTGCTGATGCCCTCCCTGACGCCGGAGATGGTGGCGGAGGAGGTTCCAGCCTAAAAAAACGTAGGGGCGGGGACTTGTCCCGCCCGCACGTCCGGGAGGGGCAAGCCCCTCCCCTACGAAAAGGATGCTCGGCAACGACCTACTCTCCCAACGGGTCACCCCGTCAGTACCATCGGCGCTGGAGGGCTTAACTGCCGTGTTCGGAATGGGAACGGGTGTTTCCCCTCCGCCATTGCCACCGAACAGGCGAGATTATACCGCTGGGTCTAGCGGGTTCTCCGGCGCCGGGCGCGCAGGCTCTTCATCTTGCGAGCCTCGGCCGGGGGCACGTAGTGGGTGCGGCGGCGCATCTCCCGCACCAGCCCCTGCTCCTGAACTTTGCGGCGGAACTCGCGCAGTGCCTGCTCGAATTCCTCCGGATCTTTGACCACGACCTTCAAAGCGTCGCCAAGGATACGTGAACCCGGACAATGCCGTTCCTGATGATCCATTCCCGCCACGGCGACCTCACCCCGGAACAGCTGGCCGACGCGCTGCCCGGCACCGGCGAGGTCATGCGCTCGGTCGGCCACTGCCATGCCATGGCCTGGCACGCCGCCCGCGGCGGCAACTGGGAGCTGGCGGCCTACTTCCTGCGCCGCGTCCGCTCGCTGCTGCGCGGGCTGGCGGTCACCCGACCCAAGTACGCGAGCCAGATTGCCGAGTTCGACCGCGACCACCTGGAGCGCGCTTACCAAGCGCTGATATCCCGGGACATCACCCAGTTCGAGGCCGCCTACTCACGCACCGTCGACCGCGCCAACGACTACCACGTCGACACCGGCCATCCCTACATCCGCTGGTCGCCTCCACCTGAACCGCCAGAGCGCGGGCTCGATCTCACGCCGGGTTGAGCCGAGCGCTGTTCGCGTTCGTGCCGGCGGCGGCCGCCGCCGTCTGGACCTGGGCGGCAGTGCTCGTCGGCTGGCGGGCCCAGGAGTACCTGGCCAAGCCGGCCACCATGGCCTTGCTGGCGATCGGCGCCGCGCTTCTGCGGCCGGTGGCCGAGCCCGTGCACTGGATGATCGTGATCGGCCTCTTGCTGGGTGGCCTCGGCGACGTGCTCCTGATGACCGGAGGCGGCGTCAGCCCCCGCGCCCTGGCGCCCTTCCTGGCCGGCCACCTGGCCTACATCCTCGCCTTCACCGCCCAGCGCCAGAACCTGCTGATCCTGGTCCCGGCCGGGCTGGTCTGCCTGGCCGCGATCCTCGTCTACCAGCGCTGGCTGCTGGCCGGACTGCGCGCCTCCGGCCGCGAGCGCCTGGTGCGCCCGGTGCTCGTCTACATGATCGTCATCAGCGCCATGACCGCCACCGCCTGCGGCACCGTGAACCCGCTGGCCGCCGCGGGCGCGCTGCTTTTCCTCGCCTCCGACGGGCTCTTCGCCTGGTACCACTTCGTCGGTCCGCTGCGCTGGGGACGTCCTGCCAACATTGTCCTGTACCAGTGCGGCCAGGGTCTTATCGCGGCTTCTCTGGCGCTGGTCTCAACGTAGAATCGCGCCTACCCGTCTCATTTTTCGTTCTGGAGGTATTTGCACGGTCTCATGGGCAAGAACAAGAAAGCGCCTCAGAAGTCGCTCAAGGAGAAGCGCGCTCAGAAGCAGGCCAAGGCCGCCGACCGGGCGCCCAAGTCAGCTCTTTCGAAGACGGCGCGGGCGAGCGGCGCGGGCCGCTGACGCCCGGGCGGCGCTCGGCTTGCGGGCCGGGCGCCGCCTGACTTTGGATCTCGCGCCCTTGCGCGCCTGGTCCAGCAGCTCCTGCAGCCCGGCCTCGATGCCACCCACCAGGACGTCGAGGTCGGTCACCGAGTCGTAGTCGCCGGTGACTCCGAAGTTCAGCACACCGCAGTAGGAGAAGATCGCGATCGCGATCCGGATGTTGCCCCCGATGGGTACGTAGGGGTAGGCCTCCAGCATCCGGCGCCCGCAGGCATAGAGCGGAATCTGCGGCCCGGGCACGTTGGTGGTCACGGTGTTGACGCTGCGCTGCGGCCAGATCGTGCCCAGGCGCGCGCCCAGGGCCAGCAGCATGGGTGGTGCGAAACCGCCCATGCGGGCCAGGACGTCGCCCGCCACCGCCTGGCTGGTGTGCTTCAAGCCCTGCATCTGCTCGCTCAACCGGTGCAGCCTGGCGACCGCGTCGCGCTCCTCTACCGGCAGCTCCGCGAAGATCCCGGACACGCGGTTGTTGTAAGTGCCGCGCTCGTGCGGTGCGCGCACCGAGACCGGCACCAGGGTGCGCACGACACGGCCTTGGAGCTCGATGCCCCGCCCGCGCAGAAGGTCACCGAAGCCGCGCGTGATTACAGCCAGCACCACGTCGTTCACGGTGCCTCCGAAGGCCTCGCGGATCTCCTTCACGTCCGCCAGAGAGCCGCGCGCCCAGCTCCAGCGCCGGTGCGGTCCGATCGGCCCGTTGAGCCCAGGCGCGCCCGGCCGAGCCAGCCGCATGGCCTGGCTGAGCGTGCCGCCCAGGATGTCCTGCACGTAGCTGAGGCTGGCGAGCGGGGTGCGCGCCACGGCGGGCAGCCCGCGCACATGCGTCATTGGATCCATGACGCTGCTGACCGCGGTGTCCGCCAGTAGCTGCAGCGCGTTGGGCTCGGGCTGCGCGCGCCATTCCATGTCGACCGGCGCCGCGCCGTCGGGACTGACGTCGAGGAGCACCGCCAGCAGGTCGGTGCCCGAGACGCCGTCCACCATGGCGTGATGCGTCTTGGCGATCAGCGCCCAGCGATCGCCCTTGAGCCCCTCCACCATCCAGAGCTCCCACAGCGGCCGTGCCCGGTCAAGGTGCTGGGCCAGGACGCGGCCGGCCAGGTTGCGCAGCTCGTCATCGCCTCCAGGCGCGGGCACTCCGGTGCGCCGGATGTGGTAGAGGATCGTGAAGTGCGGGTCGTCGATCCAGACAGGACGCCCGAGCTGGAAGGGGACCTCACGCACTTTCTGGCGGTAGCGCGGCACCAGCGGCAGCTTGCTCGCCACCTGGCGCACAAGGTCACCGTATGCCGGCGCCGGGCCCTCGAATACGACCACGCTCCCGATATGCATCGGGTTGTTGGCGTCTTCGATGTGGATGAATGACGCATCCAGCGGGCTCATGCGGTCCATGCCCGCCAGTGTGACTCAGCCCGCTATGCCGGTGCGATCCTTGGGCAGGCGCCGCTCCCAGTAGGCGAGGCGCGAGCGCAGCGCGCGGCTGCGCCGGCGCAGTGATGCTTCCAGTGCGCGGTTGGGCCGGCCGCCCGAGTGATGCCCACGACCCGCGAGCTGGCCCTCGATCGCCGACACCATATCGCGGTACACGGCCACCCACTGGGGCGCGCGCCTAGGTCTGGCTGTGGATTCCAGAGTCTGCAAGTGTCGCTGCCAAAAACGATACGACCTAGCCAGGCTCGGCGTGTTGGAAGCGACGCCGCTGGATTACACGAGAACGGGCTGCAGCGCCTCCCGGCGGAAAGCAGGCCTGGGCGTCACAGCAGGCTTGTGCGTCACTGGAAGCAGCCCGACCGCACGCGCGCGCAGCGCGGCGGAAGCTGTGGCGGCGGTCCGGCCCGGAACGTCCGACCAGGCGGCCAGTTCGACCACGGCCCGGCGGGCATCCATTACCGAAGGGCGCGTTCGCCTGCGCGCGCCTTGAGGGCCGGCCGGCACAGGCAGATCCTCGAGCAGGCCGCTCTCGAGCACCACGTTGCCCACTTCGCGGAGCGTCGGGTTGCTGACCGGGCTCACGAACCACATCCGGCCGAGAGCGCCGGGATGGCGGTCCAAGGCGATGGCCAGGGCTGCATTCATGCAGACGGGGCCGCCGGGCCTCCCCCAGCTTGCGGATTTGAGGCCGTGGGCGTCCATGTAATCGGCGGCCCGGTTGAGGATGGCCGCCAGCTCAATCTTTTGCATCGGCGCGCAAAGGTGCCAGCCCTCTGCGGCACAGCCACGGCCCGCGCGTAAAGACTTACGAAGCCAGTCGCGGTCAGCCCCAGCGGCACCACCACGAGTAGGGCGTAAACGATTCGTAACCGGCCGGCTGCGGCCCCCGCCGGGGCCGTCCCGCTGGTTATGCTCATCGTCGCCGCGGCGGCGGCTGGTTGGGGATTGTTTTTGGTTATTGACAAGGTTGGGAGGGGAACCCAGAAGCGGCGCTCGCCAGTAGCGAAGCGCGCGGTCAGCCCGGTCAAGCGGGCGGCACTGCAGCGCCCGCTGCTCGAGATGTCCGAGGTGCGAAAGGCCTTCGGCAAGCGCGTGGTCCTCGACCAGCTCTCCTTCTCGGCTTCGCTGGGCGACCTGGTCGCCGTCACCGGGGATTCAGGGGCGGGCAAGAGCACGCTCCTGCGCCTGATCCATGGCCAGCTGAGGCCCGATCGAGGCCGCGTCTGGGTGGACGGGCACCCCTTGCACCGCCGCTTCCTGCGCGGCATCGAACGCGTCCGCCGGGACTCCGGGTTCATCTTCCAGGACCACCGGCTCCTGCCCCGGCTCAACGCGCTCGAGAACGTGATCGTCGCTCTGCAGATGGCCCGCCCCGACGTGCCCTACGGGGTTATCCGGCGTGCCGCCCACGAAGCCCTGGAGGCGGTCGGGCTGACCGAGGATCGCGGCAAGTTCCCCGCCGAGCTCTCGCTCGGCGAGCGGCAGCGGGTGGCGGTGGCGCGCACTTTGGCCCTGCGGCCGCGGCTGGTGCTGGCTGACGAGCCGACCGCCTCGCTCGACGAGGGCAACGCCAAACGAGTGCTGGAGCTGCTCTCGCACGCCGCCTGCGACGGGGCGCTCGTCGTGGTGGCGACACATCACCTCGACTTCCGGCCCGCGCAGGTGATCAGCCTGCCCCGGCTGCCGATCCCGCCCAAGACGCCGCGGAGGCTGCGGCGCAAGTGATCGACATCCGGGCCCGGCGGCCACTGTGGCGTCGCACCCTCGCCTACCTCGGCAACGCCTGGCGCTTGGTCGTGCTCTCGGGCGTGCGCTCCTGGCGCCGCGACCTCTCGGCGACCACGCCCGCGCTGGGCTCGATGACGCTGCTGCTCCTGATGACCGGCGTCTTCGGGCTGGTCGGGGTGGCGCTGGCCCACGCCGCCGCCGACCAGGCGGCCAGCGCTTCCGTTCTCGACGTGTACCTGGCGTCGGACGCCACGTCCGACGACATCGCCGCGCTGCACTCCCGGCTGGCTGCCGACCCGCGCGTGGCTTCCGTCCGCGTGATTACGCCCGAGCAAGCCCTGGCGGCGGCCCGCAGCCGGCCCGGCCTGGGCGACCTCGCC
>Ga0209474_10000142_pt1 | contig 85766 bp, 67 predicted proteins | sample GraSoiAngelo_145_FD_185902 | JGI IMG/M metagenome (GOLD analysis project Ga0209474, IMG submission 185902) | Grasslands soil microbial communities from the Angelo Coastal Reserve, California, USA - 14_1009_05_20cm (SPAdes) (version 2) | ecosystem: Environmental > Terrestrial > Soil > Grasslands...
GCGGCGGTCGTGACGGCGACGCCGGTTGCGAAGCGCCTGCCGATCCCCCCGAGACGGCCACCGGACACAGAGCTGGACGGCTCTCCGGCCTTCGTCAAGAGCTGCCGACGCGAGATGGAATCTCCGCGCGCGCCGCGCGCGCGGCCGAGCGCAGCGAGCGGGGAGTGAGGACCCGGCGGGCTCCGCCCGCCGGGGCGAGGGGCGGGACGCCCCTCGCTGGTTTAATTCGCGACCAGCGTCAGGCTCCGCTGCTCGTCGGGCGTGATCGGCGGGCAACCCGAGGCGTAGGTGTCGCCCGACACCGGCGGCGGCACCGACGACAGATGCTGGCAGCTGAGGGTCGTGGTCGAGCCCACGGTCGCCACCACCGGCATCTCGCAGAGCTCGCTGTACTGCGCGTAGGTGTAGTCCGTGGGCAGCGCCCAGCAGAGCGTGCCGGAGGCGTCGAGCCCGAGGTAGCCGCCCGCCCGAAACCCGTCGTTCGCGGGGCTGGAGGCGGGGCTCACGTTCCACGCCTGACTCGGACCGGGCACCGGGGAGAAGACGTAGCTCGGCTGCCCGGGTGAAGCGTAGAACACTCGCACGCTCCCCGACTCGTCGTCCGTCGGCCCCGGCATCAGGGCGTCGAGGGCGGTCCCGGTCGGGCTGTAGAACTCGACCTTGCCCGCGCCCGAGACCGACGGGACGAGCTGAACGGCGGGAAGGGGGAGGCTCGTGTCGAAGGACGCCGTGCCGCCAGCCACGTTGGCGAAGACGGTGTGAATCATGTCGTCGACGATGTCCAGGCTGACGTCGGTCCCCGCGTCGACGACGAGCGGGCTCGTGAAGAACGTCTGCAGGGAGAGAACGGCGCCCGCGCCGCCGGGGCCCGGGACGACGAAGGAGACGAACTGCGCCCCGCCCGCGGGCGGAGTTGTGGAGAGTCCGGTGGGGGAGGCAGGATCGGTGTAGAACCCGTTCAGCGAGTCGTCGATCAGCACCTCGAACCTGGTGCTGACGCCCACGGTCAAGCCGACGTAGGTCCCGGGAAGCAGGTCGAACGGACAATCGAGCAGCGGCGCGAGCGCGGCGGCGTCGCGTGTGTAGGTGGGCGTGCAGCCGACGAGGTCCACCTGCCGCGGGCCGTCGGCGGCCTGGAACGTGAGGCTCGTGAGGGTCACGCGGCCCTGGTCGGGAGACAGGCCCCAGTGGCCGTCGGCGGGCACGCCGAGCGCGGAGAGCACGGCCGATGAGGCCGATCGAGAAGGGCCATGGAGGATGCGCGCATGTGCGGCGCCAGCCGGCTTCCCCAGAACGAACCTCCCCCGGTGCCGGCGCCGCTCTCGCTTCTCGACGAAGGTCCCCGCGATCGTCTGCTTGTCCGGGTTCGCACGGCCACGGAGCCTGAGGGTGCCGCCGTCAGCGCACGCGCCGCGCAGGGCCACATTCACGCGCCGCCTGACCTTCGCGTTCACCGTACACTGCATGGGCTGATCGCCGTCCGCCACGGCCAGCGTCCCGGAAAAGGTCCGGGCGCCGGCCATCGTGAAGTCGGCCGTCAACATCACGGCGGACTTGCCGGTCTCCTGCGCATTGCCCGTCCAGTGACCGGCAAAGTCGTATGGAGCGGTGGCCAGCGCGGCGCCCGTCAAGGTGGCCAGCGCCAGCGCGACGCCCGGCAGCGTTGCCTTCACCATCGTCCTCCCCTCGCCTCCTCGCTGCACGCGAACGGCACGACGCTACCAAGGGGGCCATGGGGTCACAAGCCGAGTCCATCTGCGCGCGTTTGCGCACCGGGACTTGAAGGACGTCGTCCCTTCCTCTACACGGCGACGCCGTGGGGTGGGCGTGGGGCAAGGGCCGGGTTTCACCCTCCGCCGCCCTTGCGCTCCTGTTCGCGGTTGTGATCGGCGCCGCCTATGCGAACAGCTTCGGCGGCGGCTTTCACTTCGACGACAGCCACGTGCTCGAGCAGAACCCCTTCATCAGGAGCCTCCGTCACGTCCCGCGCTTCTTCGTCGACCCGAATACGACGACGGTGCTGCGCGAGAACGAGGATCTCCGTCCGCTCCTGCTCCTCACCTTCGCGCTCAACTACGCCGTCTCGGGGAGCGCCACGTGGAGCTACCACGCCGTCAACCTCGTGCTGCACTGGTCGGCCGTCCTGCTCGTCTTCCGGATCGTCAGGGATCACCTCTGGCTCGGAGACGACGCACTCGCGGTCGCGGCCGCGTCGGCCCTCGTGGTTGCCCTCCATCCCCTCAACACCGAGCCCGTGGACTACCTCTCGGCCCGCTCGGCCCTGCTCACCACCGTCTTCTCGCTCGCCGCTTTCGACGCCACGGCGCGCGCCCGGCCGCGATGGGCCGTCGTCCTCCTCGCGGCGGCGCTGCTCACGAAGGCGATTGCGGCGACGCTGCCGCTCGCCGTCGCCGGCTACGCGCTCCTCGCCCGCCACCGACAGACGCCCGCCCCGTCGTGGCAACTGGTCGCCGCGCTCGCCGTGGTGGCGGCCGGCGGGCTCCTCTACCGACTTCTCCTCCTCCCGCCGTGGATCAGCCAGACGGCGCACGCCGCGGACGTGACCCCTCGCATCTGGCTCATGACGGGCTGGTCGGCCTACCTCTATTACCTCCGCCTCTTCCTGTGGCCGGACGCGCTGGTGGTCGATCGCCTGGACTACCCGCTCACGCGCTCCTTCCTCGAACCCCGCGCCTGGGGGAGCCTCCTCGTGCTTCTGGTCCTCGGCGGTCTCGCGTGGCGTGCCCGCCGGCGCTGGCCGGCCCTCACCTTCGCCGCGCTCTGGTACGCCGTCGCCCTCGCCGCCGAGCAGACGATCTTCCCGCTCGCCGAGCCCGTGAACGAGCACCGTCCGTACCTGGCGATGCTTGGCCTCGGGACGGCGGCCGGCCTCGGGCTCCGTGGCGCCGCGCATCTCCTCGCGCGTCCCCTGCGGGTGCCTGCGACACGCGTCGTCGTTGTGCTGGTCGCCCTCGTCGCGATCGCGCTCGGCGTCGCGACCGCGGCGCGCAACGAGGTCTGGCGCGACGACGGCGCGCTCTGGCGCGATGCGGTGGCGAAGGCGCCGGCCAACCCGCGCGCCTGGCTGAACGCGGGCCACGCCGCGATGGCGCGCGACGACCGCGACGAGGCTCGCCGCCTCCTCCTCGAGGCGCACCGCCTCGCACCCTGCTACGCCTACGTGCAGCTCAACCTGAGCGCCCTCGCCTTCCGTACCGGCGACCTGGCGCAATCGCTGCGCTGGGCCGACGAGGCGGTCGCCTGCAACCCGGGCTTCGCGCTCACCCACTACTACCGCGCCATGGCCCTCGAGCGGCTCGGCCGCGCCGAGGAGGCGCTCGCCGCCTACCGGCGGACGACGACCATCGACGCCGAGCAGGCCGACGCCTGGGCCGCACAGGGGCGACTCCTCGAGCGCCAGGGGGCCTGGGCCGAGGCCGCCCGGGCATACGAGCGGGCCGTCGCCGCGAATCCGACCCTGTCCGAGCCCGCGATGCTCGCCGCGCTCCTCCATCAGTACCGGCTCCGCGATCCCTCGCGCGCCGTGGAGCTGTACCGGACGGTCCTCCGCCTGGTGCCCTCGCACTACGGCGCGCACTACCAGCTCGCCGTGGCGTTGCTGGCGTGCGGCCGTGAGCCCGAGGCACGTGCCGCGTGGCGGGCGTTCGTGCCGATGGCGGAGGCGATCGGCGACCGGGCTTCGATCGAGGGCGCGCCCGAGCGGCTCCGTCGTCCGTGAGTCGCGCGCCGGACGGACCATGTCCCGCGCGGACGTTGACCGACGGGGGCGGCGGCCGCTACACACGTCTCCACGACATGCAGATGAGTGCGGAGGCCTCCCGGTACGTCGAGCGTGTCGTCGGCGAGGTCGACGGGTGGCTCAGTCATCACGAGGGTCTCTACCTCTACGCGCTCGCCGCGAAGGGACCCGGCGCGGGTGCGATCGTCGAGATCGGCAGCTCGAGGGGCAGGTCGACGATCATCCTTGCGGCCGCGGCGCGTGCGGCCGGGCGCGAGGCGGTGGTCGCGATCGATCCGCACCTGCGCGGCTCGGAGGGACAGTTCCGGGCCAACGTCGCCGCCGCGGGTCTCAGCGACCGCGTCGCGCCGCTCGTCATGCGCTCCGACGAGGCCGCCGCCACCTGGCGCGACCCGATCCGGCTCCTCTGGATCGACGGCGCGCACGGCTACGAGGCGGTGAAGGGCGACTTCACGGACTGGGAGCCCTTCGTCGTCACCGGCGGGGTGATCGCGCTGCACGACACCTACGACTGGGAGGGGCCGCGCCGCCTCGTCGAGGAGCTGATCGCCCCGCCGTCGCGCTTCGCGATCATCGGCCTCGTCGACAGCATCACCGCGCTGCGCAAGGTGGCGGCGATGACCCCGTCGATCCGCCTGCGGAACGCGGTGTTCCGCCGCCTGCGCGCCCTCCATCTGCTCGGCCGCCGGCGCATCATCCCGGGCGAGGCACGGCGGCTCGTGAAGCGCGCCCTCCGCGCGCTCTCCGGTCCCTCCTAGATGCGCGAGCTGACCTACGTAACATGAAGGGCATCACGTTCCACACCGGCCGGGTGCACTCGCGGACCGTCCTGCCGGCGGTGCTGAGCCTCCTCGAGGCGCGGCGGATCGACCCGGAGCTGATCACCACCGAGCGGGCGCGGTGGCCGGACGCGGCCGAGGCGATCCTCGGCTACACGACGAAGCTCGTGATCGAGCGCGAGGAGCGATGATCCGCGTCGAGTCGACGGACGGCATCGCCCTCGTCCGCTTCGAGCGGCCGCCGGCCAACGCGATCGAGCTCGAGTCGGCCACGAAGCTCGAGGAGACGCTCGCGCGGCTCGAGGCGGAGGACGGGACGCGCGCCGTCGTGCTCACCGGACACGGGGAGTTCTTCTCGGCGGGGCTCGACCTGAAGGTCGTTCCGACGTACGGCCCGGAGCAGCAGCGGACCATGGTCATGGCCATCAACCGCCTCGTCGGCCGGCTCTACGGGCTCGGGCTGCCAACGGTCGCGGCCGTGAACGGCCACGCCATCGCCGGCGGCCTGGTCGTCGTCCTCGCCTGCGACTTCCGCATCGGCCGCCGCGGCTCCTACCGGCTCGGGCTCACGGAGACCCGCGCCGCCGTGCCCTACCCCGTGGCGGCGACGACGGTGGTCACGACGGAGCTCGCGCCCGCCGTCGCCCGCCGGGCAGTCCTACTCGCCCGCAACGGAACGCCTGAGAACGCCCTCGCCGACGGCATCCTCGACGAGGTGCAGGACGGCGAGGCGATCATCGCACGCGCGCTGGACGTCGCGCGCGAGCTGGCCGCACTCCCGCGCAGTGCCTACGCCTCGATCAAGCGCCAGCTGCGGGCAACGGCCCTCGAGCGGATCGCCGCCGTGCTGGCGACCGGCGCCGACCCGCTAGTCGAGACATGGCTCGGGGCGGAAACCGCCTCGGCAGCCGCGGAACTGCTGGGCCGGGCGGGCTGAAGGCGCCGGTCACTCGAGAAAAGCCGGGCGCGGCTTTGCCGCGCCCGGCGCGGGGTCCGGGGGCATCGGAGGAGCGCAGCCCGCGAAGCGGGCGAGCACCGGACGGGCCCCCGGGATCAATGCCCCGCGGCCACCAGCGCCGCGACCGTGAACCAGTCCTCGGTGATGCCCTGCTTCTCACCCTGGTTGAAGTACCAGCCCTGCTCCCCCGGGAAGCGATGGCTCGGGAGCGCCGCCTTGGTGGCGTGCTCGAGCTGCATGTCGACCATGACGATCGCCGGCTGGAAGCCCATCTCGTCCTCGTACTCGATGACGCCCGCCCCGTCGAAGGCCTTCTTCCGGAAGCTCCAGTCGTTGATCCAGATCTTCCACAGCTCGCCCGAGCGGTCGTAGATGTCGGAGAACGGCACCGTCATCGACTCCTTGTCGATGAAGATGACGCGCTTGCCGAAGGCGTACTGCGGCAGCTTCGAGACGCCCTCGACGGCGTACACGCGCCGCTTCTCCCACACGTCGTCGAACGCCCAGTCGACGGGGTCGTTCCACTTCACCGGGTTGTGCTTGGCGTGGTAGACGCCGAGCAGGTCGCGCTCGCCGAGGTACTTCCAGTTCATCCACGCGACCTGCCCCGCATACCCGTAGTAGCTGTCGACGTCGGTGTCCTGGCCGAAGAGGGCGTCGGAACGCTGCGCCGAGGAGAGGCGGCGAACCCGCCGCAGTGACGGCAGGTAGAGCCAGGTGTCGTCCTGCCGGGCGGGGTCCAGATAGCGATAGAACATCCCGCCCACGCCCTTCAGGTCGAACGGCTCGAGGATTGGGTAGAGCCCGGACTGGCCGCGATAGCCGTTGGGGTTCGGCCGCTCGGGCTTCGGCTCGACGAAGAGGCGCGCGTTCCAGAAGAGCACCTTCAAGTGATCGAGCAGGAAGTGCCGCTCGACGGTCATGTGGCCGTGATCCGCAACCGCGCCCGTGTCGGCGTCGAAGTTGCGCAGGTCGAGGTCGTCGGTCGGGTTGAACTTGTACTCGTAGTTCCACATGATCTTGACGGCGACCTGCGGGTCCTGCGGGTCGAGTTTCGGAAAGGGCTGCCCGGCGACGTAGTTCAGCAGCTGGAGCCCGTCCGGCCGGAGCTTCACCTGCCCCGAGTACTTCTCGGTCGCTTCCTTGTAGGCGGTGGGCCACTCGACGCGCTTCGTCTCGACGATGGTCAGCGGAAACCCGTGCCGGATGCACCACTCGAGGCCCGGCGAGATGAGGTCCTTCACCTTGTCGATGTTCTGATCCGTGATCCGGTCTCCGGGTGAGACGTCGGCATGCGCCGGCGGGCCGGACGTCGACAGCACCAGGGCGGCCGCGGCCGCCAGCGCGCACCAGGATCCTCTGCTCGTCATCATCGTCTTGACCCCCTGGAGGCTGAAAACGGATGGGGCCGCCGGCTCCAGCCAGGCGGCCCCGTCGGCGGACCTCGGCAGCTCCTCCCGTCCCTCAGTGCCCCGCGTTCACCAGCGCCGCGACCGTGAACCAGTCGTCGGTGACGCCGGCCTTCTCGCCCTGGTTGAAGTACCAGCCCTGCTCGCCCGGGAAGCGGTGGCTCGGCAAGGACGCCTTGGTGGCGTGCTCGAGCTGCATGTCGACCATGACGATGGCGGGGATGAACCCCATCTCGTCGGGATAGTCGATGACGTTGGCGCCCTCGAACGCCTTCTTCCGGAAGCTCATGTCGTTGATCCAGATCTTCCAGAGCTCCCCCGACCGGTCGTAGATGTCCGAGAACGGGATGACCCACGCCTCCTTGTCGACGAAGATCACACGCTTCCCGTAGGCGTACTGCGGGAGCTTCGAGATGCCCTCGATGACGTAGACCTTCCGCTTCTCCCACACGTCGTCGAAGGCCCAGTCGACCTTGTCGTGCCACTTCACCGGATAGTGCTGCGCGTGGTAGCAGCTGATCAGGTCGCGCTCGCCGAGGAACTTGAAGTCCATCCAGGCAGGGTGGCCGCTGTAGCCGTAGTAGCTGTCCACGTCGGTGTCCTGCCCGAAGAGCGCGTCCGACCGCTGCGCCGTCGAGAGCCGGCGGACCCGGCGCAGCGACGGCAGGTAGAGCCACGAGTCGTCCTGCTTCTCGGAAGAGGTGTACCGGTTACCGAGCGCGCCGACGCCCTTCAGGTCGAAGGGCTCGAGGACCGGGTAGAGTCCCTGCTGGGCGCGATAGCCGTTGGGGTTCGGCTTCTCGGGCTTCGGATCGACGTAGAGCCGTCCCGTCCAGAAGAGCCGCCGGAAGTGGTCGAGGAGGAAGTGACGCTCGACGGTCAGCGGTCCATGGTCGGCGACGGCGCCCGTGTCCGCGTCGAAGTTCCGCAGGTCGACGTCATCCGTTGTGAGGTGCGTGTAGCCCCAGTTCCACATGATCTTCATGGCCACCTGGGGATCCTTCGGATCGACGTTCGGGAACGGCAGCCCGGCGACGTAGTTGACGAGGTTGAGGCCGTCGGCCGTGAGCTTCACCTGGCCGGAGTACTTCTCCGTCGCTTCCTTGTAGGCCTGCGGGAACTCGATGCGCTTCGTCTCGGTGATGGTGATCGGCCAGCCGTGCTTGATGACCCACTCCATCCCGGGCGAGATCAGGTCCTTCAGCTTCTCGATGTTCTGCTCCGTGATCTTGTCTCCGGGCACGACGTCGGCGCGCACGGGCGTGCCGAGCATCGCGAGCGAAAGCGAAGCTACGCCTGCGAGGGTGAGCCACCAGCGGGGGCTTGCCATGGTGCCGTCTCCTTCTGCGACGTGGTTGAGGGCAAGGTGGCTCTACAACGCCTCGCCAGCGGGCGTCAACGGGACTCTCGGCTCTAGCCGCCGACCGGAGCGTCCACGTCGGCGGCGGGCACGCGGCCGCTCGGCAGGGCCTGGAAGATGAGATCCTCGTAGTAGCGCACGTTGCGGCCGATCAGCACCACGACGGGATTCCCGCTGCGCCGGGCGTACACGGCGGTGCCGGTCGGATTCGTCTCCCCGATCGTCACCTGAACCGGCTCACCTGTCTCGGCGATGATCTCCACCTGGGCGGCGCGCTCGTCGAGCCCGAAGGCTTGCGGATCCGCCTCGGCGTCTCCCACGCGGGCGATCTCCTCGGCCCCGGTGAGGGCCGTCGCGAACGCCTCGATCAGGTCGGCGGGAATGGTCGTGCCCGCCGGCTCGATCACCGCCCACCCGTCCGCGTCGCGGCGGGAGACGACCGTGCGCCCGCCGCGCCGCAGCCGCACTTCGCGCAGCTGCCCGGGCTGGAGCGACAGGAAGCGCTCGCGCGCGGGTTGCCCCTGGGGCCGCTCGACCCGCCGTCGTTCGATCAGCCAGTACTCGCCGCCGAGCAGGCCGAGCACCGCGTACAGGACGAGAACCTGGCGCCAGCTCACGCACCCCTCCCTAGCCCCATCGGCGCCGGGCGGCCAGTGCGACCCCGACCACCGCGAGGAGCATCGGCTCCAGGACCGCCGTCACCCAGAAGAGCCGGTCGCCCTGCTCGTTCGAGACGTAGAACTGATGCACGCCAAGCTCCTGCCGGCGCGGACGGTGGGAGATCGCCTGTGGCTCCCGCGCCAGCCAGTCGACCGTGTTCACGAGCAGGTCCTTGTTGCCCAGGAACTCGATGAAGAAATTGTTGGCGAACTCGGAGTTGCCGTAGACGATGAGACGCCCCTGCGCGGGCGACGCGCCGGGGGGCGTCAGCGTGCGAAAGGCGACCTCCACGCCCACCGTCACCGGCCCCGGCCGGTCCCGCCCCGCGACGAAGGTGGCGGGTCCGGCGCGCAGCACGCCGGTATCGGCGGTGGCCCAGCTCTCGCCGCTCGTCTTGAGGAACGGGACGGCCATCATCGCGCCCGGCTCGCCCGGCAGCACCTCGACCGAGCGCGTCAACGAGAACAGCGGCGGCGCGTCGAGCGGGGCCAGGATCGGATGGTCGCCGCGCTCGACGGTGAGCTGCATCGTGAGGTATTCGCCGCCGTAGAGGCGGGCGGCGGGATCGACGACCACGTCGGGCGGCAGCGCGACGTAGTAGCGCCGGAGGAAGGCGGCCAGCTCCGGCGCCCGCAGGGGGTCGAGCATCGCGAGCGCCTGCCCGGGCCGTTGGAGGTACCGATCGACCGCCGCGAGCTCCTCGGGCAGGAAGTCCTTCTGCGGTCCCGCGATGACCAGCACGCTGGTCTCGGGCGGCACCTCGTCGCCGATGAGCGAGACCGGCCGGACCTCGTAGTACTCCTGCTCGAGGAGCGCGCGCGCCGTGGAGAAGCCGCGGTGCCGGTCGATGTTCGCGAGGTCGCCCTCGCCGTGCCCCACCAGCCAGCCGACGATCTTCCGCTGCTGCCGCGTCACCTGCAGGAGCGCGGCCATCAACACCTCTTCGCGCGGGTTCGAGAAGACGCGGCGCCGGCCGTCGCTCTCGACCACGAGCGCGCCGTAGGAGTCGACGTCGTACTGCCGCGCGAGCGCGGGGCTGCGGTTCACGTCGACGACGTCCACGTGGATGCGCCCGGTGCGTCCCTCGACCCTTCTCAGCAGGTCCATGATCGCCGGGTTGCGCGGGTCCTGCGAGCGCAGGAAGGCGAGGATGCGGACGTCCACGGGCAGCTCGTCGAGGATCTTCTTGGCGTGGTCCGAGAGGCTGTAGCGCTGCTCGGGCGTGAGGTCGAGCCTGAGCGCGCGCCGGTCGAGGATCGCCTCCCCGAGGCCGAAGATGCCGAGCAGCGCCGGGAGGGCGAGCGCGATGCGGAGGCGCTGAGAGGTCGCGCTCAGCGCCGTCCGCGCCACTGCCGTGCCTCCAGCACGCGAAGCGTCGCCCACACGAAGAGCCCGGTCGCGTAGACGAAGTAGAAGACGTCGCGCAGGTCGATGACTCCCACCGAGAACGGCTGGAAGTGGTTGAAGAGCGAGATCGCCCGCACCACGGGCAGGGCGCCGGTGGCGGCCGCCGCCTCGTTCCACGAGAGCAGCCAGAGGAGCAGCAGGGGCAGCGCCGTCAGGAAGCCGGCCAGCACCTGGCTGTCGGTGAGCGAGGAGACGAAGAGCCCGTAGGATGCGCACACGCCGGCGAACAGGAGGAGGCCCAGATACGCTGCCGCGAGCGGCTCGAGCGCGAACGGCTCGACGCGGAAGACGAGCAGCGGATAGGCGAGCGTGCCGGCCAGCAGCGTCGCGACCACGACCAGGCACGCCCCGAGCTTGGCCGCCACGATCGCCCCGTCGCGCAGCGGGTAGGTGAGCAGGAGCTCGAGCGTCCCGAGCCGCCGCTCCTCGGCGAGGAGCCGCATGGTGAGGAGCGGGATGGCGAAGATGAGCACGAGGCGGATGTCGACGAACAGCACCTGCCAGAAGTTCTCCATGATGTTCAGCCCGAAGCCGAACGTGATGAAGTAGATGAGGTCGGAGTGGAAGTAGTAGCCGGCGTAGGCGAGGAAGGCGGCGGCGACGAGATAGACGAGCGGCGAGCCGAAGTACGAGCGGAGCTCCTTGCGGAAGAGGGCGACGAAGCTCCGCACGTCAGGTCCCCGAGCCGACGAGCCGCACGAAGAGGTCCTCGAGGGTCGGGGGCTTCGCCCGGACCTCGAGCAGCGTCCAGCCGCCCGCCACGATCGCCGCCGCGAGCCGGCGCTGGACGGGCTCGGGGTCGGACGCGAGCACGACGAACGACACGCCGGATTGCCCGTCGGCCGCACCGCGCTCCACGCCAACCACGCCCGGCAGTGCCGCCAGGGCCTGCGCGACCGCGTCGGGCGGGCCATCGATGCGCGCCACGAGCCGCCCCGCCCCCTCGAGCCGGCGGCCGAGCCGCTCGGCCGTGTCCTCCGCCACCACGCCGCCGTGGGACAGGATGATGACGCGCGAGCAGAGCGCGCTGGCCTCGGCGAGGTTGTGCGTGGAGAGCAGCACGGTGCGGCCGGCGAGCGTGCGAAGCAGCGCCCGCATCTCCACCGCCTGCACCGGGTCGAGCCCGACCGTGGGCTCGTCGAGGACGAGGACCGCCGGGTCGCCGAGCAGCGCCTGCGCCAGCCCAACCCGTTGCCGATAGCCCTTGGACAGCTTCCCGTTGTGGCGGTCGGCCACCTCGCCGAGCCCGCAGCATTCGATCACCTGCGCCACGGCGTCGCGGCGCAGCCGGCCCGGCAACCCCTTCACCTCGCCCACGAAGGCGAGGTAGCGGCGCACGGTCAGCTCCGGGTAGAGGCTCACCTGCTCGGGCAGATAGCCGATCTGCCGCCGCGCCGTGACCGGCTGCTCGGCGACATCGACGCCACCCACGAGCGCCCGCCCGCTCGTCGGCGACACGTACCCGGTCAGGAGCCGCATGACCGTGCTCTTGCCCGCCCCGTTCGGCCCGAGCAGCGCCGCCACCTCCCCCTCCCCCACCCCAAACGACACGTCCGTAACCGCCCGCACGGACCCGAAATACTTCGTCAGCTGCTCACAACGGATCACGCCGGCTCATTATTGATACGGAGCAAGCGCCGGCACAAAGGGGCGAGCGCCGGCGGGCGCGAGGCGCGCGTGGACCGACCGGGCCCCGCAGCGGCGCGCAGGCGCAGTCGGAGCCGGGCGCGGCTTTGCCGCGCCCGAGCGACGGGGTCCGGGGGCATCGGAGGAGCGCAGGGCGCGAAGCGCCCGAGCACCGCACGGGCCCCCGGTAATGTTAATGCGCCCCTTCGCGCTCCCGCCGTTTGCGCCGGCGCGCGTGGATGATTTCGTCCGCGACGATGACGCCGATGCTGAACACCACGACGATCGCGATCGATTCCCAGAGCCCCATGGTGGCCTCCTAGCTGACCGCCGCGGCGGTCGCCGCGACCGCCGGCCGCTGCTGCGCGCGGGCGGCCTCGCGGAGGATGAAGCTTGGGCGGAAATAGGAGATCATCACGGGCAGCAACGTCTCCGAGGCCAGGAAGCTGACGAACATCCAGACGGCCAGCAACCCGCCCATCACTGCATTGAAGCGGATGTTCGAGAAGGACCACAATGCCGTGCCCCCGACCATGCAGAACGCGGTGAAGCTCACCGCCTTGCCCGAGGTGACGAGCGCCTCGCGGATCGACAGGTCGAGGTCGCCGTTGACCCGGATCTCCTCGATGATGCGGGAGAGGATATAGAGGCCGTAGTCGATCCCGAAGCCCACCCCCACGGTCACCAGCGGCAGCGTGTTGATGTTGACGCCGATGCCGAAGTAGGCCATGGCCGCGTTGATCAGGATGTTGGAAATGAAGAGCGGCGCGAGCAGGTAGAGGCCGGCGGCCCACGAGCGGTAGCTGAAGAGGACGATGACGTAGATCGTGAAGAAGCCGAGGAAGTTCATCAGGAGGTCGTTCCGCACGAGCGCCTCGTTCGCGGCCGCGAGCACGCCGATCAGGCCGCCCGCCAGCCTGAAGTTCGCCTTTTCCATCGGGTTGTCGCGGATGAACTCCTGGCAGCGCTGGATGATGCGGGCGATGTTGTCGCCCTTGTGGTTGCGGCAGAAGAAGGTCACGTGGGCCGTGGCGTAGTCCGGTGTCACGTACTTGCTGGTCTCCGTCGGCGGTAAGTTCGCGAAGAAGACGAAGAACGTCTGGCCCACGTCGCGCGCCGTGTTCGGGATGACGCCCCACTTCGGCTCGAGCTCGTGGAACACCATGTTGACGCTGCGCAGGATGTCGCCGAGCGAGAAGCTGTAGCCCACCGCCGGATCGCGCTCGAGGAAGCGCTGGAACTTGACCATGGTGCGCAGCGCCTGCGGGTCCTTCATGGCGTCGCGGTCCTTGCCCTCGGCCACCACGATCAGCGGCTCGACGCCGCCGAACTTGTCCTGGATGTGCGCGTGCGACACGTTGTACGGCGAGTCCTCCCACACGAGCGGCGAGGCCGACGTCGGGTCCCCGACGATGAGCCCGCGCATCATGAAGGCGCCGATGACCGCCAGGATGAGCCAGAAGGCCAGCGTGAACCGCTTGCCGAATGCGGACAGGTTGTAGTCGGTCAGCCGGTTGATGGCGGCCTTGTACCAGCCCTTGTCCCGCGCGAGCACCACCTCCGGATCGGGAGCGCGGAGGTAGTAGTAGACGATCGGGTTGAGCAGCATCTCGGACACCGTGATCGCCGAGATCCACCACGAGATGACGACGGCGAGCTTCTGCAACATGACCACGGGGACCAGAATGATGACGAGCACGCCGAGGGCGTCGGTGATCACCCCCGCGAACGTCGGCACGAAGAGCTCGGCAAAGGCGGCGACGATCGCCTTCCGCTGGTCCCAGTTGTGGCGCTCGAACTCCTCGTAGTAGCGGTCGTGCATCTGGATGGCGTGGCTGACCGCGCGGGCGCTGACGAGGAAGGGCATCACGAGGATGAGCGGGTCGAGCGCGAAGCCGATCAGGTGCACGAAGCCGAGCCCCCAGAAGGCCGCGATCACGCCGGTTATCGAGGGCCGGAGCGCGCCACGCCAGTCGTGGAAGTAGAGCCAGCGCAGGATCCACTCGGCGCACCACGTGACCGTGAAGATCCAGAAGACGTCGGTGGCGTAGCTGTAGACCCAGCCGTAGAGGCGCGGCTCACCCGCGACGTAGACCTGCACGTCCCGCTCGGGAATCGTGAGCTTGACGTTCTCGACCTGCTCGCCGCCTCCGGCCCGCTTGACGCCGAGCGTCACCGCCGCTCCCGGCGGGTGCTTGACGATCTGTGCGGCGAGCGCCACCCGATCGCTTACGGGCCGGCCCTCGACGGAGACGATCGTGTCGCCCTGCCTGAGACCGGCGTCGGTCGCCGCCGTGCCACGGTAGAGGGTATCGACGATCGCCGGCGCCGGCACCTCCGGGTGCAGGGGATCCGGCCCCTTGATCAGCGCGCCGATCCAGCCGTTCTCGAACGGGGCGATGACGCGCTCGTTGATCTCGGTGAAGGTGCGGCGGTGGTCGAGACGCGCCTCGATGAAGTTGGCGCGCACGAGGGCCGCGCGGTCGTCGAGCGACACGAGGATGCCGTAGATGCTCTCGGTGTTGTGCACGATCCGCCGGATCGACGACGCATCCTCGGCCGTCTTCGGCACGGCGAGCATGACCGGCTCGGCCTTCAGGAAGCCGCCCGACTGGGCGCGGAGATAGCGGGTGGTGCGATGGCCGATCGAGTCGATCTGGTTGTGGTTGACGCCGTAGACGCGGTCCATCTCCTCGGTGATCTTGTAGATGCGCGTGAGGGTCGGCACGTTGAAGATGTCGCCCTCCTTGGATTCGACCATCAGCTGGATGTTGTTCGCGCCGCCGAAGGTGCCCGCGTACTTGTTGTGGACCTGCACGAAGGGATGGCTCTGCGGGAGGAGGTCGCCGAAGCTCGTCTCGAGCTTCAGCTGGAAGGACCAGTAGGCGAAGATGCCCGTGATGACCAGGACGACGGCCATCACCGGGTGGCGGTAGTCGATGAGCCGCTCCCCGAGCCAATAGAGCGCACGCTTGTCCTGCTCGCTCGCGGTTCCGCTGCTCATGATCGACCCCTGTTCTCACCCTTGCGACGGCAGCCAGCTCTTGCCGCCGTCGGTGGTGCGATAGATCAGCCCGTAGCCGCCGACCAGCCAGCCGTGCTGCTGGTCGGAGAAGCTGATGCCGTGTAGCCACGTGAGCACGTCCTGCCCGAGCTTGGCGCGTCGCCACGCCGTCTCCCCCGGCTCGCGCCGGACGACCTCCCCGGCCAGTCCCGTGGCCCAGCCCGAGCCGTCCGGTAGCTCGGTCACACGCAGGAGCGGGTCGACGAGGGGGTAGTCGACCTCGATCTGATCGAAGCTCCACCGCTGCCCGCCGTCGGCGGTGCGGGCGATGTGCCCCTCGAGGCCCGCGGCCAGCGCCTCCTGCTGGTTCTTCGCGTAGATGCCGAACAGCGTCGGCAGGTCGAGCGGGTCGAAGATGCCGGTGCCCTCCATGAGCGTCTTCTCCTGCTCGTGCCAGGTCTCGCCGCCGTCGGCCGTGTGCATGATCTTCCCGAACTCGCCGACGATCCAGCCGTGCTCCGGGTCGGTGAACTTGATGTCGTACAAGATGGGGTCGGCGGCCGCGAGGCTCTCGCCGCCCGAGAGGTCCGCTTCCATCGCCACCTTCCGCGCCCGCCAGGTCTTGCCGCCATCGACCGTCGAAGTGAGGATCGAGCGATCCCCCACCGCCCAGGCGTGATCCTGGTCGAGGGCATGCAGCCCGAAGAGATAGAGCTGCGTCTTGGACCCGTCGGTGTCCTGGAAGATCGCGTTCGACTCTTGCTTCTGCCACGTCTTGCCGCCGTCCTCGGTATGCAAGATCACTCCGTCCTGGCCCGATATCCAAGCATGCTGGTCGTCGACGAAGCGGACGGCATAGAGGGCGTTCTCGACTCCGCTCGGATGCTGCTCCCAGCTCCGGCCGCCGTCGGTGGTCTCGATGATCTTCCCGCCGTAGCCGACGACGACGGCGCGGTCGGTGGAGAGCGCCTGCACGTCGTAGAAGCGGTCGGTGATGTAGATGGTCTTCTCGATGAGCGGGACCATCTCGACTTCCCGGTGACAGCCGACCCCGATCGCGAGCAGCGCGGTCGCGATCGGGATGCACGCGCGGCGCATGTGCCCTCCCTTCCCGGAGCCCCACGGCTCCAGAGGCTCGGGGACGTAACAAACCCCGTGTTAGAGTGTCAATAAGGGTCTTTGGGCCCTACTTGGGCGGGTCTTTCGGGGCCTCTGGGAACCACTTCGACACGTCCGGGGGCTCGACGATGGTCTGCTGGTCGACCCTCCAGCGTCCGTCCTCCTTGACCAGCGTGTAGAGCTCGTACTCGGTTAGGCCGAGCTGGTTCACGAAGCGGTCCTGGGACGAGAGGATGTTGGGCACCCGCGCCGTGTCGCCCTCGACCTTCGCGGGCTGGACGTGGAACTCGAAGACCTTGACCTCGGCGAACGCCATGCCGGCCTTCTGCTCCTTCGCCCACACCTCCTTGTCCTTCCCGCGCCTCATGGCCTTCGAGACGAGGTCGTACGCGTCGTCGAAGTTGCCGTCCTTCATGTCCTGCAGATAGTGCCGAACGGTTTCCTCCGGGGAGAGGGGGACGGGGGCTGCGCCGGCGAAGCCGCCGAGCACGACGCCGACCGCCACCGATGCGAGCCGGCCGCGGCACCACGCCATGCGGCTCGAGTACCACGACCTCGACGGGCGCGGAAGTCGGTGACGAATCTACACCGGCGACACACATTTTCGCCGCGCCTGGCATAGCCTCCGGCACGGACCCTCCGCCGTTTTCTGCGTGTGCCGGTGGCACGTCACTTGCTCCCGGTCTCTCCACGCCACGCCTCATCGGGAGGCCAGCGAGCGGAGGATGTGATGGAAGAGAACCCGGGAAACTTGATTCGCGGCCTGCGTCAAAAGCTTGGCATGACGCAGGAGGAGTTCGCGCACGAGATCGCGGTCACCGTGTCGACGGTCAACCGCTGGGAGAACGCGCACGCGGAGCCCAGCAAGCTTGCCTGGAAAGCCATCCAGGATCTGGCGCGCAAGCGGGGCCTCACGGACGACGTCCTGCGCGGCTCGGGGATGATGGCCGAGAATTGATTCGGCGGCCCGCGCGACCTCGGCAAGATCTGGTCGGCCCGGCAGCCCCGTGACACCGGGGCGGGGCGCCGGATCTCGGGCGCGCGGCGCCGGGCGAAGAAAATTCCTCGTGACCTCGCCTCCCCCCGCACGACTGCGCCTTCGCCGACACATGGCACGCCCCTTGCGTCACGGCTGACACATGGAGACCCGGCCTCCCGCCCGGTCGTGACACACGGTGGACGACAAGACCATGGACAACGCGCAACTCGTTTCCCCGGCGGACAACGGGGGCGAGCACCCCGATCGACCGAAGATCCTGGTCGTCGAAGACGATCCGGACATCCGGAAGATCCTCGAGATCTTCCTCACCGAGAGGCGCTTCCACGTGAAAGTGACCGACGGCGCGCCGGCCGCGCTGGAGATGCTGGACCAGGAGCCGATCGACGTGATCCTCTCCGACGTCCGCATGCCGGACATGAGCGGGCTCGAGCTGCTCCGCCATCTGAAGGAGCGCGATCCCGACATCCAGCTCGTGCTCATGAGCGGCTACTCGTCGGTGACGGACGCCGTCGAGGCAATCCAGCTCGGGGCCGCGGACTACGTCGAGAAGCCGATCGACTTCCGGCGCCTCGAGCGGGTGCTGCAGACCGTCCTCGAGAAGCGCCAGCTCGAGCACCGTACCCGCATCCTGGAGCAGCGCCTGCAGGGCTGTGTCACGTTCGAGGGCATCGTCGCCCGCTCGCAGCGCATGCTCGAGGTCTTCGCCTTCGTCGAGCGTCTGGCCCGCTACCCCACGACGGCGCTGGTGACCGGCGAGAGCGGCACCGGCAAGGAGCTGGTGGCCCGCGCGCTGCACCGCCTCTCGCCGCTTCGCGACCGCCCCTTCGTCGTGTGCAACTGCACCACGCTCGCCCCCACGCTCCTCGAGAGCGAGCTCTTCGGGCACCTGCGCGGCTCCTTCACCGGCGCCGACCGCGACCGCAAGGGCCTCTTCGAGGCGGCGCACGGCGGCACGATCTTCCTCGACGAGATCGGCGAGCTGCCGCTCGGCGTGCAGGTGAAGCTGCTGCGCGTGCTCGAGAACCGCGAGATCAAGCGCATCGGCTCCCCCGACCCGATCCGCATCGACATCCGGGTCATCGCCGCCACCAACCGCGACCTCGCGGACATGGTGCGGCAGGGCGCGTTCCGCGACGACCTGTACTACCGCCTGAACGTCGGCGCCATCCACCTGCCGCCGCTGCGCAGCCGGGCGGACGACGTCGAGCCGCTCGCCCGCCACTTCATCACGGCGTTCAACGAGAAGCTCGGGCGCACGGTGACCGGCATCACGCCGCACGTCCTGGAGATCCTCACGCGCTACCCGTGGCCGGGGAACGTGCGCGAGCTGGCCAACGTCCTCGAGCGCGCGATGGTGGTCTGCAAGGGCAGCGTCCTCCTGCCGGAGAACCTCCCGCCGCACCTCTTCGAGACGCACGTCCAGCGCACCCCCGACGGGCAGCGGCTCCCGGAGCTGTCGCTCGAAGCGGCCGAGCGCGAGCAGATCCTGAGGGCCTTGCAGGCCGCGGGCGGCAAGCGCGTCGAGGCGGCGCGGCTGCTCGGCCTCTCGCGGCGTACGCTCTACCGAAAGCTCGACCGCTATGGAATCGCATGAGGGGGTCCAGACGATGAACGTGGCGCCAAACGGGTCCGCGCCGGACCGGCCGAAGGTGAATGGCAAGGCCGTCGATTTCGGGCCTCTCGAGGCCCTGCTCCAGCACCACGACACCTCCGACATCCTGGTGAACGGCCCGGACGCCGTCTATGTCGAGCGCGCCGGCCGGCTCGAGCGCACCGACGTTCGCTTTCGCGACGACGAGCACCTTATGGATCTCATCCGGTCCATCGTGTCTGCGGTCGGACGGCGGGTGGATGCTTCCTCGCCCATGGTCGACGCCCGGCTGCCCGACGGCTCGCGGGTGAACGCCATCATCCCCCCGCTCGCGCTGCGCGGCCCCTGCCTTTCCATCCGGCGGTTCGGTCGTGACCCCTATCTCCTCGAAGACCTCGTGGGCTTCGGCAGCCTGACCGACGACATGGTCCGCTACCTGCGCGCCGTCGTGCAGGCGCGGCTGAACATCATCATCTCGGGCGGCACCGGCTGCGGGAAGACGACCCTCCTCAACTGTCTGACGAGCTTCATCCCGCAGCACGAGCGCATCCTCACCATCGAGGACTCGGCCGAGCTGCAGCCCCAGCAGCCCCACGTGGTGCCGCTCGAGACCCGTCAGCCGGACATCCACGGCAAGGGCGAGATCACGGCGCGCGACCTGGTGCGCAACGCGCTCCGCATGCGCCCCGACCGTATCATCGTCGGCGAGGTCCGCGGCGGCGAGGCGCTCGACATGCTGCAGGCCATGAACTCCGGCCACGACGGCTCGATCAGCACCGTCCACGCCAACAATCCGCGCGACTGCCTGAGCCGCATCGAGATGATGGTCTTGATGGCCGGCGTCGACCTGCCGCTCAAGGCCGTCCGCCAGCAGCTCACCTCCGCCATCCACGTGATCGTCCAGGCCACGCGCCTGTCCGACGGCACGCGCAAGGTCCTCAAGATCACCGAGATGGTCGGGATGGAGGGCGAGGCCATCCAGATGCAGGACATCTTCGAGTTCGCCCAGACGGGCATCGACAACCGCGGAGCCGTGCGGGGGCACTTCCGGACCACCGGCTTCCGCAGCCGGTACTTCGAGCGACTGGTGGCAGCGGGCGTGAAGGCCGATGACCTCCTGTTCGACCACACGTAGAGCCGAGGAGAGGAGCATTCCATGGAGTCGGAGAACAAGCCGCGCATCCTGATCGTCGAGGACCATCCGCTGATCGCGGAGCTGGTGGAGACGCGGCTGCGCATCGAGGGCATGCACCCGATCAAGTGCCCGGGCGGCCGCGAGGCGCTCGCCGTCCTCGCGCAGGAGCCGCTCGACGCCGTCATCTGCGACATCATGATGCCGGACGTCGACGGCTACGAGGTCCTGCGGGCCATCCGCTCGAACCCGGCGACCAAGACGCTCCCCGTCATCTTCCTCACCGCCAAGTCGACCCCGGCGGACATCGAGAAGGGGATCGCCCTCGGCGCCAACCACTACATCACCAAGCCGTTCAGCGGTCTCGACCTGGTCCACAAGGTGCGCCTCTGCCTGGAGGAGCGCCAGGGAAACACGGCCTCGTCCGCCGGCGGGTGACCCGTCTCGTCCTACTGCTCGGCGTCGCGAGCGTTCTCCTCGCCGAACCGGCTCGAGCCGAGTGGGCGTCCGGCGCCCAGAGCGAGGTGCCCCTCGACGGCGACGGCGCCGCCTGGCGGGTCCGCGCCACGCTGGACGGTACCGTGAGCGGTCTCTTCCTCCTCGACACCGGGGCGAGCCTCTGCGTGCTCACGCCGGCCGTGGCCCGCCGGCTCGGCCTGGCCCCGAAGGGCCAAGATCATCAGCCAGATCATCAGCCAGATCATCAGATGATCCAGCTGCAGACGGCGAATGGCACGGTCACCGCCCCGCTCGTCCAGCTGCGCTCGATCGACGTCGGCGGGAACCGCACGCGCGACGTCATGGCCGTCGTCCACCCCGCCGTGCCGCCGCCCCTCGACGGGGTGATCGGCCTCAGCTTCCTCGACCACTTCACCTACTCCATCGACCCCCGCCGCCACATCCTCCGCCTGCGGTAGTCGCCGTCCGCGCGCCCTACACGCCGAGGATGTTGATCGTGCACGCCGAGCCGAGACCGATGACGTGCGCGAGGCCGACGCGGGCTCCGTCGACCTGGCGGGCGGCGGCCCTGCCCCGCAGGTGCTGGACGATCTCGAAGATGTTGGCGACCCCGGTCGCGCCGAGCGGGTGACCCTTCGAGAGCAGGCCGCCCGAGACGTTGACGGGGATGCGGCCGCCGTGGGCAGTCTCGCCCGTGTCGATTAGCCGCCCGGCCTCGCCCTCGGCGCACAGGCCGAGGTTCTCGTAGTGCAGCAGCTCGGCCGTCGCGAAGCAGTCGTGGAGCTCGACCAGGTCCAGGTCCTCGGGCCCGACGCCGGCACGCTCGTAGGCGCGCGAGGCCGCGGACCGCGTGAGCGTGTTCACGTCGGGCAGCGTCAGGTCCCGCTCGCTCCACGGGTCGGAGGTGAGCACGGAGGCGAGGACCTTGACGCCCACGCCGAGCTGCCGCGCCTTCGCGGCCGACACGACGACGGCCGCGGCCGCGCCGTCGCCCGTCGGGCAGCACATGTAGAGCGTGTTCGGGTAGGCGACCATGCGGGCGTTCAGCACCTCGTCGAGGCTCACCTCCACCTGGTACTGCGACAGGGGGTTCCGGGTGGAGTGCCGGTGGTTCTTCACGGCCACCTTGGCGAACTGCGCCTGCGTCGTGCCGTGGCGCCGCATGTGCTCCATCCCCGCCTGGCCGAACACGGCCGGCATGAGGCCGCTGCCGAGCACACCCTCGGTGCGCACCCCCGAGCCGCCGCCCCCGCCGAGGAGCCCCATCTTCCCCATCTGCTCCACGCCGACGGCCAGCGCGACCTCGTGCTCTCCCGCGGCGACGGCGAGCCACGCCTCCCGGAAGGCCGTCGAGCCCGTGGCGCAGGCGTTAGCGACGTTGACCACGGGGATGCCGGTCTGGCCGACCTGCTGCAGGATGCGCTGCCCCACCATCGCGTTCGCCTGGAAGAGCGAGCCGGCGGCCAGCAGCTCGACGTCGCGCAGCGCGAGCCCGGCGTCGTCGAGCGCGAGCAGCACGGCCTCGCCGCCGAGATCCGGCACGTCCCGCTCCCGGTAGCGTCCGAACCTGATCATGCCGACACCCGCGACGTAGACGTCCCGCATCACGCGCCTCCCTCCCGCAGGGGACGGAAGTAGAACGCCACCACGTCGTTCCCCTCGCGGTCCTGCTGGCTGACGCGGGTCGTCATCTCGACCGGCATGCCGAAGGACAGCGCGGCGGGATCGGGCGGGACGTCGATCAGGCTGCAGCGCACGGACACGCCCTCCGGGAGGTCGACGATGGCGGCCACGTAGGGCACCGGCACGCCCGGCGAGGACTGGTGCACGATCGAGTACACCCAGAGCTTCCCCGTACGGGACAGCCGGACTTCCTCGAAGGCTCCCCGCGCCGTGCACCGGCCGCACGCGAGCCGTCGCCCGAGGAAGACGGCGCCGCAAGCGGGGCAGCGCTGCCCGGCAAGGTACGGCTCGCCATCCGCCGGCAAGCGCAGGAAGGGGACGATCGGCCGCCGGCCGGGAGCCTCGCTCATGGCCCGCCGCAGGTCTGGGAGTCCGGGCCGCACGCGACGCCTGCCGTCTTCGTGCACACGGGCCCGCAGGAGCTGATGTTCGTGTCGAAGCAGTACCCTGGATGCGGGAACGGCGGCGAGGGCTCGGGACACTGGCAGCAGTTGGCGCCCACCTGCTTCATGGCACCGCAGGTGCCCTTCGTCCCGTCGCAGACCTCGAGGGAGGGGTGGAGCGTGCCGCTCAGGAGGCGACACGCGGCCTCCGCGTCCGCAGGGTCGGCATCGAAGCAGGCACCGACCGCCTGGCAGCAGCGCGACGACACGGCGGGGAACGTGGTCGTCGTGGTGGCCGTTCCTGGCGCCGTGGTCGTCGTGGTCTCTCCGGGCAGCGTCGCGGTGCTCCCTGCGACGCACGTGCAGTCCACGCAGTGCTGCCCCGCGCCGCAGCCCGTCGCCCCCTCGCACTCCTCGCCTAGTCCCGGGTCGACGAGCCCGTCGCCGCACCCGGTCGAGAGCGGCGCGTCCTTGAACGGCCGCCTGAACTTCCTGGCCACGAGCGTTCCCGAGAGCAACCGGCAGCCGGGCAGGATGCGAGCCTTCAGCTGCGCCCTCCCCTTCAAGCCCGGACACGCCGATGCCGGCCACACGGCGTGCACCCGCGTGCCCCCGGGCGTCGACAAGACGCCGGCTGATACCCGCGGGCAGCCGCTCGCGATGAATACCACCCGCGGCCCGCGCTCGACGGTGACGACGTCGGGCGCAGCCCCCGAACCGGGGATGAGCCGCTGGCCCTGGATGAGGAAGCGACCGCCGGGGCAGTCGACCGGGGTCTTCCTGGCCGGAACCGCGCTCGCCAGCAGGCAGGCGATCGCGCCGAGCGCCACGGCGACCCGCCTCCTCATGGAAGTCTTCCGGCCGGGCGCGGGTCGCTCACTGCCCCCCGCACGTCTCCGTGTTGGGGCCGCACGCCACTCCCACGGTCTTCGTGCACACGCTCCCGCAGGAGGTGATGTTCGTGTCGAAGCAGTACTGCGGGTGCGGGAACTGTGCGGGGTTTGCCGGGCACTGGCAGCAGTTCACGCCCACCACCTTCTGGGTCCCGCACGTCCCCGTCTGTCCGTTGCATACCCGGCCGGCACCGGCGAGCGTCCCGTGCAGCAGCGGACACTTCACCATGGCGTCGGGCTCGGCCGCATCGAAGCACGCACCCGTGGCCTGGCAGCAGCGCGTGCCGGGAATGCTCGTCGACGTGGTGGTGGTCGTGGTGACGACGCCGGTCGGCAGCATGGACGCCACGGTGCTCGTGAAGGTGTCGATCTTCGTCTCGACGCCGTTCGCGTCGCCGGTGGTGCGGCAGTCGCCCGCCGCCTCGTCCTTGGAGAAGGCTGCCGAGAACTTGTCGCGGCACTTCTGCATGCACGCGGTGATCGTAGGATCGTTCAGCGGCAGGCCCTTCTTCTGCGCCTTGCCGTGACAGAGGAGCAGACAGAGACCCTTCTTCCCCGCGTCCTTGAACTTCTTGGACGAGCATTTGCTCGGGGTGCTGCCCGTGACGTGAAGCGTGGACTCGAGGTCCTGGACGTGAGCGTCGACCTTGCCCTCGATGGTGTTCTTGTCGTTCGTCGTGAAGCAACCGCCCTTCGCCTCCGCCTTGTCCCACGCGGCGCTGAAGGTGTTGCGCGCCTTCAGCTGGCAGTCCGGATCGGGCGACACGCCCTTCACGACCGCGGCGGAGTCACAGGTCAGGAGCTTCTGATCCTTCTTGCCCGCGATCTTCTTCTTGGCCGCGGCACAGCTCGGACCGGTCTGGGCTTCGACGACCCCACCACCCACGCTGACCAGCGCGAGCAACGCGCTCGCGATTCCTGCCAGTGCGAGTCTCCTGTTCACCGGACTCTCCTTCCGTGCCGGCCGTCCGGCCGGCGTCCCTGGGGTCCGTTAGCGTGGTTCGCGGACCCCGGTCAACGAGAAAAATATGAAAAAACGGCCGGCATCTTCGTCTTTTCTTCGCGTTTCCGGGTTTGCGTCGTCGGCGCCGCTCCCGTACACCGTCCCCCGTATGCGAAGGTGTGGCGCTGGGGGCTGGAGGGCGGCGCTCGTGCTCCTGTCGTCCCTCGCGAGCACATGGGCGGCGGAGGCGCCGAAAGCCGATCAGCCCTGGACGCTCGAGGCGAACACCTGGGAGCGGGGCAAGGACCTCGTCCCGGAACCCGTGCTGCGGCGCGTAAAGGCGGGCGAGTACTGGTTCCGGGTGGTCCCGGCCGACCCTGCCCGCTTCCACGACAACTACAGCCGCCCCTTCTGGGACGCGACGGCGGCGAACGACGGCAAGTACGACCTCGACCCCAACACGTGCGGGCTCCGCGACAAGGCGACCGGCAAGGTGCCCGACTTCTACTTCGGCTACCCCTTTCCCAAGATCGATCCGAAGGACCCCGACGCGGGCTGCAAGATCGCGTGGAACTTCACCGCCGCCAGCCTGATGGCCGGCGGGACGGGGGCGAGCTTCTACCTCACCGGGGTAGACAAGGACGGACCCTACCGGACGATCCGGACGCGGATCCAGGCCACGAGCTACGTCGGGCGCCACGGCGGCCCGATCGCAAACCCCGAGCGGCTGGTCGCCAAGGCCACGTCCGTCGCCCTCGAGCCGGTCGACGTCGAGGGCGTCTCCACGCTCACCGTCCGGCACCTCGACTGGGACGCCAAGGACGACATGTGGGCCTACGTCCCGCAGACCCGCCGCGCGCGCCACATCAGCGCCGCATCCCGCTCCGACCCTGTCGCGGGCATGGACATCTTCGCCGACGACATCAACTGCTACGCCGGCAAGGTCGAGACCTACAAGTGGAAGCTCGTCGGTGAGGCGCACACGCTCGCCCCCGTGGTCAGCCAGCCCTACGCCCTCCCGCAGCGCGCCGTATCGCCGACGCGCTGGCTGATCGACACGCCGCCGCTGCGCGCGAACTTCGAGGCCGGCAAGGACCACAAGGGCGCGCCCTGGCTCATCACCGGGAACCTCGTCTTCGTGCCCCGTCCGGCCTGGATCGTCGAGGGCGTCTCGACCGACCCCTACTACAACTTCGGCAAGGTCGTGATGTACTTCGACCAGGAGATGTATCGCATCTACTGGAAGCTCGTGAGCAACCGGGCCGGCGAGTACTTCTACAACGCGATGTGCGGCTACACCTTCGCCGAGACCGCCGACCGCAGCTTCTCCGGGGTGCTGCCGAGCCTCGTGGTCGGCGTGAACGACAAGACCAACCGCGCCGCCATCGGCGGCCGCCCCCAGGACCAGTTCATCGAGCAGCGCTTCAACCCCGATGAATTCACGCTGAAGGCGATCTCGCACACGAGCGACTGAGGAGACCCCATGGACCACTTCCGCGAGCGCGTCGCGGTGATCACGGGCGGCGGCGGCGGCATCGGCGCGGCCCTGGCCGACGCGTTCGCGGCGCGCGGGGCGCGGATCGTCCTCGCCGACCTGGACGAGGCGGCGATGGCCCGCGTCGCCGAGCGGCTCACCCGGTCGGGCGCCGACGTCCTCGCGGTCCCGACCGACGTCACCCAGCTCGGCAGCGTCCGGGCGCTGGCGGAAGCGGCCGCACGGCGCTTCGGCGCCGTCCACCTCGTCTGCAACAACGCCGGCGTCGGCACCTTCGGCGAGCTCGCCACCGCGACGCACGCCGACTGGGAATACACCATGCGGGTCAACTTCTGGGGCGTCGTGCACGGCGTCGAGATCTTCGTGCCGCGGCTGATCGCGCAGGGAGCGGGCGGGCACGTGATCAACACGGCGTCGATGGCGGGGCTGGTCGGGATGCAATGGCTCGGCGTCTACTGCGCCTCGAAGTTCGCCGTCGTCGGCCTCACCGAGGCGCTCCACCGCGAGCTCCGCCCCCACGGCATCGGGGTGAGCGTCCTCTGCCCGATGATCGTCCGCACGAACATCAACGAGAACTCGGTCCGCAATCGCCCCGCCGAGCTGCGCAACCCGGGCGACCCGGTCGTACCGCCCGCGGGCGCGCTCGTCGGCAGCACGATCGCCCCCGAAGAGGTCGCGCGCCGCGTGATGCGCGGCGTCGAGCGGCAGGACCTCTACATCTTCACGCACCGCGAGCAGCGGGAGATCCTCCGCCGCCGCGCCGCGCGGCAGGACGCGATGTTCGAGCCCGACGTGTGGTGAGGCGTCGGCCAGGCGCTGCGCGCGGTCACCTCGGGCTCGCCGCCTCGGGCAGACGCCGCCAGATCTCGTAGAGCACCTCGCGCTCCCCGGCGGGTCCGTCGGGCGGTGCCGGCGCGAACCGCAGGCCGCGCACGGGGTCCGACAGGAGAACGGCCTCCAGGCGATAGGCTCGCGCGCCGAGCGCCTTCAGGCGTTCCTCGAAGGACGGATCGATGGCCGGCGATCGCACCAGCGTGTAGGGCGTCCGCGGCAGCAGGATGTAGGTGGGCTACGCCGAACAGCCCCTCGTCGCGCTCGAGCGGGACCCCGAGCAGCGGCGCCCGGATGGCGACGTAGAGCAGGACGAGGCCGACCCAGACCCAGCGGCCTCGCCCGAGCGAGCACGCCCGGCTCGACAACCCGCCCCTGTCTGCCTGACGACGCGACCGGACCGCAAGCGCTCGCGTCGGCTCGACGACGCCACCGGCTGAAGGCCCCGGACGCCGCTCGGCGACGTCCGGGGCCCGAGCCTCACTTACACTTGAGCGTGCTGCCCGACGGCGTGAACCCGCAGCTCGGCCCGCCCGCGTCCGGGAACACCGCCTCGCCGCACTGGCCGTTCGAGGCCTGCGGCGAGTCGATGACCACCGTACCCTTCACCGGGAGCTCGTTGGGCAGCGTCATGTAGCTGCCCTTCTTGCCGCCGACGCTGAACTTGATGTGGCCGGGCTTCGTCCTCGAGCGGTCGTTCAGGACCACCACGTAGATGCCGTCGATCAGCGGCACGGTCCCGTTGGATGCGTTCTTGTAGATGAAGGTCGTGTGCGACGCATTCGTCTTCCAGCCGGCGAACGTCGGGAGGAACGGTCCGCCCGGGATCGTCGCGTCGATGACGTCGCGGTTGCCGTCCGTGGTCATCAGGATGCGCACGCCCTTGGTGAACGGGTCGAACGGCGGCGCGTACGGGTACGGCAGGGCGATCTCACCCTTGAACTTGAACCGGTCGTCTCCGGGCGGCGTGCTGAGCCGGCTCACGGTGATCGCCGGTTTCGTCGCGAACACCGGGATGATGTTGTTGCACGGATCGCAGGCGTCGCCCTTGCCGTCGTTGTCGGCGTCCTCCTGCCCCGGGTTCGAGACGGTCTTGCAGTTGTCGGACGCGTCGCAGACGCCGTCGCTGTCCATGTCCTGGACCCCGACGTCGGCCGGGCAGGCGGGGCTGCTGCCATCGCAGGTCTCGGCGGGGTCGCAGGTGCTGGTCGAGGCCCGGCAGACGAAGCCGTTCGGCCGCAAGGCGTCCGCCGGGCAGCTCACGCTCGACCCGTCGCAGTTCTCGGCGATGTCGCAGCCTCCCGCCGCGGGGCGGCACACGGTGCTGGAGGGCTCGCGGGAATCCGGCGGACAGTTGTTGGCGGAGCCGTCGCAGCTCTCCGCCGGGTCGCAGGCGCCGGCCGACGGCCGGCAGACCGCCGTGCTCTTGGCGTCGGCCGGGCAGGCGGCGGTGGTCCCCGTGCAGTTCTCGGCCGGATCGCACACGCCGGCCGAGGGCCGGCACACGGTGGTCGACGGCTTGAACGCGTCCGTGGGGCAATCGTGCGTGGTCCCGTCGCAGTTCTCGGCCACGTCGCACGGACCTGCCACCGGCCGGCAGGTGACGAAGGCGCCGCTCACGCTGTCCGCGGGACAGGTGGGACCCGTGCCGGTGCAGTTCTCGGCGACGTCGCAGTCGCCGCTCTGCGGCCGGCAGACGACGGTGCTCGGCTTGAACGTGTCGGCGGGACAGTTCGCACCCGTGCCGGTGCAGTTCTCGGCCACGTCACAGACACCGGCCGAAGCCCGGCACTCCACGCTGCTCGACTTGAAGCCATTGGCCGGGCACGTGCTGCTGCTGCCGGTGCAATTCTCGTCGACGTCGCAGTCGCCGGCGGCCGGGCGGCACACCGCGCCCGCGTTGCCGGCGGGATGCTGGCAGGCGTCGCTCGAGCCGTCGCACTCGTCCACAGTGCACGGGTTGGTGTCGCTCGAGCACGCCGTTCCCGCGGGACTCTTGTCGTCCGCCGGGCAGTTCGGTCCGGTCCCGGTGCAGTTCTCCGCCGGGTCGCACTCCCCCGCCGAAGCACGGCACTCGACGAAGGGCGGCAGGAAGCCGTCCGCCGGGCAGGTCGTGCTCGATCCCGTGCATGTCTCGACGTCGTCGCAGGGGCCCGCCGCCGGCCGGCAGACCGCGCCGGCGTTGCCGGCCGGGTGCTGGCAGGTGTCGCTCGAGCCGTCGCACTCGTCGAGGCTGCACGGGTTGCCGTCGCTCGTGCACGCCGTCCCGGCCGCCTTCTTGGCGTCGGCCGGGCACACCGTGCTCGAGCCGGTGCACGTCTCGCTCAGGTCGCACTCGCCGGCGGCCCCGCGGCACACCGCCCCGGCGTTGCCGGCCGGATGCTGGCAGGTGTCGCTCGAGCCGTCGCACTCGTCGAGGCTGCACGGGTTGCCGTCGCTCGTGCAGGCCGTCCCCGCGGGACTCTTCGCATCCGCGGGACAGGTGGCGGTCGAGCCGGTGCAGTTCTCCGCCGGGTCGCACTCGCCCGCCGAGCCGCGGCAGACGGTCGTCGCCGGCTCGAAGGCGTCGGCCGGGCAGACGGTGCTCGTCCCGGTGCAGCTCTCGTCCACGTCACAGTCGCCCGCCGCCGGACGGCAGACCGCTCCGGCGTTGCCGGCCGGATGCTGGCAGTCGGCGCTCGAGCCATCGCACTCGTCGAGGCTGCACGGGTTGCCGTCGTCCGTGCAGGTCGTCCCCGCGGGACTCTTGTCGTCCGCCGGGCAGCTGGCCGACGTCCCCGTGCAGTTCTCCGCCGGGTCGCATTCGCCCGCCGAAGCCCGGCACACGACGAAGCTCGGCAGGAAATCGTCGGGCGGACAGACCGTGCTCGTCCCGGTGCAGTTCTCGTCCATATCGCAGGGGCCGGCGGCAGGACGGCACACGGCTCCCGCATTCCCCGCCGGGTGCTGGCAGGCGTCGTTCGTCCCGTCGCACTCGTCGCGGCTGCACGGGTTGCCGTCGCTCGTGCACGCCGTCCCCGCCGGCTCCTTGACGTCCGCCGGGCAATTCGGTCCGCTGCCGGGACAGTTCTCTGCCGGGTCGCACTCGCCCGCCGAGGCGCGGCAGACCGTGGTCGCCGGCTTGAAGGCGTCGGCCGGACAGACCGTGCTGGTCCCTGTGCAGTTCTCGTCGACGTCGCATGCCCCGGCGGACGGACGGCAGACGGCGCCGGCGTTGCCCGCCGGGTGCTGGCAGGCGTCGTTCGTCCCGTCGCACTCGTCGCGGCTGCACGGGTTGCCGTCGCTCGTGCACGCCGTCCCCGCCGGCTCCTTGGCGTCGGCGGGACACGTGGCGGTCGATCCGGTGCAGTTCTCAGCCGGATCGCACTCGCCCGCCGAGGCACGGCAGACCGTGGTCGACGGCTTGAAGACATCGGCCGGGCAGGTGCTGCTCGTCCCGGTGCAGGTCTCGTCGAGGTCGCAGTCGCCCGCCGCCGGACGGCAAACCGTCCCGGCGTTCCCCGCCGGATGCTGGCAGGCGTCATTCGTGCCGTCGCACCGGTCGGTGGTGCACGGGTTGCCGTCGTCGGTGCAGAGGGAGCCGGCCGCCTTCTTGGCGTCGGGCGGGCACGGCTGCCCGGGCAGCCCGCCGCAGGTCTCGGCGATGTCGCACTCGCCGGCCGCCGGCCGGCAGGCGAAGACGTTGGGCAGGACGATGTCGGGCGGGCACGTGGAGGTGGCCCCGGTGCACACCTCGTCGGGATCGCACACGTCGCCGGACCCGGCCCGGCAGACGGTGCCCGCATTGCCGGCCGCGTGCTGACAGTCGGCGTTCGTGCCGTCGCAGAGGTCGGTCGTGCACACGTTGCCGTCGTCGGTGCACAGCGTCCCGGACGGGCTCTTGGCGTCGGCCGGACAGTTCGGCCCGCTGCCGGTGCAGTTCTCCGCCGGGTCGCATTCGCCCGCCGACGCGCGGCACTCGACGAAGGACGACAGGAAGCCGTCGGGCGGGCAGGTCGTGCTCGTCCCGGTGCAGGTCTCGTCCGTGTCGCAGACACCCGCCGCCGGACGGCAGACGGAGCCGGCGTTCCCCGCCGGATGCTGGCAGTCGTTGCTGCTGCCGTCGCACTCGTCGCGGCTGCACGGGTTGCCGTCGTCGGTGCACGCCGTGCCCGACGCGCTCTTCGCGTCGGCCGGGCAGTTCGCCCCGCTGCCGGTGCAGTTCTCCGCCGGGTCGCATTCGCCTGCCGACCCGCGGCAGACGGTGGTGGCCGGCTTGAACACGTCGGCCGGGCACGTGCTGCTCACACCCGTGCAGGTCTCCGCCAGGTCGCAGGTGCCGGCCGCCGCACGGCAGGTCGCCCCCGCGTTCCCCGCCGGGTGCTGGCAGGTGTCGCTCGTGCCGTTGCATGTGTCGGTGGTGCACGGGTTGCCGTCGTCGGTGCACGCCGTGCCGTTCGACTTCTTGGCGTCCGCCGAGCAGTTCGCGCCGTTGCCGGGGCAGAAGTCGTCGAGGTCGCATTCGCCCACCGACGGCCGACAGAGCGTGCTCGAGGACTTGAACGCGTCGGCCGGGCAGGTCGAGCTGGTGCCGGTACAGGTCTCCGCGACGTCGCAGATGCCCGCCGCCGCGCGACAGGTCGCCCCCGCATTCCCCGCCGGGTGCTGGCAGGTGTCGCTCGTGCCGTTGCACGTGTCGGTGGTGCACGGGTTGCCGTCGTCGGTGCAGGCCGTGCCGTTCGACTTCTTGGCGTCGACCGGACAGGTGGCGCTGGTACCGGTGCAGAAGTCATCGAGGTCGCACTCGCCCACGGAGCCGCGGCAGAGCGTGGTCGAGGGCTGGAAGACGTCGGTCGGGCAGGTGCTGCTGCTGCCCGTGCACGTCTCGGCCGCGTCGCAGACGCCGGCCGACGCCCGGCAGACGGTCCCCGCGTTGCCCGGGTTGTGAACGCACGCCGGCGCGCCGCTAGTACCGTTGCACTGGTCGGTCGTGCACACGTTGCCGTCGTCCGTGCATGCCGTCCCTGCCGACTTGACGACGTCGGCCGGGCAGCTCGTGCTCGAGCCGGTGCACAAGTCCTGGATGTCGCACTCGTTCGCCGCCGCCCGGCAGACCGCCCCCGCGTTGCCCGCCGGGTGCTGGCAGGTCACGCTAGTGCCGTTGCACTGGTCGAGCGTGCAGGGATTCGAGTCCGCGGTGCACGCCGTGCCGTTCGTCTTCTTCGCGTCGGCGGGACAGACCTGGCCGACGACGCCGGTGCAGTTCTCCGCGAGGTCGCATTCGCCCGCCGCGCTCCGGCAGGTGAACGTGTTCGGCTGCACGACGTCCGCCGGACACGTGCTGCTCGAACCGGTACACGTCTCGTCCGGATCGCAGACGTCACCCGAGCCGGTGCGGCAGACGGTCCCGGCGTTCCCCGGCGGGTGCTGGCAGAGGTTGCTCGAGCCGTTGCAGGTCTCGGTGGTGCACGGGTTGCCGTCGTCAGTGCACGCGGTGCCGTTCGGTTTCTTCGCGTCCGCCGGGCAGGTCGCCCCGGGGACCCCGGTGCAGTTCTCCGCGAGGTCGCACTCGCCGCCCGCGGCGCGGCAGGTGAAGCTGCTCGACTGCACGACGTCCGCGGGACAGCTCGTGCTCGACCCCGTGCACGTCTCGGTCGGGTCACAGGCGTCGCCGGAACCCGTGCGGCAGACCGTGCCGGCAGTCGCCGCGGTGGTGTGCGTGCAGGCGTTGCTACTGCCGTTGCACTGGTCGACGCTGCAGGGGTTGCCGTCGGAGGAGCACGCGGTGCCGGCCGTTTTCTTCGCGTCGGCCGGGCAGGTGGCGGCCGTACCGCTGCAGACCTCCGCGAGGTCACATTCGTCGGCCGCGCCGCGACACGTCGTGCTCGACGTCAAGAACTTGCAGTTCGAGCCGCAGCACACGCTGCCCGCGATGCCCGTGTCGCAGTCCTCGCCCGCCGCCGATTCGACCGTGCCGTTACCGCAGAGCGAGGTGAAGCTGACGGTGATGAAGTGTCCGTCGCTCGACTGCGTGCGGCTCGGGTTCCCGGGATAGCCGCAGACGGAGCAGCCGGCCGTCGTGCCGCTCGACTCGCCGAGCCGCACCGACGCCTCGCACGAGTTGCTCCGCACCGAACCGCTCCACGTGAAGCTGAGGGAATGGCTCTGCGTGACCCCGCCGCTGAACCTGAAGAGCTGTGCCGCGCCGCCCTGCGAGAGGTCCGTGTGCGCGTCGCCGCCGCCATTGTTGATGTCGACCGCCGGGGCCGAGCTGGTGAGGGTGTTCGACGAGAAGGCGACGTTCGAGTTGCCAGTGACGGCGCCGATGTGCGCCTGGCCGTCACAGTTGCTCGCGTCGCTCGACCGGGCGACGCTCCCGACGCGCGACTGGCTGATGTCGATGCGGTAGCCACCCACGGCGCTCGCGTTGAACGTGATCGTATGGATGGCGGTGCCGCTCGTGTCATGCGTGCTGCCGACGCCGGTGTCGGCGTTGATGTTCCAGGCGTAGCGGCTCGTGAACGAGGTGCAGCTCCCGCCGCAGGCGGCGGTGAACGCGACGGTGTTGCGGCAGTCGCCATCGGCGCCGCCGCCGCCGCTGCAGGTCGCGCCGGACGTGCTGTCCGCGGCGCTCGACATCTGGGCCCGAGCGGGCGCGGCGCTCACCAGGAGGGCCATCGCGGCCACGGACCACGCAAGCCGCCTGCTCCGGAGCCCAACGCCGCCGATGTCCATAGGGGACCCCCCGTGGGTTAGTGAGGCATTGCAAGTGCGCCAGCGGTCGCTACCACGGACTCCCCAGCGGATGTCAAGAAGAAAAAGCACATCGGGTCAGGTCCGGGGGCTTGGTATCTCCTTGCGCCTTGCGCCTGCGTCGGACGGCGCGGTAGAGGTCCGCCACGATGGCACCCCTCCCCGGCGGACGCTGAGCCATGTCGGTCCGCGGCCGGCGGAATCTCGCCATCGCGGGCCTCGTCGTCCTCGGGACCCTCGCCGTCTTCGCCCCTGCCCTCCGGCACGGCTTCGTCAACTACGACGATCCCGAGTACGTGACCGAGAACCCGCGGGTCCGTGCCGGGCTCTCGTGGGCGGGGCTCGGATGGGCATTCGCCGCCCCCCACGCCGCCAACTGGCACCCGCTCACGTGGCTCTCGCACATGCTCGACGCTCAGCTCTTCGGCCTGGCGCCCGCGGGCCATCACGCGTCGAGCGTCCTCCTCCACGCAGCGAGCGCCGCGCTCCTGTTCGGGGTGCTCGAAGGCACGACCGGGGCGCCCTGGCCGAGCGCCTTCGTGGCGGCGACGTTCGCCCTCCACCCCCTGCGCGTCGAGTCCGTCGCATGGGTCTCGGAGCGGAAGGACGTGCTGGCCGGGCTCTGCTGGATGCTCGCCCTCGCCGCCTACCGGCGCTACGTCCGACGGCGCGGCGCCGCCGCCTACCTGCTCGTCGTTGCGGCCTTCGTCCTCGGCCTGCTCGCGAAGCCGACGGTGGTGACGCTGCCGCTCATCCTCCTGCTCCTGGACGTCTGGCCGCTCCGCCGGCCATGGAACGCCCGCCTTCTCTGGGAGAAGGCGCCGCTCCTGCTCCTCTCGGCGGCGGTGAGCGCGCTCACGGTCGTGGCGCAACGCGGGGCGGGCGCCATGGCCTCGCTCGAGAGCCTGCCGCTCGGCACCCGGATCGCCGAGGCGCTCGTCGCCTACGGATCCTACCTGGAGAAGACCTTCTGGCCGACGCGGCTCGCGGTCTTCTACCCCCACCGGCCGCTGCCGGTCGCGGAGGTCGCCGTCTGCGCCCTCCTGCTGGCCGGCGTCTCGGCGCTCGCTCTGGTCGAACGGCGCCGGCGCCCCTACCTGCTCGTCGGCTGGCTCTGGTACCTCGTCGCGCTGCTGCCCGTCGTCGGCCTCGTCAAGGTGGGCGAGCAGGCGATGGCGGATCGCTTCTCCTACCTGCCGCAGATCGGCGTGCTCCTGATGATCGCGTGGGCGGCGGCCGATGCGGGCGGCTCGCGCGCCGTCGCCTCGGCGGGGGGTGTGGTCGCGCTGGCCGCCTGCGTCGCGCTGACCGCCCGGCAGCTCGATATCTGGCGGGACAGCGTCTCGCTCTTTGCGCACGCGAGCGCCGTGAGCCGCGACAACTACGTCGCCGAGGCGAATCTCGGGGCCGCGCTCCTCGAGCAGGGCCGGCGTGCCGAGGCGCTGGTTCACCTCCGGCGGTCGGCCGCGATCAAACCCGGGTACGCCAAGGTCCACGTGAGCCTCGGCAAGGCGCTCGCCGAAGGCGGAGACCCCGAGGCGGCGCTCCGCGAGTATACCGACGCCATCCGGCTGGACGGGGACAGCGCCACGGCACACTACAATCTGGGCCTCCTGCTCGCCGGCCAGGCGCGGCTGGACGAGGCGATCGCCGAGTACCGGGCGGCGCTGCGGATCGATCCGGAGTACGCGAAGGCGCGTCACAACCTCGGCGCGGCGCTCGCCACCCAGGGGCGCTTCGAGGACGCCATCGAGCAGTACCGCCAAGCGCTCGCGCTCGTTCCCGATCGCGGGGTCACGCACGGCAACCTGGCGATCGCCCTCGAGCGCCTCGGCCGCTCCGCGGAGGCCGTCGCGGAGTACCGCGAGGCCGTGCGGCTCATGCCTGCCGACCCGACCGCGCACTTCAATCTCGCCGGCGGCCTCGCGGGCGCAGGGCGCGTGGATGAGGCCATCGCCGAGCTGCGCCAGGCCTTGCGCCTCAGGCCGGACTGGCCGGAGGGGCGGGCCGCGCTGGCGGAGGTGGAGGGACGCCGCCGCGAGGCCGTCCGCCGGGGCCCGTGAGACGTTCCGCCCGCGGGCCGGGGCGCTGGATCGCGCTCGCGATCGTGCTCGCCGTCGCGGTGGCCTACGCGCCGGTCGTGCGCCACGGCTTCGTCAACTTCGACGACCCCGACTACGTCGTGGAGAACGGCTACGTCCGGCGCGGGCTCACCCGCGCGGGTCTCGCCTGGGCCTTCGCCGGGTTCCACGCGGCCAACTGGCACCCGCTCACGTGGCTCAGCCACATGCTCGACTGCCAGCTCTTCGGCCTCGAAGCCGGCGCCCATCACGCGACCAGCGTCCTGCTCCACGCCGGCTCGGCACTCGTTCTCTTCGCCGCTCTCTTCCACATGACGGCTGCCCCGTGGCGCAGCGGAGCGGTCGCGGCGCTCTTCGCGCTCCACCCGCTGCGGGTGGAGTCGGTGGCCTGGATCTCCGAGCGCAAGGACGTGCTCGCCGCCTTCTGGTGGATGGTGGCCCTGTATGGCTACGTGCGCTACGCCGCACGTCCGACGTGGGCGCGCTACGTCGCGGTGCTGCTCGCGTTCGTGGCCGGGCTCCTGAGCAAGCCGATGGTGATGACGCTCCCCTTCGCGCTGCTCCTCCTCGACGTCTGGCCGCTTCGCCGCCTCGCCCTCGGACCGCGGGTCTGGCTCGAGAAGCTCCCACTCCTCGCGCTTGCCGCCGCCGCGAGCGTCGTCAACCTGATCGCGCAGCAGCGGGGCGGCGCCATCACGCCGTTCGCCGTGCACCCGCTGTCCGCTCGGCTCGCGAATGCGATTCTCTCCTACGTCGCGTATCTCGGCATGACGCTCTGGCCGACCCGGCTCGCGATCTTCTATCCCTCCCGGCAAGTCCTTCCGGCATGGGAGGTCGCCGCAGCGGCGCTGGTCCTCGGCGCGGTGACCGCGGCCGTCGCCCGCCGAGCGCGGCGCGAACCTTGGCTCCTCGTCGGCTGGCTCTGGTATCTCGGCACGCTCGTCCCCGTCGCCGGCATCATCCGCGCCGGCGACCAGGCGATGGCCGACCGATTCACCTACCTGCCCCACGTCGGCCTCTTCATCACGGTGGTCTGGGGGCTCGGGGAGTGGACCGCAGGCCTCCGGCCATTTCGGATACTGCTGCCGGCAGTGGCTGCCGTGGTGCTCGCCGGCTGCGTCGCGACCACGCGGGTTCAGCTCCGCCACTGGCGCGACAGCCTGGCGCTCTTCGGCCACGCGCTCGCGGTGACGAAGGACAATGCGGTCGCCCACACAAACTACGGCTTCGCGCTCCTCGAGCAGGGCCGGACCGTGGAGGCCCTGGATCATTTCCAGCGCGCCGTTGCACTCCGACCGCGGTACGCGAAGGCGCGGCTCAACCTGGGCGTCGGTCTCGGCACGCTCGGACGCTCGGACGAGGCCGTCGCGGAGTACCGCGAGGCGATCCGCCTCGACCCGCAGAACGCGACCGCGCACTACGACCTCGGTCTCGAGCTTGCCGAGCGTGGCCGGCTCGACGAGGCCATCGCCGAGTACGTTGAAGCGGTGCGCCTCGAGCCGTCGAATGCGAAGGCGCACAACAACCTCGGCGTGGCGCTCGCCCGGCAGGGACGCCTGGACGAGGCGCTCGCGCGCTACGAGGCCGCGCTCACCATCGACCCGGGTGTCGCCGCCGCGCACAACAATGCCGCGGTCGTCCTCGAACGCCTCGGACGCCCGGAGGACGCGCTCGCGCACTACCGCGAAGCCGTGCGGCTCACCCCCGAGGACGCGCGCGCCCACTTCAACCTCGGCGCGGCGCTCGACGCGCGCGAGCACGCCGCCGAGGCGATCGGCGAGTACCGTGAGGCCCTGCGCCTCGCCCCGGAGCTGGCGGACAGTCACCTGGCGCTCGGGGACACTCTCGCGAAACAGGGACGCGGCACCGATGCGCTCGCCGAGTATCGCGCGGCGCTCGCCGCACGACCCGGGTGGGCGGCTGCCGAGGCGCGGGCGGCATGGATCATCGCCACCGCCGGGGCGGCAGGTACCGACGCGGGGGAGGCCGTGCGCCTCGCCGAGCGCGCGCGCGACGCGACCGACGGCCGCGATCCCGAGGTGCTGCGCACGCTCGCGGCGGCATACGCGGCGGCGGGACGCTTCCGCGATGCCGCGGAGGTCGCGCGCCGCACCCTCGTGCTCGCACGCGCGGCCGGGCTCCAACCGCTCGCCGCCGAGGTCGCCCGTCACCTGGCCGCCTACGAGGCCGGACGGGCCGTCCCCTGACTCGGCGGATGCGGCGCGCGCTCGCCGACCGGCGCTCGTGGCTCCTTGCCGGGGCGGATCCCGCGGTGCTAAGGAGCGCGCCGCGTGGGCTACAGAGGGAAGCAGCCGACTGCGCGCGAGTGGATCGGGTGCGTCGTCCTCCTGGCGTGGGGGATCGACGCCCTCGGTTGCTCTCGGCAGAGCCGCCTGATCCGCAAGACCCAGCTGGCTCGGCTGCCGTCTTCGGTGGGATCGATTGCGGTCGCCGACGACGCGACGTCGTACGCTTACGTCGAGAAGAAGGACGGTGGGGGATGGGTCGTCCACGACGGCGTTGCGGGTTCCCTGTTCCCGACGTTCGGTGCACTCACTTTTTCCCCCGTCACGCGAAGGGTCTTTTACTGGGCAGGCGGCCGCGTCGATGACGCAGACGAAGGGTTCCTGGTGGCGGACGGGACCAAGCTGGGCGGAGACTTCGCCCGTGAGGCGACGATCGTCTTCAGCCGCGACGGGCGCCACTGGGCGACCGCCGGTCCGACGCGTAACCGGCGGGAGGGTGATGTCGCCGGGCCGGGCCCCGTGACCGCGCTCGCGGACGGTCGCGAGCTCGGGCGCTACGCGGATGCGTCGCTCCCGACCTTCAGCCCGGACGGCCGCCACCTCGCCTACCTCGTCGCGGGGCCGGACGGGAGGGCCAGGCTCATCGTCGACGCGACCGAGCGGGCAGCGTACGCGGTTCCCGAGGCCGAGTGCGCGGCGCGCATGAAGCCTCGAGCGAGCGGTCCGAATCCGAACTTCTGGCCTCAATTCCAGGTCCAGTACCTCTCCGACGGAAGGCTGCTCGTCATGACACGGGACGGAGACGGCTGGGGCATCTACCGGAACGGGGTGCGCCTGGCGTCCTACGAGGCGAGCGTGGTGCAGTCCCATCCCACCTTGGGCGAGAAGTGCGCGACGGTCACTGCGGTATCGGCGTGGTCGTTCGTCGCCGCCGACAAGGCCCCCGTCGCGGCATGGTGGGAGCGGCTCCAGGGCCGTGAGGGCCGATGGCGGGTCGTCGTCGACGCGAAACCGGCCGACGACGTCCTCTGTGCGAAAGCTTGGGACCGACAGCCTCCGGCGCTCTCGGCGGACGGGCGCCATGTCGCCTATGCCTGCGCAGTGACGGAGCCGGAGGAACGCGTCTTCATGGTGGTCGACGGGCGCCGCTACGGACCCTACCGCGACGTGTGGGCCTACGCCTGGTCAGACGACGGCGCCCACGTGGCCTTTGGCGCGGCCGATGCTTCGCCCGAGAAGCCCTGGCGCTACTACGTCGACGGCAAGCCCCGCAGCGAGGCCCTCTCCGCGGTGTGGCGTCCGCGTGTCGAGGCCGGAACCGGGCACCTCGCATGGGAGGCTGAGCCGGAGCAGGAGGGACGCGGCGTCCTCGGTATCGAGCGGCGACGGATCGCGTCGTTCGACGAGGTGGTGTGGGGGCCGACGTTTCTTCGTCGCGGGACAGTGACGTGGGTGATCCGTCGCGGCCGCCGCCTGATCCGCATCGACGCCCCGACCGCGTGAACCGAGGCCTCGTCTAGGCGCTGAACCACCTGGCCGCCGCCCGGTGCGCGCACCTCTACCGCACGATCGAGGCCTTCCGAACGCCCTACTTCTTCGGCATCTCCAATTGACATCGCGCGCACGCCCGCCGTATGTTTCCCGCGGCGGGAATGGCCGCTGCTCTTTCCGGCTGCCACCCCCGGTAGCCAGAGCAGCCTACTCGACGCCGTGATCCCCGTAAGTGGCGAAGATCGAGACTCAAGAGGGTTTTCCTGATAGCGCGGAGGGCACCGCCCCGCCCTTCGCCGTCGAGAGGCTCGCGCGCGTCGACGCACCGGCGTGCGACGCATTCGCGACGCGATATGTCCGTCCGCGCCGTCCGGTCATCGTGACGCGTCTCACGGAAGGTTGGCTCTCACCCGAGCAGTGGACGCTCGTTCGGATGGCAAACCAGTACGGCGCTGCGCGTGTGGTGGCCGCCGCCCTGAGCGGTGGAACATTGCTGGAGGATCCTACGAGCGGTGTCGTGTTCCGTCGCGTCCTGCTCCGCGACTTCATCGAGTCGCTCGCCGGACCCGGGGCGGCGGGTCATTACGTGATGGCGCCCACATCGAACTTCCCGGCGATGCTGCAGCGGGATTACCAGGTTCCGCAGTACTGCGCTGGCGCACCGCACCTGCGCGCGAAGGTGTGGATCGGCAAGGCCGGTACCGTCACACCGCTCCACCGCGACGTGCCCCACAACCTGCACGTGCACCTCACGGGCCGTAAGCGCTGGCTCCTGTTCCCGCCGGGACACGGGCTGCGCATGTACTCGCGTGGTCTCCTCTCCGGCATGCCGAACTTCTCCCAGGTCGATCCCGAGCGGCCCGATCGCAATCGGTATCCGCGCTTCCGTGACCTCACGGCACTAGGCGGCGTCGTCGAGCCCGGGGAGACGCTCTTCATCCCTCGCGGTTGGTGGCATCATGCCCGCACGCTCGAGGACGCCGTGTCGATGAACTTCTGGTGGGGCGGGCAACTCGTCCAGCTCGCGTCTCTCGCGTCGACACTCTTCAAGCGCGCGCGCGGGATTCGCCGTGACGAGTGGGCCGATTGACCCGCGAGCGGCCCGCGGCGGTCGTCTACGTGCCCCGAGAGCGGCTCGCCGCGCAGGCTGGCCCGCCTCAAGGCGAGGCGGGCGGCCATTCCGTGCGGCGCGGGTGCTCTGGCGGGTCGCTCGCGAGCGGCCGTTCACCTGGATCGAGCGCTTCCGGCACGCCGGCTTCCGCCCGTACGTGCTGAGACGCAGGGTGTCGCGGGTCGCGATGCGCGCGCCTACGGAGCCCGTCCTCGTGCACCGGCTCGCCGTCGGCAGCGCGCCCCGGATGCGGCCTCACGCCGCCCGCGGGCGCGGCATCCGGACTGCGGGCGTAGACTTCGGGACATGACCGCGCGCGCGGAGCCCGCGCAGCCGACCGCGGTCGCCGCATTTGCCGCCGCCGCCCTCAGCGTGACGTTCATCGTCGTGTCGCGTCCCTTCCTCGACACGCTGGTCTACGACTTCGACGAGGCGTGGCTCATCCTGGACGCGCGCTTCATCCTCCGGGGCCTTCGCCCGTATGTCGATTTCGCCCACCACGAGATGCCGCTTCACCTCTACCTCCTCGCCCTCTCCGGGAAGGTGTTCGGACAGACCCTCGTCGGTTATCGCATGTTGTCGGTTTCGAGCCTGGCGACGAGCGGCTTCTTGCTCTTCTGTCTCGCCAGGCCGGCGGTCGGCTCGCTCCCCGCGCTGGTGACGGAGGCGCTGTTCCTCTTTTCACCGGCGCAGATGCGCGCTCTGGAGGCCGTCCCCGAAACGCCGGCGCTCACCTTCACGCTCCTCGCAGCCGTCTGCCTCTTTGGCGGACGCGGCAGGTGGTCGGCGTACGCGAGCGGGGTAGCGTTCGTGGCCGCGCTGTTCGTCAAACCCACGTGCCTCGTGATGGTCATCGCTGCGGCGCTGAGCCTCGTGTACGCGCGCGCGTGGCGGCGCTTGTGGGACCTGGCACTGTCGGGTCTCGTCACGGCGACCGCCGGCCTTGCATGGACGATCTTCGTGAGCGACGGCGTCTTCGCAGAGCTCCTGCGGTTTCAGGTGGAGCGTATAGGAACCCGCAAGGTCGGGATGTGGTCGATAGACTCCGGCTTCTCGGACATGAGACGTCTCACCGGCATCGGAACCCCCTGGCAACTCGCCGTGTCGTCGTTCAAGAGCTTCTCCGAGTGGCCAGGAACGTATGGACCGGCGTCGCTGTTCGTCGCATCGCTTCTCAGCCTGCCGATCTGGATCGGCCGCTGTGCACGATCGCATCGGGCGCTCCTCGCGTTCGCCGTGCTGTGGCCGGCGTCGTACCTGGTCCTCAATTTCGTCGCACTCGACTTCGTGACTCCGAGGTACTACGTGCCGTTTCTCGCGTTCTCGGCATTCCTGATCGCCGGGCTGGTTTCGCTGGCGCAGCGGCACGTTCCGCCCCTGGCCGCGGCGACGGCTGGCCTCGCCCTCTGTGTCGTTCTCGTGCGTCAGCTGACGGCGGCGCTCGGCGACGACCGCGACCCCTGGTACTACGGTCGCGCGGGCTGGATCACGCACGAGTACCCCTCCGTGGTCTCGTTCACGCCCATGCTCTTCGCGGCGACGGGAGCCGAGCCGGGATGTGGGTTCGCGAACCCGGCGCTCACGTACGGTGGCTTCGGCGAGACGTGGCTCCTCACCGAACGAACGCGGAAGTTCCGCTGGTCCGACGACCGCCTCATCAAATGCCTGAGAGCCAATCGGGACACGCCCATCGTGATCGACTGGGCGTTCTACTTCTTCACCAGGCCCGGCTCGGCGCTGCGCGAGTATCTGGCCGGGGAAGGGAACGACCGGCGGCTCTTCTTCTCGCCGCAGGCACTGGCGCAGTGGGACCGGCCGCTGCTCTCGATGAGCCCTTTCCGATGAGAGGTGTCGAGGCGCCGTCGCCGCCGGCGAGCGTGCCGGGAGTGGGGCGTCAGGCGAGGTCGGGTTCTCCCACCCGCGTCGTGGTCGGTGGAGTGCTGCTCCTCGTCTACGCGGCCCCGCTATTCTACCCGCCGCCGTCCTTTCCCACCGGTTACGTTGTCCCGCCGGACAGCTGGCTCCTCCAGCGGATCTTCCCGAGCGTGCCGGCGCTCTGGGTCGCGCTCCGCCTCGGGGCGCTGGCGGCCGGCGCTCTTCTGCTGAGCAGGGCTCATCCTTCGGCCGTGCCGGGATCCCTCCGGTCACCATCCAGCGCTCGCCGTCATTCCGGCGTCCTCGTCGCACGTGGGCTCGCCCTCGGCGTCGCCTTCCTCCACGCGTGCGCCGCCCCGTGGGCCTCTCATCTGGGCCCCGCCGGCCAGACGGCATACCTCGCCATGCTCGGCATGCCGGGGTTGCTGCTCGCCTTGCCGGGCTCGTTTGCCGTCCGGGCTCGACTTCGCCGCTGGCGGCGGGCGCTTCCCCTCGCGGCGGTGATCCTAGTGTGGGTTGCGTCCCGCCTCGTGACCGACCTCGATTCACCGCGCGTCGCGGACGTCGTCGACGGGTGGCGCGGCTGGCTCGACATCTACCGCTTCGCCGAGCAGAGAAAGAACCTTCTCACCGAACTGTTCGACCCGAATCTGCCCGGCATGGGCGGCGTCCTCCTGTTCCTGCACGGAATGCCGCTCGTCCAGCTGGGGATCGCGCCGCTCAGCTTTCACTGGTTCCAGCTGCTGCAGGTTCTGTCGCTCGGGCTGTGTGCGGTGGGTGTCGGCGCCCTGGCGCGCCTGCTCGTCGGCCCCGGCCTGGCTCCGATCGCAGCCGCGGTGTTCCTCTTCGCGCCCTATACGCGCCTGGTCGCGCTCTTCCCGGGTCCCTTCGTGGCGGGACCAGTCTACATCACCGCGGTCGCCGTCTGCGCGCTCGTTGCCGTCCGTCGGCGGTCGGAAGCGGCGATCGCGGCGCTAGGGGCGGCCTCCGGCATCGCCGTGGCCTTTCCCGGCGTGGTACCGGCCGTGGTCGTCTTTCTCGCGGTGGCCATCTGGTACCTCCGCAGTTCATGGCGGCATACCTGGGTGGGTTGCGCGGCCGCGCTCGCCTCCTTCGCAGCGGCTGTCGTGCCCGCGGCCGGCAACGTCCTTAACCCGGGCGAGCTGAAGGCTCACTTCCGCTGGGACGGACTCATCTCCATCATCGACGGCAATCTCTTGGGGCAGCTTCCGCTGGCCACCATCCCGCCGGCATGGTCGGGCGTTTCTCCGCGTCCACTTGACGTGGTCGTGTCCGCCATCCTGGCGCCGTTCGCACACCCGCGCATCGCGATCCGCCTTTGGGGCGATGTGATCTTCGATCCGCTCGGGGCAGCATTGATCGCCGTCGGGCTCGCGGCGTGCGTGCGATCCGCCTGCCGTTCGTCTGCCGCGATGGTCCTGCTGCTGTTCTTCGTCGCCGCGCTGTGTCCCGCGTTCGCGTCACCCGTCGACGTCGTCGATATCGTCCATGCCGTGACGCTGCCCGTGCCCGCAGCGCTTCTCGCGGCCGCTGGATTCGCCGTGGTGCGCCGCCAGCTCGGTGGAACGCTCGCGAGGTCGAGCGCGGGTGCCGTCGCCGCCGTTGCGGTCTGCCTGGGAAGCACCGTGCTCTTCGACGTCGTGAATCCGCGAATCCTGAGCGCCTCGTCGTTCGGCATCATGTTCAGCGTGGTGGAACCGGACGTCGCAAACCGCGTGGTCGTGCTCGTCTACGGACCGGGATTCGTCCGACCTACGAGGACGCTCTTCTGGGGACCGATCACGGCTTTCGCCGGGCCCCGCCCGGTCGGATACCTCGAATACGACGGCGGCGAGCTCCCGGCGTCGGGCCTCGCTGCAGAAGGGAAGGACCTGCTCTTCTGGAGCCACGGCTACGACCTCGACATGGACGTGACCGGCGCGATATGCCGGCAGTGGCCGGACGCCGCCTTCTACGAGATCTTGGACCGGGCGCGGATCGGCCGCCTGCACGGGGCGCTCCTCGGCGGCGCCCCATGGTGGCCTCGCGTGGCGGACGCGCGCTGGCGCGCCTGGACCTGCCCGTCGCGGAAGGGTTCCCAGGATTAGCGCCACCAGCCCGATGGCACGCGGCCGACTCATCGCCTTCCATGCGCTCATGTGGAGCGGGACGATCGTCGTCTGTCTCGCGATCGCGCTCCTCTATTTCGGGTACAGGGGCCAGACGCTGCCGCGCATCCCCGTCCGTCTCACGGGCGACTGGATCATCGAGCGCGACGACGAGATCGGTTTCGTGCCCGTCCGCAATGGCTCGACCCAGCTGGACTTCCAGGCTGGCTTCCGCTTTCACGTCTTCACCGACCGCCGAGGCGCCCGTGTCAACGCACCGGGTGAGCAGACGCCGGAACATGTCGACGTCGTGGCGATCGGCTGCTCGTTCACCTGGGGGCAGGGCGTCGAGAGCGAAATGACGTACCCGCAGCAACTCGGCAAGATGCTGGACGTGTCCATCGCGAATCTTGCGATGGGAGGCTACGGCTCCGTGCAATCGCTGCAGAGATTGCGACGCGCTGCAGACCTGAAACCCAAGGTAGTCATCTACGGTTTCATGCAGGATCATCTGCGGAGGAACCTCTCGCCGTGCGCGCCGAACTTCGTTCCGTACTGTCTCCCGGTCTCGTATCTCGAGCGTCAGGATGGCCGGATCGTCGTGCGGCGCCCCCACATGGAGTACTTTTCTCCGGAGGACAACCGCGCGTTCATGACGGAATTCTCGATGCGCGACCCGTCGGGTGTGCGGGCGTGGTTCGAGGGGGCCAAGTGGGCCGCTCGGATGGAGCTCTTCAAGTACCGCAACGCGGACACGATCGGGTTCGACGCGTCACCGGAGATCGCGGCCGCCGGCATCCAGGCGATGATCGACGCCATGGTCCGCGAAGCGCACGGCATGGGAGCGAGCCTGATCGTGCTGAATATTCCCTATCTGCCACGCGGTCGCGTGCAGACGCTCCCTCTGGCGCTGAAGAGGGCGGTCGAGGGCAAGGACCTGACCTTCGTCGACTTCGCGCCCGTAGCGGCGGAGTATTATGATCGCCATCCGACGGGGACGCTGACGAACGGACTCGACGCCCACCCGAATCCGACGGCGCATCGCATGATGGCCGAGACGCTGGCGTCCGAGGCAGGATCGTTCGTCGAGCGAGTCAACGCTCGGCGGTGATCGCCGCGCGGTTCTGACGGAGCTGGGAGAGGACGGCACGCGCGCGGGCGCGGAACTCCGGGATCCGGGTCTCGTGGACGATCTGCTTCACGATGTCTTCCGCGCCGTCCGGGGTCTGCCGCGCCATTGCCTCCACGAAGGCGGTCAGCTCGGCGTCGTCCATCACCCCGGTCGCGGCGAGAAACTGGTTCCGAAGGTCCTGATCTTCCTCCAACGCTCGGAGACCGGCGTGCCATGCCTGCTTGCGACACATGCGGTCGGGGCACTTCTCGGCGGCTGCCTGCATGAGGTGCACGAAGAAGACGTGGTCCTGTCCCAACGCCTGGGCGAGCCCTCCGCTCACCGGAATGAGCTTTGGCACGGCAAAGACGTGGGCCGTCCCGTCCCAGGTCACCTTCCGGGAGACCGGGGCTGGGGGCTTCGCTCGCTCCTGTTGCGGAACCGCAGCCACGGGTCCGCCCTTCAAGTCGATCGCCTTGAGCCGGCCGTTCTCGCCGTACGTCAAGGTGAAACTGCGCTCGCCAAGGAGTCGTTCGAGGGCCTCCCGGACGGGGACGGCCTCGACGTGAAGCGTGACCGGTCCGGTCGCCGCCGGCTCACCGCGGAGCTCGGCGCCGCTCTGCCGCCGCAGCTCCTCGAGGATGTCCTTCATGGCACTCTCGTCGGCCCGGAGGGTTATCCGATCGTCCCGGTACTCGACGTGGGGTGGTGTTCCCGTCCATGCAGGAACAGGGCGGATCAGCGTTACGACGACGGCGGCCAGCGGCATGATCGAGCGGAACATGGGCTGCGATCCTAGTGCGTCGAGTGACCACCCCGCAACCGAATCGTAAAGGCAGGGCGAGGCGTTGGAGATGGTGAGGGCGACCGGTCCAGAGAATTTCAACTGGACAAGAAGGTCCGACCGAGTTAGGGGGGTCCGGCGTGCCGCGCCTGGTCCGTCTCTTGATCGCCGCGCTCGGTCTCGCCCTTGTCGCCGATGCGCGGGCCGCAGTCGCACCCGGTTTTACCCAGACCGCATACGTCACTGGGCTCGACACACCGACCGCCATCGCGTTCTTGCCCGATCACCGGTTGCTCGTCGCGGAGAAGGGCGGGTTCAGCGGGTCGGGGAACGCCGCGCTCAAGCTCTTCGACGCGGGCACGGTCACCACGCTCGGGACGATCCCGGTGTGCGCCGCGGGTGAGATGGGTCTCCTCGGCATTGCGATCGATCCCAGCTTCCTGACCAACGGCTTCATCTACCTCTACCGAACCGAGCCGGACGGTGGCTGCAACGTTGCGGCCGACCGTTCGAACGAGGTCGTTCGAGTCACCATGACCGGGACGAGCATCGATTCGCCCACCGTTCTCCTCACGGGAATCCGTACCGACGAGGAGCACCACGACGGCGGCGGGATGCGGATCGGTCCGGATGGGAAGCTCTACGTGAGTGTGGGCGATACCGGGGTCGGCGACCCGCTCGTCTGCCCCGGCCTGGCGACCAACCCGTACGCCGAAGATTTGAACGCGCTCGAGGGTAAGGTGCTCCGTCTGGAGCTCGACGGCAGCGTCCCCGAAGACAATCCGTACGTCGGGCAGGCCGGCAAGCGTGGCGAGATATTCGCAAGCGGCTTCCGCAACCCTTTTCGCTTCGGGTTCGATCCCGTCACCGGGGCGCTCTGGCTCGGTGACGTCGGCGACGTGACGATCGAGGAGATCGACATCGTCACCGTGGGCGCTGACTATGCATGGCCTCACTGCGAAGGCACGCTGCCGTCCGCCTGTGAGCATCCCGGCGACAAGGATCCGATCTTCGAGTACTGGCATGGTTACTCGGACCTCGACACCGGCTGCGGCGGTGAGGGCCTTCCTGAGCTCGGCGGTACGGTGATCGGGGGTGCATTCGCGCCCGCAACCTTCGGCGGACGCGGCGGTCACTACTTCTTCGCCGATTTCAACATCAGCAACATCTACGACGCCGTTGTGAACGATACTCGCGATGGGATCGTTGGCACGCCGAGCGCATTCGTGAACTATGCCGGCGGGCCGGTCGACCTCATCTTCGGGCCGGATGGCGCCCTCTACTACGTGGCGATCAACGCGGGACAGGTCCGCCGCGTAGCGCCCACCGTCGATGCTGGTGATCAGTTCCTGAACGGGAAGAAGCTCGTTCTCAAGACGAAAACCGGCACTGCGATCAAGAAGTCGTTCGCAGTAATGGCAAAGGACCCCGGTATCTCGCTCGGCGGTGGGCCGGGCAGCGGGGACGACCCGACGTTGCATCCCGCCGATCTCCGAGTCGTCAGCACTGAGTTCGACGACACCTACACGCTGCCGCAGGCCAACTGGCGGACGAGCAGGAACGGCTACGTCTACAAGGACGCCACCCGGTCGGACGGGCCGGTCAGGTTCGTCGCGATGATGGCCGGCAAGGCCGTGAAGGTCATCGCCAGCGGAGCCGCTCTTGGTCATACACTTGCGAGCGACCCGAATCCGGTCTCGGTCGTGCTTACAACCGGAGGGACGCACTATTGCATGACCTTCGGGGGTACGCCGAAATTCGCGCCCGACAAGCTGTTCTCCGCGGTGAACGCGCCAGCTCCCGGGGGCTGCCCCCCATAGCCGGGCCAGCGAGAGCGCTGCGACCACGGACGCCTCGTCCACCGCCATCGGAGCGAGGTAGCCGCGCCCCTTGACCACGAGGTTCATGCGAGGCCGAGGGTCAACTGGAGCTCCCGATCGCGTTCTCGACGGCTGCGGACATCGGCAGGCGAAGGGTCAACAGGCGGGGAGCATCCGGAGGCTACAGAGCCGCCCGGGACCGCGGAGCCCGCCCGGAATTTTCATTGACTTCAGGACAGCATGCCGTGGTAGAACTGGACGGATGTCCGCACCCGAGACCGTCGAGCACGCGGTGTACGGAGCGCCGCCCTACGCTACGACGGTCCGGACCGTCCCGGTCGCCGCGACGCGGCCGACCGCACTCGCCGACCTATCATGGGCCATGCTTGCATCGACCCTTCATCGAATTAGCCGCGGCGAGGGAGCCCTGCTGGCGGTGAACCTCTCGCTGATCGTGCATCAGAGCGCGAGCCTCTGGCGAGGTGTGGCACAAACCCTCGTCTCAGTGTTCGCCATCGGCGCGATGTACGCGTTCAACGACCTGTACGACGCCCCCGGCGACTGGAACAACCCGAAGAAGGACCGGGCGGTGATCAAGATCTACGTCGAGCACCGACGCGCAAGCGTCCTCGCCACCTTCGTCCTCAAGCTCGTGACGCTCCTCATTGCCTTTGTGGCGCTCGGTCCCATCGCCGCCGGCGCTGTCCTCGGCGTGATGATCGTGAACGTGGCCTACTCCGTGGCCTTCAAGGGTGTCCCCGTGGCCGACGTCGTCTGGGTCTGGCTCTGGGGAGCGCTCTACGCGACCATCGTGGGCGCACCCGGACCACTCGTCGTCCTGATCGGTCTCATGACGGCGGTCTGTCATCTCTTTCAGACCCTCGACGACCGTGTCCCGGACGCGGCGAACGGGATTCGGACGACTGCGGTCCGGTCTCCCATACTCGCGGGCAACGTCCTGATCGTCCTCTCGCTGCTGGTGTTCCTCACCTTGCGTGCCCCGCTCGGAGCGGCGGGTGCCCTGACCGCCTTCACACCGCTGGCCCTCTTCTTCGCGGTCCGTAACCCGGGAACCGCCTGGCTGCTCACCAAGGCCTACTTCGGTGTCGTCTGGCTCTATCTCCTGGGGATATCCGGTGCGGCTGGCTGACAAGCTCGCGCTCGGCTACGCGTACGGGACTAGCCTCCTCGCATACATGGTCGATGGCCCGCCGCGACCCTTCTCGGCGACGTTCGCCGTCACCAACCGCTGCAACCTGCGGTGCTCGTACTGCAACTGCCCCTTCATCGACCCGACGAACCTTGATCTTCCCCGCATCGACGTCCTGTTCGGCCGTCTCCGGGAGATGGGTGTCCGCCGGCTCGGGCTCGCGGGCGGGGAGCCGATGATGCGCCGGGATCTCGGCGACATCATCGCGATGGCGAAGGAGCGGGGATTCTGGGTCAGCGTCAACTCGAATCTCACCCTGTTCGATCGGCATCCCGAACGGCTCGAGCTCGCGGACCTGGTCTACACGAGCCTCGACGGGGACGAGACTTCGCACGTCGCCGCCCGGGGCGAGGGGTCCTACGACGGCGTCATGGCAGCCGTCACGCGGCTCGTTGGCGACGGCAAGCCGGTGATCGCGATCTGCGTCGTGACGGAGCACAGCATCGGGCATGCGGACGCGCTCCTGCGGCAGGCCGAGGCGAGCGGCTTCCGGATGCACTTCCAGCCGCAGTGCGTGGACACCGACGTCGTGCGTGGCGGCGTCTCTTCCTCCGTCTCGAACGAGCAGCTCCGCGCCTTCTGGCGCGGGCTTCTCGAGGAGAAGCGCAAGGGACGCCCGGTCGTCAGCTCGTCGCCCTATCTCGAGTTCCTGTCCCGGTGGGAGGACTTCTCGATCTCCGCGTACTACGCGCCCGGGGTCCGCTGCGGCGCCGGCCGCGGCTTCCTGTACATCGATCCGCTCGGCAAGGCGTACCCCTGCGTGTACGTCAAGGGAAAGACCACGCCGGTCGACCTCCTCGCCCATGGCTGGCGCGAGGCGTGGAATCGCGAGACACCCTGCACGCGATGCACTGTCGGTCCGATGCTCGAGTTCAACCTTCTCTTCGAGCGACCGCTTTCGACCGCCGTCGACAGCATCCACGCGTACGCCTGAGTCGTCGCCCGGCTCAACGCCAGGCCGACTCCCGCCGCGCCTGCGTGCGCTGCAGCGACCCGCGGCCACGCTCGCCGGCGGCGCGATGTACACCTACCGGGACGACCCCCGGGGACCGCGAACGGGGGAAAGGCGGTCGTTCGTTGGCGCCGCGCGATACCGTGTGAGCCACGTCTCTATCTCGTCGGCGAGAGCGGTATCTCCGTGCGATCGTGCGAGGGCGAGCGCGTCTTCGGCCATCGCGACAGCCTCGGAGGGCTGGTTGCTGCCGGCGTATGCGGTCGCGCAATTGAAGCGGATCTGCGCATCGGTCGGGTTGAGCCGGAGGGCCTGCTCGAAATGCTCGATGGCGTCCCGCGGCCGACCGATGTTCATCAGGGTGCTCGCCAGGTTGTAGTGTGCATTGGCGTTGTCGGGCTTCAACCGGAGCGCCTGCTCGAAGTGCTCGATGGCGTCATGTGGCCGACCGAGGTCGAGGAGCACTGCGCCGAGGTTGTTGTGGGCTTCGGAGTAGTTGGGCTTCAGCTCGAGGGCGTGCTCGTAGTATTCGGCCGCGCTCCGGGAGTTCCCCATCCTCAGCGACGCGCTGCCGAGCGCGTTGTAAGCCTCGGCGTCTCCGGGCTTCAAGCGTAGAGCCTGCTCAAGATGCCCGACCGCATCCGCGGGCCGTCCGGTATTGGTCAGGACCACGCCGAGGCTGTAATGCGCGTCGGCATCATCGGATTGGAGGCGAATCGCCTGCTCGAGATGCGCGATCGCGTCGTTCGCGCGACCGCTATCCATCAGCGCCTTTCCGAGATTCAGGTGAACCTTGGATTTCGGCTCGTCGGGCTTGAGCGTCAGTGCCTGGTTCAAGTGTTGGATCGCTTCCTGCGGCCGACCGAGAGCGATCAGAACGGCCCCAAGGTTGTTGTGGGCAACGGCGTCGTCCGGCTCGATCCTCAAGGCCTCCTCGAACCGCGTCATCGCTTCCCGCGGCCGGCCGAGACGGTTCAGAAGCATGCCGAGGTTGTCGAGCGCGCCGGTATGCTCGGGGTCGAGCCGCAGAGCGTGCTCGAACTGCATCATCGCTTCCTGCGGCGGCCGACCTTCCTCGACGAGTGCCACGCCCAGGTTGTAGTGGGCCATGGGATCGTCGGGCTGGTGCAGCACGGTATCTTGCCAGATAGTAACGGAGGTTTCGTATGCCGCCAGCCGGCGGACCGTCATGAAGCTGAACGCGAGGAGCAACGTCATTATCGCGACGGCGGACAGACGGGCGCTGCCGGACGGCCAGCGGGTGGATATGAGCCGATATCCGCCGACGATGGCGACCGTGACGATGCCGGCCAATGGGAGATACATCCTCCGTTCGGCGGCGACCATCTTCGGGAGCGGCACCACCAGCGTCGGTGCCAGAACCAACACCACTGCCGCTGCGACGAAGCGCACGGCAGGGCGCGGCCACACCAGAGCGAGCGTGGCGGCAGCCACGATCGTCACCGCCGCCAACCAGGGCCATGCCAGCTCGAACGTCCGCAGATATATCGGTGCGTAGTGAATCGACAGCGGCCACGGCAAGACCGCGAGCTTCAGGTAGAGCAGGAGCACCTTCGCCTGGGTGAACCACCATACGAGGACGGGCACTCTGTGGCGTGGATCCGACAGGCCGCCGATGCCCCGAGCGCTGAGTAGCGCGAGCAACACCCAACCGAGCGTCAGACCCGCGTAGAACGGCCAGGACCGACGGGTCCGCGGCGATGGGCCGAGGAAGGTTCGCTCGTACAACAGTACGACGAGCGGGGCAGAGACGATGATCTCCTTCGACGCCGTGCCGGCGAGACACGCCAGGACCGCTGCCACGAGCCAGAAGGCACGCGCCCCCTCGGAATCCGCGCTCCAGTAGCGAACCGCCGCCCACAGCGTTGTCAGGTAGAAGAGCGCCACCAACAGCTCCGTCCGCTGCGTCACGTACACGACAGCTTCCGTGTTGAGCGGATGCACTGCCCACACGAGGGCGACGGCCAACGACAACGCCCAAGCCGCACGGTCCCACACTCCCCCGAAGTACGGGAGGCGTAGCGTTCGGCTGACGACCGAAGCCAGTACCACCGCCGATAGCACGTGCACGCCGAGGTTGAAGACGTGGTAGCCCACAGGTTGCAGACCGCCGAAGTGGTAGTTGAGCGCAAGCGTCAGGTTGGGAAGCGGCCGGCGAGCAGTGGGGGCAAGTGGCGGCGGATTGAGCGGGCCGCGGTTCCTCGAGTCGCCGATCAGGGGCCAGAGCCTCACGATCGAAGGGTTGTTCACGATGCCGGGCAGGTCGTCGAAGATGAACGGCGCGCCCATCGCTTTGGCGTAAAGGCCCGACACCGTGACAGCAAGGACCAAGAAGGTGGTCAGCGTGAGCGTCCTGTCCCGCGAGGATTGCACTGGCGCTGCCGGTGATCGGAAAGCTGATTTGGTCCGCGACGCCGCTTCCCGCCGCCCGGCAGATAGCACACCGAGCGTCGGGCCGGCAAAGAGAGATCCATTCCGCGCCGCGAGGGGGCGCCGTCTCCTTGCGATCGTTGCATCGAACCAGAGCTGCGCCGACGCGGCAGAGCGGCGCGGAGCTCCGCGGTGAGCCGCCGCGGACCGGACTGAACCTTCTGTGTGTCACTCGCGGTCGAAAGGGCGCAGATGCATGCGTCGCGCCGCGCGGCGTGTGATCCCTCCGCTTCGGATCGCGCGCCGATGACGGACGTCAGGACGCCGCGCGGGCCACCCTGGTGACGCGCGGCCGCATGCGGGGCGCTCTGCCGACAGCCGCGCGGGTAGGTAGGGCAGCAGAGGAGCAGGACATCCCCACCCGGGATACCCTGCGTCCCAGGACGTATTGGCGAAAGCCTGCGTGCAGGAAGCGTTCGATCCACGTGAAGGGTCGCCCGCGGACGACGCGCCAGAACGTCCGCACCGGACGGAGCGGCCAGAAGAAGAAGCTCAGGGCGTAGAAGAACGCCATGCTCCCCAGGCAGAGGACGCGAAGCATGGCAGGTGAGAAGTGGTCCGACCAGGAACGGATCGCCTTGAAGTCGGTGAAGCACGCGCCGGCGAGCAGCTCGTCATAAGCGGCCGAGCTGGGGTCGATCCTCCCCTGCGCAACCAGCTCCCGGTACATCTCGCTACCGGGATATGGATAGAAGAAGTACGTGTTGACGTCGTGCACCCCCACCCACGCCATCTTCGCGATAAAGCGAAACGTCTCCGCGACCTCCGACAGTGTCTGACCGGGCATTCCCATGATGAAGTGGCCGCGGACGTGCATCCCTGCGCGAACCGCCGCTCGCATTGACCTCAGCATCCGCTCGGGGTTCACCTTCTTCTTGATGCGGGCCAGCGTGCGCGGCGAGCCACTCTCGGGCGCGTAGACGATCGCCTCGCAGCCGCTCCTCACCATCGCTTGGAGGACGTCCGCGTCCAGAGCCTCCGAGCGGGTGCCCGAGGGGAGGCGCCACGTGATCGGAAGCCGCTCGGCGGAGAGCATCTTCGTAAAGTCGAGGATCCACCGGCGGTCGACGATCGCCGTCAGATCGTAGAATTCGACGTGCTCGATCCGGTACTGCTGGTAGTAGTACCTGATCTCGTCGATGACGTCCCGCGGATCGCGCGCCAGCCAGTTCGTGCCCCACATCGAGGGACTCGAGCAGAATGTGCAGCGGTAGGGGCAGCCCCGTGTCGCCATCATCGGCATGGCGCGACGGTTCTGCTCCTCGAAGCCGAAGTGGTTGTCCAGGTAGACCGTCAGGGTCGGGACCAGGTGCCAGGCCGGCCAGGGCAGGTCGTCGATGGCGCGGACGCGGGCGCGAGGCGCGGTTCGGATCGGCGGGCCGTCGCCCGCGCGCAGCACGACCCCGGCGACGCTCCGTAGGTCGCGATCGCGCGACACGGCGTCCAGGAACTCGACGAGCGTCTCCTCGCCCTCGCCGAGAACGCAAGCGGTGACGGCCGGCGCGGTCCGCAGCACGTGCTCGGGATCCGCGGTGACGTGCTCCCCGCCCACGACGATCGGCGCGTCGGGGACGGCTGCATGTACGGCGGCGATCACCCGCTTCGCATAGAGCCAGTCCTGGGAGAACATGCAGGTCAGCCCGATGACGTCTGTGTCCCTCGGGACCAGCGCGGCGAGCTCGTCTGCAGTCAGTCCGACGGTGGTCAGATTCGTGCCGGGGATGTCGAGCGCACGATTGGGCGCTTCGCCGTACGCATCGATGACGTCGACGGTGTGCCCGACCTCCTCCAGGACGGCCGCGAGGCACGCCAGCGCGAGCGGCGGCACGCCGGACTGCGTGTGCGGTGAGAAGTCGGTCGTTATCTTGGGAGGCCGGATCAGCGTGACGTGCATGGATGAGTTCCGACCGACCCGCGACCCGGCGCGGCGAGACGACCGGGGATCACCGCCAACACCCGCCGCCGAGCGTGCGCCGCGGTCTGCATGTACCCGGCGGACACTACGGCGGATGAACCTCGGCTGTCAACGGAAAAATCCAATCGGCGCGGGTCCGACGGCTGCTGACCATCGGCCGCCGCCCGCCGCCCACTCGTACCGCGCGCTTCCACTTTGGGGGACCAGTTCGACGTCCGGGACAAACCCTCGTCCCATCCCCGCAGAGCTGCGTACGACCTTCGCCCGCGGGCGGAGAAGCCACTCTCCGCCCGCAGGCGCCTCACCGGCTCACGACGCCACGCTCAGGGCAGGACCATCTTGAGCGACGGGATGCAGAGCTCGTCTTCCTTGACGGTGGCGAGCGTGTCGGTGCGGAACTGGTCGTGCACGTACACCGGGGCGCGCGGCACGTGCCTCGGTTGACCCTTCGCGGGCCGTGTCACGTAGCACACGAGGTGTGCGTTCTGGTTGTGGACCGGCTCGCTGTTCTTGCTGACCGGCGTGCAGAGGTGCTTCGGCTTCACCACGTCGAAGATGCCCGCGATGGTGCGGAACTGGTCGGTCACCGTCACCTGGATGCCCTTCGGGAACTTCGCCGTCCCGGTCGTGACCTTGGCTTTGTAGCACTTGTAGTGGTCGACGTTGTTCGGCCCGGGCTGCGGCGGCGGGCTCGTCAGGCTCTTGGACGTCGGGACGTACAGGAGATCCGGTTTCACGACGTCGAGGAAGAGCTGGGGCAGGAGCTGGTTCTGCACCTTGACGTGCCGCCTGACGAAGCGCGGCGACCCGGCCACCGCCTTGAGCTTGTAGCTCCGGAGATGCGTCTGCGGGTCGAGCACGTCCTGGTTGTTCTTGTTGGCCGGCGTGCAGAGGTCCCGCACCTTCACGAGGTCGAAGTTCCGGTTGTCGAACTGGTCGACCAGGTTGACGGCGGGGATGGTGACGAAGGGGTTGGAGCTCTTCACCTTGTAGCAGAGGAAGTCGTCGGCGCAGCCGTCCGGATCGGGCGTACCGGTGCAAACGCCGCCCTGGCAGGTGTCGCCCGTGGTGCAGCTGTTGTTGTCGTTGCACACGCTGCCGTCGGGCTGGAAGGCATCGGCGGGGCACGTGTTCGAGACCCCGTCGCAGCTGTCGGCGATGTCGCACGGGTTGGTCGCGGGCCGGCAGATCCCGGTGCTCTTCGCGTCCGCCGGACAGCTGTTGTTGACCCCATCGCAGCTCTCGGCGAGGTCGCATGGGCCAGCCGCGGGCCGGCAGACCGCCGTGCTCTTCGCGTCCGCCGGGCAGTTGTTGTTGACGCCGTCACAGCTGTCCGCGACGTCGCACGGGCCGGCCGCCGGCCGGCAGACCGCCGTGCTCTTCGCGTCCGCGGGGCAACTCGTTCCCGTGCCGTCGCAGGTCTCCGCCGGATCGCAGGCTCCCGCCGACGGACGGCACACGAAGGCTCCCGCCGCGCTGTGGAAGGCGTCGGGCGGGCAATCGGCGCTCGTCCCGGTGCAGCTCTCCGGGACGTCGCACGGGCCGGCCGCCGGACGGCAGGTGGTCGTCGGTGGCTCGAAGAGGTCCAGCGGACAGTCGTTGGTCAGGCCGTCGCAGCTCTCGGCGACGTCGCACGGTCCCGCCGCCGGCCGGCAGAAGGCCGTGCTCTTGCCGTCCGCCGGACAGGTCGCGCTCGACCCCGTGCAGTTCTCGGCCGGGTCGCACACGCCCGCCGAGGGCCGGCATTCGACCGTGCTCGGCAGGAAGCCATCCGGCGGGCAGTCGTTCCCCGCCCCGTCGCACTTCTCGGCGGCGTCGCAGGGGCCCGCGGCCGGGCGGCACTCGGCGTTGCTCTTGACGTCGGCGGGACAGGACGCGTTCGATCCCGTGCAGGTCTCCGTCAGGTCGCAGACGCCGGCCGCCGGGCGACACACGGTGCCGGCCGGCAGCAGCGTGTCGGAGGGGCAATCGGCGCTGGCCCCGGTGCAATTCTCGGCGACGTCGCAGTCACCCGCTGCCGGGCGGCACACCGTCGTCGGCGGCTCGAAGGCATCGACCGGGCAGGTGGCACTGGTCCCCGTGCAGTTCTCCGCCACGTCGCATGGACCGGCCGAGGCGCGGCACTCCACCGTACTCGGCATGAAGCCGTCGCTCGGACACGCGCCGCTCGTGCCGTCGCAGAACTCGGGCTCGTCGCAATCGCCGGCCGACGCGCGGCAGAGGGTGCCGGACGGCAAGAAGGAATCGGGGGGACAGGTCGCGGAGCCTCCGGTGCAGTCCTCGACCTGGTCGCAGGCGCCCACCGCGACGCGGCAGGTGAAGCCGGCGGGCTCGAACAGGTCCGGCGGGCAGTCGTTGGTCACCCCGTCGCAGCTCTCGGCGATGTCGCAGGTGCCGGCCGCCGGCCGGCACACGCCGGTCTGCTTGCCGTCCGGCGGGCAGGTGGCGCTCGAGCCCGTACAGTTCTCGGCCGGGTCGCACACGCCGGCCGACGGCCGGCACACGGTCGTGTCGGGCTCGAAGCCGTCGCCCGGACAGTCGTTGCTCACGCCGTCGCAGCTCTCGGCCACGTCGCAGACGCCCGCCGACGGCCGGCAGACCGCCGTGCTCTTGCCATCGGGCGGACACGCGGCGCTCGAGCCGGTGCAGTTCTCGGCCGCGTCGCAGACGCCAGCCGCCGGCCGGCATACGGTCGTCGGCGGCTGGAAGAGATCGGTGGGACAGGTGTTGCTCACCCCGTCGCAGCTCTCGGCCACGTCGCAGACGCCGGCGGTGGGCCGGCAGACCGTGGCGGCTGCCACCTTGGCGTCGGCCGGGCAGGTCGTGCTCGAGCCGCTGCACGTCTCCTGCTGGTCACACGCGCCGGCCGAGGCCCGGCACACTGCCCCGGCGTTGCCGGCCGGGTGCTGGCACGTGACGTTCGTCCCGTCGCACTGGTCGAGCGTGCACGGGTTGGTGTCGGCCGTGCACGCCGTCCCGGCGGATTTCTTCGCGTCGGCCGGGCAGGTCGTGCTCGAGCCGGTGCACGTCTCCTGCAGGTCACACTCCCCCGCCGCGGCACGGCACACCGCGCCCGCGTTCCCCGCCGGGTGCTGGCAGGTCACGTTCGTCCCGTCGCACTGGTCGAGCGTGCAGGGGTTGCTGTCGGCGGTGCAGGCCGTCCCGCTCGCCTTCTTCACGTCGGCGGGACAGGTCGCGCTCGTGCCGCTGCACACCTCCGCCAGGTCGCACTCGCCGGCCGCGCCGCGGCACGTCGTGCTCGACGTCAAGAACTTGCAGTTCGCGCCGCAGCACACGCTGCCCGCGATCCCGGTATCGCAGTCCTCGCCCGCCGCCGCCTCGACCGCGCCGTTGCCGCACAGCGACGTGAGCGTGACGGTCACGAAGTGCCCGTCGCTCGACTGCGTGCGACTCGGGTTGCCGGGATAGCCACAGACGTCGCAGCCGGTCGTCGTGCCGCTCGACTCGCCCTGGCGGATCGACGCCTCGCAGGAGTTGCTGCGCACCGAGCCGTTCCAGGTGAAGCTGAGCGAGTGGCTCTGCGCGACTCCGCCGCTGAAGCGGAAGATCTGCGCCGTGCCACTCGACTGGTTGAACGGCGTATTGGTGTCCCCGCCCCCATTGCCGATGACGCCCGGATCGGCGAGGCTGAGCGTCCCGGAGCTGAGGGCGACGTTCGAGCTCCCGGTCACGCCGCTCGTGTCGGCCGACCCGTCGCAGTTGCTGGCATCGGCGGACCGACCGAGGGCGCCGACCCGCGAGGTCGAGATGTCGAGGCGGTAGCCGCCCACGGCGGTGGCGTTGAACGTGACGTTGTGCTGGGCGTTGCCGCTGGTGTCGTGGGTGCTGGCAACCGTGGTATCGGCGTTGATGTTCCAGGCGTACCGGCTCGTGAACGTGCTGCAGCTCGCGCCACAGGAGACGGTGAACGCGGCCGAGTTGCGGCAGTCGCCGTCGCCACCGCCGCCGCCGCTGCAGGTCGCGCCGGCCGTGCTGTCCGCGGCGCTCGTGAGCTGCGCCTGCGCCCGTGCCCCGCACAGGGCGAGCAGGGCGACGACGAGGGAACCTGCAAGCCAGTCCCGACCGTCGGCACGCTTCATGGCGCCCCCTTCGTGAATGTCGCCTCCGGCACTAGCGGAGCCGGGATGGTCCCGCCCTCACTACTTGCACTTGAGCGTCGCACCTCCCGAGTAGAAGATGCACGCCGGGATGAAGGGCGGCGGACCCGGGAACGTGGCCTCGCCGCACTGGCCGGTCATCGCCTTCGGCGAATCGATCACCATGTCGCCCTTCACCGGGATCTTCGACGGCGGGACGGGGTAGTTGCCGTTCTTGCCACCCACGCCGAACTTGATGAGTCCCGGGGACCTGCTGGAGCTGTCCTTCACCGTGACCTTGTTGATCCCGCTGACGAGCGGCATCACCGTGCCCGCGTTCCGGTAGGTCCACGTGGTGTGGGACGCGTTCACCTTCCACCCCGCCTTGGTGGCGGAGTTGTAGGGGCCGCCGGGGATGGTCGCGTCCAGCACCGTGCCGTTCATGGAGTTGTACACCACGACGCGCACGCCCTTCGTCAGCGGGTCGAGCGGCGGGTTGTACGGGTGCGGCAGGACCATCTGGCCCTTGAACTTGAATCGGTCGTCGCCCGGTGGCGTCGTGAGCCTGCCGATCGTCAGGTTCGGCTTGCTGACGCTGACCGGAATGATGTTGTTGCAGGGGTCGCACGCGTTGCCGATGCCGTCGCCGTCGTCGTCCTGCTGACCGGGGTTCGGATCGCTCGGGCAGTTGTCGGCGGCATCGCAGAGGCCGTCCGCGTCGCTGTCGGGGCTGTGCGCGTCGGCCGGACAGCTCGCGCTCGACCCGGTGCAGTTCTCCGCCGGGTCGCACACGCTGGTTGACGCCCGGCACTCGGTGCTGGCCGGCCTGAACGCATCGGCCGGGCAGGCCGCGCTCGAGCCCGAGCAGGTCTCGGAGACGTCGCAGTCGCCGGCCGCCGGCCGGCACACGAAGCCGGACGGGCGGAGGGCATCCGGCGGACAGTTGTCGGACGAGCCGTTGCAGCTCTCGGCGACGTCGCAACCGCCGGCTGCCGGGCGGCACACGGCGGTGCTCTTCGCGTCAGGCGGGCAGCTCACGCTGGAGCCGTTGCAGGTCTCGGCCGGATCGCACGCGCCCGCCGACGGACGGCACACGAAGGCGCCGCCCGCGCTCTGGATCAGGTCGGGGGGACAGCTCGGGCCGGAGCCCGTGCAGCTCTCCGCGATGTCGCACGGCCCGGCCGCCGCGCGGCACAGGGTCCCCGCGGATTTGAACGCGTCGCTCGGGCACGCGGCACCCGAACCCGTGCAGTTCTCGGCCAGGTCGCAGTCCCCGGCCGCCCCACGGCAGACGACGCTCGACGGCTGGAAGGCATCCGCCGGACAGGTCGGGCTCGAGCCGTCGCAGTCCTCCGCGACGTCGCAGGGACCCGCCGACGCGCGGCACTCGGTCCCCGCAGCCTTGAGGGCGTCGCTCGGGCAGGCAGCGCTCGAGCCGGTGCAGTTCTCGGCGACGTCGCAGTCACCCGCCGACGGGCGACAGACGACACTCGACGACTTGAAGGCGTCCGGCGGGCAGTTGGGGCCCGTCCCGTCGCACGTCTCGTCAACGTCGCAGTCGCCGGCCGCCGACCTGCAGACGAAGGCGCCCCCGTTGCTGCCCTGGAACACGTCGGGTGGACAATCGGCGCTGCTCCCGGTGCAGTTCTCGGCGACGTCGCAGTCACCCGCTGCCGCGCGGCACTCGGTGAGGCTCGACATGAAGCCATCCGGCGGACAGTCGTTGCTCGAGCCGTCGCAGCTCTCCGCGTTGTCGCACGGACCGGCTGCCGGCCGGCAGACCGCCGTGCTCTTGGCGTCGGCGGGACAGGTCGTACTCGTGCCGGTGCACGTCTCCGTCAGGTCGCAGACTCCCGCCGAGGCGCGGCAGACCGCCCCCGCATTGCCCGCGGGGTGCTGACACGTCACGCTCGTCCCGTTGCACTGATCGAGCGTGCAGGGATTGCCGTCGGAGGTGCAGGCGGTGCCGCTCGTCTTCTTCGCGTCGGCGGGGCAGTTGGGCCCGTTCCCCGGACAGTTCTCGGCCAGGTCGCACTCGCCCGCGGCGGCGCGACAGACGGTACTCGCCGAGGCGAACGCGTCCGCGGGGCAGTTGTTGGTCAGTCCGTCGCAGGTCTCCGCCACATCGCAGGTACCGGCGGACGCCCGGCAGACGGTGCCGGCGGGACTCTTGGCGTCAGCCGGGCAATTGGGGCCCGAGCCGTTACAGGACTCGGCCGGGTCGCAGACGCCGGCCGACGCGCGGCACTGCACGCCGTTGAGGAACGTGTCGGGTGGGCAGTTGGGTCCCGTCCCGTCGCACACCTCCTGGTGATCGCAGGTGCCAACCGCCGGCCGGCACACGAACGAACCGCTCGTGCTGCCGAGGAAGACGTCGTTCGGACACCCCGCACTCAGACCGTCGCAGATCTCGGGTTGGTCGCACGGGCCTGCGGGGGCTCGACAGACCGTCCCGAGCGGAGAGCGCGTGTCGGACGGGCAGCTCCCGCTGACGCCGGTGCATACCTCCTGCGGGTCGCAGCCGCCGGCGGAGGGGCGGCACACCGTCCCCGCCAAGACCAATTGACAGGCCGCATCGCAGCACGAGCTCGAGGAGCCGTTGGTGGCGCCCTGGTCGCAGGTCTCACTGAGCGACGTATCGACCACCCCGTCGCCGCAGCGGTGGAGCGTCACGGTGACGAAGTGCCCGTCACTGGCCTGCGTGCGCGAGGGACTTCCGGGATAGCCGCAAACATCGCAGCCCGACGTGGTCCCCGACGATTCGCCCTGGCGGACGGCAGCCTCGCACGAGTTGCTGCGCACCGAGCCGTTCCAGGTGAAGGTGAGGCTGTGGCTCTGCGCCACGCCGTTGCTCGTGCCCATGATGACGGCGCTGCTCGACTGGTTGAAGGGGACGTCCGCGTCCCCACCCCCGTTGCCGATCGAGCCAGGATCGGTGAGGGTCAGCGTGCCCGAGCTGAGCGCCACGTTGGAGGAGCCGGTGATGCCGCTCGTGTCCGCGCTGCCGTCGCAGTTGGACGCGTCGTTCCCGCGGTCCATCGCGCCCACGCGCTGGGTGCTGATGTCGAGGCGGTAGTTCGTGGGCGCGGTGACGTTGAACGAGATGTTGTGCTTCGCATTGCCGCTCGTGTCGTGGGTGCTGAAGACGGTGGTGTCGGCGTTGATGTTCCAGGCGTACCGGCTCTCGAAGGTCGTCCCGTTGTTGATAAGTGACTGCGTGGAGTTCCGGCAGTCGCCGTCGCCGCTTCCACCGCCGCTGCAGGTCGCACCCGACGCGTTGCTCGTTGCCCCGGATATCTGCGCCGCGGCGCGTCCTGCCGGGCCGAGGATCACGGCGAACGCGCACAGTGTCAGCGCCTTCAGGGTGAGACGCACACTCGCTCGACTCATGACACCCCCTCGTTGGACGTCGGCGTCCCGCTGTGGTGGCTGGTTGGCGCGGGGCCGTTGGTAGCACAGGCGCTGTGCGTTCTGTCAAGCAAAAATCGACAAATTCTGGGCCAGCGGGGTCAGAGCCACCAGGCGGAGGCACCCGCGGAGCCGGACACTGCACGACCGGCTTCAGCCGTACGCGCGACTGACGAACCAGAAGACGCCGAGCGCCAGGACAGCAGCCGACCCCGCCTCGACGAGCGCCAGGTGGAGTCGGCTCCGGGTCTGGATCCAACGCACGGCCGGCCACACGAGCGCGACCATGCCGAGCTGTCCGAGCTCGACGCCCGCGTTGAAGCCGAAGAGTGCCGGCACGAGCCGCTCCGTCGGGAGCCGCGCCTCGATCAGGACGGCGGCGAAGCCGAAGCCGTGGACGAGGCCGAACAGGAAGGCGATCCCCCAGCGCAGCGCGCCGGCGCGGGATACCCGGCGGAGCAGCGCGAAGTAGCAGAGCGCGAACAGCGCGACGCCGCCGAGCGTGGCCGCCGGCACCCTGCCCCACCCCGCCGCGGCGGAGACGGCGAGGAGTCCAAGGGTCGTGGCTACCGTCCACGGCAGTACGAACGTTCGTTCGCCGCCGAGCCAGACGTTCTCGGCGGCCACCAGCGCGATCGACAGGCCGATGAGCGCCTCCACCGCGGCGCGGTCGGGCTGGACATAGCCGAGCACCGCGATGCCGAGCGTCAGGCTGTGACCCACCGTGAAGCCGGTCACGAGCCGGGCGACGTCGGCGAGGCCGCCGCCGAGGAGCAGGAGGGCGAGCAGGAAGGCGAGGTGATCGGCGCCGCCGAGGATGTGCTCGACCCCGAGCCTCACGTAGGCGGCGAGCGAAGCCGACGCCGAGGCGCCTGGCGCCCCATGCAGGACCCAGCTCGGCTCGCGCTCGCTGAGGACGCGCTCCGCGGGCGCTGCCGCATCCCGCGTGACGCGCGCGAAGTGCAGGTGGCCGGGCGCCACCTCGAGGAGGAGGTCGCTCCGGATGCCGAGCGCACCCACGGCGGGACAGCCGAGGCGCCACTCGTAGATCACTCGCCCCGGCGGGGCGCTGAGCGCCCGCGGCCCCGCCGTGGCGGCGCATGGGATCTCGCCCGCCACGAGCTGGAGATGGCGCGCCACGTAGGCGCCGAGAGCCGCTTCCCGATCGGCGCCCATCGCCCAGGGGAAGCGGGAGACGTCGAACGCCGCGAGCCCGACGGTGACGAGCGCTTCGCGGCCGCGGATGTCCCAGGTGGAGTACGACGTCGTCCGATCGTGCGCTCCGGCCTGGCCGGCGACGAGGACGAACGCGATCGCGAGCCGCCGCACGATCACGGCAGGCTCGCTGCAACCTCGATCTGACCCCGCCGCCTGAGCTGCTCCAGGTACGTCCGGAGCGCTCGCTCGCCGCTCCGGCGGCGGAACTCGGCCACCACTTCGGGGCGTGCCTCGTCGAGCGGCACGTCGGCGTCCTCGCGCCGCTCGACGACCTGGAGCACGTGGTAGCCCGTGCGCGAGCGGACCGGGTCGCTCACCGCCCCGGGCTCGAGCGCGAGCGCGGCGCGCAGCGCCGTCGGTCCGAGGTAGTCGAGCAGCTTGGCGGGCGGCAGCAGCGCGTCTGGCAGCGGCGCCAGCTCCGGGTCGCCGGCGGCGTCGCGCACGGCGGCGAACGCGTCGCCGTGCCGCAGCCGGTCTGCCGCCCGACGCGCGCGGGCGAGCGCCGCCGGCTCGTCGGCGGCCGTAGCGGCGCGGCACCAGATCTGCCGGACGCGCAGCCGGCCTAGCCGCCGAAGGACGTCGGGCCGCTCGGCGGAGAACGCCTCGAGCTCCGTCTCGCTCGGCTCCCGGTCGGCCGATTCGGCCACGACGCTGTCGATGACGGCGGCAGTCAGCTCCTTCCGCACCCGCGCGTCGCGACGCGCGAGGCCGAGCTCGAGCCCGCGCTCGACGAGGAGCTCCTCGTCGATGAGCCGCTCCAGCACCTGCCGCCGCGCCTCGGCGTCGACGCCGTCGCGACGGTCGGACGCGAGCCCCGCGAGGACGCGCTGGTACTCCTCGGCACCGATCAGCTGGCCGTTGACGCGCGCGACGGCGTCCGGCGGCAGCGAGCGCCCGCCGGCACCGCCGACGAGCCCTGCCGCGGCGGCGAGGATGCCGGCGGCCGCACCGAGCACGAGGAGCACGGTGGCGCGGCGCGAGCCGCCGGGACGCGAGCTCATCGCCGCAGGTAGATGGGCGAGGACCACGCGCGCTCCTCGTTGGGCGCGAGACAGTCGTCGGTGTAGGGTGTGCGGTAGTCGCCGTAGCATGGGTTCACCTTCACGCACTCGCCCTGCGCGTCGTAGGTGCAGCGCAGGCCACCCGCGTTGACCGCCGGCGTCGGCTCCTGGAGCGCGCGCACGTAGTAGACGACGTCCCGTCCGCCGGCGACGAACTCGGGATCCTCGAACTCGACCGTGCAGCCGGCCAGATCAGACGGGCAGTCGTAACGGCGCCACGGGTCCTCGATCAGGCCGCGCACCGGCTCGCCGGCACGCGTCTGGGGCCGGATGCGCACCACCTCGATGCGCGTGATCCGGCGTCGCTCGTCGCCCGGGTTGTAGCACTCGCCCTTGCAGAGGCGCTGGAGCCGCTCGGGCGTGAGCGCGCTCAGCGCATGCGCGGGGCATCCGGGACGCTGCCGGAACGAGCCGACGGCACGGACGCGGAAGCGAGGGGTCGTCTCGAGCCGCGTGTCCGAGCCCATCGGCAGGGGAGCGTCCGGCGCGTTCAGCAGGTCGAACCAGAGGAGGATGCGCTCCCCGCTCGTGCCGTAGACTTCCCGGCGCTTGAGCGCGGTCCAGATCGCGTCGCGGTCACGTCCCTCGGCGTGCACGGCGACGAGGCCGCCGGTCATGAAGAAGGACGCCTGCCGCTCGAAGTCGAGGATCTGGAGATTCCGGATGGGGTTGTCGCCGCCCTGGGTGATGATGTCGACCGGCATCGACTCCGGTGCGGGCGCGCTGTGGGGCACGATGCGCGCGAACCACGCCGCGTCGCGAGGGCCCGCGGCTTCCGTCATGCCGTGGCGGGCGAACTCCTTGTATCCCGTGCCAGGACGCGCGGAGTGGTTGTCGCTCGACGCGATGAAGCCGAAGCGAAAGCGGCGCGGATGGGCCGGGTCGTCGAAGTTCGAGATGGCGAGCGCGTACTGCGCCGAGTTGCCCGGACGCATGTTGAAGGCGGGGTCGAAGCAGTCGCGGCACTGCCCGCAGTCCTTCCAGTCCTCGACCGTCGTGCCCGGCACCGTCAGCCGCCCGCCGACTCCGGCGCGGAGATAGTTGAGACGTGCCGCCTGCACGCGCCGCTCGCACTCCTCGCGGGGCGCGCCGCCGCAGCGCGCGCGGATCAGCTCGCCCGCGCGCCAGCAGCAGGGCTCGTACGTCCTGGTCGGCTCCGGACAGATCGGCTTCCCCTGGGCGTCCCAGTCGATCTCCTTCCAGTCACGGTACTCCTCCGAGTTCCCGTGGCCGGAGAAGACCTCGATGAGCGTCTGCCGCTCCGGGTCGTCCTGCGCGGCGGTCAGCTGCTTGTCGAGCCTGGTCCCGGGCGGCGTGTAGAGACCCCAGGTCGTGCCGTGCGGGATGACGATCGTGTCGAAGCCCCATTGCGCGAGCTTCTCGTAGAGCTCCTGCGGCGTCTGGGCCGCCTCGTGGCAATCGGCGGGCAGCGTGCGCGTGTCGACGCCCGGCGGGCAGAGCGGCACGTCGCGCAGCTCGAGCTGGAACTGCTGGAAGTCGAAGTAGCGCTGGCGGTTCGCCCAGTCGTGCAGCGGAAACTGGATGCGCTGCCAGAGAGGAGCCATCACGCGCATCGCGCCGATCAGCTGGCGGTTGAGCGCGCTGATCGGGCGCCGCGGCACGTGATCGTCGTCCGTGTCGCGGAAGATGACGTTCTTGTGTCCGTAGTGGTCGGCAGGCGTCGTCCCCACCTGCGTCCACTCCCAGCCGAGGAAGGCGACGAGGTCGGGGTTGTGCGGGTCGCCCGCCACCGCGTTGCACTGCCGGATGGACTCCCTGGTCTCCGCCCAGTGGCGCGGCGAGATCGCCTCCGCGTGGTCGTTGATGCTCCAGAAGTCGAGGCTCGAGCAGAAGCGGGCGAAGTCGCAGGCATCCGCGGGCGGATGGACGCCCTCGCCCTGGAGCATCGGCAGGCTCGCGATGAAGGCGTCGGCCGAGAAGGTGGTGTGCACGTGGAGATCCCCGAAGAGGATCTGCTTGCTCGCCCTGACCGCCTCCGGCGCAACCCCCGCGGCCGCACGCGCCTCCTCCGCGGCGCGCCCCGCGACGACCGGCGGCGGCACGCGGGCGCGTGTCACCTCGCCCGGTCCCTGGTGCTGGCCACGCCCACATGCTACGAGGCCGCCGATCAGGAGCACTCCGAGCGCAAGCCGTCTCGACACTACCCGTCCTCCCCGCGGACCCCGCTGGGTCGGCCGGCCCTGGTAGCACGCGGGAAATTTCACCGTCAATGCGAAGAGGTACGTGATGGACGTCCTGCGCACGCCCGACGAGCGGTTCACGAACCTTCCCGGCTATGCCTTCACGCCCCACTACCTCGAGGTCGACGGTCTGCGCATCCACCACGTCGACGAGGGTCCGCGGGGCGCACCGCCCGTGCTCCTGCTGCACGGCGAGCCATCGTGGTCCTACCTGTACCGCAGGATGATCCCGCTCCTCACCGCGGCCGGATTCCGCGCCGTCGCCCCGGATCTCGTCGGCTTCGGCCGTTCCGACAAGCCCGCGTCTCCCGCGGACTACACCTACCAGCGCCACGTCGACTGGATGCACGGCGTGCTCGAGGCGCTCGACCTGCGCGGCGTGACGCTCGTCTGCCAGGACTGGGGCGGGCTCATCGGCCTGCGACTCGCCGCGGAGCATGCGGAACGGTTCGCGCGGATCGTCGCCGCCAACACCTTCCTCCCGACCGGCGATCGCCCGCCGGGCCCCGCCTTCCTCGCCTGGCAGCGCTACTCGCAGGAGACGCCGGAGCTGCCCGTCGGGCGCATCGTCCAGGCCGGCTGCGTCACCGAGCTCGCGGCGGAGGTGATCGCCGTCTACGACGCACCCTTTCCCGACGAGCGCTACAAGGCCGGGGCGCGGCGCTTCCCGCTGCTCGTCCCGACCTCGCCCGATGACCCGGCCGCGCCGGCGAACCGCCGGGCGTGGGAGGCCCTCCGCCGCTGGGAGAAGCCCTTCCTCACCGCCTTCAGCGACTCGGACCCGATCACGCACGGCGCCGACGCGTTCCTGCGCGAGGCGGTTCCGGGCGCGCGCGGCCAGCCGCACACGATCATCACGGGAGCCGGCCACTTCCTCCAGGAGGACCGGGGCGAGGAGATGGCCCGGGTGGTGCTCGACTTCATCCGCCTCACCGAGGAGGCTGCCCACTAGGAAGCCGACCCAAGACTTCGTCTTGGGTCGCAAAGCGAGGATGTGCGCCGCGTGAGCACGCGACCGTCATGCCGCGGCCGGCGAAGCCGGCGCGGCAAAAGGAGCCGGACACGTCAACGACCCGAAGCCCGCAGGCCAAGACGGGGGAAGCGCGTGCCAGTTTGCCGCGCTGGCTTCGCCAGCCGCGGCACGACGGCGGCGCGTGATACCGACGCCACATGCTCGCGTCCGTTTCGCGACCCAAGAAGTCTTGGGTCGCGCTCCCCCGCCGCGGTTGTCGAAACCTTCGCCTTGCACTAACGTCCGCGCCCGCCCGCGCCCAGAAGACGGACGGGCGACCTCGTGAGCCCAGTGACCCGCGCGACCGCGCGCTCCGACCTTGCCAGCCGCCCGTCGGCGGGCCTCGGGCGCGGCCTCGCCGTCCTGCTCGTGGCCGCCGTTCTCGCCGTCTACGCCCCGGCGCGGCTCCACGAGTTCGTGAACTACGACGACCCCGACTACGTGAGCGAGAACCGCCACGTGCGGAGCGGCATCAGCCTCGAGAACGTCCGCTGGGCGATGACGACCGGCCACGCCGCCAACTGGCATCCGCTCACGTGGGTCTCGCACATGCTGGACTGCGAGCTGTTCGGCCTCGACGCGACCGGTCACCACTGGACCAACGTCGTCATCCACACGGGCGGCGCGCTGGCGCTGTTCGCGGCGCTGGCGCGCATGACGGGCACGCTCGGCCCGGCGGCGTTCGTTGCCGCGCTCTTTGCCGTCCATCCGCTTCACGTCGAGTCCGTAGCCTGGGTGGCGGAGCGGAAGGACGTGCTCGCCGGCCTGTGCTGGATGCTCACGCTCCTGGCCTACCAGCGCTACGCCGTCCAACCCGCACTGCGGCGCTATCTCGTGACCCTTCTCTGCTTCGCGCTCGGCCTCATGTCGAAGCCGATGGTGGTGACGCTTCCCCTGGTGCTTCTTCTCCTCGACGCCTGGCCACTCGGTCGCCTCCGCGAGCGAGGAGATCTCCCGGCGCTCGCGTGGGAGAAGGCGCCGTTCTTCGCGCTCGCCGCCGGTGCCGGCGCGATCACCTTCTGGGCCCAGCGCCGCGCCGGCGCGGTGGCCGACCTCGGAGGGCCCGCGCTCGGCACGCGGGCCGCCAACGCCCTGGTCTCCGCGGCGCGCTACATCCTGCAGACGGCGTGGCCCAGCGGGCTGGCGATCTTCTATCCCTTCCGGCCACCTTCCGCGGCGGCGGTGGCGGGGGCGGCGGCGGCGCTCGGTGGCATCTCGCTCGTCGTCGCGCTCGTGGCGCGGCGGCACCCTGCCGTCGCGGTCGGCTGGCTCTGGTACCTCCTCACCCTGTTGCCCGTGATCGGGCTGCTCCAGGTGGGCAATCAGGGGATGGCGGACCGCTACACCTACATCCCGTCGGTGGGTCTCTTCATCGCGGTCGCGTGGGGCCTGCCGTCGGTCCTGCCCCTGGGGCGCCAGCGGAGCGTGCTGCTCGGCGCCGTGGCGTCGGTCCTGGTCGTTGCGTGCATGGCGGCGGCGGCGCGCCAGGCCCGGGTGTGGCGAGACAGCCGGACGCTCTTCGCGCACGCGCTCGGAGTCACGACCGACAACTACGTAGCCCACAACAACCTCGGCCGGGCGATCGCCGGACACCTCGCGCTCTACCGGACCGGGGTGCCCTTGCACCGGTCCCCGCCGGCGCCGCCATGAGCCGCGCGCCGTCCCCAGGCGGGAAACCGTGCTGAACGGCAAGAAGATCGTCGTCGTCATGCCGGCCTACAACGCCGCGCGCACGCTCCGGCAGACTTACGACGAGGTGATGGCCCAGGGGGTGGTCGACCGCGTCATCGTCGTCGACGACGGCAGCCACGATGCCACGACGGCCATCGCCAGGACGCTTCCCGGCGCCCGCGTGCACACCCACCCGGTCAACCGCGGCTACGGGGCGAACCAGAAGACCTGCTACCGGCTCGCGCTCGAGGAGGGCGCCGACGTCGTCATCATGGTCCACCCCGACTACCAGTACACGCCGCGGCTGATCCCCGCGATGGTTTCGCTCGTCGCGAGCGGCCTCTACCCCGCCGTCCTCGGCTCGCGCATCCTCGGCGGCCGCGCCCTGGCGGGCGGCATGCCGCTCTGGAAGTACGTCGGCAACCGCGTCCTCACGCTCGTCCAGAACATCCTGCTCGGCGCGAAGCTCTCGGAGTACCACACCGGCTATCGCGCCTTCGCGCGCGAGGTGCTCACTCGGCTGCCGCTCGACGCTAACTCCGACGACTTCGTGTTCGACAGCCAGCTCCTCGCCCAGATGCGCTGGTTCGGCTATCTGATCGCCGAGGTGACCTGCCCGACGAGATATTCCCCGGAGGCGTCCTCGATCGGGCTGGGGGGCAGCATCCGCTACGGGATCGGCTGCGTTCGGACCGCGATCATCTATCGCCTCGCGAAGATGCGTCTCGTTACCTCGCCTCTGTTTCCGTACGAGGGGGCCCAAGGGAAGACTTGACCCCCGACGCCGAGATATGGGTTTCATCACGCTCGAAGTGCCCGCACCCGCCATGCAGTGCCTCGACCTCGACAGGCTGAACGAGACCGTCCTCGCCGAGCGGGAGCGGTTCGCCGCGGCCGCGCCCTTCCCGCACGTCGTGCTCGACGACCTCCTCTACCCCGACGTCGCCGACGCCGTCGTGCGCGAGTTCGACGCCGCGCGCGACGGCTGGCAGTTCTTCCAGCACTTCAACGAGAAGAAGATCGCGCTCAACGACCCCTCGCGGATGGGGCCTGCGAGCCGGGCGGTGATCGCCGACCTCCAGTCCGACGCGTTCGTCCGGGCCCTCGACCGTCTGGTGGGGATCGAGGGGCTTCTCGCCGACCCGGAACTCGACGGGGGCGGGCTGCAGCAAACGCTGCCGGGCGGCTTCCTGAACGTGCACACCGACTTCCTCGCCCACTCCAAGCGCAGGACCTGGAGCCGCCAGGTGAATCTCCTTCTCTTCCTCAATAAAGAGTGGGAGGAGTCGCACCGGGGGTGGCTCGAGTTCTGGGACCCCCGGGTCACCCGTTGCGTGCGGCGGATCGAGCCGATTTTCAATCGCTGCGTGGTTTTCCGCACCAGCGCCACGTCCTTCCACGGCGTGCCGGCCGGGGTAGCGTGCCCGGAGGGGGACTCGCGCAAATCGATCGCGCTCTACTACTTCCGCGACGAGGGGAAGACCTGCCCGCTCCGGCCGACCCGCTACGTCCCGCTGCCGGGCGACTCGGCGCTCCGACGGGCGCTCATCCGCGCGGACCGGTGGCTGATCGCCGGGTATTCCTTCATGAAGCGCTACACCCCGTTGAGAGACGCCATGGCGAGCAAGATCCTGAAACACCTCTGAGCCCGGCGTCCGGTGGCTGCCCGAGTCGCCCGTTCGGCTGCCCGCGCGGGCCGCTCGTCCGGGCCGCGTTGCGGTCCCGGCGCGACTCACGGTAGTAGCTGAGCGGCGTCGCGGCGCCGCTGCGCCGCGGCCGAAGAGCCAAAGGAGGAGCGAGTTCGATGGCAGACGACAGACAGAAGCGACGTCAGGAGCTGGCCGCCACGCTCGAGGGCCGCTCGGACGAGGAGATCACGCAGGGCGTCGTCGCGCAGGGCGCCGACACCGTGCTCGGCCAGATCTTCGCCGGCATGGTCGAGGCCTTCCTGCCCCAGAAGGCCGGGAGCCAGAGCGCCGTCATCCAGTACGACATCAACGTCGGCGGCACGGTGCACAGCTACCAGCTGAAGATCGCCGGCGGGAAATGCGAGCTGGTGAAGGGCGCGGCCGGGCCGGCGCGCGTCACGCTCACCCTCCAGGCGCCGGACTTCCTGCGGCTGGTCACGGGCACGCTGAACGGTATGCAGGCCTTCATGACCGGGAAGCTGAAGCTCACGGGCGACATGATGTTCGCCCAGGTCATGCAGGGCTGGTTCGAGCAGTGAGCACGGCGAAGGTCGGCTCGATCGAGCTCTACTACGAGGAGCACGGGAGCGGGGACCCGCTGCTCCTCATCATGGGGCTTGCCGCCGACTCGCGCGCCTGGCTGTTCCAGGTTCCCGACTTCGCCCGCCGTTATCGCACGATCAGCTTCGACAACCGGGGCGTGGGGCGGAGCTCCAAGCCGCCCGGCCCCTATACCATGCATCAGATGGCCGACGACGCGGCCGGTCTGCTCGACGTGCTCGGGATCGCACGCGCCCACGTCGTCGGCGTGTCGATGGGCGGCATGATCGCCCAGGAGCTGGCGCTCCGGCATCCCGGGCGCGTCCGGGGTCTTGTCCTCGGCTGCACGTTCCCCGAGCCCGACAGCGCGGTCGAGCAGCAGCGGCAGTTCTCCGTCTCGCAGTTCGGCGGGCGGATCACGGCGACGGGCGAGATGCAGATCGACCTCCAGGCGCTCGATCCGCTCCAATTCTTCCAGCACCTCCTGCCCCGCGTCTTCAACCAGTCCTTCATCGACACCGAGCTCCCGAAGCTCATCGAGCTCTTCTCCGGCGCGCTCGAGTACGGCTTCAGCCTGGAGGCGATCCTCGGCCAGGTGCAGGCGGTGATGGGACACCGAACTACGGAACGGCTGCACCAGATCATCGCTCCCACCCTCGTCATCACCGGCGACGCGGACCTGCTCGTGCCGCCCGCGAACTCCGACGTCCTGGCCCGCCACATCCCGGGCGCCCGGCTCGTCAAGGTCCCGGGCGGCAGCCACGGCTTCAACTTCGAGACGCCCGACCTCTTCAACCGCCACGTCCTGGACTTCCTCGCGACCGTTTCTGCATGAGTCCGAAGAGCCCGCCCGACGCCTGGGTCGCGATGCCGAGCGAGGCGCAGGTGCGGGCCGTGCTGCCGCGCGACGCCGATCAGCCCTACGACTTCGGCTTCGGCTTCGACGACCGCGGCTGTCTCGAGGTCGCCCACGTGGTCGGCATCTTCAACTACCTGACGCGCCTGGCCGACGGGTTCGGGCTGCGGCTCGATGCCCAGACGGAGGCCGCGGGGGCGACCGGAGTGCCGCTGCGCCGACCTCGCTGAAAGCACCGAGGCCGCCGGAGTCGCCTCCGACGGCCTCGCTCACTTCAGGCTCCCCGGGCCGGACTCGAACCAGCGACCAATCGGTTACACCCGGTCCGCCGTTTCCGGCGGGGGTGGACTATCTCATCACCCTGGGCTGCCGAGCAGCCTGTAGGTGGCGGGCGCTCGTGGGGAGATTATTCTTCCGTCACTCCCTAGTCTCTGCACCTTCCCTCCGCCCTTCGCTCTCGGAAGGCTTGGCTCAGGGTTCCCGTATGCGCGCCGCACTTAGGCTTCCCTGAATTCACCCGCTTTTCACTCACCGGTTTCCCGATGAGGCTGCGCTGAGCACAGCCGATCGCTCTACCTACTGAGCTACCGGGGAACGCCGGACCTATAACGAAAGTCCGCGGCGCGCGCAAACCTCACATCTCACGCCGGCCCTCGAGCGCGCGACCGACGGTCATGACGTCGGCGTACTCGAGGTCCCCGCCCACCGGGATACCGTGCGCGATGCGCGTCACCCGGATGCCGAGCGGCTTCAGCAGCTTGGCCAGGTAGAGGGCCGTGGCCTCGCCTTCCGCCGTCGGGTTGGTGGCGAGGATCACCTCGCGCACCGGGGCGCCGCCGAGACGGGCGAGGAGCGGCTGGATCTTGAGCTCGTCCGGCCCGACGCCGTCGAGCGGCGCGATCGTGCCGTGCAGCACGTGGTAGCGGCCGCGGAACTCGTGGACGCGCTCGACGGCGAGCAGGTCGGCCGGCTCCTCGACCACGCAGATGACCTCGGGGCTGCGCTCGGGATCGGTGCAGATCGGGCACGGGTCCGTCTCGGTGAGGGCGAAGCAGACGGAGCAGAGCCGCGTCTCGTCCTTGACCGCGACGAGGGCGTCGGCGAGCGCCTGCGCGTACTGCCGGTCCGCCCGGAGGATGTGGAACGCCAGGCGCGCCGCCGTCTTCTCGCCGATCCCCGGCAGCTTGGTGAGCTGCTCGATCAGCCGGGTCATCGACGGGGTCTGGGCCATTCGGCCGCCTCCCTAGGGCATGCCGGGCAGCTTGATGCCGAGGCCGAGGCCGCCGGCCACCTTCCCCATCTCGTCGGCCATCAGCTTCTGCGCCGCCCGGATGCCCTCGTTGACCGCCGCGACGATCAGGTCCTGCAGCATCTCGACGTCGGGTGCCTCGAGCAGCGAGGGCTCGATGCGGATCTGTACCAGCTCGAGCTTGCCGTTGACGACCGCCGTCACCATCCCGCCCCCGGCGCTCGCCTCGACGGTACGGGCGCCGATCTCCTGCTGCACCGACGCGAGCTTCTCCTGCAGCTGCTGCGCCTGCCGGAAGAGCCCCCCGAGGTCGAATCCCTTGCTCACCGGCCGCTCCTTTCAGCGCTCGTCGCGGTCACGGACGCCGCGTACCTCACCGCCGAAGATCTCGACCGCCGCCTGCACCAGCGGATCCGCGAGCGTCTCCTCGGTCCGGCGCCGCGCGCGGCCGAGCGGCGTGTCCCCCGCTTGCTCGGGCGGCACGGGACCGACCTCGACGCGGAGCGCGCGCCCCCAGACCTCGGCGGCGATCGCGCCGAGGCGCGCGACCGTCTCGGGCCGGCTCACGTCGCGGCGCAGCGCCTCGTTCTCGATCCCGATCCGGATCGAGGTCTCGTCGGCGCTCACCAGCTTGCCACCGGCGAGCGCGAGGTAGAGGGAGACCTTCTCCTCGCGCACGCGCGCGAGGAACTGCTCCCAGAGCCGCTCCCCGGACTGCACCTTGACCGACTTGGGTGCCGCCGGCGAGCCCGCCGCGACATTCCCCCCTGCGCTGCCTGCGCCGAGCGCTTCGAGCCGGCGCAGGATCTCGTCGACGGGCAGGAGCGGCGGCAAGGTGGCGAGCCGCAGCACCGCCATCTCGAGCACGAGCTGCGGGTCGACCGTCCGCGCCGGCGCGGCCAGGACCTCGTCGGCCTCGAGCAGGAGCCGGAAGAAGCGGTGCAGGTCGTCGGCCGAGCGCCGCTCGGCCTGGGCCGTGAGCGCCTCGGCCTCCGCCTCGGGCAGCTCGGCGAGGAGCTGCCGGTCGCCCGTCACGCGCAGCACCGTGAGGTTCCGGACGTGATCGAGGAGGTCCCGGCAGAAGCGCTGCGGATCGTAGCCGTGGGCGTGGAGCGCGGCGAGGTCGCGCACGCAGGCGGCCGCATCGCCGCCGAGCGCGTGGTCCGCCACCGCAATCACCAGCCGGCGGTCGGCGGCGCCGAGGATCTCCCGCACCGTCGCCTCGTCGGCCGCCGCCTCGCCGGCCGCCAGCACCTGATCGAGCAGCGACTGCGCGTCCCGCAGGCTGCCTTCCGCCTCGCGTGCGACGAGCGCCAGCGCGTCGTCGGAGAGGCCGACGCCTTCGCCGCGGGCGATCTTCTTCAGCTGCTCGAGCAGCTCGCCGAGCCCGATGCGCCGGAGGTCGTAGCGCTGGCAGCGGGAGAGCACGGTGGGGAGGACCTTGTGCGGGTCGGTGGTGGCGAAGATGAACTTCACGTGCGGCGGCGGCTCCTCGAGCGTCTTCAGGAGGGCGTTGAAGGAGTGCTGGGAGAGCATGTGCACTTCGTCGATGATGTAGATCTTGAAGCGGCTCCGGATCGGCTGGTGCGCGACCGTCTCCATGAGGTCCCGCATCTTGTCGACCTGGGTGTGCGAGGCGCCGTCGATCTCGAGCACGTCGAAGGCACGTCCCTCGCCGATCTCGCGGCAGTTCGTACACTCGTTGCAGGGCTCCTGGCCAACCCCGCGCTCGCAGTTGAGCGCCTTCGCGAGGAGACGCGCCGTCGTCGTCTTGCCCACCCCCCGCGGCCCGGCGAAGAGGAAGGCGTGGGCGACGCGGCCCGCGGCGATGGCGGCCTGGAGCGTGCGCGTCACGTGCTCCTGCCCGACGACCTCGTCGAACCGTTGGGGTCGGAGACGGCGGGCGAGCACCTGGTACGTCATCGGTGGAGGGCCCGCCGCGAGGCGCCCGGCGGTGGAGGCTAGGGCGCCCTGCGGCACAGAGAGACAGTCGGTACCGCTGCTTCCTTCCGGACCTGACGGGGTTCGCGACGCTCTCTTGCGCAGGACCTAACCACCACCGCCCAGCGCCCCGCGGAGGTGACGGTCAGCGTACCCGGCTTGGTCACGAGGCGCAAGGCGACGCGGACAGAACGAGCGGAGAGGGAGGGATTCGAACCCTCGGTACCTTGTGGGTACACACGCTCTCCAGGCGTGCCCCTTCGGCCGCTCGGGCACCTCTCCGGGAAAAGCCACGCTCGCAAAAGTTGAGCGGGCGCGCAAGCGAACGGCTGGAGGTGTCGCGGGTTTTTCTGGACACGGCGATTGCCGACATCGTACAAGAGCGCGGTGCCGGTCCTGCAAGCGCGACGTCACGGAGCGCGGGCCTCGCATGACGTACGTGCCGCTGCTCGACGCCGCCGCCTCGCATGGCTGGCGGAATTCATCGTCCTCGTGGCTCTCGCCTCACCCGTGCATGCGCGTCGCTGTCCCCCGGATGCGGTCCAGGTGGGCCCGATCTGCGTCGACAAGTACGAAGCGAGCGTTTGGTCCATTCCGCCCAAAGACGACCAGCTGATCGGCAAGGTCCGCAGGGGCAAGGCAACCGTCGCGCAGCTGGCGGCGGGCGGTGCCGTCCAGATGGGCGCGATCCCGATGACCGGGTGCACCGGCTTCGATTACGGTCCGGACTTCCCGCCCAGCGGCAACTGGACCGCGCCACTCTATGCGGCGTCGGTGGCGGGCGTGCCGCCGAGCACGTGCGTCACCTGGTTCCAGGCCGAGCAAGCCTGCCGGCTCTCCGGCAAGCGCCTGCTTCGGAACGAAGAGTGGCAGGCCGCCGCGGCCGGCACGCCGGACCCGGGCGTGAACGACGACCACACTGCCACGTGCGCAACCAACTCGGACTTCGCTGCGCTCACCGGCGCGCGCAGCAGCTGCATCTCCCGGTGGGGCGCGCACGACATGGCGGGAAACGTCTGGGAATGGGTCGCAGAATGGATCAACCCGGGCGTTGGGTGCACCTTCTGGGACAGCGCGCACGGTGGCGACCTCAGTTGCATGGGAGTTCCCCAGCCCGCCGCGCCGCCCGCGGGCGCCACCGCCCGCGAGCTGGTCTCGTTCGATGCCAACCTCCCGGGCGCGATCATTCGCGGCGGCAACTACGCCACCGGCGACCGCAACGGTATCTTCGCCATCTACGCCGCGGTGAATCCGTCGAACATCAGTCGCAGCACCGGGTTCCGCTGCGCCGACTGACCTCGCGGATCGAGCGGAGAGGGGGGGATTCGAACCCCCGGAGCCGCAAGGGCTCACACGATTTCGAGTCGTGCCGTTTCAACCGGGCTCACGCACCTCTCCCCGGGTTCCCCGCGTAGCACAGCGTCGACGGGCCGGCCACCGCGGCTCACCGCGCCCGCGCTCGACGTGCGCGAAAGAATCCCTGGACGACGGCGCGGCACTCGTCCTCGGCCAGGCCGGCATCGACGACCATGCGATGGTTGAGCCGCCGGTCCCCCGCCAGGTCGAAGAGCGACCCGGCGGCGCCTGCTTTGGGATCCGCGCAGCCGTAGACCAGCCGCGCGATGCGCGCCTGGAGCGCGGCGCCCATGCACATGACGCACGGCTCGACGGTCACGTACAGGACCGCCCGGGGCAGCCGGTAGTTCCCGGCCACGCTCGCGGCGGAACGCAGCGCGCGGACCTCGGCGTGGCCCGTCGGGTCGGCCTCGGCGATGCTGGCGTTGCCGGCACGGGCGAGCAGGAGGCCGTCCCGCACGACGACCGCGCCGATCGGCACCTCGCCCCGCGCCCCGGCCGCCCGCGCCTCGCGCAGGGACTCCTCCATCCACCGGCGGTCCTCGGCGGCGGAGACATCGCGCCGGGCGGCGGCGCGAGGCCGTCGCCCGGCGTGGAATCGGTCCGCTACTTCTTCTCCTCCTTCTTTCCCATGTCGCCCGCCTTCTCGCCCCCCTTGGTCTCGCTGGCGGCCTGATCCTGACACTTCTTCACGTCCGACTCACTGATGACCATGGTCTCGGCCACATCCTTCACGGTGCGGCCGGTTCCCAGGTACTTGTTCACCTGCTTGCAGTTGACTTCTCCGGCCATGCCGAGTCCCGCCGTACCCAGAATCAGCCCCCCTGCGATCACGAGAACACCAAGCTTCATGCCGAAGCCTCCTTGCGCCGACGCGCCGTTGTGGGATGCCAGGGGAAAAACCGCTGGCTCGCCGTATAGCAACGCCTCCTCCGCAAGGGAAGTTACGGAGCGCGAGCGCCGCAGCGTTTGACGCGCCACCCGCGCGCTGGACAAGGTGCGGCGCCGGGGCGTAGATGTGCACTCGATGCGGCGGCTCACGGCCGCGCTGGCGCTCGGGCTGATGGTGCCCCGGGGCGCACGGCCGGCCGTTCTCGAACGGGTGGAGGTCGTGGAGGACGGGGGACCCGTGGTGCGCCTCCACGTCTCGGAGCCCGTCAAACCGGTCGCCCACGCCCTGGCGGGGCCCGATCGCATCTACCTCGACCTGCCCGTGACAGCGACCGCCCCCGGAGCCCAGGCGGTGACCCGCGGCGTGGGCCCATTGTTGCGGGTGCGGACGGCGCGCTTCGACGCCGGTACGGTGCGGGTGGTGCTCGACCTCGCTGCGGCGGTGCCATTCACGCTCGAGACGGACGCGCGCACGGTCGTCGTGAGGCTCGGTCCAGGCCGGACGGAGGCGGCACCCCCTCCCCCGGCCAGCCAGCCGGAGGCCGCTCCGGCGCCCGAGCCGGCCGGACCGCCATCCGCGGCTCCCTCCGCGTCCGCTGCTCCCTCCCTGCCCGCGGTGGCCCCCGAGCCGGAAACGAAGCCGCCCGACCTCGGGACCGGGCCACCCGCTCCTCGAACCGAGCCGCCTGATCTCCGAGCCGAACCCCCTGCTCCCGCGCCTGAGCCACCCCGTGTCGCGGAGGAGGCACCCCGGACGGCCCCGGAGCCTTCCGGACCCGGCCGACCCCCCGTCAAGCCGCCTGGCGTCCAACCCCCTCTCGCGGCAGCCCGGCCGCCCGCGCCGACCGACCGCCACGGCTCGGGGGAGAGGGCCCTCCCGCTGGTCATCATCGATCCGGGCCATGGGGGGCACGATCCGGGGGCCGCCGGGGTCGGCGGGGTCATCGAGAAGGACGTGGTCCTGGACATCGCCCGGCGGCTGGCAGTGAAGCTCGCCACGCGCCTGCCCGTCTCGGTGGTCCTCACTCGTCTCGACGACTCCTACGTGCCGATCGAGCGCCGGGTGCCGGAAGCGGCGGAGGCGGCGCTGTTTCTGTCCCTGCATGCGAATGCCTGCCGCGACCCGAGCGCCCGGGGCGTGGAGGTCTTCTACGGCGGCGGTGCCGGCGCGCCGGGCGACCCGATCGCCGCCGACCGCGCCATGCGGCTCGGCCGGGCGGTCGAGTCCGCGCTCGCCACGGTGGTCGGCGGCGTGCGCGGCGACGCGCGGCCGGGGACCTTTGCCGTCCTCGCGCGCAACGCCGTGCCGGGGGTCCTGGTCGAGATCGGGTACCTCACCCACCCGGGCGACGCCGCGCGGGCCTGCGACGGGGCCTATCAGGACCTCCTCACCGACGCGCTGGTCGAGGGCGTACGGGATTTCCTGCGCGTTTCCGCGCCCGTGCTATGAGCTGCGGCGTTTGACACTCGCGTCTCGGCGGTGCAGGGTTTAGAAAGCATGAAAAACCCCGCCTACGATGAAGAAGACCTGGTTCAGCTCGCCACCCGCATCCCGCGCCGCGTGGCGCGTGAGCTCAAAGAGTTCTGCGTGCGCAATGACGTGCGGTTGCAGAGCTTCGTGAGGACCGCGCTCGCCGAGAAGCTCACCCGGATGCGGCGTGGGGCCGTCGTCCGGCCGACCAGCCGCGCTCGGGCCTGAGCCGACTCGCGGCCCCCGCCGGCTGCGATCCAATGGCTGCCTTCCCGGAAGGCGGCGCCGCGCGGTCTGCTACGCCAGGCGTGTACTGACGACCTGGAGCTCGCAGAACTCCTCGATGCCCCAGCGGCCGTTCTCCCGGCCGATGCCGCTCCACTTCATCCCGCCGAACGGCGCGAAGGCACCCGTGTCGATGTGCTGGTTGACCCACGCGGTCCCGCACTCGAGCCGCTGGGCGATCTCCTCGCCGCGGCGCACGTCGGCCGTCCACACCGAGCCGCCGAGCCCGTAGTGTGAGCGGTTGGCCTGCGCGACGGCGTCCTCGACGTCGGCGTACGGGATGACCGGAAGCGCCGTCCCGAACTGCTCCTCGTCGACGAGGCGGACCCCCTCGCCGACGCCGGTCACCAGCGTCGGCGGGTAGAAGTAGCCCGGGCGCGACAGCGGCGCGCCGCCCACCTCCACCTTGCCCCCGGCGCGGCGCGCATCGTCGACGAGCTCCCGGACGCGTTCGAACTGCGGCCGGTTGTTGATCGGCCCGAGCTCGGTATCCGGCTCCAAGCCGTCCCCGAGCTTGACCTGCCGGGCGAGCGCCGCCAGCGCGTCGACCAGCGGCCGATACGTCCGCTCGTGCACGTAGAGCCGCTTGATGGCGATGCAGATCTGGCCGGAGTTGGTGAAGGCGCCCCAGAACAGCCGCGGCGCCACCTGCGCGGGATCCACGTCCGGCAGCACGATCGCCGGGTCGTTGCCGCCGAGCTCGAGCGTCACCCGCTTCAGGTCCTCGGCGGCCGCCCGCATGATCTTCTTGCCGGTCGGCACGCTGCCCGTGAACGAGATCTTGCGCACCTGGGGATGCGCCGTCATCCAGGCGCCCACCTCGTCGCTGCCGCCGATCACGTTGAGCGTCCCGCGCGGCACCACGGGACGGAGCACCGCACCGAGCGCCAGGGAGGAGAGCGGCGTGAAGGGCGACGGCTTGGCGACCACGGTGTTGCCCGTGACGAAAGCCGGTCCGATCTTGGCGACCAGCGTCGCCACGGGGTAGTTCCAGGGCGTGATGGCCGCGGTCACGCCGAGCGGCTTCCGCACGACCGTCACGCGAACCTTCTGATCCTCGCGCAGGACCTCGCGCGGGATGGGTTCCTCCGCGTAGCGCTTGAGGAGCCGCGCCGCCCCCCTCACCTCGCCCGTCGCCTGCGCGAGCGGCTTGCCCTGCTCCAGGCAGACGAGCCGCCCGAGTTCGTCGGCCGCCGCCGCCAGCGCCTCGCTCATCGCCGCGAGCGTCCGCCGCCGGCCGGCCTCGTCTCGGCTCCACTCGCCGGCAAAGGCGCGCGCCGCGGCGCCCATCGCGGCATCCACCTCCTCACGCGTCGCGTCAGGGCAGCGTGCGAAGGGGGCGCCGGTGGCGGGGTTCACGACCTCGAAGTCGCGCCGACCCGCAACGAGCTCGCCGTCGATCAGGTGACAGAACGTCTGCTTCATAGGTCTCACCCTAGGCCAGTGCCCGTCGGGCCGCAACGACCCTCCCGAAAGGACTACACCACTCGGGCCGAGGTAGCACCCTTGCTACCATTCAGTGCCGAATGCTGCTCACGGTGCACATGCGGGGACCACCTCGGGGAATCTCGCCCCTTGCAATAAACCGTATCGCTAGCTATTGAGCGGCAAACATCAGCCACTGCGAGGGGAGAAGGAGGGATCATGGCAGCAAGTGAAGGGGAAATCTGGGTTCAGCTCGCCACGCGTATCCCGAAGCACCTGCATCGAGAGCTGAAGCTCTACTGCGTCAAGTCGGATGTCTCCGTCATGGACTTCGTCGTGAACGCGCTCGAGGAGAAGCTCCAGCGCGACGGCCGCGGGCGCGAGCGCCGGCGGACGCGGAGCTGAGGCCCGACCGGGAGAGCGCCGCCGTGCCGGGTGGTTGACCCGCGCGGCGGCGCTCTCCTAATGTGGGGACCTCAGGGAGGAGGTCCCCATGGCCGGCACCGCCCAGTCCCTCGGCGCCGAGAACGGCGCGCGCCGCTATCAGCTCTTCATCAACGGCAGGTTCACCCCTAGTCAGTCGGGCAAGACCTTCGAGAGCGTGAGTCCCCACGACTGCTCGGTCGTGGCCGTGGTCGCCGAGGGCGACAAGCCGGACATCGACGCTGCCGTCGCCGCCGCGCGCGGCGCCTACGAGGGGGTGTGGTCCGCGACGCCGCCGGGAGAGCGCGCCAAGCTCCTGCTCAAGATCGCCGATCTCCTCGAGGCCAACGCCGCCGAGCTCGGGCGTCTCGAGACGCTCGACATGGGGATGCCCGTGCTGATGACCAGCAGCATGGGGGCGATCTCGGCCGATGTCTTCCGCTACTGGGCGGGCATGGCCACCAAGCTGCACGGCCTGACGAGCCCGCCGATGCGGCCGGGCGAATACCTCGGCTACACGCTGCGCGAGCCGGTCGGCGTGGTCGGCGGCATCACGCCCTGGAACGCGCCCCTCCTGATGGCGGTCTGGAAGACCGCGCCGGCCCTCGCCTGCGGCAACACCGTGGTCCTGAAGCCCGCCGAGCACACCCCCATGACCGCCCTCGAGCTCGCGCGGCTCACCGCCGAGGCCGGCCTGCCCGAAGGGGTGCTCAACGTCGTCCCCGGCTTCGGGCCGACGGCGGGCGCGGCGCTCGCCGCGCATCCCGGCGTCGACAAGATCGCCTTCACCGGCGAGTACGTCACCGGCCGGCTCATCGTCCAGATGTCGGCGTCGAACCTGAAGACCGTCACCCTCGAGCTTGGCGGCAAGTCGCCGCACATCATCTTCGACGACGTCGACCTCGAGCCGGCGATCGCGACGGCGCTGTTCGGCCTGTACATGAACACGGGCCAGGTCTGCTCGGCCGGCACCCGCATCCTCGTCCAGGACGGCCTCTACGACCGGTTCGTCGAGCGCTTCGTCGAGCGCTCGCAGCAGGTCCAGATCGGCGACCCGATGGACTTCTCGACCCGGATGGGTCCGCTGGTCTCGGAGGAGCAGCTCCGCAAGGTGCAGCGCTACGTCGAGATCGGCAAGAAGGAGGGCGCCCGCCTCCGCTGCGGCGGCGGGCAGCCGAAGGATCCGGCGCTCGCCAAGGGCTTCTACCACGAGCCCACGGTCTTCACCGAGGTCGACAACAGGATGCAGATCGCCCAGGAGGAGATCTTCGGCCCGGTGGCGAGCGTCCTCCGCTTCCGCGACGAGGACGACGCCGTGCGCATCGGCAACGACGTCATCTATGGGCTCGCCGCCGGCGTGCAGACGAAGGACCTGAAGCGCGCCCACCGCCTCGCCAAGCGGCTGCAGGCCGGGACCGTGTGGATCAACACCTGGCACATGATCGAGCCGAACTCGCCCTTCGGCGGCTACAAGCTCTCCGGCTACGGGCGGGAGAACGGCATCGCGATGGTCGAGCACCTGACGCGTCTCAAGCAGGTCTGGGTCGACCTGAACGACTTCACGATGGACCTCTTCGCCTGACATGCCCGGCTGCGAGGGGATGACGCCCCGGGCGCACCGGCTGCTCGCGCGGGTGCGCGCCGAGGCGGGCGGCGAGCCCTTCGCCTTCATGATCAGCGGCGGCTGCTGCGGGGGGACCAACCCCGTCCTCTGCCGCCGCTCGAGCATCATCGAAGGCTTCGACGTGCGGCTCGGCGAGGCCGACGGGATCGCTGTCTACGCCCACCCCGAGCATGCGCGCTACCTCGCGTCGGATCGCTTCGTCATCGACGCGCTCGACGGCGTGCGGAGCGACACCTTCTCGCTCGAGATCCCGCACGGCGGCCGCTTCGTCTTGCGCGAGCTGCCCGACGAAGGGTCCTGAGCGAGCACGCTCGCCGCGGCCGCGTAACGTCCGCCGCACTCGCGTGTTGCCGCGGGCGCCGTGAAGCGCCCCGGACTGCTCCTCGTGCTGCCGCTCGCCGGCATGCTGGTCCTCGGCGCGGCCGCGGCCGCCGAGCATCACCCCCAGCCGAAGCCCGCTTCCCGGCATCCACCGGCGCCGCCCCCCCGCCCCTCCCCGGCGCCGGCCGCTCGTCCGGGTCCGGCCCCTCCGGCCCGCCGCCCCGTCGCCGGCCAGCCGGCGGTCATCGTGACCGACTGCTGGCTCGACGCGCACCCCTTCCGCGGGCTCGCCGTCGGCTTCGTCGACTACTGCCGGGGCCACCTCGGCTACGCCCCGGGAGCACCCGACTGCTACACGTTCGCGGACGAGGTCTGCACCGTCTTCGTGCCGGGGGACGCCGCGTGGGCCGAGACACGGCGGGTGCTCCCTGCCGACGTCTTCCCGTGTCCCGAGGCCCCCGAGCCTCCGGTCTGCCCGCGGCTCACCTGGCAGTAGGCGAGCCGCTGACCCCAGCCAGCGCCCGAGCGCCTCACGGCACGTCCTGCACGTACCGGTCGACGAGGGTCACGTGCTCCCCGGCGCGATCGTGGCGCAGATCCCAGCGCCAGCGCTGGATCTCGAAGCGTGCGATGGGATCGGCGGCGCGCCGGTTCCCCCTCGCGGCGCACATCGCGAGGTACTCGCGGCAGATCGCCTGCCCGGCGGGGTCAAAGGCCTTTTTCACGACGGGCGTGATGGCGAAGGTGCGATAGGTGCAGTGCCGGAGGGCGGCCGGATCGACGGCCCCCGACCGGCGCTGCGCCAGCACCTTGTAGTACTCCACCACCCCCGATCGGTCGCGCCAGGAGAACATCTGCATCGCGGTCAGCGGGTAGAACTCGATCCGCGTGATCCACGCGCACACGACGACGCTCGCCGCCGCGGCGACGAGCGCGGGGTGGCGGAGACCGCCCTGCCCTGCTGGTGGTCGCGGCTCGCCCGCGGCTCTTCCCGGACCGAGCAGCCCACCCGGCTCGGCGAAGTCGAAGAAGATCGCCTGCAGGACGACGAGATCGAGGAACAGCAGGTTCTCGAGGAAGAGGACCGCCACGTGGAAGAGGATCATCAGGAGCGGCAGGACGCGCCGCGCCGGGCGCCAGAAGAGCACCGCCAGGAAACCCACCTCGAGGGCCACGGACGCCAGGCCGAGCAACGCGAAGAGCGCGTCGGGAGCCTGCACGAGTCGCAGCGAGAGCCCCCAGTCAAAGTGCATCGGGTTCAGGCTCGTGCGGTAGTAGATCGCCCGGACGTTCGCGGCGTCCCACCAGTGGAGGCCGCCGTTGCGGAGCTTGCTCAGCCCCGACGCCGCGTAGGCGAGCGCGACGACGGTCCAGCAGGCGTACCGTGACCAGCCGTAGACGGCTGCCGGCCTCCCGGGCTCCGGAACGGGAAGCCCGCGCGACGCGCGCCGCCGGCGGTCGATCGACCAGGCATCCACGCAGGGTGTGAAGACAAGCACGGCGAGCACGTAGAGCGGGACGAGGCCCGCGTGGTAGAAGGCCGAGTACTGGCGCAGGATGCCGCCGAAGATGAGGTAGCCGAGCGCCGCGAGCGGCAGCGTGGCGCGAGCGCGCCAGCCAGCGGCTCCGGCCAGCAGGAGCGCGGCGGTCACCGCCTTGAACACGGACAGCGCGGCGGGGCTGGCGAGGAAGCCGCGGAATCCGATCGGCAGGGCGTAGAGCAGCTGGAGCACCCCCATGGGCTCGACCAGCCGTCGCGGCAGCCATGCCGTGCTGGCCAGGTCCTCGACCATGACGTGCGCCAGGAGGATGGCGCAGGTGAGGACGCGGATGGCGGCGAGCGAGGCGGGCGTGGCCTCCCCGACGTAGCGGTGGAAGAAGGCCGGCCGGCGGAGAGCGCGGAGGAGAAGCCCGAAGACGATGGGCAGGAGAAGCCACCAGAAGGCTGCGCGCTCCGCGAGCCGATCGCCCATCGGCACGGAGTCTAGTCGCCCGGGCCCGCCTCCATCCACTGACGGGCATTTTTCGCTTGACGGCGGTTTCGCGCCCGCCTTAGAAACCGCGGGACGGGGTCGCAAGCGCGGCATGCCTGAGCGCCGGATCGTGTTCGTCGACGCCGCCCGCGGCCTGGCCGTGGCGCTCGCCCTCTACATCCACAGCCTCGCGACCTTCGGCTCGTGGTATCGGCTCCCGCTGCTCGGTCAGGGACTCGTTCGCCTGATCACGAGCGCCGCCACGCCGACCTTCGTCGTGCTGTTCGGCGCCATGCTCGAGATGGTCTACTACCGCGGCCTCGTGCAGGGCGGCGCCGCCCGGGTGCGCACCCGGCTGCTCCACCGCAGCTGGAGCTGCTACGTCGCCTACCTCGCCACCGTCGCGGCCAGCGTGCTCGGCGGCCGGCGCGGCGTGCTGCACGGAGTCGCCGCCGCCCTGTCGCTCGGCGATTCGCAGTACGGGAACATTCTCAAGTTCTACGCGTTCGCTCTCCTGCTGGCGATCCCGCTGCTCGACTTCCGACGGCGCCGCGGCCTGGTTCCAACGGTCGTCGTCGGCCTGGCCCCCTGGGCGGCGGTGTTCTGGCTCGACCGCGTGGCCTGGCCGCCGCCGTCGAGTCACCTCTCGTACCTGACCGCGATGCTGGTCGGACGG